>Ga0315275_10006361_pt1 | contig 11286 bp, 9 predicted proteins | sample YL17G03_0_MG_FD_205557 | JGI IMG/M metagenome (GOLD analysis project Ga0315275, IMG submission 205557) | Sediment microbial communities from Yellowstone Lake, YNP, Wyoming, USA - YL17G03_0 | ecosystem: Environmental > Aquatic > Freshwater > Lake > Sediment | place: USA: Wyoming | collected...
GCATCGTGACGAGATCGCCGAACCACTGGTGCGCGACCTCGTGGAGGATGGTGTTGAACCTGCCGAGGCGGCGCGGGAGGGTGGGCCGCTCGCGGAAGATGAAGCGGTCCTCGTTGTAGAAGATGGCGCCGGGGTGTTCCATCCCGCCGAAGGGGAAGGCCGGCGCGAGGAGGAACTCGAACTTGTCGAACGGATACGCGCGGCCGAAGTACCGCTCCATCCAGCCGAGGGCGCGGGCGTTCTGGGCCACCAGCGTATCGAGGTCGGCCTCGGCGGCGCGGCTGCGGCGCACGTAGCCGTTGACGGTGCGCCCGTCCACGGCACGCCCGACGCGGTGCCACGGGCCCGCCGCGAAGGCGATGAGGTACGTGCTGATGGGCCGGGACTCGGCGAAGCGGTGGTTCATCGCGACCGCGGTCGTCTCAGCCGAGGCCAGCGTGCCGTTCGCGAGCGCGGTCCATCCCGCAGGTGTGGTGAGCGCCAGCGTCACGCGGGCCTTGAGGTCCGGCTGGTCGAAGCACGGGAAGAGCTGGTTCGCGTCGGCGGGGACGAGAAGGGTGTAGAGGTAATCGCTGCCGTCGGCTCGATCGTGGAAGCGGATGATGGACGCGCCGCTCGGCGCGATGGCGGCGACGAAGCCGAACTCGAGCGCGTTCTCGCCGGGCCGGAGGGCGCTGGCGGGAACGCGGAGGTGGGCGCCGTTGGCGATGGTGAGCGGCAGGCCGGTGCCGTTGGCGCTGGCGCGTGTGAGGCGCCGGCCGCGGAAATCGAGTATGACGTCCCCGGCGCCCGAGCGGCGGAACCGCACGCCCACCTGCCCCACCGCACTGTCGAGGGCGCTGACGTCGAGCGTGAGGGCGTAGCGCACATCGCCGATCGTCCGGGCACGGTGCTGGGCGAGGGCGAGGGAGACGCCGGGGCGCATCCAAGCAGTGAGCGAGTCCTGGCGCGCGGCGCTGGTGGCGATTAGAACTGCGGCAAGATCAAGGAGGCGCATGACTAAAACCGGTCGGCGCGCAGCAGGTGGAGATCCAGGCTCGGCGCGCCGTCCAGCACGTACTCGGCCATCAACTGGCCCGTCACAGGGCCCAGCGTGAGGCCCATCATCGCGTGGCCCGTCGCAAGGAACAGTCCTGGCACGCGCGGCACCGGCCCGATCGCGGGCAGGCCGTCGGGGAGGCACGGCCGGAGGCCGCACCATTCCGAGATGGCCGCGGCGTCCCCCATTCCCTTGAAGTAGGCTCGCGCCGCGTTCGTGAGTTGTTCCAGCCGCGGGCGGCGGATCCGCTCGTTCAGACCGGAGAACTCGAGCGTGCCGGCGAATCGGACGAACCCGTCCAGCGGGGTGCAGAAGACCCCGAACTCCCCGAGCAGGCACGCCCGGCGCAGGGCTGGGGTGGCGCCGTCCGTCAGCGCGCGGTCGCGGTGATAGCCCTTGGCCGGTTGCAGCGGAAGGCGGAGCCCCAGCGGCCGAGTGAGCTCGACCGTGTACGCGCCGCCGGCCAGGATCACGACGTCGGCGGTGACGACCTCCCCATCCGCGAGCTGCACTCCCTCCACCCGCCCGCTCCGGACGCGGACGCCGCGCACGGCGCAGCCGGTGCGGATGCGGGCGCCGCGCCGGCGGGCGCGTTCGGCCAGCTCCACCACGAAGCGGTAGGGGTCGGCGATGGACGATCCAGCATCATAGATGCCACCCACGACCGCGTCCGTCAGCGCCGGCTCGCGCTCCCTGAGCTCCGCCCCCGAGAGGACGACGGACTCGAAGCCGTACCGCCGGGTCAGGGCGGCCTCGGCAGTCGCCGCCGCCAGGCCACGTTCCGTCAGGAAGACGTCGTAGCGGCCCTCGGCCCGGTAGCCGCATTCGAGCCGTTCTTCGCTCATCAGCTCGTGGAACAGGCGCTCCGTGATGTGGCCCAGAGGTCCGACGATGCCCATGCTGGCCTCGAGGTGCGCGGCGGTGCAGTGCCGCGCGAAGTCCCACATCCAGCGCGCGAGGGCCGGGTCCAGGCGCGGGGCCACGTAGAGCGGATTCGTCGGACGATTGAGGGACCGCAGCGCCTGGCCGACCCGTCCCGGCTTGTTGATCGGGACGTGGCCGGGGGTGATCGCACCGGCGTTGCCGAACGACGCGCCCTTGGCCACGTCGTCGCGCTCCAGCACCGTCACCGTGGCGCCGCGCTTCGCGAGGTAGTAGGCGCAGCACACACCGATCACTCCGCCCCCGACGATCACGACCGAGGGGGTGGGGTTGGGGGTTGTGGTGCCTGACATCCGATCCTCCGGTAGACGTCTGCGCCGCCGGCACGACGAGCCGTGCCGTCGGGCGCGCGCGGCCGATCAACTGGAATCGAATTTACCGACTAGAGCGCGGGCGGCTAGGCGTGGGGGGACACCGGCGAGGGGCGGAAGCCGGCGCAGCAGACCGTGGGGTCTGCCACGCGCGGCTTCCGATTTCCGAAGAGATTGGCCACCTCGGCGACAGTGCCAGGAATGGAACTGAGGCTGAGTCGTCGCGACCCCATCCCCTGCGAGTGCGGCACGGTGGTAGGCGACGCCGAGGTGGTCGTTACGAGAATCGACCCGCTACGCCCCCATCGCGAGCAGCGGAGGCGCCGGCCCGTTCTCAGCTCGGCGGCCCAGCCGCTCGCGCAGCCACGCCCACGCCTCCACCTCGTCGCAGAACGCAGCCGCCACACAGCCGCGCAGCTCACCGAGCAGGCAGAGCATCCGCGCTCCGCCGTACTGCAGGCCGGGATTCGTCAGCAACGCCACCGGAGGCTCCACCGCACTCCCCAGTCCCGCCAGCGCATCCACCAGCGCGTTCGCGTAGCTCGCGCTCGGAGTGAAGCCCCGCTCGCGCAGGTCCATCAGCAGCGCCTCCGCACCGCCCTCGCGCGCCCTCAACACCGCCTCGTGGAACTCCGCGAGCCAGTCGCTCTTCGAGGCAGGAGCGGCGCCGCGCACGACGATCACGCGCCCGCCGAGATCAGCTTGAGTGTCGAGGTCCATCCTATCCGCCTACGTTCCCGTCTTCACTGGCGGCGGCCCGTCCCGCACGTCGGTGCCGAGCTGCGCCGACATCCACCGCCACGCTTCAGCCTCGTCGTAGAAGGCCGCCGAGGGACTGCCGCGCAACTCGACGAGCGTGCTGACCATCCGCGCGCAACCGTAGGACACGCCGAGGTCCGTCAGGATCGCCACCAACGGAAACGCGGAGAGGCCCCTGGCGAGCACGTCCCCGTCGCGCGAGCTGAGAGCGAAACCGTGCTTGCGGAAGTCCAGCATCAGCGCACGGGGCGAGCCGACCGTCGCCGCGGGCAACGCGGCGTCCGCCACCGCGAGCCAGTTCCTCGGCTCGGCGAACGACGCCCCTTCCAGGACCACTACGCGGTCGTCCCAGCTGGTTCGGGATTCAAGGCACATTGTATTGGCTAAGATGGGGATTCGGCTCGGCTGCGATAGTCTATGAGATGTTATAGTCGGGGCCGCCGGACCCCGGACTATAGGATGTCATAGTCTATCGCTGGGAGCGTTCATAGCTCAGACTATGGGCACTCCCAATCTCAAGGAGACAGCCGTGGCACTGCCAGCCCGCGATCACCGCATCAGCCTCACCGAGGCTGCCACCCTCACCAAGAGCTACCGCGCCGCCAAGGTCAGCGAGGAGAAGGCGGGCGCCTTCCACAAGGACCAGGTCCTCGAACTCCTGAACCAGCCCGGATGCGTGGGGCTCCGGATCTACTACGGCCGCCAAGCCGACGGGAAACCCGCGCTCGTGCTCACAGGGATAGACAAGGGGGACAAGGACCTGACAGCCGGGACGATCCTGGAGATGCACTTCCCCTGTCCGCCCATGTGCGACGACTCGAGCGCGCTCGGCGGCTGACGCACCCTTGCGCGTCCCTTGGCTGGCATACCTGGGGGCGGTCTCGCAGGCCGCCCCGCTGGTCGCAGCGGTTCTCGTGCGGCGGCCCGTGTGGGGCGCTCGGGCCTGGGTCCTGGCCTGGTGCGCCGTTCTGGTGGCGGCGGACACTGGAAGCCTCTGGCTCGCGTCGCACGATGTGCGCAACCTCTGGCTGTTCAACTCTCTCACACCGGTCAGCGTGGCGGTGGTGCTCTGGACCCTCTCGCATTGGCAGACGGCGGACCTCACTCGCCTCACGATGCGGCTCGCCATCCTGCCGTTCCTCCTGGTCTGGACGGTGCTGACGCTGGCTGTCGAGGACACCTCGACTTTCAGCCGAGCCGCAGGCCCGATGGCGAGCATCGTCGGCCTCGGCGCCGCAGCCTTCACGCTGCTCGCACGCAGCCGCTCCGCGAGCGGGTCACTGCTCCGTCACGACTGGTTCTGGGTGAGCACGGGGATGGCGCTGTACTTCGGGGCTTCAAGCGCGTTGAGTCCGCTCAGCGCCCTGCTCGTGCGCGAGGCGCCGCAGCTCGTGATCCGCGCGTACGAGGTCAAGTCCCTGCTCGATGTGCTTGCCTTTCTCCTCATCGCCCGAGGGGTCACGTGCCCAGCCGAGACCTGACCCTCTGGACGTTCTTCGTCGCCGGCGCGCTGAGCGTCGCCATCCTCCTCACTGCGTTCCTCGCGGCGCTCCTCATCGCGCAGCGTCGCCGCATCGCCGTGGAGCGGGAACACGCCCAGCGCATCCTCACCGCCCAGGAGGATGAGCGATCCCGCGTGGCCCGCGAGCTGCACGACGACGCACTCCAGCGCATCGCCGTCATCCGCCACGAGCTGGACGAGGCCACCGAGCACGGTGGCTCCGAGATGGCGCACCGCATCGCCGGTATCTCGGGGGAGCTGGAGGACCTGGGCACCGTACTGCGCACGGCGGCGCACCAGCTCCACCCGTCGGTGGTTGAGAAGGCGGGCCTGGTCCGCGCCCTGGGCGCGCTGGCCGCCGAGTTCGGACGCACGGCGGGCTTCGAGATCCGGCTCGCGCTGCCGCCCGCCGACGTCCCCGTCCCGCCGGCCATCGGCGTCGCGGCGTACCGCATCGCGCAGGAGGCGCTGCGCAACGTCGTCAAGCACGGGGGCGTCTCTCAGGCCGATCTCGCGCTCGAGGCCGCCGGCGGCACCCTCACCCTGCGCGTCGCCGACACGGGCACGGGCTTCGACACCGAGTCCAGCCGCGCCAAGGACGGCCTCGGGCTCATCGCGATGCGCCAGCGTGCGGAAGCGGTGGGCGCCAGCCTGGCCATCACCGCGAGACCCGGCGGCGGGACGGTCGTGACGGCGACCTTCCCGCGGGCGGTGGCGACGTGAAGCACCCTCGGCCCCGGCTCGTGATCGCCGACGACCACCGCCTTCTGGTGCAAGGGCTTCAGAAGATGCTCGGGCGGCAATTCGACATCGTGGGCGTCGCCTACGCGGGCGACGAGCTGCTGGGCCTGCTCCGCAGCACGCCGGCCGACTGCCTCCTGCTCGACCTCTCGTTTCCCGGCCGGAGCGGGCTCGACATCCTCCCCGACATCCAGGCCCTGCAGCCCGACCTCAGGATCGTGGTCCTTACGATGCACGTGGACCGCATCCTGGCCGAGGCGGCGCTCGCCGCCGGCGCGCTCGGGTTCGTGCCGAAGGACTCGGGGATGGAGGAGGTGGAGATGGCGCTGACGGAGGCGCTCGCGGGACGGCGCTACCTCTCGCCACGCATCCCGAAGTTCACCCATGGCGTGGGCCTCGACGCGACGCACCTCAGCCTCTCGCGCCTCACGTCGCGGCAGCAGGAGATCCTCCGCCTCCTTGGGCAGGGGAAGACCTCGGGGGAGATCGGCGACAGCATCGGGGTGACCGAGAGCACCATCACCTTCCACCGGGCACGCATCCGCAAGCTCCTCGGCCTCTCGTCCGAGTGGGAAATGGCGCGGTTCGCCATCCTGCTGCACCTCGCGGCCGCGGAGGAAGCCAATCCCCCGGGTTGAGGCCTCCGGCGGCGTGGCGAGCCGACGGCATCCGGCCTTGCCGCTCCCTCGCCAGCGCCTTACCTCATAGCCATGCTCACGACCCGTCACACCGGCAGGACCGCCGCCCGCAGCGCCGTCGCGGTCCTCGCCCGCATCCTGATCGCAGCCAGCGCCCCGCTCGTCGCGTGGACCTCGTTCGCCCACGCCCAGTCCCGCATCGCCCCGGAGCCGCGCTACGCGGGGGTCGCGGCGGCGCTGACGCGGTTCATCGCCGACCAGATGGCCGAGAAGCGCCTGCCGGCGCTGTCCATCGCGGTGGTGGACGGCCGGCGGATCGTCTGGGCTCGCGGCTTCGGCTACGCCAATCCCGCCGACTCCACGCCAGCCACCGCCGAGACGCCCTATCGCGTCGCGTCGGTCTCCAAGCTCTTCACCGACATCGGCGTGATGCAGCTCGTCGAACGGGGCACGCTCGCCCTCGATTCCCCCGTCACGAACTACGTCGCCGACTTCACGCCCCAGAACCCGTTCGGCCGGCCCGTCACCCTGCGCCAGATGCTGAGCCACCGCGCCGGCATCGTGCGCGAGCCGCCTGTCGGCCACTACTTCGACCCCGAGTCACCGACCCTCGCCGCGACGGCGCTGTCCATCAATCGCACGGAGTTGATCTACGCCCCGGGCTCGGCGACCAAGTACTCCAACGCCGCCATCGCCGCGGTGGGCTTCGTCCTCGAGCGCACGCAGCAGACGCCGTTCGCCGACCACATCGGACGCGCCGTGCTGCGGCCGCTGGGGATGACGAGCAGCAGCTTCGAGCCCGATTCCGCCACGGTGGCCCGCCGCGCCCGCGGGACGATGTGGACGGTGGACGGCCGCACCTTCGACGCGCCGACCTTCCCCCTCGGCATCGGGCCGGCCTGCGAGCTGACCGCCACGATGCTCGACCTGGGGCGCTTCCTGTCCGCCCTCTTCGCCGGCGGGCAGGGCCCGAACGGGCGTGTGCTGCAGCCCCGCACCCTCGACCAGATGTGGGGCGTGCAGTTCGGCGGCCCCAGCGCCGAGTCGGGCTTCGGCCTCGGCTTCGCCATCTCGCAGCTCGAAGGCCGCCAGCGCATCGGCCACAGCGGCTGGCACTACGGATTCGCCACCGAGGTCGCCGCACTGCCCCGCGAGCAGCTCGGCGTCGCCGTCTCGACCACCGTGGACGCCGCCAACGCCGTCACCGAGCGCATCGCCGACGAGGCCCTGCGCCTGATGCTCGCCGCGAAGGAGGGGCGGCCGCTGCCCCCCGTCGTCACCACCGCGCCCATCCCCCGCGAGACGATCCGCCGCCTGGCCGGGAAGTACCGGGGCCGCACGCGCGCCGTCGACCTCACCGTGCGCGAGGGCGCCCTCTGGTATCAGAACGTCCTCGGAGGGATGCCGACCCAGCTCCGTTTCCGAGGCGACACCCTCGTCGCCGACGGGCGGCTCTCCTTCGGCCAGCGCATCCTCTGGGGGCCGGACTTCCTCGTCGTCCAGGGCGACACCCTGCGGCGGATCGCTGCCACGAAGCCGGCACCGGCGCCCGAGCGCTGGCGCGGCCTCGTCGGCGAGTACGGCTGGGACCACGATGTCCTGTACATCCTGGAGCGTGAGGAGAGGCTCTACGCGCTGATCGAATGGTTCGCGCTCTATCCGCTGACCGAGCAGAGCAACGGCACCTTCAGGTTCCCCGATTACGGGATGTACAGCGGTGAGACGGTCACGTTCAGCCGCGACCAGGCCGGCCGCGCCACCGCCGCCGCCGTGTCCGCCGTCGTCTTCCAGCGGCGCTCCGTGGGGCCGGAGGACGGCTCCGTCTTCCGCATCGTGCCGCGCCGGTCCATCGACGCCCTGCGGCGCGAGGCGCTGGCCGCGACGCCGCCCGTCCAGCCGCCGGGCCTCCTGCGGCCCGATCTGGTGGACCTCACGGCTCTCGACCCCGGGATCCGTCTCGACATCCGCTACGCGACGGCCGACAACTTCATGGGCGCGCAGATGTACTCCTCCGCGCAGGCCTTCCTGCAGCGGCCCGCGGCCGAGGCGATCCTGCGCGCCCACCGGGCACTGATAGCTCAGGGCTACGGCCTGCTGATCCACGACGGATACCGGCCGTGGTACGTCACAAAGATGTTCTGGGGGGCGACGCCCGACGCGCAGCACATGTTCGTGGCCGACCCGAGGCGGGGCTCGCGCCACAACCGTGGCTCGTCGGTGGACATCTCGATGTACGACCTCGCCACGGGCCAGCCGGTCGAGCTCGTGAGCGGCTACGACGAGTTCTCGCCGCGGGCCTACCGCGACTACCCGGGCGGCACGTCGCTCCAGCGCTGGCACCGCGACCTCTTGCGGCGGGCGCTGGAAGCGGAGGGGTTCCAGTCCATCTACGAGGAGTGGTGGCACTTCGACTGGCGCGACTGGGCGCGGTACCCGGTGCTCAACGTCAGCTTCGAGGACCTGGGCAGGGGGCGGAACTAGCCGCGCGCCTTGTCGGCCGACGGCTGACCGCTGACGGCTGACGGCGGACGCCGGAGCCGTCTGGCATCGAAGTTGCTGGCTTGGAGGCACGCAGGGGCGCGCCCGCCGGGCGCGCGCGAACGCCGACACCGAATCGGGGCTGATCCGCCATGATCACGCTGCAGGACCTGAACCCGAACGTGCTGCGGGCCGAGTACGCCGTCCGCGGCCCCATCGTGAACCGGGCACAGGAACTCGAGGCGCAGGGCCGCAAGATCATCTACTGCAACATCGGCAACCCGCAGGCCCTGAAGCAGAAGCCGCTGACGTACCTCCGCCAGTTGCTCGCCCTGGTCGAATACCCTGCCCTGATGGACGACCCGGCGGCGGTGCGGCACTTCCCGCCCGATGTCGTCGAGCGCGCGCGGTCCATACTCGCGAGGCACCCGCACGGCACCGGCGCCTACTCGCAGAGCTGCGGCATCCCGTTCATCCGCCAGGCGGTGGCCGACTTCATCGCGAAGCGCGACGGCATCGAGACGAATTCCCAGCACGTCATCCTGACCGACGGGGCGAGCGGCGGCGTGAAGCTCACCATCGTCTCGCTCCTCAAGCACCCGCACGACGGGATCCTGATACCGACCCCGCAGTACCCGCTCTACTCGGCCGAGATCGCGCTCCGGGGCGGACGCCGTATCGACTACTACCTCGATGAGGCGCACGAGTGGCAGCTCTCGGAGGCCGCCCTCACCGATTCGATCGTCCGCGCGAAGCGGGACGGCGCGGACCCCGTCGCCATCGTCGTCATCAACCCCGGCAACCCGACCGGCGCGGTGCTCGGCTACGAGAACATCGCGATGGTCGTGGGGTTCGCCAAGCGGCACCGCCTCTCCATCATGGCGGACGAGGTCTACCAGGAGAACGTCTACGCCGCCGGACGGAAGTTCTTCTCGTTCGCCAAGGTGATGCACGACCTCGGCGAGACGGACGTCTCGCTCTTCAGCTTCCACTCCGTTTCCAAGGGCTTCCTCGGTGAGTGCGGGCACCGCGGCGGGTACGTGGAGTTCCGCAACATCCCCGACGACGTGATGGCGGAGATGGCCAAGCTGCAATCCATCGCCCTCTGCTCCAACTTGCCGGGCCAGCTCGCGACCTACGTGATGGTCACGCCGCCCCAGCCCGGCGAGGCGAGCCACGCCACGTACGCGGAGGAGCGGAACGGCGTGCTGGCCCAGCTCCAGGCGAAGGCGCAGCTGCTCGAGCGCGGCATCAACGCCATCGAGGGGATGACGCTCGCGATGCCGCAGGGCGCGATGTACGGCTTCGTGCGGTTCGAGCTGCCGCCCAACCCCGACGTGGACGCCGCGGCGATGACGGTGGAGCAGCGGCGCGGCTACGAGGCGAAGCGGAACAGCGACTACTGCCTAGCGCTGCTCGAGGAGACCGGCGTCTGCGTCGTGCCCGGCTCCGGCTTCGGCCAGCGGCCCGGCACATTCCATTTCCGCACCACGTTCCTGCCGCCGATGGACGAGATCGCGGCGCTGGTCGCGAAGCTCAAGACGTTCCACGAGAGCTACACGCGCCGTCAGCGGTCAGCCGTCAGCGGTCGGCACGCGCCCGTCTGACGTCTGACGGCCGACGGCTGACGGCTGACGGCTGCTTACACCCAGCCGCGCAGCTTCATCGCCTCGGCGACCCGGCTCACCGCCACCAGGTACGCCCCCAGCCGGTTGTGCACCTTCTGCTTCTGCGCCATCTCGTACACCGAGTTGAACGCGGCCGTCATCTTCATGTCGAGCCGCTTGCGCACCAGCTCCGGCTCCCAGTAGTAGTCGTACGCGTTCTGCACCATCTCGAAGTACGACACCGTCACGCCGCCCGCGTTGGCCAGGAAGTCGGGCAGGACCATGACGCCCTTGTCCCTCAGGATGAGGTCGGCTTCCGGCGTGGTCGGACCGTTGGCCAGCTCGAGTAGCATCTTCGCCTTGATCTTGCCGGCGTTGGCCTTCGTGATCTGGTTCTCCATCGCGGCCGGGACCAGCACGTCGCACTTCAGCTCCAGCACGTCCTTTGACTTCGGCAGGAACTCCGCGTCCTTGTACCCCTTCACTCCCTTGTTCTTGAGGAAGTAGCCGTGGAGCTTGTGGACGTCGAGTCCCTTCGGGTTGTAGACCGCGCCGTCGATCTCGCCTATGGCGACGACCTTCCCGCCGACCTCGTCGTTGATGATCTGCGCCGCGAACCAGCCCGCGTTGCCGAAGCCCTGGATGACGTACGTCGCACTCTTGAGGTCCAGCTTGGCCTTCGTCGCCGCCTCACGCATCACGTAGACGCCGCCGCGCGCCGTCGCGTCGCCGCGGCCCGCCGAGCCGCCGAGCGCCAGCGGCTTGCCGGTGATCATCCCGAACTCGTTGTAGCCCTTCTGGAAGGCGAACTCGTCCACCATCCACGCCATGATCTGCGGCGTCGTGTACACGTCCGGCGCCGGCACGTCCTTCTCAAGGCCGAGGATCCGGCCGAACTGCCGGATGTACGCCCGGCTGAGCCGCTCCAGCTCGCCCGCCGACATCTTGAGCGGGTTGCAGACGACGCCGCCCTTGCCGCCGCCGAGCGGGACGTCCACCACGGCGACCTTCCACGTCATCCACGCGGCCAGCGCGCGGACCGTGTCGATCGTCTCGTCGGGGTGGAAGCGGATGCCGCCCTTCGTCGGACCGCGGGCGTCGTTGTACTGCACGCGGAAGGCGTGGAACGTCTTGACCTTGCCGTCATCCATCCGCACCGGCAGGTGCGCGTGCATCTCGCGGATCGGCCACCGCAGCATCTGGTGGGTCGCGTCGTCGAGCTTCAGGATCTTCGCCGCGTCGTCCAGCTGGCGCTGGGCGATCATGAAGG
>Ga0315275_10006362_pt1 | contig 11286 bp, 9 predicted proteins | sample YL17G03_0_MG_FD_205557 | JGI IMG/M metagenome (GOLD analysis project Ga0315275, IMG submission 205557) | Sediment microbial communities from Yellowstone Lake, YNP, Wyoming, USA - YL17G03_0 | ecosystem: Environmental > Aquatic > Freshwater > Lake > Sediment | place: USA: Wyoming | collected...
AAAAGAATTTCTGATCTTAAACCTGAACATGTTCCACCTGAAATTTATATATTTGCAATTCAGCTGTTTAAACAATTAGGTCTTCAGGATGAAGCTGAAAAAATGGCACTAAGCCCGGTTAATGCTACATTGGAGCAATTGAGGAAAGAGGGACCGCAAGGTAAGGATCCTTCTGTAATGCTCCGCCTTGCCAAATTGCTTATTCGAATGGATCAACGCCGTAAGTGCGTAGAACTGCTCCAGGCCTTAACGGAAATGGACGATGTGGAACCGGAAATACTGGAAGAGGCCAGCGAGCTTTTTAAAGTTTTAGGTCGGGATGCTGAAGCCATGCAGGCTTTATTGAAAGCAGGACATAAACCGTCTGCACAGGCTTGATGTTACGATTGGTGTTAAGGAGATGATAATGTATTCGCGCACGCGCATCATCCCCAAATGATGGGTAAGTGGGAAAGAAATAAGGGCAAAGAAATTAATAATAAAGAAAGGGAAGAAAGAAGTTTATGTAAAATATTGACAAATTATAAATATTATCGTAAAATATTTTACTTTAAACATTAATAATGAAATTTAGTGAGTTTTTTTTAGGTACAGATAAAGAAAAGGAAGCGGCTAGACTTGTCAAAGAGCTTAAAGCTGAAGCTAATTTAAACCGACGAAAATTGAAAAGGCTGATTGAAGCTAAGACTATCTCCCGCCGTCGATTTATTCGACTTTTAGGTTTAGGTCTTTTGGCTGGTGCTTCAATAGCTCCTATTCTTCCTAATGTTGTATCAAGTCAGTCTAATAAAAAGGTTGATGCATCGGAAGCTGACACTGATCAAGTCACCCCAGAGGATGAAACAAAAACAGCAGAACAGCAGACTGAAATTTTAATAAGAAAGATTGAAGATGGTTTTAAAAAATACGCAGATGATATGAGGGTTCTAACGGCCACAGTATCATCCCAACAACTGCGAGCTATGCTGAATAGCCCCTTTGAATTGCTTGATGGCAATAGGGGTAATCTACACAAAAACAATGAGACAAATGCTAGAGTTGGTCTTACTGAAATGCCATTAGGTCATTATGCCTACGGCATACTTGAAAAATATTTTAAACAACTCGATCTTCCCTTGGCTGCATATGCACCTCAGGGGCGCAATTTGCTGATTTCACGACAGTACGAACCCGCACATAATATTGATAACTCCATAATTTATCACGAACTCGTACATGCCGTAGATGATATAAAACAGCGTGAAAAATTTAGAGACGGGAAAATAAGCGGCTATGACGTCATTACGAAAGGGCAAGGAGTGACTCTTAGTTCTGAAATAAAAGCCTATGCGCTTCAAGTCGAAATGCTCAATCTCCAGCTTGGCGGTGAGTTAAAAGGATCGGCGGTAAAGGGCATTCGACTTGGGACTGATGAACAACTCAGAAAGGTCGCATCTGAATTAGGCCTAAAGCCGACTCAAAGTGAATTAGGTAGATTGCAAATGCTTTATCACCTACTTCTGCTAGCTGATGAGCTCTATCCACAGGGAATACAAGATGGACAGGTGACAGCTCGTTTTACTTCCAGATTATTTGAAGAGAATGAACATCGAGAGCTTTACGCAGTGTCACAAGGGGGTAAGCTTGAAAGATTGACTCGCGATATGTTCAACAAATATCAGCTAGATTTTGCTAAACTTGATTAATTTAAATAGCAATAAATAATGTAAATAAGCCATTTATTGAATTGATGGTGGGCGATGGAAGACTTGAACTTCCGACCTCTACATTATCAGTGTAGCGCTCTAACCAGGCTGAGCTAATCGCCCTTGTTTTACAGGCTCTAACCATCCACCGCGGTGGATGATTGCCCTCTATTTGACAGCGAAAAAAAGATACCGAAGTTAGCTCATTACGTCAAATTATTTTAAATTTTGTATTATAATAATTTACCAATGGGCGACGCTATTACATCTTTATCATAAATGATAAACGGGATAATTTCCTTAGGGGATTTATAATTTGACATATTTTTAAAATATATATATAATTTAACATCCTGATTTAATCTTTTCGATTATGGCTCCACTTTGTGAAACTTACGCAAAATCCGTAACAGTATTGAATGGATCGGATGAAGAAAATCTTGACGCCGTCCATGCTTCTTCAGAACATGGTGAAATCGCAGTTTTTGACGGAATGAGTTCAAATGAAAAATCGCGATTGGCAAGCCAGAAAGCGGTTGAAATGGTGCGTAGCGATTTAGCCAGATTGTTGCTTCAAAAACCCAATCGGGAATTTATGGGAGAAGGAATGAAAAATTTGTTTGTTCTTATTGCGGCTGAGTTAGTACGGATATGGAATATCAGAAAGCTTAAAGAGCTGATAGGCACAACCGGAGTAATGGGTAAATATTATATCGATGAAGCCTCTGGAAAACCTACTATGACTTGTGCTCATTTGGGCGACAGCCGTATGTACCGCATGCGTCAGGGAAATCTTGAGTGCCTGACCATTGATTACAGCGATCTTTATGACGAACTACGACTCAAACCCGGCGCGAATGAACGGATTTTTCAATGGCAGGACATGATCGATCGTGTCGCCTCAGAGGAAACTTTTGAAAAACTTCTTAAAGAATTAGGATTAGATAAAGAAGAACCAGAGGTTCTGCGTCGGTGGATAACAGCTGGTCCAATGCTTACAGGTTTAATCGCCAACCGCCGTGAAGATTTATGCGTACCTTCCGTGCGTCATTTAACCGCCAAACCCAGGGATGAATATTGTTGCGTGAGCGATGGCATTTCAGGAAATCTGCACCCTGACCGCTTTCAGGAAATAGTTATCGCGGAAATGCCAATCGGAGAGAAAGGAAAGTCATTGATCTTGGAAGCTCAAGAACATCCGGTGGGCTTGCATGCCGGTCCCGACGATATGTCCGTGGCGATTTTAAAACCCCTTTTATAATCATGAGATTTAAAGGTAAACTGACCCGCACTGATAAGTGAATGTTTTTTTCTGCTTCCCCAAATAATTTTACACTCAAAACATTCGACTTTATTTCCGATGGCGACACGCCAAAAAATGGGGTCCACGCAGAATGCGAGGTAAGGTTCCGTCGATAGTCGGAAGGGGAGGGGTATTTTTCGGGGCGGGACCCAAAAGTGTGCAAAATCCGAAAAAAGAGGCTCAGTTAGGTGACGAATGTTAGGGTTTTCCGGCTACCATGAAAAAGGAGTCCTCAAAAAATGCGAGGCAAGGAGTAAGGAGGTGGGTATTTTTCGGGGCGGGACCCAAAAGTGTGCAAAATCCGAAAAAAGAGGCTCGGTTGAGACTCATTTACAGGATGTAGCACACTTTTGGGTGGTGGAGCCTAAGGGAGTCGAACCCTTGACCTCCTGCGTGCAAAGCAGGCGCTCTAGCCAACTGAGCTAAGGCCCCGCGTGTCGTCGGCATTTTACTTCAGCTTTCGTATTTTTGTAAACAAAAATAACTTCAGCTTTCGCAAATGCCTCCTCCCCCCACAAAATATTGCTCCCCTGTACCATTCCAGTGCACCGCGCGCAAGCGCTGGTTCACTGTCAGGTACAGGGTCCGCTCGCATTTTGCGGGGACCCCATTGGGGTTGGCTAGGCGATATTATCTAAATCGATAGATTCAGTCAACAAAAAAACGCTACTTCAAGAGTTCAAATTTCGGCTTTCTTACGATATTATTTTAAATAAATATCGTAACTTAACAAAATTCCTAAAATAGTCATGACTATTCCGCAAAAATACATCCAGAATAAGCTTGCGCAGTATTTGTTACCGATTATTTTTTTTATCCATTTCTCCGGCGCCAGGAAATAAAAAACACTTTTTATGAGCATATACCAGCCAGTTACTGTGATCACAACGTAAAAGTTCCATTCCCACACGTTATACATATTAACTATAATAAGCCCGAATATGAGCGACATTACCCCAAAGGGCAGCCATAAAAAATGGTTTTTTTGCCATTCTTGCATAATTTTTTGCCACTGTTTAACATAGAGCAACATCGAAAGCCCGTATACTAAAAATACAGGACCGATAATCGCGGATAGTAAAATTGCGTTTTGCATATTATTTTTTTTATATTTTAAAACGATGCTTATTTTATATGAATATTATTAATATTACAAGATTACAAGATTCAAGATTACAAAATTATTTTTTCATTTTTCATTTTTCATTTAATCTTGTAATCTTGTAATAGCGAATCCCGCAATGCGGGATGAGCGTTTGTAATCTTCTAATCAAAATAAATGCAGACAATAGGCGGTCTCATAGGCGCGATTCTAAGTATTCTGCTTATTATATACAGGGTTCCCATAAAACATTTTATGGGAAATATCGGTTGGGCAGAAAGATATTTCGGTCCCGGAGGGACTTTCACCGCATTATTATTAATAGGAGTATTTGGTTTTATAATTTCATTGATGATTATGACCGGAACCCTTGATCTGATCCTGGGAGGTTTTATCAACACATTATTCAGTTCTGCCAAGTAAATTTGTTTATTTTATTTAAATAAACAGTTAAAAAATCAAATTTTTTTTCTTGACTTTCAATCCGAACTGTATAAAATAGTTACGCATTCGATGAATTGTCGTTACTAAAGACTATATCTGGAATCAAGAGGGTTATTTTGTATCTCAGTATTATTTAAATAATTTAATATGTTTATCACCCTCGTTAACGCATATTCTTGAGCTATGAAGCTGTCTGCTTATGGCTTGAGAGTGTGCGTAAGCCACTCTCTTTTTTGTTTCAGAGGAGTATACGCATATTATTGTTCTTTGACACCATCGGTTAAGCAATTGTAAGAACGATTCTGTAAGAACGTATATCGAAATATACGTATATCAGTGTTAATGAATAGGGTCCGCCGTACGGCGGACTAGCTATTTCCATTAATTACTGGTTAATTTGAACATCAAATAATCGATAATCAAGTTACACATAGAGCATATAACGGATGCCTCGGCATTTTGTTCCGATGAAGGACGTGGAAAACTGCGAAAAGCTTCGGTGAGCTGTTATACAAGCATTGACCCGGAGATCTCCGAATAGGTGAACCCATCCGGCATTATAACCGGATACTCCCAGCTGAATTAATAGGCTGGGAAGAGGATACTTGGAGAACTGAAACATCTTAGTACCCAAGGAAAAGAAATCAAATGAGATTCCCTTAGTAGTGGCGAGCGAACAGGGAACAGCCCAAACTCGCTCCTCATTGCGTTTGTCGCTTAATTTTTGATTTGAGATTTGTGATTTCTGATTTTAATTTAACATTTAAAATTAAAACATTAGATTCACAAATCAGAAATCAGAAATGAGAAATCGCGACGAGCATAGTGAGGAGCGAGGGTTGTAGGACTCCAACATAGAGCTTATCTTTATAACTGAAGGAACCTGGAAAGGACCGCCATAGCGGGTGATAGCCCCGTAAGTGAAATAAAGGTAAGATCTTAGGAAGTTCCTGAGTAGGGCCGGACACGTGAAATCCGGCTTGAATCTGGGAGGACCACCTTCCAAGGCTAAACAGACAAAATGATCGATAGTGAACAAGTACCATGAGGGAAAGGTGAAAAGTACCCCAGGAAGGGGGATGAAATAGACTCTGAAATTATATGCTCATAAGGAGTGGGAGCTCCGTTCCTCACTGCGTTTGGAACGTCGTATTTTAACATTTTGCATTTCTGATTTCGCATTCAATTTAGCATTTAGAAATTTTTTCATTAATTGTTAAATGAAAGAATGACAAATGTCATTGCGAAATACGAAATGCGAATTGCGAATTCCGCGACGAACGCAACGAGGAGCGGGGTGACCGCGTGCTTTTTGTAGAACGAGCCAACGAGTTAGCTGTATCTGGCAAGGCTAAGGCAGTAAAAGCCGGAGCCGTAGCGAAAGCGAGTACGAACAGTGCGTTCTAGCAATTGCGTTCTGACCGCCATTTTATGTAGAAGCGAGTCCGATGTTACATCGGACCCTTCTGAAAGTATTTAAACAATTTATTAGTATTTAATTTGAATTATATGAATTACAAAGATTTAAACGTTTATAAAAAGGCTTATAAAGTGGCCATAGATTTACACCTATTTTTAAAAAACGATAAACTTAAAATGACCCAACAGCAAGTTGAGGGAATAAAAAGTCTATCAAGGGAAATCCTAGCGAATATTGCTGAGGGATTCTCCCAAAGAAGTTTAAAGGCAAAGCGTTATTTTAATTTCCGCGCTCTCGACGCCACCAGGCGTATAATAATGGATTTGGATTTCTTGTACGATATCCAGTGTATTCCATCCGAGAAGTACGAACATTTTAATAAGGAATATGAAGGTTGCGCCGCAATGCTTTATAAACTTAACCAGTCTCTTTTAAACAAAGAGTTGGAAAAAACAGAAGCTGAACCCGTAAAGGCTTAAGCTTCAAAATTGAAAATCTAAAATCGATCCGCCTCGGGCGGACGAGATTTGATTTTAAGAAATTTGGTGGTCGGAACGCAGTTGCTAGATAAGTCAGATGCACTAGACCCGAAACTGGGTGAGCTATCCATGGGCAGGTTGAAGCGGCAGTAATATGCCGTGGAGGACCGAACCATTTAGTGTTGCAAGACTAAGGGATGACCTGTGGATAGGGGTGAAATGCCAATCGAACCCAGAGATAGCTGGTTCTCCTCGAAATAGCTTTAGGGCTAGCCTCGAGTAAATGAGCAATGGGGGTAGAGCACTATAAAGGCTAGGGGGCGAAATAAGTCTACCAAACCTTAATAAACTTCGAATACCATTGTTTCTTATCTCGGGAGTCAGACTGTGACAGCAAAGTGCCATAGTCGCAAGGGAAACAGCCCAGATCGTCTGTTAAGGTCCCTAATATAGGTTAAGTGGTAAAGGATGTGAGATGTCACTGACAACCAGGATGTTGGCTTAGAAGCAGCCATTCATTTAAAGAGTGCGTAACAGCTCACTGGTCTATCCACCTTCGGGTGGATATCTTGCGCCGAAAATCCAACGGGGCTTAAACCTATAACCGAAGCAACGAATTCACCACATTTCATTAAGTTTGATATTAATAACAAATTTTAAATAACAAATTACAAATGACAATTTATTTGGTTTTAATTCCCATTAAATTAAAATTTGTAATTTAAAACTTAAAATTTAAAATTTTTATCGGGTTTAGCGAAATGTGGTGAGTGGTAGAGGAGCGTTCCTGTCAGCGTTGAAGTCGTACCGTAAGGTACGGTGGAGCGTCAGGAAGTGAAAATGTTGGCATAAGTAACTTGAAGCCCGATGAAAAATCGGGCCACCGTAAACCCAAGGTTTCCCACGCCACGATAATCGACGTGGGGTTAGTCGGTCCTAAGGCGAGGCTGAAAAGCGTAGTCGATGGACAACAGGTTAATATTCCTGTACCAGTAAAGTTCCGATCAAGCGAACTTTGCTGAAAGCCTGATTGCTAACTTTGCACTTCGGTGCATAGCAGCATTTGGGACTAGGCAGAGCAAGCTAGCAATGGAGTGACGCAGAATGGTAATCCGGGCCTACCTATTGAACATGGTAGGTGCAAGTGTCTAAGGTCATACTCATGTAGGCAAATCCGCATGAGTTCGTACTTAAAGCACTACGCAAAATATCTGCCGCAAGGCGGACGATTCGGGTGACCCAATCTGACTAGAAAAACTTCTAGCGAGGAACTGGACTGACCGTACCGCAAACCAACGCCGGTGGGTGAGATGAGTATTCTCAGGTGTTCGAGAAAACTAGCGTTAAGGAACTCAGCAAAAAAGCGTCCGTAACTTCGGGATAAGGACTACCTATATTAGGCGCAAGCTTCGTATAGGTCGCAGCGAATGACTCCAGGCAACTGTTTATCAAAAACACAGGTCTCTGCTAAAGCGCAAGCTGATGTATAGGGGCTGATGCCTGCCCAGTGCCAGAAGGTCAAGAGGAGAGGTTTACGCCTTGAATCAAAGCCCTGGTGAACGGCGGCCGTAACTATAACGGTCCTAAGGTAGCGAAATTCCTTGTCGGGTAAGTTCCGACCCGCACGAATGGTACAATGGTCTGGAGACTGTCTCAACGCTAGACTCGGTGAAATTGCAGAATCGGTAAAAATGCCGATTAACTACGGCAAGACGAAAAGACCCTATGAAGCTTTACTATATTCTGACATTGGACCGAGGTATATTTTGTGTAGGATAGGTGGGAGACTGTGAAGCCCTGGCGCCAGCTGGGGCAGAGTCAACGTTGAAATACCACCCTAAATTTGCTTTGGTTCTAACTTACCCCTAAATCCGGGGTAAGGACATTGTTTGATGGGTAGTTTAACTGGGGCGGTTGCCTCCTAAATTGTAACGGAGGCGCGCAATGGTCCGCTAAGCCTGGATGGAAATCAGGCTGATAGTGTATTCGCACAAGCGGGCTTGACTGTGAGAGTTACAACTCGATCAGGTGCGAAAGCAGGCGAAAGTGATCCGGCACCTTGTACTGAATTTTATTCGGTACGACCACGTGGGTGGGGTGTCGCTCAACGGATAAAAGTTACTCTAGGGATAACAGGCTTATAGTGCCCAAGCGCCCACAGCGACGGCACTGTTTGGCACCTCGATGTCGGCTCATCGCATCCTGGGGGTGGAGAAGCTCCCAAGGGTATGGCTGTTCGCCATTTAAAGCGGTACGCGAGCTGGGTTCAGAACGTCGTGAGACAGTTTGGCCTCTATCTGTCGTAGTTGTAGGAAAATTGAGAGAGTCTGCTCCTAGTACGAGAGGACCGGAGTGGACTGACCTCTGGTATACCAGTTGTCGTGTCAACGGCATTGCTGGGTAGCTATGTCGGGTTGTGATAACCGCTGAAAGCATCTAAGCGGGAAGCCATTCTCAAGAAAATTTTCCCCATTAGGTCCGAAGTAGACTACTTCGTTGATAGGCATCAAGTGTAAGCCCGGTAACGGGTTGAGCTGAGATGTACTAATCGACCGATTGACTTTTTTATCGATTATATTTGTTCCTTTTGCCCAGTTTTCCGATTTTCGGAATTATGGGTGAATGTTATTAACCAGTAATTAATGGAAATAATTGCTTAAGCTTTGAGCTGTGAGCTCAGAGTTATGAGATATTTAAAAGCATTATCTTGGTGTCTATGGAGAGTGGGGTACACCTGTTCCCATACCGAACACAGAAGTTAAGCCACTCATCGCCAATGGTACTACTCCCTCGGGGAGTGGAAGAGTAGGTCGACGCCAAGATAATGCTTTTAAAATACTCCGAAAAGCTTAATCCGCCTGAGGTGGACGGCTTTTTCAAAATATTGGTTTTCGCTTTTTGAATTTGCTTGATAAATTAAATATTTATGTGATATACCTAAACACTATTAAATTTTAATCACCCATAACATGTCAAACGGATCACAAGAACAGGCCATCTCCTTGCTTGAAGAGGCGAAAGAAAAAGGCGCTTTAGACCCTGCTATCGAAAGCAGGTTAGTCAGGCTTGTCGGCGCGGAAACTAGGCCGAAAATGGAGGAAGCGCTTGAAACTCCTATTGCCGCAGAACCCGAAAATGTACGTGAACTTTCACCTGAACAGCATACCAGAGTTCTTTCAGCGCTTGAAACCCGTTTTGCTAAACAGCCTGAGCATTACAAACGCCCTGAAGGCGTTAATTTTGACGAGGTCAGAAAAGCCCTTGAAGCAAATTCCGCTCTTATGCACAGCCTTGCTCAGATGGAGTGGACAGGTGGGGTGCCTGACGTTATCGCCATTGATGACGATGTGTTTGTCTTTGGCGACTGCTCCGCAGAATCGCCGGATCGCCGGAATCTCACTTATGACGAGGCCGCCGAAATGGCTAAAAAATTCGGTGTGGATATGATGCCAGAGGAGGTTTATTGCGCAATGCAGAAATCAGGTAAATTTGACATGGAAACTTGGAGCTGGCTTGCGACACCTGCTGATGTTAGAGAATCCGGCGCTGCGCTCCACGGCTTCCGCGATGTCGATGGCGTCGGCGTGGACGAGGCCCTTCCTGGAGGTCACCGCCCGTACTGGGGCTGGCGCGGAGTGCTAAGGGTTCCAAAAGTTAAGTAATAGGGTTAAGGGTGCGGTAAATGGAGCCTAACTTCGTCGACTCACAATAGATATATATAAAAACCTCCAAATCCTTAATCTAATACAGGTCGGATATGGAGGTTTTTTAGGTTAATTTATAAAAATTTATGGTATAACTGCGCCTTTTTTATCCAGATATTTTTTGTGTTTAAAAAGCAAATAAAGATTATAGGCCAAAAAAGGCAATAAAAGATAGCTTGATTTATGGTCTAAAAAGAACACGTATAAATAATGAGATATGCTGATAAAAATCAGCCTTATGTAATAAAGAAGGAACAAGAAGATGTGCTCCACAACCGATTCTGTTGTGGTAAGCACAGCTGCCGATGATGTTAAAACAGTATGAGTGAACAGCGCAAATAGCGCTTTAAATGGCAAACTGGCCAAAAGTTCGCCAAAAGGCTGATTGCTACATAATATATGAAATGTCAGTTCAGAATACGTAAAACCTATACCGACGATAAAGAAGCTTAATAGCCTCAATTCCTGGATGTTGTGATGGATCAGGTTATGCAGATATTCCCATTTGTGCTCAATAGTGACAAGTATGAGCTCTATGGCCATAAAAACCAAAATCACCAAATAATATTTAAGATTAAATCCTAAATGCTCGATGAGAACAAATGGGGAAGAAAGTACCATTCCAAACAGGAATAAGCTTAACATTGTGCTTGGTTTTATATTCTGCCTCCTGTACTGTATTAGCTTCAGTAAGCCTAATACCAGTACGGAAAGGCTCATGAAGAGCAAATTGTTTATCATAGGCTTTTTGTTTTTATTTTAGATAAAAGTCTTTTACAAAAGAGTTGATCAAGGTATTTTAAGGTAATATTTTTGGCATAATTTATTTAAAATACAAATTTCACAAAATTCACAAACTTTCCAAACAAAATACAAATTTCACAAAATTCACAAACTTTCCAAACAAAATACAAATTTCACAAAATTCACAAACTTTCCAAACTTTGTGCTTTGTGTAATTTGTGTTTTGGGATTTTTTATATATATTTTGTATCATCTTTATTATATTCTAACATAATTATGAATATATGTCAAATATTGTTTTGTTGCAGAATCAAGTTTACATTTTCTGAAACCGGATTCATGTAATGCCTGAACAGTCTTTCGGCAGGCGTAAGATTATGCATTCCAAGTCCTGTGTGACATCTT
>Ga0315275_10006365_pt1 | contig 11286 bp, 8 predicted proteins | sample YL17G03_0_MG_FD_205557 | JGI IMG/M metagenome (GOLD analysis project Ga0315275, IMG submission 205557) | Sediment microbial communities from Yellowstone Lake, YNP, Wyoming, USA - YL17G03_0 | ecosystem: Environmental > Aquatic > Freshwater > Lake > Sediment | place: USA: Wyoming | collected...
CAATTTCAATCCTTATAACCTTAATCATCTTCGATTTTTCTTACTCTTTTTCTGGAGAGGTAAGTCCTGATCTGAAAGAGAAGTTCAAAACCGTAAAGGAAAACGAATACCTTTCCTGTCTGGTTATGTTGAAAGATCAGGTGGACCCAAAAGATCTGATACTGTTCAAAAAGTTGAAGACACAAAAAGAGAGACATTCCAGCCTGATCTATCAGCTCAAAAGCAAGCCGGAAAATACCCAGAAGGAGCTTTTAGAATATTTAGATGCCCGGAAAAATAATGGCTCGGTTAAAAACTATCAAAGTTTCTGGATTGTCAACGCGATTCTGCTATCTGCGACTAAAACAGAAATTGAGAAAATCGCTTCACGTTCTGAGGTACAGATGGTTTCTCCTAACTATCCGGTGTCACTTATCGCTCCTGTATCTGAAGCAATATATTCATCCAAAACTGGTGGAGTAGACTATTTACAGGAAACTGGTGTAAGAGAGCTGTGGAAAATGGGTTACACTGGCAAAGGAAGGCTGGTCTGCGGGTTCGATACTGGAGTGGAATGGACACACCCTGCTCTTTTCCATAACTGGAAAGGAGGTTTACAAGGAGGGAACAGCAGCGCCTGGTTTGATCCCTACGGTTCAAACTTTCCAGTTGACGCTAACGGACACGGGACCCATACTATGGGAATAATGGTCGGAATGACCCCATCTGAAACCTTGGGAGTTGCATATGACGCTGGCTGGATTGCCGCCGGTGTTATAGACCGGGGGAAGAATTTTGACCAGACCGTAGCAGATATCCTTCTGGCTTTTCAGTGGGCTATAGACCCGGATGGAAACCCGCTGACAACTGACGATGTCCCGGATGTGATTAATAACTCCTGGGGCATACCTTTAGCTTCCAAACCACCGTGTGACCAGACCTTCTGGTCAGCGATCGACAACCTCGAAGCGGCCGGGATTGTAGTTATATTTGCGGCCGGGAATGAAGGTCCTTTTCCCATGTCCATAAGGACACCAGCTGACCGGGCAACCTCACCGACCAATAGCTTCTCAGTGGGAGCAGTTGATAATCGATACCCGAATTTTCCTGTTGCCTCTTTCAGCAGTAGAGGTCCATCAGGCTGTGATGGTATAAGTATTAAACCGGAGATCTCTGCACCAGGGGTGGGGATTCGTTCAAGCTATCTGAATGGAACCTACAAAACTTTGAGCGGGACATCTTCCGCGGCTCCTTTCATCTCTGGAGGAGTTGCTTTGCTCAAAGAGTTTAACCCTGAGGCTACAGTTGAGGAGATAAAAAACGCCCTGCTTCTTTCAAGCACTGACTTAGGCACAGCAGGCGAGGATAACGATTACGGCTGGGGATTGGTCAATCTGAAAAAAGCTCTGGATTTTATGCCGCCACCTTCTGTGCCTAAAATCTGGCTGGACAGTAATTATGTGGAAAGCGATACACAGATTTATCCGGATGGAAGAACAAGGTTAAAACTTTTCCTGGTCTTGAAAAATTACGGTGCAAGAGTTGATTCACTAAATATCGTCCTTGAGAGCAGGGACTCGCTAATCACCCTGGAAAAAGATAGTCTTTATTTTGATTCCATAGGTTCTAAGATGACAGAGCTTAATATCAATTCTCCCCTGGTTTTCTCCTGTGGAGGGAGCCTCCCGGTGAATTATTTAGCTTCTTTCCAGCTTAAGCTCTTCGATAATTTCGGAAACTATGCTGATTCCCTGAAGTTCTCATTTACTCTGAATCTAACCTCAAGTCGCAATATAGGAACACACGATATCGGGAACTTAGCCTTTACACTATCCAATCTGGGGAGATATGGTTTAGGCGAGGGTTCAATTTGTCCTGCTGAAGGGAGAGGTTTTAGATTTCCCAAATCCGGAAAAGACAATCTGTTTGAGGGTGCTTTTTTAATTGGCAAATCCAGAACCCAGGTGATGGATGCGGCAAGGGATGGAAGTGGCAAATTTACCAAAGGTGATTTTGTCCCGTTGGGTGGCTTTAACATAACTGCACCCGGAAAAATCTCAGACCAGGATGGGATAGGGGTTTTCTCAGATAGCGGGGCAATAAATCCAATCGGATTGGAGATCGAGCAGAGAAGCTTCGCTTTTGCCAATCCACCGGATGACGATTACGTGATTATAGAGTTCACTATAAAAAATAAAACGGCAGATACTCTTAAAGGGATTTACCCTGGACTTTTCTTTGACTGGGATATAAGTCTTTCTTCTCCTGTGAATGATAGAGTCATGCGGGACACGGTTGAAGGCATACCTATAGCTTATCAATATGATTCTGCTTCCTCCTTATATCTGACTGTCCTGCCTCTGAGCCAGGCTCCGGTTTCAAATAAACTGATAGATAACCAGCTCTGCCTTTTTGATGGTTTTACTAAACAGGAAAAATATTTGTACTTGAGCGGTGACACATTATTATCCTCGGATACCACCTCTTATTTTTATGCAGGTGATTGGTCCATGCTCTCATCTGCGGGACCTTTTGTCATTCCTCCAATGGAAAGCACAACTGTTGCTTTTGCAGTGGTAGCGGGGAATGATATTTCTGACCTTAAGGAGAATGTCAAAGCTGTTAAGATAAAATATAATGATGTAAGAACTGAAGTTAAATCAAATGAAGAGTCCTTAGTTCCGAACAGCTTCAGTTTAAACCAGAACTATCCCAACCCGTTCAACCCCGCAACAAAAATACAGTTTAGAGTTGGGAGTTTGGAGTTTGGAGACCCCGACCGCACCGCCCAGGAAAAGGCGGTTAATGGTTCAAAGTCGATGGTTCATAGTCCCATCCGCACCACCCTTAAAATCTACAATGTTCTGGGGCAGTTGGTGAGAACGCTGGTGGATGAGGAAAAATTACCAGGAAGATACGAAGTGCTCTGGGATGGAAAAGATGACAGAGGCAAAGAGGTCACCAGCGGAGTATATTTCTATCGTTTGGAAAGTTCCGGAAGTACGGAAACAAGGAAGATGATTTTGTTGAGATAGATTTGTAGGGGCGAACCTATGTGTTCGCCCAAATAATTAGGGCAGACATAGGGGTCTGCCGCTACCAAGAAAAAATACTGGAGTGTAAAGCTTTAGCTTTACTTTCAGCTTAAGTCAACCTAAGAAAATAATGGCAAACCTAAAGGTTCGCACTCCAAGATTTCTCCAAAAACTACTTTTTCTGGAAAATTTTCTGAAGGCTTAAAAAATCACGATTAAAAAATAGAATCTGCAGGCTCATCAAAAGCAAAACCAGGTCCCGGATTAAAAGCCAGGCACCCTCTTTTTTTGCATTTGGGTCAGTGGTAAAGCAACCGCAGGCAATATCCACTCCCCTCAGGAAATTCAGAGAGAGGGCAATTATAAAACTGATCAAGAGCAAAGATATCAGCAGAGAGGAACTTTCAACCAAGAGTCCCAGGATGAGAAAAAGCCCGCAGAAAAGCTCCATCCAGGGAAGGGTAATGGCAAAGATATTAATTAGAAAACCCGGTAAAATCTTGTAATTATAAACTACTCGGGCGAACTGGTCCGGATGCGCAATCTTATCCAGGCTGGCATATAGAAAGGTTATTCCTACTATCAATCGAAAAAGTATAACCAGCCATTTATTGCTTATCAATTCTCTCATAAGAAAGCTAATTAGATTTTTGAACCGGAAGTCCGGACTTGTTCCACTCGGTCCAGCCGCCAAAGAAGATCTTTAAGTTTTTAAAACCTTTATTCTTAAGAAGGCGAGCCAAGAAAAGACTGGCTTCACACTCGGTCCCATCACAATAGGTGATTATATTCTTATCTCTTGATAGCAAAGGCTCGACTTTAGGGTAATACTGTTCAAATTCCTCAAAAGGTAGATTTAATGCTTTGGGGATATGGCCTGCTTTGTAATCTGGCTCCAATCTTGCATCCAGAAAAATGGTGCTGTGGGTCTGGAAATAGGTCATAGCTTGACCCAGGCTTATTGCTGGAGGATCGTCCTTGGTATAAGAATAAGGGACAATCAAGCTATCGGAAACTACTTTGTTGCTCCAGTTTCCTTTGACTGTGATTCCTTCTTTTGAGATTGAATTGTACACTACTCCAATGATAAGGGAAAAAAAGACTATTAAAATAGCCTGAAGAAATATCCTGGATGGGTCTTTTTTTAAGCTCATCTATTTTATTTGGAAAGGATGGTTCCGCTGATCGGAAGGGTGTATCTGGTTTTCTCAGAGCCCTGTCCGGAAAAATCAAGGGTCAAATTGGTTTGGAAAGGGCCAGGAGTGGCTTTACGATTTACCTGCAGCACGATCTCAGCCTTTTCCTTAGGATTCAGACTGTTTTTCGAAATCTGGAAATCAATGAACTCCTTGGGTTTTTCTGCCACTGCTATCTGCAAAGAAGAAGTAGATTTATTTAAAATGATGACTTTTTTGGGGTTATTTTTTTCTACCCTTATGGAATCAAATTTAACCTGTGAAGGCTCGACTTGAAATAACGGGAATTCATTCTCAATATTAGCGGTGAAATTAATATCTGAGAAGTTTGAGGTGTCTGAGGAAAAAATAGCTACCACCAGAGTCTTAGAACCCTGATAGTTTCTTGAGCTGAAGATAACCTCCAGAGAGGTGCTGTCCTTGGGAGCCAGGATATCTTTTTTCAAAGGGGCATAGGTGCAGGCACAGCCAGGTCTGACCTTTATGATCTGCAAGGTGTCATCCCCGGTATTCTTGATCAGAAAAAAATGGGAGACAACCGCATTCTGCGGGATGTAACCAAAATCCCATTCCTTCTCAGGTAAAAAAATCTTCGGGCCTATGGCTGTTTTTTTTTGTGCTAGGGATAAGGAAAAAAGCAATAAAAAAATTGGTATCGGAAACAAGTAGATTATTTTTCTCACAATTATCCTCCGCTTTCTTATCTGTTCATTTATAATAAGATTACGCTTTAAGAGAACAACAGTTGGAGGTTGGTTTAAAAAAGTTTAGGAAAGGTTGTTTTCATAGTAGGGGTTCAAAATTTTGAAACTTAACAATCTTTTAGACCCTGAAAAAATCTGTCCAATTTTTCTGGCTCAGGATGATTTTTAGGAGAGGATAACCTAAAAGATAACAAGCTACTATTTCCCCTGCACCTACATAAACGACTGTCAACCAGTAAGGGAGCTTGAAAAGAAAATGTAGATAGAGGCTCACGCCAAAAGCGTTAAAAAGAACAGGGGGAAGTGGAGCTAGTATTGGTTTTCTTTTTTTGGATAAAAGGTAGGTGAAAAATCCTGCTATAAGAGTCAAAAAACTTCCACCTACTATGTCATAAACGCCCAGCCCTCCATATATATTTGCCAGCAAACATCCCAAGAAAAGCCCGGGGATTGCGGATGGGGTTAAATAGGGGAGAACAGTCAGAGCTTCGGAGACTCTAATCTGAACCGGCCCGTAACTTATGGGTGCCAGAACTATGGTAATTACTGCATAAAGAGCTGCAATTATTCCAGCTTGAGCAATATATTTAGATGAAAAAGTCATAGGCATCGATTTTCGGGTAAAGAAAAGTCAATAAGTAATGATTGTCAATGAAAAATGTGACCAGGTAATGCCTGATTTAAATCAGTCCAGACCCAAAAATTTAATGCTGGTAACCCCGCCTTGCCCTCAAGGCGGGATAGTTGTATATATCACGAACAATCTGACTGGACCAGCTAAGAATAATAACCTCTTCTCTGACTCTCCTCCTGGGAGGAAATGAGAACCTCTTCATACCCTATTCTTCTGGGTGGGTTTAACCAGACTGAGCTCAACAAGTATAACTGTCAGCAAAAAAATCCTTGCCTTTTGCTGGCGATTAGGTTTATTATTAATTTTAAATTTCAAACATTGGCTTTTTAGATTTCTGAGGAGAGATAAAAATGAAGATCTTAGTTGTCGGAGGTGGAGGAAGAGAGCATGCCATTGCCTGGAAGCTTTCCCAGTCTCCGCTGGTAAAAAAAATATACGCCTGTCCTGGAAATGCCGGGATAGCCAGTCTGGGGGATTGTATTGAGATTTCTGCTGAGGATATCAAAGGGCTGGCTGATTTTGCGGAGAAGAATTTAATTGACCTGACTGTGGTTGGACCTGAACAGCCCTTGATCTTGGGAATAGTGGATGAGTTCGAGAAAAGAAAGCTGAAGATCTTCGGGCCCAAAAAAGAGGCTGCTTTGATCGAGGGAAGCAAGGGATTTGCCAAGGAATTTATGAAGAGATACCATATCCCCACTGCCAGTTTTAAGATCTTCGAACAAAAAGATGAGGCAATAGATTTTGTTCGTTCTTCAGAATTCCCTTTGGTAATCAAAGCAGATGGACTCGCGGCAGGAAAAGGAGCCTTTGTGGTGGAGGATTTGAAAAGCGCGGAGGAGGCAGTGGAGAAGGTGATGGTGCAGAAGATCTTTGGAGAAGCTGGCAACAGAGTGGTGGTAGAGGATTTCTTAATCGGCGAGGAGGTCACAATCCTGGCATTTACAGATGGCAGGACTGTTTTACCTATGGTCTCATCTCAGGACCACAAGAGGATCTATGACGGGGACCGGGGACCTAATACCGGAGGGATGGGGGCGTATGCACCAACCTTGATCGTCAATGAAAAGATAATGAAAAAGATCACCGAGGAAATCCTGGAACCTGCCATCTTCGGGTTGAATAAGGAAGGTAGAGTCTTCAAGGGGGTTTTATATGCAGGTCTGATGATTACTGAGATGGGACCAAAGGTTATAGAATTCAACTGTCGCTTTGGTGACCCTGAAACTCAGGCGGTTCTGCCTTTACTGGAAAGCGATTTAGCCGAAATATTTCTTTCCATTGTGGAGGAGGAATTAGATCTGCAGGATGTGAAGTGGAAAGAAGGCTCAGCCGTATGCGTGGTCTTGACCTCAGGCGGTTATCCGGATAAGTATGAAAAAGGGAAGGAGATCTTCGGGCTGAACAGAGTGGGGAATTCCAATGTACTGGTTTTTCATGCTGGAACTAAGAAGACCGGCAATAGGGTTGTTACGAACGGGGGAAGAGTTTTGGGCATAACGGCTTTTGATCAGACCATGGAAGGAGCTTTGGGTAGAGCCTATTCCGCTGTGGATAAAATAAGGTTTGGTGGAATGCAATACCGGCACGATATCGGGTATAGGGCTACGAATGTGAGGAGAGAGTACTTTTGATAAAGGTTTCAAGGATTGAAGGGTTTAAGGGAAAAAAACAGTGAGTAGGAGTGCAAAAGCTTGCTTTTGCGAGCAGTAGAGGTTGTGTCATTGCGAGCCCGTAGGGCGAAGCAATGACCGGATTAATTTGAGGAAACAATATGAAGAAAAATCAAGTATTAATCGTTATGGGAAGCGAATCAGACCGGGAAGTGATGAATAAAACGGCTGAAGTTCTTTCAGATTTTGGAATCGGTTATGAGATAGTAGTTTCCTCTGCCCATCGCAATCCGGAGAGGACCAGAAAGTTGGCAAAAGAGGCGGAAAAGAAAGGGATAAACGTGATTATAGCGGGTGCCGGAATGGCGGCTCATCTGCCTGGTGTTATTGCGGCTCATACAAAACTCCCGGTCATTGGGGTACCTTTGCCTTCACTTCCTTTTAAAGGGATGGATTCTTTTTTTTCCATCTTGCAGATGCCCTCCGGTGTGCCGGTAGCCACTATGTCAGTAGGTTATGCAGGGGCAAAAAATGCAGCTATTCTGGCAGCACAGATTTTGGCGTTATCAGACTATAAAATTAAAAAAAGAATAAAGAGTTTAAGAGTAAAAAGGTTCAAGGGAAAATAGAAGTAGAGCAAGACATTGTTTCGTTTTTAACATGTTCTATAAAAAGCATTTAGGAGACTATAAACCAAAAAGGATTACAGGGTGAGCGAACAGTTCAACATTTTCGGTGACGAGGATTCAATCAGGGAAAGTTATCCGACTGCTTTTCTGCCTTCCGATCCCAAGGCACCGCACTTGAAGCGAATCGAGATAAAAGCATTTAAGGGAATAAGGGAACAAGTCGTTGAATTTCCAAAAATTGCGGTCTTGACCGGTCCAAATAATTCAGGCAAATCGACAATATTACAAGCAGTAGTTGCAGGTTTTCGGTTATGTTTAGATACTGATAAATGGAAGCTGAGTGAACATGGTCGTGCTGTAAAAGAATTAAACTTTTTGCCTGTTAATGCACCAAAGGACCTTTGGTATCAAGCAAAGACACGGAAACCGAAAGAGTCAGGAGAAGCAAAGAGAAGAGAGCAATACGTATCTCTTACATTGGTCTTTACCAATGATTTCTTTTTTACTGTTGAAATTAGGTTCCTTTACGGATTCTTGAATATTCGCGTCACGGAGGTGACTAAGAACACCACTGAGGAAATCTTGCTGAAGATTTCCTCTTCGGCTCCTATTTTGATACCAGGTATTTCAGGTTTGATCGCTCATGAGCCTCTTTATACGCCTGTTGAGATACACAGGGCAGCGGCTGTAGGACAACTTTCAGGTATTATCCGCAACATTTTGCTGGAATTGCAAAAGAGAGAAGATGTGGTTTCAATGCAGTCTTCGGCTCCCGGAAAAAAGCCTGAACTTGTCCGGCGCGAAGAGTTTGCTTTTGTGAGTGGAGCAATTAAACGTCACTTTGGGCTTGAACTACAAAGATTTAAAGTTGATCCGAATCGTGATCTTGAAATTCGAGCACCTTATCGCGAGCAAGATTACGAATTAGATATTGTTTCCGCGGGATCAGGCTTGATCCAGATGTTACAGCTGGTGAGCGCTATTGTGTGGCGTAAGTCTAGGATAATTCTTTTTGATGAACCAGATTCTCACCTTCATACAAACCTCCAAGCTAGACTCTACAATTTTCTAAAGGAAATATCCGATAAGATGAATCTACAAATCATATTAGCGACCCATTCAAAGGATTTAATATCGCAGGCGCCTATGGAGTGCATCATACCTGTGGACCCAAGTAAGACAAAGTTGGTTCCCATCCAATCTATGGACCACTTGTTGTTAGAGTACAAGCGTTATGGAGCTATTGATAATGTAGATTTGGCACTTCTTTACAAGTCAAAACGTTGTCTATTTGTGGAAGGTGATAGTGACATAAAATATCTTCCTTTGCTTGCAGAAATACTTAAAATAGGCTGTTTTCAAGGTGCCGAACAAGTGGTTATGTTTAAATTCAAAGGTGCTGACAAGTTTACTATGGTATATGACCTTGTAAAGTTGTTCGAAACGATGGTAGGCGGTACCATCAAATGGATGGTTCTTCGTGATAGAGATTATGCCACCCCTTCTATTGTTGACAAGTACAAAGAACAAGCAAAAGAAAAAGGAATTAAGAATTTTCATATCTGGCAAATGTTTGAAGTCGAAAATTATATTCTTCAACCGGAATGTCTGTTAGCATCAGTATCCCAAAAGTTAGTGCAAAAAGGGAAAGAGCCAGCAAAGCAGGCGGAAATTGTACAGCTCCTCAAGGAGTCTTGCGATGACTTATTAACTGAAACCCAGGCTCAATATATTACTAAAACTCAGGATGCATACAGGAGGTTAGAATTAGCATCAAATTGGAAAGAAGATGGCGTCAAAGATGCTTTGGAATTCTGCAAAAGCAATTTGAAGGACCTACCTAGTATGTTAGTGAATATCCCAGGTGACAGGGTATTTGGTAAGCTTGTAGGGAGATTACAACAGAAATTTGGGATAAATATCAGAGCAGAAGAAATCATTTCAGTCATGAACCCTACTTTTATTTCAACTGAGATAAGAAGTTTTTTGGAGCGCTTGAATAGTTTATAGGATAAAATAGGTAAAGAGACATAACAGTGTAAACTAAAATTCATTGACATTCAACATGGAGGAAAAATGGTAGTCACATTGCTTTTTCTTTTGATCGTCATCGGGGTGCCGATTCTAATAATAATTGGAATCTACAACCGGCTGGTGGTTTTGAGAAACCAGGGGGATAATGCCTGGCATCAGATCGATGTGCAGTTGGAAAGAAGGGCGGATTTAGTGCCGAATTTGGTCGAAACGGTAAAAGGGTATGCGGCTCATGAAAGAGGAGTTTTTGAGGCAGTTGCCAAAGCCAGGACTCAATGGGCTCAGGCAGGTACGGTTAAGGAAAAAGCAGAAGCAAGCGATATGCTTACCTCTGCACTGAAGACTTTATTCGCGGTGGCAGAGAATTATCCGGAATTAAAAGCAAACCAGAATTTCCTGATGCTTCAGGAGGAGCTTGCCGGAATTGAAAGCAAGATCGCGTATGCCAGGCAGTTTTATAACGATACGATCTTATCCTACAACAATGCCCAGCAGGTCTTTCCCTCCAGCATCATCGCCAATATGTTCAACTTTAAACCCAGAGAGTATTTTGAGGTGGAGGAGGCTGGCAAAAGAGAAGTGCCGAAGGTAGGTTTTTAAAAGGGCTAAAACACAGAGATGAATAGTAGGTCGGATATTCTTGTCTGACCCCCTGAACAGACAAGAATGTCTGTTCTACCGAGGAAGTATGATTTATGAACAAATAACAGAGAACAAAAGAAAAAGCTTCTTGTTGCTTGTCCTTTTCATCGCCTTTATCGTGTTCTTGGGGTGGGTTTTTGGGGAAGTTTATCGTTCAGGCGAAACTGGAATTATTATCGCTGTAGCAGTTGCCCTTATTATCTCTTTGATCACCTTTTTTTATGGTGATAAAATGGTCTTGGGTATTAGTCAGGCAAGGCCGGTTGATCCTAAGGAAAACCCTTATCTTTATAATACCATCGAAGGCTTAGCAATTGCGGCAGGGGTTCCAGCTCCTAAAGCTTATATAATTGATGATACTGCTCCCAATGCTTTTGCCACTGGCAGAAATCCGCAGAATTCAGCCATAGCAGTTACTACAGGCCTCTTGCAGAAGATGAACCGTCTGGAACTGGAGGGGGTCATTGCTCATGAGATGTCGCATATCAAAAATTATGACATCCGCTATTCAACTCTGGTTGTCGTCCTTGTCGGGACTGTAGCCTTGCTCTCTGACTGGATGGGAAGGAGTTTTTTTTACGGAAGAGGCAGAAGGGAAGGTAGAAAAGGCGGTGGAAATGCCATCATCCTACTTTTAGCCTTAATCCTGGTGATCTTAGCTCCGATTATCGCAAAACTGCTCCAGTTAGCCATTTCCAGGCAGAAGGAATATCTGGCAGACTCCTCAGGCGCTTTGCTCACCCGTTACCCGGAAGGGCTGGCTTCTGCGCTGGAGAAAATCTCCAAAGATACCGAACCATTAGAGGTGGCAAATAAAGCA
>Ga0315275_10006369_pt1 | contig 11282 bp, 8 predicted proteins | sample YL17G03_0_MG_FD_205557 | JGI IMG/M metagenome (GOLD analysis project Ga0315275, IMG submission 205557) | Sediment microbial communities from Yellowstone Lake, YNP, Wyoming, USA - YL17G03_0 | ecosystem: Environmental > Aquatic > Freshwater > Lake > Sediment | place: USA: Wyoming | collected...
GACCATGCTCACGATGACGATGGAGATCCCGACAACGTTAATGGCCTTGATATCTTCCCCCAGCATGGTGACCGCAAGGGTTGCGGTGATCGCAGGGAATGCAGCTGTGATGCTCCCGACCATGCTGACTGCGCCTTTCTCGAGTGCCTCGAGATAGATGTAGTACCCTGCTCGAGCAGTGGATGCTCCTATGAAACCGTACACGACATACTCGATGTGGTCGACGTACTCGCCCCAGAGGAAAATGGCGCATAGGAAAATGAACACATAGATCGGCACAGAGACGAGGAAGTTGATTGCGACCATCGATGTCGCGTTCGACGACCCCACTGCCGCCTTCGCGATGACCTGTGTCATGCCGTACAACAACAGCGAGCAAAGAGCGAGAACGACGGATGAGTCAGCCATGGGTATCTCTATGACCACGCCTGCCATCTGCTTGAACTATTAGATAGTTGCCTAGCAAAATCCAGGCCCTAGAGATCTATCCTGGCTTCACCTTGGGACTCGGGGTGGGCAATGTTAATGTCCGTGTGCCCGGATTCCGGGAGCATGGTACTAGCGTCCAAGCGTGAACCGGCGATTGCCAAGGACTTGATATCCGTCTACAAGCAAATAGACAAGTACGTCAAGCAGTGGATGGAACTCTGGAACATCCCGGGCCTCGCCATCTCCATTACAGACAAGAATAGGCTCCTGAGGGTGGCGACGTACGGATATTCGGACGTCGAGTCCGAACTCTCGGTCCGCCCGAAGACGATGTGGGAGATCGGCTCTATCAGCAAATCGTTCGCAAGCATCGTCCTGATGCAGCTCCATGACGAGCACAGGGTCGACCTACGCAGACCAGTGACCGAGTACCTGCCCTGGCTCAACGTGAAATCCAGGTACGAGCCAATAACGCTTCATCATCTGCTGACCCACACGGCCGGGATCATCATGGGAACTGAATCCAGACTCGCCGGGGTCCCCGAGATCCTTGCCCTGTCAGAAACCGAGACATCGACACCTCCCGGAGAACACTTCTACTACTCCAATGTGGGATACAAGATCATAGGACAGGTCATTGAGGAAGTCCTCGGCAGGAGCTGCGACAAGGCCATCCAGGAGAGAATCTTCGACCCTCTGGGCATGAACGATTCCGTCGCCACCCTCACCCATGACATGAGGAGGAAGCTAGCGGTCTGCTATTTGCCGTTCTATGACGACAGGCCTTCGCCGATCGGGGGAGACCTCGTGCGCGCGACCTGGATCGAGAGCGACACGGCGGATGGCTCGATATGCTCGACCCCTTCGGATATGGCCATCTACATGCGGATGCTGATGAACCGGGGTAAGTGTGCGAATGGCATGGTGATATCAGATACGGGGTTCAAGCTCCTCACCCAGAAGGCCGTCTTTCCAGATGATGACCTGCACAAAGGCGCCTACGGCTATGGGATAAGCATCGAAGAGTCCGATGGGCACACCTACATCGGGCATACTGGCGGCATGGTGGGTCACACCTCGTCGATTCGAATGGATATGGATGCCGGCTTCGGGGTCGGAGCTTTCACAAATGTGAGCAATCCGGCTGAAGTGGATGACGTGGCACGTTTCGCCCTCTCAGTCCTGAGGGCGGTGGCCGCTGGGACGAGACTGCCTGACGTGCCAAGGCTTTCCGACAATTCTAGCGTGGGGAACGCAGGAGAATACTCCGGCTTGTTCGACGGCAGGAACAGGAGCTTGCGCGTGAAGGCGGGCAGCGACAGACTCTTCCTCAACGTCGGAAAGAAGGACTTTGCCATGGAGAAACGCGAAAACGATGCATTCCTGGTCAACCACCCTAGCCTCGAACTGTTCATGATGCGGTTCGAGAGGGAGAACGGGAAAGTAGTACGGATACTTCACGGACCAGATGTGTACGAGAAGCACGGTGGCGTGAACACTTCGAAGACGAGGTCCCCGAAAGGTGCAGAGGAATATGAGGGGCATTACAGATCCTACAACCCATGGTTTTCGAACTTCCGGGTAATCTCTCGGAAGGGAGAGCTCGTGTACGTGGACCCATCGGGCAAAGAGCAGCGCATGACGCGGTTGCGCGATGGTTCATTCAGAATTGGCGATGAGGCCTCACCTGAGCGTGTGCGGTTCGATGACATCGTTGGTGGAAAGGCTCACCACGCCGTCCTCTCCGGGGGAGACTTCTACCGGATCTTCACTCCATGAGTGTGCGTGCGCTTTCACGGTCCGGAAATGTGGAGCACACCCACCTTCTTCTTGGAATCGAAGACTCGACGAGAGACCACGCCTTCCAGACGGACCATGCCTATCTCGTTGCTCATCCACACCTTGCCCTTCATGAGGTGACCGCCGAAAGCCCTGTGTTCGGTGTCCGCTACAGTCGCATGGATGTGTATCCTAGGATCGCCTTCGATCGCGACAGATCCCTGAAGAGCCAGAAGCTCATGCGGCTCATGAAAGAATCTCCTGAGATAGTTCCCCCGGTCGAAGTACCCGAGCTCGAAATCTGAGATCATCCCAAGGCCAGCGACCAAAAGCAGGGTGGACCGCTCTCCTTTGACCGCTTCTTCGACCGAACCAATTACATCTTCGCCGTGTTCGAGCTTCAGCATCAGATAGGAATCCGTATTCGCGATCTCCATGTGAACCGCCTGCCCACTCATCGCAGGATACGGCAATTAGCCTTGTCCCGTTCTTCAAGACCGAAAAGGACATCATGAACGATTGCTTACCAACAATCGCAGACGACCATGAAACCGGAAGAGAGACTGAAGGCGTGGCACGGTGAGGATTGGCACACTCCAAGGGGCAGGCTAATCCGTGACATCGTCTATGCGATAGACACTGGTTTGATTTCCACCGTGGCCTTCCTGGCCGGAGTCTCTGCCCTGGTTGACACCAATGAGAAGATAGTCCTAGCTGGAGTCGCACAGATATCCGCAGGAGCGATTGCCATCTTCTTCGGTGCGTTCATCTCAACGAAGGCACAGAAGGACTTCTTCGAGAACCAGGTGAGACGGGAGAAGCAAGAGATCGAGCACATGCCTGAGAAGGAGACACTGGAGATACGCGAGGTATTCGAGGGGTTACATGCAGTTGACGGTCTTAATACCATGTGGGGCCATGAACAGACGTGAGTCTAGTAGATGGTGTTCGGAGACAGGAGTAGACTGCAGGACTACATAATGGTGGTTCCGCTCTGGAGGAACGACTCATGAGAATCAGTCGTGCGCATCGATTCGAGTTGAAGCCAAACAACGTCCAGCGGACTCACTTCGCCAAGTGCGCGGGCGTTGCACGGTTCGCGTGGAACTGGGCGCTCGATGAGCGCCAGCGCCTCTACCGCGAAAGGCAAGGCAATGAGCGGTTCACCAATGCCATCGAGCAGCACCGCCGGCTCAATGTTCTCAAGAAGACGGACTTCCCGTGGATGTACGAAGTTTCGAAGTGCATCCCTCAGGAAGCCCTCCGCAACCTCGACAACGCCTACGGGCTCTGCCGGATGGCAAAGAAAGCTGGCCGGAAGGCTCGGCTTCCGAAGTTCAAGAAGAAGGGCAGGGCGCGTGATGCCTTTGCCTTCACAACAGGCGCCATACGTGCAGAAGGCACCCACGTTGTCCTTCCCCGCATGGGACGCGTTCGGATCAAGGAGCCCGCAGTCCTTGACGGGCGCATCCTGCGGGCGACTGTCACACGCGATGCCGACCGGTGGTTCGTCTCATTCACGGTCGAGCAGGAGGTTCCAGACCCCCAGCCGCCAGCGGGTTCTGCGGTGGGTGTGGACCTCGGCGTGTCCCGCTTGGCCGCGCTCTCCGACGGATGCGTTTTCGAGAACCCCAAGCCTCTGCAGTCCCGCCTGCGGAAGCTCCGCGGGCTCGCGAAGGAACTTCACAGGAGGAACAAAGGAAGCAACAATCGAAAGAAATCAGCAGACAGACTGGCGAAGGCATACTGGCGCATCGGGAACATCCGCAGGGACGCCCTGCACAAGGCGACGACTCATCTCGCCAAGAACCACGGCGAGATCATCATCGAAGGCCTCAACGTGCAGGGCATGGCAGGGAGCCGCTACCTGGCGCGCGCCATCTCGGATGTTGGCTTTGGAGAGTTCCGCCGGCAGCTCGAGTACAAGTGTCGCTGGTACGGGAGCCGTTTGACTGTGGCACCAAGGTTCTACCCGTCAACAAAGCGATGCTCCTTGTGTGGCCACATCAAGAAAGAGATGCCCTTGTCTGAGAGGACTTACAAGTGCGAGAGCTGCGGGCTGGTCCTCGATAGAGACCTGAACGCAGCGCTCAATCTGGTCGCCGTGAGTTCCACGGAGACCTTAAACGCCTGTGGAGACCTGGCCTCCACGGTGCCCGCAAGGGTGCTGCGAGCCGGGCCGTTGAAGCAGGAAGTGAACGCCGCTATCCTTCATGGGATAGGTGGGTAAGTTTCGTGGAACGGTTTGGAAGACCAAACTGACGAAGGTGCCCTGGCTGCTGAGCGGTCTAGAGACGCCCGCCATCGGTGGCCTCTCGTGCGGTCTGGGATTCCTTTTCGGGAGGATAATCCAGACGCTGATCGGCTGAGTCGGTCAGGCGCTCTCGAAGACTTCCTTGATGCGCTCCATCGCCCAGTCTATCTCGTCCTTCGTGATGACAAGGGGCGGGGTGAACCTGATGGTCTTCTCGTGCGTATCTTTGGCCAGGACGCCCTTATCCATCAACTTCTCGCAGAGCGGCCTGACGGTCTCCTTCGGTCCCAGATAGAACTCCACACCGATGAGCAAGCCCTTGGCTCTGATCGCCTTGATCTTCTTCGATTTGATCTCCTTGAGTCTCTTCACGAAGTAGGCGCCCATCTCGATCGACCTGTCCGCGAGCTTCTCGTCTACAAGTACGTTCAGGGATTCCTCAGCGACGGCAGCGGCCAGAGGATTCCCACCAAAGGTGCTGCCGTGGCTGCCGGGCGTGAACACGCTCATGATCTCTCTCGATGACAAGCAAGCCGAGACTGGATACAGGCCGCCCCCCAGGGCTTTTCCCACCATGAGAACGTCCGGCTTGATGCCCTCGTGCTCGAACGCGAACATCCGTCCTGTCCTTGCGAACCCAGTCTGGATCTCGTCTATCATGAGGAGAATGCCCTTCTCAGAGCATATCTTCCTGAGCTCCTTCAGGTAGCCAGGTGAGGGAACATTGATCCCTGCCTCCCCCTGGATAGGCTCGACCAATATCCCAATGGTCTTCGGGTTGATAGCTTTCTTGAAAACGGGTATGTCGTCATAGGGAATGGTCACGAAACCTGGCGTGAACGGCCCGAACCCCTTCTTCGAATCAGGGTCGCTGGAGAAGCTGATGATGGTGGTGGTCCTTCCATGGAAGTTGTTCTCACAGACTATGATCTCCCCCTCGTTTTCGGGGATGCCTTTCTTCTGGTGAGCGTACCTCCTCGCCAGCTTTATCGAAGTCTCCACGGCTTCGGCGCCTGTATTCATAGGCAGCGCCATCTCCATGCCGGATACCTCGCACAGCTTCTTCAAGAAAGGTCCCATCCTGTCGTTGGAGAAGGCCCTGGAGGTCAGCGTGACCCTCTTGATCTGGTCAAGCGCTGCCCTCACGATCCTGTCGTTCAGGTGTCCCTGATTGATGGCTGAGTAGGAGCTGAGCATGTCGATATACTTCTTGCCCTCGACGTCCCAGACCCACACGCCCTTTGCCTTCGATATGACGACTGGCAACGGGTGATAGTTGTGCGCACCGTAGGTCTGTTCGAGCTGAATGTAGTCTTTGGATTTCATGCGGACATCCTTCCAACTGCTCGACCAACATCAAGCAGCTATGACTTCGGAATGCCATAAGCTCTTAAAACAGTTCTCAGGGACCAATGGCAGGGTAATATCTCAGGTGGTCGAGCCATCTCTGCCCAATATCAACAAGGCGACTCCAATCAGGAGACCCCTTTGAGATAGATGTCTCATGATTCTAGAAGAGGACATTGCGTAGGGATAGGGATAAATCTTCAGCGCGCTCCAGCTCAGAGCCGGACGTCCTTCTGGGCAGCCCTGACGACACCGTAGACAGGCTTCGGTATCTCTGGCATGGGTTCGTCCGTCTCCGACAGAGCTGTCCTCGGCATATGATAGACCTTCTGAGGTCCGTCGACACCCGCGACAAACAGTCTCCCGTGTGCCCACTTCATGAGAGAGACTACGGCCACGAAGTACGCTACTACGATGATGAGCGAGAACTCCCACATGTAGGTCCAGCTGAAGACTATCAACAGGACTGAGAGGATTGCTCCGAAAACGATCCCGGAAACCATATCGACGATCGTCTCCTTGTTGCTTGTTCCTACACCTATGTTGGAATAGTTTACGTGCCTGGCGATCTCGCTGATCTGAATGCGCACAACTATGAACACGCCGCCCGCGAGAGCAAGGCCCGCGAGCGCGACGATGAGGTGAATGTATGACTGGGTCATCAGAGAGGCTACACAAGTGCCGACGAAGGCCGCAAGGAGGACGCCCGTCATCTTGGCGCCCTTGAACATGGGCAGGTTGGAGGGCATGACCGCCTTGCCGAGCGTTCTCGACACGACAGTCCCTGAGAACCGAAGAGATTTCGGGACTATCTTGGCCAGGCCATTAGCGAACTTCGCCGAATGCTTCACGAGCGGCGGCGTGATCGCGCTCATAATGAAGCAGAATGCTCCGGCGAACGGATTCAGCTGAGCGCCCATGGTGGCTCCCTGGACCTTGCTTCCGACGCTCGCATACAGGATAGACTCGATCCCCCTCCCGCTCATGCTCGTTCCGATGGTCGTCGAAGCCTTGGCTGAGAACCCGAGGAAGTACGATATCGAGGACATGACGAATGCCTCGTACAGGAGTACTATTGGCACGGCTAGGACCACCATCCAGAGCACGGTCCCGAACATCGCGGGATCAATCATCATGCCGAACGAAGTGAAGAAGATCGCAACGAATGCGTCCTTGAACGACTCCAGCTTCGATTGGATCCTGGCAGAGACCTTGCTCTCAGCCAATATCATCCCTATGAAGAAGGCTCCGATGATAGGCGGTACGTTCATGACGGCCGCGACACCGGATGTCAGGAAAACGATGCCGAGCGCAAAAAGGATGAATAGTTCGTCGTTCTCGATCTTGTTGAAGAACTTCACCACTCTTGGGACTGCATACATCGCCATCCAAACGAAGAAGACGTAGAACGCGACAATACCGATCAACAGCTGACCGTACCCCATCGGGTTCGCGGATGGCTGGACTATCATCCCGCTCGCAACCGCGAGTATGACCATGGCTATGAAAGTCTCGACCACGACCAGGCCGATGAGGAATTCCACCTCGGGACTTGACATCCTCTTCAGATCGAACAGCACCTTCATCGCAATGCTGGTGCTGCTCATCGCAATCACACCCGCGAGGAATATGGAGTCGATAAGCGGCCACCCAAGGTAGGAAGCGAACAAGAACCCGACGAAGAGCCCCACGCTCGTATCTATAACAGCCAGTATTATTGCGGGTGTGCGCGTCTTCTTCAGCTTTGTGAACGAGAACTCCAGGCCGACAAAGAACATGAGCATGACCAGGCCGATGTAGGAGAGTATCTCGATGAAGCTCGTGTCTGTGATGAGACCGTGATACTCGAACCCGAACACCTCGAGGCTCATCTTGGGGCCGATGAACGCGCCTATGATGATGTATCCTATCATGACTGATTGGTTGAGTTTTCCCGCCAGCGTCGCCGCTATGAACGCGAGGAGCATTATCGAGCCAAGCTGGAAGAGCAGTTCCGCCTCGTTCATCATCTTGCCTGCACATCCTTGCGGCTGGAGATGATGCCCTCTGACTCACGAAGAATCAGCCTGCATCCCATCTGGGCCGTTAATTGACCCGGACCGTACTTATAGTTTTTCGATAGGAGGACCGAGCCAGATGTCGGGACGATCTAGTAGCTACGCTACTAGGCGGAAACGGCCGGTGGGAAGAATATCAAGAGCACGATGTAGACGATGTACAGCGAGCCAGAGGCCAACATTACGCGATAGCTGATGCCGTTGTTCCGCCGGATTGAGAAGAACAGCCACGCAGAAGCAGCGAGGGCGATGAGTATGCTTGCGACGTTGATTGGCTCGAGCTTCCACTGGGTGAAGAGAAGTCCGATGCTCAGAGGTATGCTGCTCTGGAAGACCATGGCGCCCGTGATGTTCCCGAACCCGAGGGTATCCTTCTTGCGCAGGTACCAGGTGACGCTGTTGAACTTCTCTGGCAACTCAGTTGCGATGGGAGCGATCAGGAATGCGAGGATAATCGGCGAAATCCCGATATCCAGAGATACCTCCGATACAGAGTCCACAAAGAATTTTGCCCCGATGATTATGCCCAATAAGGCCGCCACGACCTGGAGAACTATCATTGAGAAGCCCGATCTTCCAGCGTCCGCCTTTCCGCCGAACAGGCGACAGAGGTAGAGAGCATCGCATGTGTTCTCCTTCTCGGTCTTCTCATCCCTCAGAGTGCGGTGCAGGTAGATCGCATAAGCGGCGAGCAGGACTGCTGCCAGACCGTAGTTCACCAATCTAAGGTCATATTCGTGCTGAAACCCCAGGATCCCAGCTAGGAACGCGACGGAGTACATTGTCATGAAGTACTTCATATCCCGCTCGGCGTGGTCCCTTCTGAGGTTCAGGTTTGGTCCCCTTCGACCCTTCTTGAATCCGTACCAGACAGCCAGGCCGCCTATGAACATCGCCAGCGTGCCAAGCATGAATGGCGCGCCTAGAATCGCCCCTTCGCCGATCTCCTCACCCTGCTGTGTCGTGCCGAGGAAGATGGCGATGAGAGGCACGATGGTCTCAGGCATGGCGGTCCCGACCGCGGCCAAGACGCTGCCAGTAGCGGTCTCAGCCAGACCCAGTCTCATGCCGAGCCATTCAATCCCGTTCGTGAAGATCTCGCAGCTGACGAGTATGATGACCAGGGCAAGGATCAGAGTGACAATGACCAGAAGACTTACCAACGCCTCAGCACCGGCACGCCCTATTATTGTCCGATACTTAAAAGATTCTGAGGTTGTCCAAAGGTCAATCCAGGCCGCAGCATATCAACGACTAGCCCACAAGAATTAAGTATGCACACCAATTGACTTCGCTGGCCATGTTCAAGATCTTCAAAGGCAGTGGAGCCAAGACCCCTTGGCATCTCAGGGTGCTCTACCTCTCAACCTTCCTGCTGAGAATCGCCTTCGGAGCACTCCTGCTCCTCATCTCAGCATATGTAGCAGGAGAGGAAGGGCTGCTCAAGGTGGCCATAATCGCGGTCCCCTACCCTCTCGCAGAGATGGTCACCGCCAACTACTTCGGCATCTTGAGCGACAGAATCGGAAGGAAGACGATAATCGTCTTCGGGACTACCCTGGCCGCGGTCATAGTAACGCTTTACACCCTCTCGAACAACACCTGGTATCTCGCGGCACTCCACGGGATCCACGGTATCGGCGCGGCCGCAACGGTGGCACCGGCCATTGCCATGATAGCGGATCACGCTGAGAGCTGCGACAGAGGCAGGCAGATGGGATGGTTCGATTACGCCACTTTCCTGGGATACATAATCGGAGCCGTCGTGGGCGGATTCATGGTGGAGCTACTGGACGTGAGGATCGGCTTCCTCATGGTCGCCATCATGCTAGGCGCGTCCGCGGTAATGCTGTACACCCTGTTGAAGAAGGAGAAGGTCAAGAAGAAGGCGGAGCACTACGCTAGCCTGGCGGATCTGAAGAGAGTATTCAAGGTCAGAGAGATAAAGCTCATGTTCCCCATCTGGCTCATCATCGCCACTCTACTCGGGCTGGCCATCACATATCTTCCGATCATACTCCTCAACCAAGATGTCAAGGGATCGACGATAGGTGTGATGTTCGGAGCCGCAGGCGTTGCATTGGGTCTGCTCCAACCATTCTGGGGGAAGGTTTCAGACATCGTAGGCAGGATACCCGTGATGGCATACGGCGTGTTCAGCATCTTCGGGATCGTGGTGATGCTGCTGGCATTCCCAGATTCCGCCTTCTACCAAGACGATGCCGGCATCCATTTCAAGCTCATTGGGATGATCCCGCTTGGTATCTTGGGCCTAGGGGCCGGAGCGTTCGTCCCGGCCGCGCTCGCATTGATGGCCGATTCATCGGATGCTCAGTGCTATGGCGCCACTATGGGGCTCTATTCGTTCGCGCTCGGGTTCGGCGCGTTCGTTGCGGAATCACTCGGGCTGGCAATAATCGTAATGACCGGCTCAGACAAAGCTCCCGGTTGGATACTCTACTTCGCTGCGGCCCTCATTGGACTTGCGGTCGTGATGATGATTATCTTCTTCGTCTTCGCGATGGCCAAGAGACGCCTCGGGAAGGTAGAAGGCTCATGCTAGAGATAGACGGCTCGCACGGTGAGGGCGGAGGACAGATACTCCGCACATCCATCGCCTTGTCATCCGTACTGAACGAGCCGGTGAAGGTCATTAACATCCGAGCGAACAGGCCGACCGCGGGGCTCGCGCCATCGCATGTTACGAGCATCGAGGCCGTGGCACAGATCTCAGATGCTGAAGTCGATGGACTCTTCCAAGGGTCCAAGGAGATAATGTTCAAACCTGGGCAGCTTACGGGCGGTGATTATGTATTCGATGTTGGCACCGCAGGAAGCATCTCGCTCGTGGTCCAGAGCTGCCTGTTGCCGGCGATCCTATCCAAATCGAGGACCGGGCTGACGGTCACGGGAGGGACGGATGTCAGGTGGTCTCCACCGATCGATTTCATGAGGCTTGTGCATCTCCCCACGCTTCAGAAGTTCGGGCCGACCTTCGACATCGAGACGTCTGCTCGTGGGTTCTATCCAGAAGGCGGAGGGAAGGTAAGAGTTGAGATATTCCCGGCCACAAAGCTGACACCGGCCGTGCTGAGCACTCAAGGCAAGGTCCTGTCGATCGAGGGCATCGCATACGCCCAGAACCTACCAGACCACGTCGTCTCCAGAATGAAACACTCGGCCCTCAAGCGACTCCTGGGCTTCAGGGAAGTGAGGATCGATTCTGACCTGAGGAAGGGCCATAGCACTGGCGCGGGAATCGTGGCATCGGCAAGATGCGTGAACACTGTGTTGGGGGCATCGGCATTGGGTGCCAAAGGGGTCAAATCTGAAGTCCTGGGAGAGGATTGCGCAGCTGACCTTCTCGAAACCATCGGGTCCGGCGCGACAGTCGATGAGCATATGCTGGACCAGAT
>Ga0315275_10006371_pt1 | contig 11280 bp, 8 predicted proteins | sample YL17G03_0_MG_FD_205557 | JGI IMG/M metagenome (GOLD analysis project Ga0315275, IMG submission 205557) | Sediment microbial communities from Yellowstone Lake, YNP, Wyoming, USA - YL17G03_0 | ecosystem: Environmental > Aquatic > Freshwater > Lake > Sediment | place: USA: Wyoming | collected...
TCCGCGATTCCTTGGTGACCACGGGTGCCCACAAGAGAGACGGGATCTTCATCGCCTGGGGACCCGGGATCCGCCAGAATCATTCCCTTGGAAGAGCCCATATCGTTGATATCGCTCCCACCGTTACCTACACCGTCGGGATTCCCCTCACCCCGGAGATGGATGGGAGGGTACTGGATATTTTCGACCAGGGACTGGATCCTTTAAGGTTATCGGACCGCCGAGGCACGTCCATGCTCTCGCAAGAGGGAGAGATGACTTACACTCCAGAACAGGAGTCAGAAATAAAGGACAAACTGAAAAGCCTGGGATATCTCGATTAGCAGAAGATCATGCTTGAAACTATCAAACATCTGACGAAACATTCTATTGTCTACGGGCTTGGAGGGACACTTAATAAGCTGATCGGTTTTTTTTTGTTACCCGTCTATACTCGTCTTCTGACCCCTGCCGATTATGGTATCCTTTCTCTCCTCACCGTTACCAGCAGTCTTGCAACGATCGTGGCCCAGCTCGGCTTGGGCTCTGCATTTTTTCGCGAGATCATCTACGAAGGATCCGACGAACATACGGTGGAGAGCACTACGCTCTATTTCCTCCTGGGAGAATCGGCACTTTTTTTTGGGACCCTAATCCTCATCTCTCCAGGACTTTCCAATTTGATATTTGGTACGATGGATCGGGTCTATCTCCTTCGTCTGGTGTTTCTGGCGGATTGGGTGGGGGTAGTGGATGTTGTCTTCAATGCAAGGTTGCGCGCTCGGGCCCAATCATCACTCTACGCCCTGCTCTCGGCGGCACGATTCACGGTGGGTATTCTTCTCAATCTCTATTATATCGCCGTTCTTCGCAGGGGGGTTGAAGGTCTAATCGTTGCCGCTCTGATTTCAGATGCTCTATTCGCGTCCCTCTACTTCGTCCTCATGGCAAAGGACCTTCGGCGAACCTTTTCAATACTCATCCTCCGCAGAATGCTCAGGTTCGGAATTCCTCTGGTCCCTGTTGGCCTGTCCAGTCTCCTCCTTACGATGGCAGACCGTTACTTCTTAAAACATTTTTCCACAATCGCTCAGGTGGGTCTTTATTCCCTGGGTTACAATATTGGGATGGTCATGCTCCTAGCGGAGCAGGCCTTTCAGCTTGCCTGGCCCCCTCACCGATTCGCGATTGCAAAACAACCGAACGCCAGGCACCAATTCGCCAGAATTCTAACCTATTACCTCCTGGCCTTTGGATTCCTCGCCATGGTGTTGTCGCTCTTGGCCAAGGAGTTGCTCATGATCATGACGACGCCCAAATTCTATCCGGCTGCTGCGGTCATCCCTTTGATCGCTCTCTCGTACATCTTTTCCGGTGTTCGTCATATGACGAACACCGGCCTCGCTATCCTGAACAAGAACTATTACGTTCCCCCCATCATTGTGGGTTCTGCCCTGCTTAATCTTGCCCTCAATTACGTTCTCATTCCTCCCTACGGCATGATTGGGGCAGCCTGGGCGACAATTCTTTCCTATCTGGTCCTCGTCATCATCCAGACCCTGGTCAATCTCCATTTTTACTATATTCGATACGAATATGAGCGAATGGCAAAGCTTGCCATGACATGGGGGGGCATCTTCGGGGTAGGCATGCTGATCCAGACTCCTCTCCTATGGCTTAATATCGGTCTGAAATGCCTTCTGCTCTCTGCTTATCCGTTCTTCCTTTACACCATTCGGTTCTATGAAGAAGAAGAACTCGAGGCGCTCAAAGGACTCTTACGTTCCCAGCTACACCACTGGAGAAACCGGAAGACTTGATTATGAAAATCGGCATGGTGCTCAGGAACAAATTTCCACCGGACATCCGTATTGAGAAGGAAGTACGGACACTCCTTTCCGCGGGCCATCAACTCCATCTTCTCGCTTACCGGTCAGGGAATGCAGATGAACGTCCCGAAGAGGAGATGGAGGGTCTCAGGATCCGCCGCATCCTTAGGGAACCGGATCAGCTACAAACGGCTCGCCGATGCCTGAATTCCCTTCGCTTTTACCTCACCTTCACAAACCCCTATTGGGCATCCTGCATCGAGCGATATGTCCGAGACTTCGAGCTCGATGCCCTTCATGTCCACGACCTTCCCCTCGTGGGGACAGCCCTGGACATCAGCCAAAAGGTTGGCATCCCGCTGGTAGCGGATCTCCACGAAAACTACCCTGCCTCCCTCAGACTCTCTGTTGAGGCTGACCCAAGTTCCAGATCGTGGCTCACACCCCATCCAAGGCGCTGGATCCCTTACGAACGAAGAATAGTCCGCTCTGCCAATCATGTGGTTGTCGTCGTCGATGAAGCCAAGGACCGACTGATCAACGACTATAGCCTTGACCCGGACAAGATCACAGTCGTTATGAACGTAGAGGACGCAGAGCATTTCAAGAGTTTAGACCTGGATCAAGACATTCTCACCCGCTACAAGTGCTTTTTCACCATTTCCTACATTGGGGGTGGCGGGAGACATCGCGGACTCGATACTGCTATCGAAGCGATGTCCTATCTGCGCGAGTCGATCCCACAGGTGAAGCTCGTGTTGGTCGGTATCAGCCGCCAAGAGAGTGACGAATACCGGAGGATTGCCGAAACCCAAGGGGTCCAAGATCATGTGGAGTTCATCGGTTGGCAGCCATTTCATAAGGTCCCGAGTTATATCGAGGCAAGTCAGATCGGCTTGGTACCCCATCATCAGAATCCCCACACGGACGCGACCATTCCCCATAAGCTGTTTCAATACATGCTCATGAACAAGGCGGTGGTCGTGAGCAGTTGCCGCCCCTTAAAACGTATCGTGGAAAATACCGGGAGCGGTCTCGTTTTTGACTCGGGGGACCCACAGGACTTAGCGAAGCAGATTTTGGCGCTCCATGCTCAACCTCAGTTGCAGATCGATTGCGGCCGACGGGGCCACCAGGCGGTGCTCGCCCAATACAATTGGGCATTGGAAGGACAGAAACTGAGCACGCTTTATGGCGTGTCATCGCTGAAGCCACCTTTGGCCAGAGTCTCTCTTAAAAGGACCCAGAGCCGGTCCCCTAAATCCGCTAGCATTTGAGACACAGATATTTGCATTTCAACCGCTGTTATAAAAGGAGTCTGTCCCTTGGTGAAATCGATACGGTCTTTGCTCCAACTTCACTTCAGAAGGCTATGGATGCGATCCGCTAAGGTACTTTCTCTACCAGACGCTGTCTCCTTTCCTTCTTTCCGTCAATCTCGAAGTCGTTTTCTCTTGCCCTTCATTGATCTCAGATCGCTCTGGTTCAAGGACAAATATCATCTCAAGAAAGTCCATCTCCCTCCTCTTATCGAGACTAATGAAAAAAGGTATGATTCTTATAGACTTATCTTTCTGTCAGACGGCTACCCAGGTAAGTGGCAGAATGGGGAAAGGGTGCCTCACCCTCTTTATGGGGCATACATCATCAATGACTACCTACAACAATATGAGATGACTAAAGACAAAGAGCTCCTGCTAGCGGCGATACGAGTGGCAAAAGCCTCCATTCATCGAATGGAAGAGTATCATGGTTCACTGGTATTTTGGTACGATCCTGCCTATCGTCTGACTTCAATGCCTGCCCGATTTTACTCCGCTCTTACCCAATCCAGGTATCTTTTCATGTTCGCTCGCCTCCATCGGCTGACCAACGATCCCCTGTTTCTCGAAAGTGCTCAGAAGGTATTGAACAGCTTTTTTATCGATCAGAAGCGTGGAGGAGTCTTGAAAAGGTTTCATGGCGGAACGTCGCTTGAAGAATATCCCAACGATATTCCATTGTATACGCTCAACGGCTGGCTGAGTGCGACGATAAACCTTAAAAGGTTTGCCGATCTCAGCCAATCTGAAGAAGCCGACGTTCTTTTTAGGAAGAGCGCGGATAGCATTGAAAAGATCATTGACCTTTACGACCTGGAAGAACTAGCAAATACTCGATACAATTTGTCTGGCTACATTCCTGTGCAATTGAAATTTTCACAAGAGTTTAAACCCAAGATCGTGAATGCCAAGATTTCCATTCCCTCGGAGGGGGATTTTCCGATAAGATTTCAGAGGACTCGCTGTCTATGGGAGAATTTCATCAAAGATCCCGACAATTTTAACGCGAAGTCCTATCAGGTCACCGATGAAATTGTGGAGCTCCATGCTGTATTAAGCATGATCTCTTTCCCCCACGAAAATAGCCTTTCCCTTGAATTTGAAACCTCGATCCATGGGACTGTCGAAGTATGGATCGGCGAAGGGGACTATAACCTCTTTTCATCTGCCCTGATTCCCACTCGGTGGACCTGTTTGGGGACCTTCCGGGTCTCCCCCGAGAGTCCTAAAGTGCGAATTCCCATCTCTTGGAATCAAGCGAACCTGGTGGCTTATCCGACTAACTTCTCAAAGAAACTCGCTGGAAAGCTTTACAATACGTATCACTATATCCACATCTTCACACTTGAGAAACTTTATGAATATACAGGGAAAGAAAAGTTTCGCTGGTATGCCGAAAAATGGTTGAACTATACAAAGAAATGGCGAGAAATGGAGCCCTACAAAAGCGCCAGAGTCGAACTTGGACCAAAAAGGGAAAGGTTGATCGCAAGCTAACACGGCTGGGCAATGGCTAAAGAGTGTTTTTTTTGGGGGGGGGTCGTGTGATATTTCTCATCAAGCGCCTATTTCTCACTTCAAGGCAATGGCCGACAAAAAATACATTCTTATATGATAGAATCTTACAAGATCTTAAAAGACATTTCGGCAGAAGAAAACAAGAAACCTCTGCTCCACCTTGTCAGGACAGTTAAGAAAAAGCCGATCCTTGAAGCGGCATTCCGAGGTTGCTTGAATGCAGGTCCCATCTTGCTAAACAGACTTTTTGAGATGACACGTATTGGAGAGTGTACAACCTGAGCAATACTTGATGAAAACGATCCTGATCATCTCGTTTTCCAATCTCGCCACTGACCCTCGGGTCAATCGTCAAATACGCTTTCTCAGGGACACGTATCGCGTCATTGCTGTCGGTCTGGCTCATCCCGAGGTGGAGGGCGTGGAGTTCATTCCTGTCACGAAAATGAAGAAGAGCTCTCCCGATCCTTTGGCCTTCCTTCAAATCCTATTCCACCGGTATGATCATTGGTACTGGCAGCAGAAGCACGTTATCGATGCATTCAACAAGCTGTCGAACGTCCAAGCGGACCTGATCCTGGCCAATGACCTTCAAACCCTTCCTCTGGCATTGAAAGTGGCTAAAGGGGCCAAGGTGATCCTGGATGCCCACGAGTATGCCCCGCGGGAGTACGAAGATGTTTTGTCATGGAGGCTCCTCTTCCAGAATTATGCGACCCATCTGTGTAGAAAGTACATTCCCCAGGTCCATGGGATGACCACCGTCTGTCAAGGGATCGCCGAGGCCTATCAACGCGATACAGGGATCAAACCGCTCGTCATCACCAGTGCACCCGATTACGAGGAAATTCAACCACAGCTTCGTTCGAAGGACCAAACGCGAATCCATCTCATTCATCACGGCGTTGCCAGCCCCCCTCGAAAGATGGAGAATATCATCAGAATGATGGACGATCTAGACGACCGATTCGAACTTAACTTCATGTTAACCGGTTCAGACTCAAGATATCTCAACTATCTGAAGGGTTTGGCTCGACGCAGGGCAAACATCCATTTTCTCCCCCCCGTCCCCATGAGAATTCTTCCTCGGGTCCTCAATTCCTTCGATGTAGGAGTACATCTTCTCGAACCCCTCAACTTCAATTCCCTTCATAGCCTACCCAACAAATTCTTCGAATTCATCCAGGCTCGGCTTGCCCTCGCGATCGGACCTTCCCCAGAGATGGCTCGGATTGTGAAAGAACATGACCTCGGTCTCATCTCGCCGGATTTTACCCCGGTAGCGCTTGCGCATTGCCTTCTAGCGTTGGATCGGGAAAAAGTGAACTACCATAAGTTGCAGTCTCACAAGATCGCACGGACCTTGTCCTCAGAACAGAACAAGAAGATCTTGACCGATCTCGTTAGGCAAGTTCTTGAAGCATAGGTCATCGTATGAAGACGATCCTTATCCTCTCCTTTTCCAATCTTGCTACCGACCCCCGGGTCAACCGCCAGATCCGTTTTCTGAGCGACCGTTACCGCGTTGTTGCTGCTGGGTTGGCTGATCCTGGCATCGAGGGTGTAGAGTTCATTCCTCTCGTGAAAGAGATCAACAGATTACGGCTTCTTCTGCCTGCCCTCAAACTTCTCGCTCGGCGATACGAAAGCTGGTACTGGGGACAAAGTCATATTCAGTATTGCCTCAGGGCTTTATCGTCTGTCCGGGCAGATCTCCTCCTCGCCAATGATATCGATAGCCTGCCAGTGGCTTTGCGGTTAGCCAGGGGAGCCAAAGTCATCTTCGATGCTCATGAGTACGCACCGCGCCAATACGAAGATGTGTTCCGATGGAGGTTCCTTTTTCAGGAATACTCGACCTATCTCTGCAAAACATACATCCCGCGGGTCCATGGTATGACGACGGTCTGTCCAGGCATTGCAGAGGCCTATGAGAAAGACACCGGAGTCAAACCTCTCGTGATCACGAGCGCCCCGGATTATGAAGACCTCGAACCCAACCTATTTGATCAACAAGAGAGAAAGATACGCCTGATTCATCATGGGATTGCCGGTCCGTCTAGGAAAATAGAACATATGATCAGGATGATGGATTTTCTTGGCGACCGTTTTGAACTCAATCTCATGTTCATCCCTGCGAATCCGGGATATATCGAGTTTTTGAAAAAACTGGGCGCTAAGAGACCCAACGTCCGTTTCCTTCCACCCCAACCCATGAGAACGCTCTCACGGTACCTGCATCAATTTGATATCGGTGTTTCTCTCATCGCGCCTACAAACTTCAACTATTTTCACATCCTTCCCAACAAATTCTTCGAATGCATTCAGGCGCGCCTCGCCCTTGCCGTCGGGCCTTCACCAGAAATGGCGCGGATGGTTAAGGAATATGACTTGGGTGTGGTGGCTGATAACTTCACTCCTGAAACGTTGGCCGAGCGCCTACGGAATTTGGATCAGAACAAGATAAACCATTACAAGTTGCAATCTCATCGAGCAGCCCGGCTTCTTTCGGCAGAAGAAAACAAGAAGCTCCTGCTCCGTCTCGTCGAACAGGTGCTTCAAGGATAGAGGACTGATGAAAACCATCCTTGTTCTTTCTTTTTCAGATCTGGCAACTGATCCCAGGGTGAACCGTCAGATCCGCTTTCTCAGTAAAAATTACCGCGTGGTAGCTGCTGGACTCGCCCCTCCAGGGGTCGAAGGGGTCGAGTTTGTCCCCATCGTAAAAAAAATAAACATGATCGCGCTCGCTCTCCCTTCCCTTAAACTCCTCACGCGTCGTTTTGAAAGCTGGTACTGGGGCCAGGGACATGTCATCGATTGCCTTAAGAAGCTGTCTCATCTTCGAGTGGACCTTGTTCTTGCTAATGACATCGAAGCCTTGCCAGTGGCTTTGAGGCTTGCCCAGGGAGCCAAGGTGATTTTGGATGCCCACGAGTATTCCCCTCGCGAATTTGAAGACATTTTCTTGTGGCGACTGTTTCTCCAGGATTATAATGCCTATCTTTGCAGGACCTATCTCCCTCGAGTCGATGCTATGATCACGGTGTGCGAAGGCATTGCAGAAGCCTACGAAAAGCAGTTCCTCACACGACCCACTGTGATCACCAATGCAAGGGAGTTCGAAGACCTTTCACCGCGTCCCCTGGACTACAATTCTTCTCAGATTCGCTTGGTCCATCATGGTGCCGTCGGCCCATCTCGGAAAATCGAAAATATGATTCGCATGATGGACTACCTGGATGGACGCTTCGAGCTCAATTTGCTCCTCATCGAGAAATGGCCTGGGTACGTGAAGCATTTGAAGCGACTGGCCAAAAGGAAAGAAAATATCCATTTCTTACCCCCTGTACCGATGCGCACTCTACCTAAATACTTGAACCAATTCGATTTAGGTGTTTTCTTGCTCGAGCCGACGAACTTCAACTATTACCACGCCCTCCCTAACAAGCTCTTTGAATTCATTCAAGCTCGACTTGCCATTGCCATCGGTCCGTCCCCCGAAATGACACGAATTGTGCGGGAACACGATCTGGGTATCGTCTCAAGAGATTTTTCCCCGCGGGCATTCGCGGAATGTTTAAGCCAACTTGACTCACAGAAGATAAACTATTATAAATCTCAATCTCATAAAGTCGCCGGCCTTCTTTCAGCGCAGCAGAACCAGATGATCTTCTTGGATCTCGTTCATCGTGTCCTTCAGGAGTGAAACATGTGTGGCATTGCTGGAATTTATCACTCTCATGGAACAGTTGACCCGAAAGTTATCGGAAAGATGACTGAGATGCTTCGGCACAGGGGACCGGACGACGAAGGATATTTGTTTGTAAGCACACCAACAGGCGCCTCCGAAGAAAGAAGTGGCCAGGACACCGTTCCTCAATTGAAAATCAGGACGAAATCGATCCAAGACCCTCTTCCACCCTGCAATCTAGCCTTCGGACACAGGAGATTGTCAATCATCGATTTGACGCCCTTCGGCCACCAGCCGATGTCTTACGACCATGGAGACTATTGGATTATCTACAATGGTGAAATTTACAATTACATCGAACTCAAAGAGGAGTTGAAACAGTTCGGGTTTTACTTCCAAACGAACTCTGATACAGAGGTAATCTTAGCTTCGTACCTGAAATGGGGATCCGACTGTGAAAACCACTTTAATGGAGATTGGGCCTTTTGTATCTATGATAAACGGCAGAAGAAACTCTTCGCCTCTCGAGATCGTTATGGCGTGAAGTTCTTCTACTATACCTGGGATGGGGCTGTCTTTGCGTTTGCCTCCGAGATCAAAGCCTTGCTTTCACTTCCAGAGCTTGATCAACACTTGGACCCGAGACAGATGGTCGATTTCCTGATCTTCGGTGTAATCGACCATAACGAAAAGACAATCTATGAGGATATTCACCAACTCCAGCCTGGTCAACATCTCACTTTGTCTCTTGAACGAAATGAACTCAAACTCTCTTTCTACTATCGTTTGCATCATAATCCTGAACTTGGGAAATACGATCAGGACAAATCGTTGGAGTTTGCCAGAGAGATCAGGGATCTGCTTTACGATTCAGTCAAGATAAGGCTGAGGTCCGATGTCGCAGTAGGAAGCTGCTTATCCGGGGGATTGGATAGTTCCAGCATTGTCCTGTTCGTCAATCGCCTGATGAAAGAGGGAGGGCTTTCCACCTTTAACATCGGTAACCATCAAAAAACGTTCACCGCCTCTTATCGCAACGACCCCATTGACGAAACGCTTTACGCTCAGGAGTTGATCGCGAGGACAGCCATTGATGGAAAATTCACCTTCCCTGATGGAATCAAATTATGGGATGAACTCGATGCGGTCCTCTATTGCCAAGACGAACCTTTTGGAAGTACATCGATCTACGCTCAATGGAATGTGATGAGGCTCGCAAGCCAACATGTCAAAGTGGTGCTCGATGGGCAGGGCGGGGATGAACTCTTTGGCGGCTACTCCTTCTATTCCTCGGCAGCCATTGCCCAAGGGAACATCAAGCTGTTTTTCCAGCGGCTGTCGCTTTATAAGAAAAGTGCTCTTCAGGAGTTATCTTTCGCATTAGGATTTAGGTTCATTCCACAGGGGCTAAAGGAGAAGGTTCATAGGCTCTTCCGAAGAACGCATTTTAGGTTCTTGGAAATAGTTTTTCCCCAGTATTCTGAATATGTCTCCTCTGCGGTGAAGGACATTGTTACGGAGGTAGCCACTCCAAATTTAAACCTCAGGCTCTGGCAAGATTTCACGAAATATACCATCCCCCATCTCTTGCATTATGAGGATAGAAATAGTATGGCCTTCGGTGTCGAAGCGCGGGTCCCCTTTTTAGATTACCGATTCGTGGATTATGTCATGACTATTCCGGCCATCTATAAGATCAATCAAGGCTGGTCCAAGTGGATTTTTCGAATGGCCATGCAAGATGTCCTTCCGGAGAAGATTCTGTGGCGAAAGGACAAGATCGGTTTTTCCACTCCTGAAAAGCGATGGCTTCTCGACGGGGATAACCCCTTTACCTCTTTCATGAAACGTTACCACATCCCCTACGATGGGAATACGTTCTGGTGGAGGCTGTTCGCTACTTCCTATTGGATGAAGTTACGGGGATTCACCTGAGTAAATACCTTCTGATAGGCAGGATCTCTCTGCATGGTTTTAAGACTTTCAGGGTAGTTTTCGATAAACCAGGTCATAAAAAGCGTCATATCAATTTTCTCGCGGATCAGTTTCTCTTTCCTCGCTTTCCACTCCTCCTTCAAGCCTTTCTGAGTCAGGAAACCGATTGCTTTTTCAATGAGTCGAGGCATATCCTGAAAGGTAAGGATTAACTGGTAGTCTTCCTCCAGCTCAATGAAATTTCCAATCTTTCGTGCCTTCGGGTGATAACAGATCGCCGGAGTTCCAAGAAGTGCTGCCTCTGTCACCATGGTTCCTGTGTCGGCGATGAGCAGGTCGGCATAATAAAGAACGTGGTGTATCCTCTCTCTCGGGACTCTCAAGACATATTCGTTCAAGTCGTTGGAAACAGGCCCCTCCGAAGAGATGAAGACTTGCCCGTGCTTGCTCAATTCATGGACCAAATCTCTCCGCTCAGTTCGACCAAATCCTCCTGTCCCAAAGTCATGGGTGGCATCAAAGGCATTGAACCTCAATACGACGAATTTCTTCCCTTCGGCGATGGGGAGTTGAACGACCATCGTTCGATCTGGGTGAAAATATGCGGGATGGAGGTAGGCCAGCTCCTTAAACGAATTGACCCGAATATGTTTCTCGCCCAGATCTGCCGTGAGATTCGACGGAGTAACGATGACGTCTGCAAACCTTCTGGTCAAACTCAATTCCAAAAGGGTAGAGATAGCATCCATGAATAGGAGATTGGGTCTTTTCAGCAGAAAAGCGGTATAGACGGAGTAAATCCCTGTTCCCACGATCAAGGTCACCCCTGACTTTCTCAAATAGCGATAATCAGAAAGAATGTCGGATGGGAGCACTAGAATCTTCCCGTATTTGGATGCGGGTGGATGTGAGTAAACAACATGAGGAAGGTTAAAAGTCCGAAGAAGGTAGAGGGTTTCTCCATAGTTCCGGGCCAAGACAATCAGGTCATGTCCCTTCTGAG
>Ga0315275_10006373_pt1 | contig 11279 bp, 10 predicted proteins | sample YL17G03_0_MG_FD_205557 | JGI IMG/M metagenome (GOLD analysis project Ga0315275, IMG submission 205557) | Sediment microbial communities from Yellowstone Lake, YNP, Wyoming, USA - YL17G03_0 | ecosystem: Environmental > Aquatic > Freshwater > Lake > Sediment | place: USA: Wyoming | collected...
CGCCATAAAACAGCGGACGCCTAACAGGATTCTGGGGGCAAAACCCGACAAAACAAAGCATAAAAAGGTTAAAAGCATAAAATGGAAAAGGATTAATACTAAAAGATACCAATTTGATATAACCGCAGAGTCCGGCTTATACCTGCAGGAACTCATAACCGGCGACGGCGGCAGGACGAAACCTTCAATCTCGCAGGTTCTTGAAAACCAGGCGCACATGAAGGAATTCGACCTCATTGGCATCAAAAAAGGATGATAATATGGTAAGAGCGACAATGGGATTCAGGAGAGCCACGAGAAGGAAGCTGAAAGCGCCTCTCAGACACAAGTTCAAGGTCACGCCATACCTTACGGAATTCAAGGTAAAAGACAGGGTGACGCTGAAGCCCAACCCCTCATCGCACAAGGGCATGCCTTTTCCCAAGTTCAAGGGCCTGACCGGAGTGATAAAGGCGAGACGAGGCGATGCTTACGTGGTGCAGATAAAGATAGGCAACAGCCTGAAAGAAGTAATATCCAGGCCGGAGCATCTGGTCCTGAAAAAGTAGGTGGTTTCATGAATGTTAAAGATGAAAAAGTGACGAGCTGGACGGATGCCAAGAAAATACTTTCTGAAAGCGAGAAGAAGAAGGAACTCGTCTATGAACAGAAGAATGCTCTAGATCACCTTCGAAAATTCTGCAAGCTCCCGGACAAAAAATACGAGAAGATGATAGAGGAACTCAGGGGCATAGAAAAGCTCAAGGAGAGGCACATAGTCAACATAATAAATTTCCTGCCTGACAACCAGAACGACATCAGGGTTCTGTTTGCCAATGACAGACTAGTTTTGACAGAGGACGACAAGAAAAAAATAATCAAAATTATAAAAGACAACAAGTAGCGCTTTTAAAGACGCATTCTAACTTTATAAAAAAGGGAGCGGAAGGATGATTCAGAGAGAAATCAAGAAGGATGAGAAGGCGATAGTGCTGGATTACCTTCCCCACGGATATTACGGCATGAAAGTTTCGCAGCCCGTGGCCCAGGTGATAGGGGAGCTGTATTTTTCCCTGCTCGAAGTGATAGTCAGGGAAGGAGTTTATCTGAAAGTCGGCACTTCTGTTTATATTGGCGACGGCAAAAGGGACGAGGTCAAGTTCATCAAGAGAAGGATAGATTACAAAGACCTGACGACCGCATCAAAGGAAGAAGTGACAGACATAGTCGAGAGCTTAGTTAAATCCACGCCGCAGAAGTTTCTGGATTTCTTTAACAAAGCCGGCCCCATAACGACCAGGCTCCATCAGCTGGAACTGCTTCCCGGCATAGGCAAGAAACATCTATGGGAAATACTTTCCGCGAGAAAAGAAAGCGCATTCGCGAGTTTTGAAGATATGAAGAAGCGTGTCAGCATGCTGCCCGACCCGGAAAAAATGATTATAAAGAGAATCCTAGAGGAACTCGAAGACAAGGACAAATACAGGATATTTGTGCCCAGATTTGAGAACATCCAGATGATGTACAGGTAAGGGCCTATTTCTTTATCATCCTGAGAATCTTTTCCTGGTCCTTGTAATAATCGGATATAACCCTGCCGACTTTGTCTATCGTGTTGACTTTGTTTTTTGCCAACCACACAAGGATGCTTTTTTTCTCTTCAAGATTTTTCTTTATTTCATTGTCTTCCATGCCGGAAAAGAGCTTGATGTCATTGAGGACGCGGTTCGATTTGCCCCATTCGACTATCTGATCCTTGGATGGTATCCACCTGAACACATTGTTCAGTTCGATTTTCATTTCGTCCAGCCCGCCGGAAGGTATGAGTTCGGTTATCTCCAGGACCCTTCTTATCCTCCTGCGCCTGTCCCTGTGCATGACCGCTACCAGCTGCAGCGACGTGAGAAGCGATATGGGGATGTTTATGGGCGGGTTGATGAGACGCTTGAGCGTTTCTTCGCTCGTGTTGGCGTGAAGCGTGGAGTAAACAGAGTGACCTGTGTTTATAGCTTCGAACAGGACTTCTGCTTCCTTCGAACGGCGTATCTCGCCGACTATCATCCTGTCTGGTCTCATCCTCAACGCGTTTATCATGAGTTGAAGCATTGTGACCTCGCCTTTGCCTTCGATGTTCGGCGGCCTCGTAGTCATGGGGACCCAGTGGAGGAATGGCGGAAGCTGGATTTCTCTCGTATCCTCGATGGATAGAATTCGCTGGCTCGGCGGGATGAACATGCAAAGGACGTTGAGAAAAGATGTCTTGCCCGAAGCCGTGCCGCCGGTGCATACTATGTTCATCTCGAACTGTATAGCCAGCCAGAGAAATGCCGCGACGTCCGGGGTTATGGTGTTCGTTTCTATGAAATCCGTTATGGTCCATGGCCTTCTGGCGAATTTTCTTATCGTTAACGTATTGCCCTTTGATGATATTGGAAAAAGTGTCGCGTTGGCCCTGTCGCCTGTCGTCAGGTAAGCGTCCATGAGGGGATTGAGATTTGTTATCTGAGTCCCGACCTTCCTGCCTATCTGTGCGGAATAATTGTATATTTTGGTTTCATCGCTCAGTATAACATTCGTTTTCAGCCAGCCGTAAGTCCTGTGGTAAACCCATATAGGTTCCTTGGCGTTGTTTATGACTATCTCTTCGAGGTCATTGTCTTTAAGCATGAATTCTATCGGGCCCAGGCCAAGCGATTCCTGGGAAAGAATGCCGACAAGTATGTCGACGTCGTTTTTCGACAGGCTTGGCAGTTCCGCATGGATAAGGGTGGTGGCTTTCTGCACGAATTTTTTCTTGACATCCCCGGTTTCTTCAGTACTTAGAATGTCATCCGTCCTGAAAGCAAGTTCAGTGACTATTTTTTCCCTGATGGAGTCGAGAATCGCCCAGGTAGCTTCCTCTATCTTGGGGTATTTGAGGTCATAAATAGGAACGTATTCCTGCGGGTCGTGATATATTTTAACAGAGGCCGATACATTCTGATATTCTATGCGATAGTCCTCTATTATTTTTCTTTCCTCAGGATGATTTTCTGGCTGGCTTTTCTCGGTCTCCTTGAGCTCCTTATGAGGAAGCCTCGGTATTTTTTTTATCATCTTTTTTAACCCTTTTCTTTATTTTGAACTTGAAAATCAAAATCCCGGCTATTATAATAATTACGGCCGCCGCTAAATAAGCTTGGGTGTAAGTGATGCGTATGGCCCCGAATCTTATGGTATAGAATGCCACAGCGATGATGAAGCAGGCGAGTATGATAATGTTTATAATGAACACCCTCTTCTTCGGTTTCAGTTTTATTTTCTCCTTTATCTCCTTTATTTTTTCGGTGTCAGTCATGAATTTTTTCAGTATCAGAACCGGCTCCCCGACAGGCGGGTAACGCAGCCGCACGAGTTTGTGCTCTTCCAGTATCCTGCCCCATTCTTCGATCTGATCTATATCTATTTTCAGTAGTTTTGCAGCTTCGTTTATTTTTATTATTCCCTTATCCCTTGCGAGCTCGTAGAGTTTGTCTACATCGGTTTCCAGATGGTCCTTTATTTCGCCCCTTTTCTTTTTGGCCGTGCCTTGTTTTTCATCCTCATCCGATTCATCATTTTCTGCCGGCTTTGTTTTTTCAGGAGCCGTCTCTTTTTTTGCAGGCGGTTTTTTGGCCGGCTTTTCTTGTTTTTGCCCTTCTTTTTTCAAATCCTTTTTTGGGTCATCACTCTTCGTATCCGTGTCTTTGTTTTGTTTGGAACCCGTTGTTGCCTTTTTTACAAGCTCCTTCCATTTCCTTTCCAGAATATTGTTCTTTCCGGAACCCTTCGTTTTTTCACCTGCATTTTTATCTTTCGTTTCCGAGGAGGTTACTTCATCTTTCTCTTTTTTCATATCAACAACCATTGCACAATTCGGTGAGATTATATCTGTCCGTAAAAGTCCTGTTAAGTCTGAACCAGCCCTGCAAACCCCTGACCGGATATCCAATATAGTCTTGTCCCCCAAAATATATATAATCCACCGAGATGACGTTCTGCTTTAGCGGAATCTGATTGCTTTCCAGTTCCGGCAGGTTCACGAAAGTTTCCAAACCTCCGGCCGTCTGGTTGAGATTGCCCTCCAGCCGCTTCAGAAACAACGGACCACTGCCGCTGAAATAGTACTTCTCGTCTATCTCATCGCGTATGGGCAGGTGCCATGCCGCCTTTGTCGGACCGTCTATGTAGATTTTATTGTAATTCGTCTCCGCAAGGGCCTGTGTTATAGCTTCAACTGCATTGATGTTGCCCGTGATGTAGCAGTCCGAATCAGAGCTGAGGTTTATGGATGTTTCTATGATGAAGCCGGAGAAGCATGATAACGCGACACCGCTCGTGTTTGCCGCAACCAGTATTTTTGACGAGCAGTCGCTCCTGTTCATGGTGAAGTTGCCCGTGCAGTTGCCGCTTGAATTAAATCCGCCAACCACCAGTTTTTTTGCTCTGTATGCATAAGGAGACGATTTAATGGTTCTTGTCACTAAGCCGCCAGTTTTCATGGTGAACACCGGATCTTCGGCTCCCTCAATCGGAACAAGCGCTTCATAATACTCGCCTTTTTTGTCTATGCGTGCGATGCCAATCTCATCTGCCACAGAAACGTTTATTTTAGCAGAAGCTTTGATATGGAATGCCCCTGAACCGGCGACGTCGAGTCCCCAGTAAGTTATGTTGACGTCGAAATTCGACGGTATGGCCAGTATTTTGCTTATCCAGTTGGGTATGGTGTTATTATACATGAGTATGCTCTCATTGCCTTCTATCGTGCCGAACTGCATCAGTTCTTTCATACCGCCCGCTGCGTCGGTCAAAGCCTTGCCGCTCATGACCACGTAATCGTCTCCTGCTATCATGGCGCGTTTTCCCGAAGTCACGACGGCCTTGCCGAAATCGTTCTCTATGCCTTTTTCCACTTGGTGTATCTGGTCCGCGACTATCGCCTGGTAGATGCCGTCTTCGCCGCCCTGGGTGGCTACATAAAGTGAAACGAACACGACGATGGGTATGGCTATGAGTATCGCTATTGCAGAATAAAACTGCCCCCTCATATTATTATATATGAGTGGCGTTTAATTAAATTGGAGATTGTCTGGTCTCACTCGAAGCACGCTTTCAGGGCATCGGGTATGTTCAATTTATTTCCTTTGTAAACTACTTTTACAAGAGGCCCATCATCACCGGATTCTATTTTCAGCTTCATTTTTACGTCCGGGTTGGCGTCCGCAAAAAATCCCTTGAGGCTTTTTTCAGAATATTTTGGCTCCATGATAGAAGTTCCATAATTATGCCACGGTAATTGGAACTGGGTCAAATAATCTGAGCTTATTTTTAATACGGTAGTATTTTTTGGCATCACATCACCCCTGATTTTAATAATATACATTGATACCAAATTTTTTAAACGGACTCTTATCCAGAATTGATATATTTTTAATTAAAACCGAGGCGTCAATATTCTATAATGAAATATTCTGAGCTAGTCGGGCTTTACGAATATCTGGAGCAGACGCCGTCCCGCCTGAGCAAAATAGAGAAGATTGCAGCTTTCTTCAGGGAAGCGGAGGCCAAAACACTTGACAAAGTCGTGCTGTTGATGCAGGGGAAAGTGTTCCCTCCTTATTCCGAAAAGGAGATGGGAATCGCCGATAAGCTGATGATGAAGGTGATCGCATCGTCCGCCGGGTTTTCACAAAGTGAAGTGGAGAATGAATTCAGAAAAACGGGCGACCTCGGCCTCGCCGTGGAAAAAATGTTGTCGGTCAAAAAACAGAAAAACCTGGTGAGCCGCGAGCTCGACGTAACGAAAGTTTTCGAAAATTTGCAGAAACTAGCGTCCGTCGAGGGGAAAGGCTCTCAGGATTCCAAGATATCAATCATAAAAGAACTTATTTCCAGTGCGCAGCCAAAGGAAGCAAAATACATAGTGCGCACAGTGCTTGAGCAGATGCGTGTCGGAGTCGCGGAAGGAGTGCTGCGCGATTCGATCGCCTCGGCATTTTTCGAATTCAAGGACCAGGAAGAGAAGAAAAAAATAATAAGCGCCATCGAATGGGCATGGTTCTTGCGGCCTGATTATGCCGAGATAGCAAAAATCGCCAAAGAGCACGGCCTCCGCGGGCTTGAGAAGGTGACGGTCGAGGTGGGCAAGCCCTATCAGGTCCTGCTGGCTGAAAAAGCGCAGGACCTTAAAGAGGCGCTGGAGACATTCGAAAGACCGATTTTAGAATTCAAATACGATGGCGCCCGCGTGTGCATCCATAAAAAAGGCGACATGCTCTGGTTTTATACCAGAAGGCTCGAAGATGTAACGCGGCAGTTCCCGGACCTGAAAGAGCTGGTTTTGAAAGGCGTAAAGGCAAAGGAATGCATAATCGAAGGCGAGATGCTGGGCATCGACGCGAAAGGAGAAGCGCTGCCTTTCCAGCAGCTCTCCCAGCGGATAAAGAGAAAGTACGACATAGAGCAGATGGCCCGCACAATACCCATACAGGTAAACCTTTTCGACATCGTTTATCTCGACGGCAAGGACCTTTTTTCCGAGACGCTCGAAAAACGCAAGAAGCTGCTAGAATCCGTGGTTAATGTAATTCCAGGCAAGTTCCAGCTGGCCGAGAAGCTTGTGACGAAAGATATCAAAGAGGCTGAAAAATTCTACGAGCGCGCGCTCAAGGCGAAGCAGGAGGGCGTCATGGTCAAGAATCTCGATGCGAGCTACCAGCCCGGCAGGCGCGTGGGCTACTGGCTCAAGGTAAAGCCGATAATGGAGACGCTTGATTTGGTCATCACGGGCGCGGAATGGGGCACCGGCAAGCGAACGAACTGGTTCGGAACGTTCATACTCTCGTGCAGGCGTGGCGACGAATTCGCGGAATGCGGCATGATGGGCACGGGCATAAAGGAGAAAAAGTCCGTCGATGAAGACGTGACTTTCGATGAGCTCACAGAACAGCTTAAGCCGCATATAACATCGAAGAAGGGCAATGTGGTCCAGGTGAAGCCCAAAATCGTGGTAGAAATCGCCTACGAGGAGATACAGAAGTCGCCCACTTATTCTTCCGGGTTCGCCCTGCGCTTCCCGAGACTATTGAGGATTCGAACGGACAAGTCGCCTGAAGAAGCGGATGATGTGGAGCGCGTGGAAAGGCTTTACAGCCAGCAGAGGGGCAGAAAATCCGCATTCTAGCGGCATTTATGGGCACAGTCATCCTTTAAATATATTCACTAAAGAGTAATAAACCTATATAAAGCTTTCGCCGCAAATAAAAGTATAAGAAAATGTTTATATAACCATAGTCAATATTACTATTGGTAAGGTGAGAAAATGGTAGCAACGACAAAAACTTTGGATGCGTTGAAGAGTATCGGTCTGAACCTTTACGAGAGGAAAATTTTCGTGGCTTTGTTAGCAAGAGGCGTAGCGACTGCCGGCGAACTTTCGCAGATAGCAAACGTTCCGAGATCAAGATCCTACGACATTCTTGAATCGCTGGCCGAGAAAGGATTCGTGATTGTTCAGCCGTCGAAGCCGATAAGATACGTGGCTCTCGCTCCCAAGGACGCACTCGAAAGGACCATGGACAACATGCAGAAGCGACACGAAGAGATGGTTGAAAGGATGGAAACCATGAAAACGTCGCCAGTTATAAACGAGCTTGAAGCGATATACAAGAACGGCCTCAATCTGGTACAGCCTTTCGAGATGACAGGCACCCTTAAGGGCAGGCATTCCATAAACCAGCACCTCGGTTCGCTGTTCAAGAGGGCAACAAAAGAAATAAGAATCATAACCACCGAAAGCGGGCTGAACGAGCTTTATTTTCACCACTACAATTCTCTCAAGCGCATTTCAAAGAAAGGCGTGAAGCTCAGAATTCTTGCACCCATGAGCGAAACTGCACCCGTTAAGGCATTCGCGGAAATAGCCGAGATGAAGAACGTCAACAGGCCGCTTAACAGGGTCTACACAATAGATGACAAACATGTGTTATTTGCCCTCACGGATGACAAGAAGGTGCACCAGACACAGGATGTCGCGTTCTGGGCCCAGTCACAGCATGCCATCAAGAGCTTCGTGGAACCGTTCTTCAACAGCACGTGGGCTGAGTAGAATCGGCATTGATTTTTGCCTTTCATTTAAATTTTTCTATAAACATTTATAATATAGAAACAGCCGTTCGTCTACTTCAGTTCTTCCTTCTTGAATTCCTTTGTCTTGCCCTTTCTCATCGCTACCGAGGAGAGCATGCCCCATTCCTCTTCGGGCATTTCCAGCAGGTCCTTGAGCGGCTCGAACCTGTGGTCCCTCATTATGTTTTCCTGCCTCCAGAAGTCCATGCCAGTCAGTTTTATGCCGAAATATTCCTCAGGCAGCTTGTCCGGAGGCACGTCCTGCTCTAGGAATTTGGCGCATAGTTTGAGCGATTCGACCGACTGGCGGAACGGGTCGTCGCCGCCGCCGCGCTCGAACCAGAGATACACGTCGTATCCGGGCTGCTTGCCGAAGCCCGTGCTGCGCAAAAAATAGTTTAGTTTGTAAACCTCGGTGTCGCCCAGCTCTATGGGGTAATGGGCGTGCAGCGGGTTTGGAGCATTGGAATGGACGGAAAGCACATATCTGCCGAAGTCCGGCGCCAATCGCTTAAGATTGTCGATCTCTATCAGCGGGTCGACGCCCTGGCCGGCTATATGCTCCCAGTCGATGGTCATGAAAATCCTGTCGGTGTTGAGAGTTTTTCTCATGGTTTTTATGGCCGCGTAAATCTGCTTCGGGTGCCATAATATGTACTGGCCGGCGTATCTCGGGTCCCTGGCGTCGGGCATCTCTATCGTTATTTTCAGCTTTTTGGCATTCTCTATCAGCTTTGCGGAATCCGGGAACTGTTTGAGAAAAGCCAGCAGTTTGCCGTTCAAATATTCCAGGGCCGATTTCATGTGACCTTCCAGGTATTTCGCACCTATAGCGGCATACCAGAACTCCTTGAACTGGCGGTCGTTGCTGTCCTGCGCCCTTCGCCATGCCTTGTCGAGTGCCCAGTCGTCGTTATAATCCAGATTATACGGGGCTAGCACGTCCTTGTAAACATCGGCCATGGCAACCCATAACGGGTCTTTTCTGTAAAACATGTGATGCGCTATTATTTCATAACAGTCAGTCATCTTGCCGTATGTTTCGACTTTCCATCTCCTCTCGTCGGGATTGCTGTGCGCCATCCTTTTTTTTACCATTTCCGTCTCGTAATGTTTTTGTTTTTTTGACTGCACAATGCTCAATTCCTTCGCAACTCCCTCTCTTACACGGGCCTGCAGTTTCATCAATTCCATTTCGTTTGCTGGAGGATTCTTTTTGATTTCCTCGCCAAGCCTTCTTTCATTTTCCTTTTCCGACCATATTCTCATTTCTTCCTGCGCCCTGAGAGCCGCTTCGTAACGGTCCTCTTCCCTCAGAATCAGGTGAGGATACTGCCTTTCGTATTCCCACATCTTGACGGAGAACCAGTTCCTGAGGCGCTCATCATCCTTCAGTATGTCGGATATGATGCGGCCTGTGTGGTCGCACATGACTATCTCGAGCTTCGACGACGTGAAAGTTATCATCTCCAGCCAGAAGTGCAGGCATGCGTGGAACAGGACGTATTTCGAGCCGGAAAAAACCGCGGAGCGTATCGACTTCTCAACGTGCTCCTGCGCGTCCCTCCAGTCGGAGCGCTCGGGAATTTCGAAAGGCGTGGTTAGCGAGCCGTGGAAGCACAGGTCGATGCCCTGCTTGAAAGCGAGGTCGCGTATCTCCTGGCCTATCGTATAGTCTATCTCGTGCGGCGTATCGCCGGAAATCTCGATGGAATTGGCGCCTTTCGTCAGGGCGTAGCCTATCTTCTTCAGCGACGTGGCGAGCTCTTCGGCTCTCGCGATGTAATACAAACCAGTCGTGACTCCGACCTTGATCATAAATACCCTATGGCCTCTGACCGCTTATCCTATAACTAGTTTCCTTGATGAGTTCCCTCATCTCCTCCACCTGGGCGCCGAAATACAGGCCATACGTTTTTGACACCCTCTCGGCGACGTTTATCTCATACGGGCCCGGCTTGAAGAAAAACTTGAGCAGGGGCTCTAGCGTTTTTTTGAGCTTTCTCCTTCTGGCCTTCCATGATATCTTGCTGCCTTCCCAGCCGTCTTTCCATTTTGCGAGCGTCCTCTTTTCATCCTTTTCAACGTGTTCGTTCTTGAGCCTGTAGTCCTCCTCCGCCTGTTCTATGTGTTCCCTCTCTATCTCCTTCACGCCGATGATTCTCTCTATCTCATTCTTGAGCTGTTTACTTTTGCTGGCAAGCTCAAGCTGCATGAAGAGGATGACGTTTTTGGAGAGCAGGAACGGATGGAAGTGCCAGTACTGGTCCTCCACGACCATCGGGCCGGTCGAGCCTTTCTTGTACTGGCACACGTAGTCAAGGTCCACGAAAAAATAATACAGGAATCTCTCGTCTATTTCCTGCGCCGGGTATATGGTCAGCAATTCCTTTCGCTTGCTCGTCCTTGAGCTGGGACTGCCATGCTGTTTTTCAGCGACAAATTTTTTCACTTCCTTTTCGGTCCACTTGACATCCTCATATTTCGCTTCGAGTGCAGGAAGCATGTCCTTAACCCAGTCGTCGAATATCGGTATCTCGCCCCACCCCTGGATGATGAGGGGCTTGCCCGTCTCTTCCGGCCTGATGGGCTTCCAGAACCAGAGCTTAGCGTTCACCTCGCCGTTCGGCGTGAATCCGAATTTGAGCGGGTCCGTGAAATCTGTTGCCGCATCCTTGAGCTCGGACTCTTCCCTTATCAGCTTGAGCTTGTTGAAATACGGCTTGAGCCATTCCCTGTATTCGTCGACCGAGCGCTTCCTCGAGTCGAGCAGGTTCTTTATCCTGCCGTAGCGCTCGCGCACGTCAGGGAAGAACAGCTTCTTCCACTCCTTGAACAGCTCGTTTTTCGTCTTGAGCACGTTCGCCTCGACGTTCGTCACCCTCAGCTTTTCCCTTATGACCTTCGTATCGGTCCATACATCCTGCATCTTCAGGAAGTCGCCTATTATGGTGGGCCAGCGTTTCGTCATCGTCACCATCGAATAGCCCTCGCCCATGTAGGCGTCAACGCGGTCGACGTAGAGCGCTCTCAGCACGTGCTGGTCCTTTTCGCCCATCTTGAAGTAGTCGAGAATTTCCCTGTATTTTCTTTCGTCGTGCTTCAGCAGCTCGTAGTCCGCGACAGCCTGCGCTGCGGATGCGAGGCCCGCT
>Ga0315275_10006375_pt1 | contig 11278 bp, 6 predicted proteins | sample YL17G03_0_MG_FD_205557 | JGI IMG/M metagenome (GOLD analysis project Ga0315275, IMG submission 205557) | Sediment microbial communities from Yellowstone Lake, YNP, Wyoming, USA - YL17G03_0 | ecosystem: Environmental > Aquatic > Freshwater > Lake > Sediment | place: USA: Wyoming | collected...
GACATTCTGAGCATACAGGGCAAGAAGAAGACTGCCGCCCTGCTCTGGCCCGGCTATCCCGACGATACGGGTACAGGAGTCATCCGCCTTGACGGCAACATCAGAAGAAACGCAGGCGTGAGCATTGACGATAAGGTTCCTGTCAAGGTGGTGCAGGCCGCTCCCGCCGAGGCCGTGGTCTTTGCCCCAACTGTGCCCCTGCGCATAACGGGTGCGGAGGAGTACCTGAAGAGGTACATGGAGGGCCGCGTCATTACCAGGGGCGATATCATCGAGATAGGCGTCATGGGACGCAAGATAGAGCTCATGGCCACCAGGGTCTCGCCGGCCAAAGAGGCTGTGGTCATAGGGGATCGCACCAGAATAGAGATCTCCGAGAAGCCGGCCAAAGAAGAGAAGGCCATGCTCAGGGTCACCTACGAGGATATTGGAGGCCTGGGCAACGAGATCAAGAAGGTCAGAGAGATGATTGAGCTTCCCATGAAGCACCCCGAGCTCTTCGAGCGCCTGGGCGTGGAGGCGCCCAAGGGAGTTCTGCTTTACGGTCCGCCAGGCACGGGCAAGACCCTGCTGGCCAGAGCCCTGGCCTCGGAGACCAACGCTCACTTCGAGATTCTGAGCGGCCCGGAGATCATGTCCAAGTACTACGGCGAATCGGAGGAACGTCTCCGGCAGCTCTTCAAGACGGCAGAGGAAAACGCCCCCAGCATTGTGCTCATCGACGAGATCGACTCCATAGCGCCCAAGCGCGAGGAGGTAACCGGAGAGGTAGAGAGGCGCGTGGTGGCGCAGCTTCTGGCCTTGATGGACGGCATGGAGGCAAGGGGAAAGGTCGTGGTCATCGGCGCCACCAATCGGCCTGATGCCCTTGATCAAGCGCTGCGCAGGCCTGGGAGGTTCGACCGGGAGATCGAGATCGGAGTTCCCAACAGAGAATCCCGGCTGGAGGTACTGCAGATCCACGCTCGCGGCATGCCCCTCTCCAAGGATGTGAACCTGGAGAAGCTGGCGGATGTGACCCACGGCTTCGTGGGCGCCGATCTGGCGGCTCTGGCCAGGGAGGCGGGCATGAGGTCTCTGCGTCGCATCCTGCCCGAGCTCGACCTGGAGGTGGAATCCATCCCAGCAGAGGTCCTGAACAGGATCGAGGTCAACAACGACGACTTCCTTGACGCCCTAAAGGACCTGGAGCCCTCTGCCATGCGCGAGGTGATGGTGGAGTCGCCCAACGTCAAATGGGAGGAGATCGGGGGCTTGGGCGAAGTCAAGCAGCAGCTGGTGGAGTCGGTGGAGTGGCCGCTCGCCTATGCCAAGCTCTTCCAGCATATGGACGCCAAGCCACCCAAGGGCATCCTCCTCTACGGCCCTCCCGGGACTGGAAAGACACTGCTGGCCAAGGCTGTGGCCACGGAAAGCCAGGCCAACTTCATCTCCGTCAAGGGGCCGGAGTTCCTGAGCAAATGGGTGGGCGAGTCGGAGAAGGCGGTCAGAGAGACCTTCCGCAAGGCTCGTCAGGCTGCGCCTTCAGTGGTCTTCCTGGATGAGATCGATTCCATAGCTCCCGCCAGGAGCTCTGGGACGGCGGACTCGCATGTGACCGAGAGGGTCATCTCCCAGATCCTGACTGAGCTGGACGGTCTCGAGTCGCTCAACAATGTGATAGTCATAGCGGCGACCAACAGGCCGGACATAATCGATGCCGCGCTGCTGCGGCCGGGACGCTTCGACCGGCTCATCGAGATCGGCATGCCGGATGAAAAGGCCCGCCTGGAGATCCTCAAGATCCACGCTGCCAAGAAGCCTCTGGCCGAGGATGTAAGCCTGGAGGAGCTGGCGAAAAAGACGGACAAGTACTCCGGAGCCGACCTGGCGGCCATCGTCAACGAGGCCGTGATGCTGGTCATTAGGGAGTGCGTGGTGGCGGGCAAGGCAAAAGAGGAAGAGCAGCTGTGCGCCTACAAGATCGAGAAGAAGCACTTTGACGAGGCGCTAAAGAAGGGCCAGCCCACGGCTACGGAGATGGACCTATACAAGAGGTTTGCCAAGGCCAAGACCTTTTGAGGCGGGAGGCGGGCCCCTCCCCCTAAAATATTTGAGGCATCCCTCGGGAATAGAGGCGGAGCCAGGTGGTTCTGAGCCGTCGCCGACAGCTGTAGCTAGGCTTCCTGCCCCAGGCATCTGGTCGGCATTAGGCATAGGTCATTTCAATAACATCCCGCACCGCTCCCTCTAAGCTATCTACTACTTCCGGAGGCACATACGCTCGGGGCGTCTGGGAGCGGGCGATGCAGGTAAATTTGGGTGAACAAATGCATTCCAGTATGCTCCTGGCCTTTTCTAGTCTCTTTGCTACGACTTCTTCAACTGGACCCCTGTCGCTGATTCCGTATAAAGCGTCGAGGTCGAATTCGATAGCCACCGGGAAAAAGCTCTCCTTGAGGTCTGCTCTGAAATTATCCAGTGTAATTTTTTGCGACAGTGGGATAGTCTTTCCCCGCCATTCCTTCAATTTGGTGAGAGTTTCGTCCCAGACAATCCGTTTGCGTCTTCTTCCAGCTACTAAGGTATATTTTTCCTTTGTCTTTGGCGCATCTATGATCTTTGAACCTGAGATTCTTCCGTAGGCATCTATCTTTTCTTCCCTGGGATTAAAATGGTACAGGACCACTACAACGCCAGAATGCACCGCAGGACATGTGAAGTTACCTTCATTAAGATCTCTCTTTGCGTATTCAAATAGGTAGGGCATTATTTTAGCCACATATTCGAGATTTTGCCTACCTTCTCTCGCAGGCAAAGCGGGACACTCATGGTTCATGTCATGGTGCTCGTCTATTCGAACTCCAACTAAAGGCATTTTCAGCTCTAGATATTCTCTGAACCAGTAGGGCAGGACCTCCTTATGTGAATCGACTATCACTGTCTTCATGTCTACCACACCAGCTCACAGTCAATAACTTTGAACATCGCGGAATAAATACCTTATTTCCAAAAGGAAAAATGACCCTAAGACAAAGAAAGGAACAGACCTCATCACGCGCCCCGTAAAGCGACGCTAGAAAGAAAGCCCATGTAGTAGCAATCCCTGGTGGATGCCTACTTCTGGGGCTGATCTTTTCGACGGCGTTGGGAATCCAGTTGCGATTAATGACTATGGTAAAATCAAATTGCAATAGCAGGAGAGGTAATCGATTGCTGAGTTATCAGGCCGTAGTCTTCTCTACTCCAGCCCATCCCTTATGCGGGCTATTAAACGCTCTAATGCCCCTTTGGTGCGCTGGTGGTTGTCGCAGGCAGAGAAATCCTTCGGGCTGCATCCGCTCAGCAGGTCCATCATCCTGTCCGCCAGCTGGTATAGCTCCAGCTCCTCGAGCCTGTTGAGAAGAAGAGCGGCGCGGGCGTTGAACTCCCGGCACTTGGCGGGATCAGTAGGTGTCTTTTCATGCAGCCGGAAAAGCTCTTGCGCTTCCGAGAGAATATCACGACTTATTCTCTTTTCAGTCATCTGATGCTGCCATCCGACGCGCCATCCCAAATGTCCTAATGCCTCGGTAAGGAAAAAGATTGAAGGCCAAAAAAGATAAAAAAAGGGATCAGCGCCCTTGCAGGCGCTTCCTCAGCCTTTCCAGCTCGCCCGTCCTGTAAAGGTAGACGCCTGCTCCTATGGCGATGAGCAGCACCAGAATGATGGCGATCAGAGCGTAGTTGGTCTCCGCCTTCTCCACATTCAACGTGGTCTCCTGGCCATCGACGCTGATCTTGTAGGTCCCGGGATCCTTGGGCTTATAGCTGAAGGTGGCAGTGGCGTTCTTGCCCGGCTCGAGCGTCACCTCCCTGGTCTCCACCACCTTGTCGTTGACCTTTAGCTCCACCTTTCGAGTCTCCTTCTCCTGACCGGAATTCTGCAAGCTGGCGCCAATCTGGATGCTCTCTCCAGCGCTGACCTTCTCGGGAATAGTCATTCTCTGGACAACTACGGCGGATGTCACTTGGACCTTGGCGGTGGTTTCATTGTAGCCCGTCTTTTCCGCCTTTATTATGTGCTCTCCAGTGGCGTTCGAGGAGTAGGCGAGCGTTCCCTGAGAGCTGGTGTTTCCTATCCTCTGGCCGTCGAAGGAGATCCTGGCCTCCTCAATGGGCGTCAGGTTGACGCCTCCGGTGACGGTTATGAGGAAGCGCTCTCCGATCAAGACCTGGGCGGGCACGCTTATGGCCATCTGGCTGGAGGTCGTGGCATTGACGGCCTTGGCTGCAGCTTCAGCGGCTGTTCTGACCACCAGTCTCCCCTTAGCATCGTTGTAGTCGCTCTTCTTGGCCAGGACGTCGAAGGTCCCTGTGCTCTTGGCAGTGTAGCTGATGGAACCTGTGGCGTCGGTGGTGCCTATGAGCCTTCCATCCACCTGGATAGACACTCCGCTCAAGGCCTGAGTTCCCCATTTCACGCTTATTGTCGCGCTCTTGTTGACAGTCGCCTCGGGAATGCTCAAAGTCATAGTATCGCCTGCTCCGGCCTTCTCTGCCATGGGAGCCAGGAGCCTGTTAACGTTGTCCGCCACCTCGAACTTCATGTTGCCCATGAGATCGATGGTTCTCCCCCGTCCCAGGGTGATGGTGCCGTCGTTCCTCATGGTGATCCCCTGGTCGCCCAGGCTATCCACCTTCATCCTGCCGTGCATCTGCCCCTCCTCCACGGACTCCGCACTGTCGGAGAGCTGGAAGAGGCCGTCTACAGTGGCCAGATCGGTCTCAGTGCCCCTGAACACGCTTTGAATGTGAGCAACAACGATAGGCACATCCTTCTCCGCACCCATATCCACCTTGTAGATATAGTTCGATGCCCTGTCGGATGCAGAGGCTGGAGTTACCACCTTGCTATCGATCTCCTTGCCATCCCTGGCCAGGGCTAAATATACCTTGTTGCCGTTGATGTCCACCTGTTTGATGCGCAGCTCATAGCCTTCCTTCAGCGACATTACCGATCCGGTGGCGATGGTTTGATCGTCGTCGCTATCTATCAGGACCTTCCTCAGCTGCCCCTCATTGATGGCGCTGGCCTCATCGGTGAACTCGGTGCCGTTGGCGTATCCCGCGAAGTACTTGTCAGCCATGAAGCCGATTACCTCGTACTTGCCCCAGTCCTCGAACTTGAACTTGATCCGCTGCGGGCTGGTCAGGTAGATCAGGTCCTTCTCTTCGATCTTATTGCCGCCAGATATCTTGGCATCAAGGCTTTCCGTTCCCACGTCATCATCTATGTCGTAGTAGAATCCTTCGAAGTTGTAGGGCGTCCAGGTGAAGGTGTCGGTCTTGGCGGGATTTATCACCGTTCCCCTCACCTCATAAGTTCCAGTTCTCTCTACAATTGGAGCGAACCTCAGCTCGTCTGCATCTGCTACCTGGAATCCTACACTCCCGAATACCTTGACTGTGGACCCCTTCCTCAAGGTGAGAGAGTCCTCGTTCTCCATCTCTATGCCGACGTCGGAGACGGAGGCCACCTTCATTTTGTCGTACTTGTCGCCGTCTTCCACTGGCGCATAGTCATCGGAGATCTGGAATAGGCCGTCCACTGTGACCAAGTTGGACTCGGCACTGGCAAAGACGTTGGAGATATGGGCCATGATGATGGGAACGTCGTCCCCGACGATCTTGATCTTGTACTGATAGGTGGCCGTCCTCAGGCTGTCGGGGGAGATGACCTTGCTGTCGATCTCGCTGCCATCCCTGGCTAGCCCGAGATAGACCTTATTGCCGTTGATGTCCACTTCTTTTATGCGCAGCTCGTATCCTTCCTCCAGAGGCAGCACAGAGCCTGAGGTAATGGTCCTATCTTCGTCGTTGTCGATCAAGACCTTTCGCAGCTGCCCCTCATTGATGAGGCTCTTCTCCCTGTCAAAGAGGTCGCTCTCCTCATAGCCTGCAAAGTACTTGTCGGCCATGAAGCCGATGACCTGGTAGCTTCCCCAGTCCTCGAACTTATAGTCCAGGTTTTGGACGTCTGAGGAATATTTGAGGTCGCCTGAGTCGATGCTCCTGCTGTAACGGGCGCCCGATTTCTGGAGTTTGATGGTCAGCTTCTCGGTTCCTACATCGTCCTTCAGGTCGTAGAAGAATCCGGAGAAGGTCTGAGGAGTCCAGGTATAAACCTCTGGGTTTTTCCCCTCTCGCCATATTCTATCTGTATCAACTAAAGGCTGCTCAGTGAGGGGCACCGATGCAATGGCTTTTTCAGCAGTAACATTTTCAGCAGTAACATTCTCCGGTGCGGCTTTCTTTTCGCTCGCGTTCTCTGCTACTATGCTTGCCGGCGTCAGGTTTTCTGAGGTGACGATCCCTGTGGCGTTAGCAGTCTGGTTTTGGGTCAAAGTTGCGTTCTTTAGGCTGGCTTCAGGCTTTGAGGTCTCCTGAGGCACCATCGTCTGAACTGCAACGCCTGGGGTCTGGTTGGCAACTACAGCGGGTTTTTCCGTCTGAGCCGACATGGCAGTCTTATTTGCAGGTTCTGCCTCTGGGGTTCCTGCCGTTGCATTTCGCAGATTGGAGGTAGTCAGGGGCTCATTTCTTGTGACCGCAGGGCTCTCGGTCTGGTTGGAACCAATGGAAGCATTTGCTGCTAGAGGTCGGACCTGGTTGACAGGCTTGTCATTTAGCTGAGCAGTCTGCTCTGGCAATGATTGGTCTGCATTATTCGAGCTCCTTTGTACCGGAGAAGTCGGCGAACTTGCAGGTTCAGTGGTCTTGGCGGCCTTCACTTCGCCGCCAATGCCGGCAACCTTCTCTGGAGAGACAGATTCCCCTGGCACGGCTCCCTTGGAAAAAAAGTTATCATTCGTTATCGGGATTACTGCTACCCCAGCCCCTTCCCGGGTCTGGGCCCATCCGTCCATTGGCAGAGCTGCAGCTAATATGATCAAAAGCAGGCAGATTCCAACGACCCTAAAATGAACCATAGATCTCCTCCCGCCTATTACAATCTATATATATTTACCACTAAGTAGTATACGTAACTATATATATTTTGCGTCAAGCACCCTATCATCTTGATAGTCTATCCCTTTTCTATGCTGGCCTTATGATTCTTGGGGATTAGTAGACCTTTACGTTTATAAAGCTGATCTTGACCGCGGGAGTTCTTGGAGAATAATCGCATCCATTCTGCCCCCGGCCAGCTCTAGGGCGTATATCCCCGCACGTCACCTTTTCCATGCACCTCAGGCCGCGATGGGACGGAACTGGCTGGAATCAGGATTTGGTGCCCGAGCTTCCGGCTACATCATTCCACCATCTTTGGCCGGGGGTCTGAAGGGAATTGGACATAATTTCTCGTGACCTCTCCCAAGGCCAGAGATGGTTCTCCGGGAAGGCCCTGAAATGAACTTAAATGAATCCCGCTTTGGAAGAAACTTTCCTTCTCATTAGAGAAGATGACGCTGCTTCTGCCTGAAAGAGAAGGCAAGAAAGCTGTTTTGATAAAAAGGTATTACTAAAAAGGTATTACTAAAAAGGTATTACTAAAAAGGTATTACTAAAAAGGTATTACTAAAAAGGTATTACTAAAAATGCATCATCGGGGAGGGACCATATAGTTCCAGCGCCAGACCTTAAAGCCAGTCGCCAATATGAAAATAAAGATTGCAAGCACCAGCAGCGCCTCAAGATACTCCACGGCGGTTACCAAATCCATGCCAACACCAGAGGAGAAGCGCTCTCTCTTTGCTGATAAAGGTTTTGGTTTTGAGCCTCAACGCCAAAATTTTGAATCTCTCACAGCCCAGGCCTCTAAATCATTCTATATCAATCATACAACTTAGCGGGCGGTGCTGTCTTCCTCCATGACGCCAAAGATATTGTCCTCTGTGTCCTGGCAGTAGGCATGGTACCCTATTCCCGGAATGGCCATCTTGGGCGTAACGATCTTGCCGCCGCACTCTTTGATCCTGGCCAGGAATTCGTCCAGGGAGGGGACATCGATGGTATTGACTGTGCTGACAGAAGGGGCGGGGCGTTCCTTCAGGGCGCCGTCGATTCCCGGCCCGCCCTCTCCTGTAGTCACCAGCCAATAATTCACAGGCCCCTCCCATTTTTGAATCTTCCATCCAAAGACCTGGGAGTAGAATTTCGCTGCCCGGTCGGGTTGATCGGCAGCGATCTCGAAGTGGATTACTCTTGGCATATTTTCCTTCCAAAATCTCAATTCTTCATCCTAATTCGTCTTTATCCCGTATATACGTGCTCCTCACCTATTATTACAGCATAAAACGGAGGAGGAGCGTCTCCAGCCCCGAAGTCATTTCAGCCGGATCGGCCTGCCCTTTGCAGATTCACCGATGGCTCAATCGACTGGAGAGTCGAAAACTGAGCAGAAAGAGCTGGAAGTTGCCTTTCCGGACCTTTCGACGAAAAGAGTTATTATGGGCGAAAGGATCTCCTCCTGATCTCGTAGAGGTCTTTGATGCTACATGTAATATTCCTGGGAACTGCCGGTTCTATGCCCACTCCAGAGAGGAACCCCTCTGCTGTCTTAGTCAACCGGGAGGGCGATCTGGTCCTTTTCGATTGCGGCGAGGGCACCCAGAGGCAGATGATGCGGGCCAAGACGGGCATGATGCGCCTTAAGAACATCTTTTTAACCCATCTTCATGCCGATCATATCCTGGGTGTGCCGGGCCTCCTGGAGACCATGGCCTTCCAGGGAAGAGTGGAGCCTTTGACCATTTTCGGCCCCGCGCACACCTGCGAGCTGGTGGCCACCTTCTGCTCTTTATGCTATTTCTCAAGGGACTTTGATGTCAAGGGAGTTGAGCTCCAGCCCGGCCATGCGGTCAGCATGAAGGGCTGCCAGGTGGAGGCCATCCAGACATACCACAGCGTGCCCAGCCTGGGGTACTGCCTGCAGGAAGACCAGCGCCTGGGAAGGTTCGACCGCCAGGCCGCCGTGGCCCTGGGCGTCCCGCCTGGACCTGCCTTCGGCAGGCTTCAGCACGGCCAGACGGTGGAGATAGATGGCCGGATGGTAAAGCCAGAACAGGTGATGGGCCCTCCCCGGCCAGGAAGGAAGATCGTCTATACTGGCGACACCCGACCATGCAGATCAGTAGAGCTGGCCAGCAGCGGCGCGGACCTGCTCATCCACGACGGTGCACTGGCGGATGAAATGGCAGAGTGGGCCAGGGAGACAAAGCATAGCACAGCAGGAGAGGCAGCAATGCTTGCCAGGCGTGCCGGCGCGAGAAAGCTGGTTCTAACTCACATCAGCTCTCGCTACTCGGAAGACGTCTCACCCCTCCTCCGGGACGCGAGATCTATCTTCGAGAGGACCATTATAGCAGAGGATCTCATGAAGCTGGAGATCAGGCACAGCTGACTCCTCGAGAAATCAGAATATCTCAAGGCCCTGGAGCCTCTCGCTTCTCCTCTCCCTCTACCCATCGTTTGCGCTCTTCTGCCAGGCCATCCCTCACCTGCTGGGATATCCTGTCATCGCGACCGATCAGGGAGATTTCAAGGGATTCCATGGCGCAGTCCAGCATGGCTCTGCTTCGGCTCAAGTCCATTCCCCTGCTCTCCACCTCTATGCCCTTGCGGAAGAGAGCATCGATCTCCTCCTGCGGCATCCTCAAGGCGGTAGCAGCAGAGATGGCTCTGCCGTACATCTCCAGGTCTATGTAGAAGCTCAGCCCCTCCTGATAGAGCCTCTCCGCCTCCTCCGGCAGACCGGCGTTCTTGGCGATAAGGGCGGCCCATAGGTAATCTCCCTCGTCGATGAGAATCTGGATAGCCCTCCTGATCATGCCTTTCTCTCTGGCCAGGACCACTGCATACTCAATCTCTTTAGCCTGAACCAGGACCTCCACCGCCTCTTCAGCGATGTCATCGGGGATATTTCTCATGTTGTTCACTACATAGGATACCTTTTCGTCCCGAGGCATCCTGTCAAATTGATCCTTCAAGGGGGATGCACCAGAGAAGATAGCATGGCATCCCGGAGATAAGGTTATGGGCCGCTTCATCTTATACCGGCTGGCGAGCTCCCTACGGGAGACGTGCTATGGGTTGCAGCTGTCTATGGCTCATCGGCGGATGGAGCTGCGACAGCTCTTGCCCGGGCATGGCTTGGGATATGGACTGTAGATCCTGATGAAGGATATTTAGTTATATTCGAAATGGGAGAAAAGAGACCCGACTCTGAAGAAATGTTGCTCTAGCGAGAATCCGGAGGAGAGATCCCGGCGCCGGAGTTCTTTAGCTCTGATCGGGCAAGATGCCCCGGAGGGGAGACGCGCTTTAGTCAAGGCTTCCTGGCTGCTTACAGGATTGATGCCCACATGCAGGCGGACTACAGAATGAGAAATTGGCGCGGGACAAGGTATCCTGGAGGAGAAGGCTGTCGAAGATGAGAAGTCCCATGGAGCTCAATGTGCAATTGCGTCTGATGTTATTCAAGCCACCTGACTTGAAGGGTTCATTGCAGGAAGGGGGCATATCCTCCCACTTCGCCACTATAGCCGCGGCGGGAGTTGTTCTGGGCTACATCGGCATGCTGGCGTTGCTTAGGGACTATCCATCGATAAGCCTTATCTTCAGCGACGTGGCAGCGGCGCTGATAGACTTTCTTGCAGCAGGATGCTTATTCTATGCCGCCCTATGCTCGCGCGGCCTCTCCAGGAATATCCGCCTGGCCTGGATGATGCTCGCTATTGCCCAGCTCTCTTACGCCTTTGGCGACTTCTTGTGGACCTACTTCGAGATCGTACTGCATCAGAGTGCCTTTCCCACCATCGCCGATATCTTCTATCTTATGTACTATCCTCTTTTTTTTATAGGAATCCTCCTCCTTCCCGCAGCCACCAGAAGTGCCAGCGACCAGCTCAAGATGCTGCTGGATACAGGAATTGTCATGATCACCGCCGTCTTGATCTTCTGGCAGCTGCTGATCGCTCCTACCATCCAGGCCTCAGGGGGCGATGGGCCGGCCGTAGTCCTTGCGGTGGCATATCCCGTCATGGATCTCGTCTTAGTCTTCGCCCTCATCGAGCTGCTTTTCCGCAGGTTCGGCCAGCTGAGCCGCATCCCCCTCTTTCTCCTGGCGGTCGGTGCCTTTACCCTGATCCTCACCGATGTCACCTTCATGAGCATGTCCCTCCATGGGACCTATAGCCCGGGAGGGACGCTGAATGTGGGCTGGGTGCTGGCCTATGTCATGACCGGGCTGGCAGGAATCTATCATGGAAATGCTGTGAAGAGCGGCCACAGCTCCCCCGCTGAGCAAGGGGACTAC
>Ga0315275_10006376_pt1 | contig 11276 bp, 9 predicted proteins | sample YL17G03_0_MG_FD_205557 | JGI IMG/M metagenome (GOLD analysis project Ga0315275, IMG submission 205557) | Sediment microbial communities from Yellowstone Lake, YNP, Wyoming, USA - YL17G03_0 | ecosystem: Environmental > Aquatic > Freshwater > Lake > Sediment | place: USA: Wyoming | collected...
CCGGCCCGCCCGAAACAGCGCGGGCCCGGCCGGAGCCGGGCCCGCTGGCGTCTGCCGGGAATGCGCCTAGCGTAGCGTCACGATCCGCCGCTCCGCCTCGAGCTTCCCGTCCACCCACAGCTGCGCGAAGTAGACCCCGGAGCCGGCCCCGTCCGCTCCCGACCATTCCAGCCGGTGCGTTCCGGGATTGAAGCGCCCAGCGTACTCCCGCCCCACCCGCCGTCCGCGCACGTCGTAGACGGTGAAGCGCACGTCGGCCTCCTTGGGCAGGGCCAGCGTGAAGCTCGCCGTGCCGACCGTCGGGTTGGGCATCGGGGCGCTGAACTCCAGCCGGCTCGGCAGATTCGGCGGCAGGCCCGGGTCGGGCAGCTCGACCGCCACCGTGCGCACGCCGCCGAAGCACCAGAAGCCGTGGCACAGGATGGCGCTCGCCGATGCGCTCCGCCCCACGGCCGCCTGACCCGCCGTGCCCAGGAGCTTGAAGGCACCCCCGGCTGCCGGCGTGCCGCCATTGCCGACCACGTAGCCGCGCTGCGCGTACGTGACCGCCCCGGCCGGGGCGGCCACCGCCGCCAGACCGACCGCGGCCGCCATCGCCACCAGCATCGTCCGATCGATTCTCATGGTCCGACCTCCTCTAGGACGCGCCGGTTCACTGCTTCTTCGCCGCGGCCGGGGTCACTGCCGAGCGCTGCCTCGTCTGCTCCTGCAGGCGCGCTTCCACCAGCTGCCGCTGGGCCCGCTCCGCCGCCGCCTGCGTCTCCGCCACTCGCAGCTCGAGCTCGCGCAGATCCAGCGTCGGGCTGGGGCTCGTCATCGTCTGCTGATCGTCCCCGCCGACGGCGGCAGCTCCCGAAAGCACCTCGGGCGCCTCTTGCACGGCGCCGTACCCGGTCGGCACGTAGGTCGCCGTGATCGTCGGGTTCCAGAACCAGTTCGAGGTACCGGCGGTCTTGTAGGCCGTGAAGTAGAAGTTGTACGTCCCGGCGGAACCCTTGTAGTACGTGCGGCGGTTCGACACCGGGAACCACCAGGAAGACGTGTTCGGCATTTCGCCACCGACGAAGTAATAGTGGCTGCCGTCGCGCGCGGCCCCGGCACCCGTCTCATCGATCTGGAATCCGGTGGTGTTGCTGCCGAGGAGGCCGCCGATTCCCGCCTGCCCGGAGATCTCCACCTCGACGTAACCCGGAGCGGGGATCGTGATGCTCGTGCCGACCACGTTGTCCAGGGACGCGGCGCTGGTGCTCAACAGACTCACCATGCCATTCACCTTGCCCTGGCTCACGCCCGGCTCGTCCAGGGTCTCGAACGCGCTGACCGCGCTGGAGGGCAGACTGACGGCATTGTCCCCGACATCGCCGGTATTGAAGCTGGTGGAGCTCCCGGGCCCGTAGAAGATCATGGCGCCGGCGCCGCTGCTCTGCTCCGCATCGTAGTAGGCGCCGCTGCCACCGGCCCCGTTCATGAACCAGAAGGCCCCGATGCCGTCGAAGTCCGGCTCGACGCCCCAGTAGGTCGATCCGCTCTCGTCATTCACGTACGAATAGCCGCCGGACCCCGCATAGGAGCCCGCCTGCCCGTACGGCGACGCGCTGCCGTTGCCGAACCACTGGAAGTAGCCGTTGCTGATGGGAGTGCCCACCTGGAGGCCGGGATTCGCGACGATCGCCGCGCCGCCGCCGGTGTTGGAGATCTTGAGCGTCTGGTTGGGGTCGGCGCTGGTCCCGGTGAACGGCAGGCGCAGCGACAGCCCGTAGGGCGACGAGGCCAACTGCACGCGTGGCGTCAGCTCGCCGCCGCCCCCCACCGCGATGCCCAGCCAGTACTGCTTGTCGAACGGCAGGGCCAGAGGCGTGGAGCTGCCGAGCAGCACGCTGAAGCCGCCCTTCGCCACTGCCACCCCGAACCAGTTCTCCGTCCACAGGGCCGCACCGGCCCCGGGGACGTCGTAGATCTTGAACGTCAGGTTGTAGGCGCCATCCGGAACGATGTTGCCGCCGGCGTCGGTGAGGACGCCCTGGTAGCTCATCGTCGAGGGGGCCTGGGCGAGAGCCGTCCCGGCCCAGCCGACACAAACGAAGAGCAAAGCAATCGCAAGACCGCGCATCAGTGTTTCCTCCAGAGGTCACGGACTGTTTCGTGCCCCGAGTGGGGCGTGGAGTTACGGACCGACTTGCCGACCGGCAGCCTCCGGCTGCCCGCCCGGCAGAGAAGCGACGTGACGTTTCCCAGCGCGGCCCGGCTTGTGTTTGGGCGTGCGCCTCACAACCCAGCAACCATCATCGGGGAGGACCAAGTGAAGTTAGCAGCGACGGGGCGGGAGAGTTTCCAATTCCGTGCAAAGCGCCATCGGCCGCCGGGCACCTGGCTGGCAGCGCCGCTCGGCGATTGTTTCCTGCGAGCAACTCGTCGGGGCGAGGAAGCGAGCTGCCGGGAGCAGGGCTCGAACCTGCACGCGCCTTTCGGCACAGCGGATTTTAAGTCCGCCGCGTCTGCCAGTTTCGCCATCCCGGCACGCTTCGGACATCCAATCTAGCACGGCGGGGTCGCCGGCGCCCCCGCCGGGGCTCTCAAGCGCGACGGCCGGCCCGGAGGCCGGCCGTGGGGCCGGGAGAGCGGTCGCGTAGCCCCCCTAGTGCACCGCCTCCGCCAACACTTCGATCTGGTCCAGGGCCACCAGCGGGCGGGTCGCCGCGTACTGCTGGAACACCAGCCCGAAGCCGCCCACAAAACCCAGGGTCACGCCGATCTCCGGCACGCCGAACGGCATGTGCGTCAGGTACAGCGACGGGTAGGCCAGCACCAGCTGCTCGATCCAGAGGCCGAGGAGGATGGAGCCCGCGAAGAAGACGAAGGCGCCCGTCTTCTTCTTGGCGGCCAGGTTCATGAACCCCACCAGCGGCACGAACCAGCCGAAGAACACCGCCGCCAGGAGCCACGGGAAGAACGGGAAGTGCACGCGACGCACCATCCAGCTCGTCTCCTCGGGCAGGTTCGCGTACCAGATGGGCAGGAACAGCACCCAGGACAGGTAGGTGCGGAAGTTCGTCATGCCGAAGAGCAGCTGGCCCATGAGCTGCTGCCGCCTGGGGTCGAAGCAGCGCTCCAGGCCGTAGGCGTCGCGCAGCACGAGCGACAGCAGAGCCGCCGCCGCCAAGGCCGCGAGCAGGCCACCCATCCAGAACCACGGCGCGATCTGCGTGGTGGTCCAGTGCGGCTCCAGCGACATGACCAGGTCCCACGCCACCACCGTGAAGACCACCGCGTAGAGCACCGGCAGCACGCCCGCCAGCCGCGGCAGCACCCGGCGCGCGCTCTCCACCTCGATGGCGTCGCCCCGCCAGCCCTTGCTCCACTTCTCGTAGCGGCCGCGCAGCTCCTCGCGCACGCGGCCGCGCGCCAGGCCGGCGTCGAGCCGGCGGATGCGGCGCAGGAAGGCCAGCGCCAAGAGCGTGAAGGCCCCCACCAGTCCGATCTCGCGGGCCAGCAGGAAGGGCACGTTGAGATAGGCGGCTTTCACCGCCACCGGCTCGCGCACCCAGGCGAAGAGATAGGCGTTGCCGAAGATCAGGGTCAGGACCAGCACGCCGAACATCCACGGCAGGAATCCGGCGATGCCGAGGAAGGTGCGGTGCACGGGCACCGACCACTTGGCCTTGACCAGGATCAGCACCCCGCCGAAGGCGGCGGCCGCGGCCGACATCGGCAGCCAGTAGGTGATGTTGATCAGCACCGACGACCAGCCGCGCAGCGGGTTGGCCACCACCGTCAGCCCGAAGGTCAGCAGCCCCACCACCAGGCAGACCAGGAACACCACCCGCAGGGCGGCGTTCGGCTTGCCGGGGATGCGCGCCAGGACGTCGTCGATGGTCACCGGCCCCTGGCCGTGCCCGGCGGACGCGGCTCCGGCGGCGGGCTGGTGAGCGGGGCCGCTGTCGCGCGCGCTCATGGGGTCGGGTTCTCCGCCTGCAGCTTGCGGACGTGGTTGACCACGTCCCAGGCGTCCTGCGGCCGCAGGGCGAAGCCGTAGGTCGGCATCACCGCGCCGCCGTGGCGCAGGTACGAGTAGATGTAGCCGTCGGCGCGCCCGCGGGTCAGCGGCCCGGTCAGCACCGGCGGCGGCATGAAGCCCCTGCGCACGACCGGCCCCAGCCCCTCGCCCTTCGCCCCGTGGCACGGGGTGCAGTAGATGGCGAAGCGGGCGCCGCCGCGCGCCAGCGAGGCGGAGTCGGCGGGCTGCGGGTTCTTGTACGCCGCCTCCACCGCCAGGCCCTTGGCGAACTCGCGCCCGGTCGTCGGCACCGAGAACTCCGGCGGCGCCACCGGCATCTCCTGCGGCTTGATGCCGATCTGGTTGTCCATGTCGTGGGTCCACGGCAGGGCGACGAGCCCGCCCGCCAGCCCCACGGTCGCCAGCGCGATCCCCACGATGATGCGCTTAGCCCGTCGCAACGCGCGCCTCCTCCGCCCCTTCGGCTTGCATCACGGCCGCCGCCTTCTCGGCCGTGGCCGCGTCGGCCGGCACCCACAGGCCGATGCGGTCCTCGCTGAAGCGCTGGTCGTAGCCCTCCGCCCTCATCCAGCCGGGCAGCCCGCCGAAGACCAGCATGGCCAGGAGGTTGAAGATCGAGCCGACGAGCACCATGGACTCGAAGGTGATCACCAGGTACGGCGCCAGCGACACGATCTCCTTGCCACCGGTGATCAGCGGCCAGTCGAGCGACGTCCAGATGGCCAGCGTCGCCCCGCCGGCGATGCCGAGCAGCGCGCCCGTGAGCGTCACCCAGCGCACCCCCGAGGGGCCCGGATCCACGGTCGCCTGCAGCTCCGGGTAGAGCGTGGGCGTCATGGCGTGCACCGTATAGCCGGCGCTCTTGAGCTGGCGGGCAGCCGCGATGGCGTCGTCGAGATACTGGAAGACTCCCAGCGCGCCGCTCTTCGTCTGGCTCATGACGCGCGCCCCTGGCGCCGCAGGGGCGCCGGCAGGACTTCCTTGAGCTCGGCGATGGACAGCACCGGCAGGAAGCGCAGGAAGAGCAGGAAGTACATGAAGAACCAGGCGAAGGAGCCGGCGGTGATGCCGAACTCGATCAGCGTCGGGTGGTAGCCGCCGCGCCACACCCACGGGTCGAAGTTGATGTTCAGCGACTGCACGATGATCACGAAGCGCTCGAACCACATGCCGATGTTGATGCCGATGGTGATCAGGAACAGCGTCGGCAGGTGCGTGCGGTTGCGCTTCCACCACAGCATCTGCGGCACCATGCAGTTGAACACCGCCATGATCCAGAAGCCCCACGCCATGGGGCCGAAGGCGCGGTCCCAGAAGGCCGTGCGCTCGAACGGGTTGCCGCTGTACCAGGCGATGAAGAACTCGACCAGGTACGAGTAGGTCACGACGCAGCCGGTGAACAGGACCAGCTTCGACATCGAATCGAAGTGCCACTCGGTGATGTACTTCTCGAGCCCGAAGGCGCGGCGCAGCGGGATCACCAGGGTGATGACCAGCGCCATGCCCGAGAAGATGGCTCCGGCCACGAAGTAGGGCGCGAAGATGGTCGAGTGCCAGCCCGGGTTGAGGCCCATGGCGAAGTCCCACGACACCACGCTGTGCACCGACACCACCAGCGGGGTGGCGAAGGCCGCGAAGTAGAGGTAGGCCTGCGCGTAGTGCTTCCAGTTGCGGGTCGAACCGCGCCAGCCGAGCGACAGCAGCGTGTAGAGCTTGCGGCGCACCCCCGTGGCGCGGTCGCGCAGGGCGGCGACGTCGGGGATCATGCCGGTGATGAAGAACACCGTGGAGACCGTGAAGTAGGTACTCACCGCGAACACGTCCCAGATCAGCGGCGAGCGGAAGTTGACCCAGAGCTCGCGCTGGTTGGGATACGGCAACAGCCAGTAGAAGAACCACACGCGTCCGAGGTGGATGAGCGGGAACAGGCCCGCCGTCATGACCGCGAACACGGTCATGGCCTCGGAGATGCGGTAGATGCTCTGCCGCCACGCGGCGCGGAACAGGAAGAGCACCGCCGAGATCAGGGTGCCGGAGTGCGCGATGCCCACCCAGAAGACGAAGTTGGTGATGTACACCGCCCACATCGCCGGGCGGGTGTAGCCGGTCACCCCGAGCCCCACGTGCACCTGGTACGCCAGGCACAGGCCGCCCGTGATGATCACTGCGACGCTCGCGAGGAAGGCCACCCACCACGCCTTGCCCACCCGGTGGCCGATGGCGGCGACGTCCTCGTTGACCTGCTTGTAGGTGAGCGAGGTCATCTCGGTCATCACGCCCCCCCGGGCTCGCCCGGCGCTTCGGCCGGGGCCCGCCGCGACACCTTCTTGAGGTAGGTCACGGCCGGCAGGACGTTGAGCGTGGGGAAGACCTTGTAGCCGCGCGGATCGTCCGCCAGCCGGCGCACGCGGCTGGCCGGGTCGCCGAGGTCGCCGAACACGATGGCCTGCGTCGGGCACGCCTGGGCGCAGGCGGTGGTGACGTCGCCGTCGCGGATGTCGCGGTCCTCGTCGCGCGCCAGGTCGCGCGCCGCCTTGATGCGCTGGATGCAGAAGGTGCACTTCTCCATCACGCCCTTGGGGCGCTGCGTGAGGTCCGGGTTCAGCTGCCAGTGCAGGGGCGAGGGGAACTCGTACTCGAACCAGTTGAAGGCGCGCACCTTGTACGGGCAGTTGTTGCCGCAGTAGCGGGTGCCGACGCAGCGGTTGTAGACCTGGACGTTGAGGCCCTCGGGATTGTGATAGGTGGCGTAGACCGGGCACACCGTCTCGCACGGGGCGCTGCCGCACTGCTGGCACATCATGGGCGCGAAGCGCGTTTCGACGCCGTCCGGCGTGTCCTCGTAGTAACGCTCGATGCGCACCCAGGCCATCTCGCGGCCGCGCGTCATGTTCTCCTTGCCGACGATGGCGACGTTGTTCTCGGAGTAGCAGGCGGCCACGCAGGCGTTGCAGCCGATGCACGAGGCCAGGTCGATGGCCAGCCCCCACCGCTTGTCGGTGCGGTTGTACTGGCTCGAGCCGGCCGCCGGCAGGTCCTCCTTGGCCAGGGGCTTGGCGTGCAGGCCGTCGAGCTGCTCGGGGAAGTCGCGGAAGCTCGGGAAGGTGAGCGGCAGCACCGCGCCCTCAGGCCCGCTCTTGGGCGCCCGGAAGGTGGGCGGCAGCGGGGCGGCGGGCTCGCCGTGCGCTCCCCCCCCACCCTGGCCGCCCGGCTCGTCGTGCCCACCGCCGGCCACCACGGTCAGCGGGATCGCCTGCGCGATGCCGCGGCCCATCTGCCGCCCCGGCCCGCCGGTGTAGACGAGCTTGCCGCGCTTGCCGGTCTTCACAGCGGTCACCGTGGCCGACAGGAAGGCGCGCCCGCCGGAGGCCGCGTCGGCCGCCGCCGGCAGCAGCGCGAAGGCGTTGGCGCCTCGCCCCTCGGCATAGCGCCCATACCGGGCGTGTCCCTGCCCCAACGGCACGGCGACCACGTCGCCGCGCATCAGCGCGTTGAGGTAGACCGGGAACTCGGCCTGGCCGGCGGCGGTCGTGAGCGCCAGCACGTCGCCCTCGCCCACGCCGAGACGCTTGGCGGCGTCCGGGTGCAACTCGCACCAGGAGTCCCACACGACCTTCGTGACCGGGTCGGGGATCTCCTGCAGCCACGGCTTGTTCGCGCCGCGCCCGTCGTAGTGGTGCGGGTGCGGATAGACCACCAGCGCCAGCTCGCCGTCGCCGGTCAGCCCCGCGGTACCCGCCGCCGGCGCTCCCGTGCCCGCCACCCGGGCGCCCCCCGCCGGCAACTCGGCCGGCAAGCTGCCGCCCAGCGTCAGCGCCCCGTGGAAAGCAGCTTCCCCCCCCCACAGCCGCATCAGGCGCTCGCGGAAGGTGGCCTCGGGGAACGCGGTCGCGGCCGCCCCGCCGCGCGCGCGCGCGGCGGCGATCAGCACGTCGGCGGTCTGCCGCGTCTCGAAGAGCGGGCGCATGACCGGCTGCACCAGGCCGCGCACCCCGGCCGCCGGCTCGCAGTCGCCCCACGACTCGAGCGGGTGGTGATCGGGCAGCACGAGGTCGCACAGCTCCGCGGTGTCGTCGGGATACGGGGAGAACGAGACGCGGTACTCCGCCTTGGCCGCCGCCTCGGCGAAACCGCCGGCCCCCGCCAGCGTGAAGGCCGGGTCCGTGCCGTGCACGAGCAGGAGCTTCACGCCGCCGGCCCCGAGCCGCTCGACGGCGGCGCGCGCCCGGGCGAAGGAGGCCGTGCGGCCCGGCTCGAAGCCCGGGCTGGGTGAGAGCCCGTTGCCCACGGCGCCGAGCACCTGGTTGAGCAGGAAGACCGCCTGCCACGTCTCGGTGGCGTTGGCCGCGCTGCCCGCCACGCCCGGTCCGAGGACCAGCCCCGGCCGGTTCTCGCTCAGTTCCCTGGCGAGCTGCTCGAACGCCGCCGCCTCGATGCCGCACTCCCTGGCCACGCGCCCGGCGTCATAGCCGGAGACCGCCGCGCCCAGCCGCTGCGCCAGAGCCAGGGCGAGGACCGCCTCGCTGCCGGGCCGCGCGGCGAGCCACTGGTCGGCGCTGTGGCCGGTGAGCGACAGCCGCGGCTCCACCTGCACGTGCTTGACGGGGCTGGCGGCGCGCGCCGAGTGGGCGGCGTCGTAGCCGCGCGACTGCGCCAGCGGCAACCCCCAGGTGTCGAGGAAGTCGGCGCCCAGCGACAGCAGGTAGCGCGCCTTGCCGAGGTCGAACAGCGGCACCGTGCCGGTGCCGAAGACGCGCCGCGCCGCCTCGCGCACGGGCGCGTAGTCGAACGCCTCGTAGGCGACGCGCTCGGCGCCCAGCGTCCGGCACCATTCGTCGAGGAAGGCGTCCCAGGAGCCGCTAGCGCCCCCCGTCCAGAACTGGACCGCACCCGCCGCGCCCGCCGCCGCGGCGAGCTTGGCCGCGAGCCGCTTCTCGGCCTCCTCCCAGGTGATGTCCACCCACTTGCCGCCGTCCCTGGCGCGCGGGCGCGGGACGCGATCGGGGTTGTACAGCCCCTGCAGGGCCGCCTGGCCACGGGCGCACACCGTGCCGCGGTTCACCGGGTGGGCGGGGTTGCCCTCGATCTTGACGGCCCGCCCCTCCCGCGTGCGCACGTGCAGGCCGCAGCCGGCGGGGCACTCGAGGCAGGTGGTCGCGTACCACGTGGCGATGCCGAGGATCTGATCGTCGGGCGGGGTGACGTAGGGCAGCACGCGCTCGACCGGGCCGGTCGAGCAGCCGGCCAGCGCGCCGGCGCCGGAGACGCCCACGAGCTTGAGGAAGGTCCTTCTCGAGAACCCGCTGCCCGTTTCGCTCACCCGCTTCTCTCCGCCCACCGCCCCGCCTCCCCTACTTGTGGCACGTCGCGCAGTCGAGGCTGGCGGGAGTGTGCTTGTCGTTCAGGTGCTGCTTGTGGCAGCGCACGCAGAACCCCATGGTGAGATCCTGCTGCAGCCGGATCGCCGGCATGGTCTCCACCGGCCCATGGCAGGTCTGGCAGGCGATGCCGGCCTTCACGTGGCGCTTGTGCGTGAAGCGCACGTGGTCGGCGACGTCGTACACCTTGGCCCACGGGATCGGCTGCTTGCCGTCCCAGTACTTCCTGAGCTTCTCGATCTCCGGCTTGCCGGCGGCCACCATCCGGTGGCAACCCATGCAGGTCTGCACCGCCGGGATCGTGGCCACGGCGCTCTGGTCGGCGCCGATATGGCAATAGAGGCACGCGATCTGGTTGTCGCCGGCGTGGATCTTGTGGCTGAAGTCGATCGGCTGCGCGAGCGCCTGTCCCCGCTTCGCGGCCCGGGAAGGCGCGGCCAGCGCCACCTTCGCGGTCGGGCCCCGCCCGGCAGGACCGAGGGCGAAGTAGGTCCAGACCGCGATGGCGGCCACCATGACAAGCACGGATAGAGAAAGGACCAGAAGGATTCGTCGCATCGTCGGATGGGCTTTCGGGGCCGCACGTTAGGGCCTCGCCCGCAGCCTGTCAACTTCGTTTGTGCCCGCCGTCATACTCGGGGCGATGGCCACCGCGGGGCTGGGCGACGTCCACAACCGCAGCGGCCAGCTTCGGATTGGGCCGCCGCTCTAGCGCCCGACGGCGGCTTCGGTCTCGCGATCGAAGTAGTGGGTGTGCGCGAAGTCCGGAGACAGCCGGATCGCCTCGTCCACGCCGGGGGCCGTGCCGTGGGTGATGCGCACGATGACCTCCCCGGCCGGCGTGTCGGCGTGTACGAGGATCTCGTTGCCCAGAGGCTCGCGCACCGCCACCCGCCCGGCGAACGAACCCTGCGGCCCGGGCTCGAGTCCCAGATGCTCGGGCCGCACCCCCAGGGCCAGCGGCTTTCCGGCCCAGGGCTTGAGAGACGCCTGCTGCGCCTCCGGGACGTGCAACTCCTCGCCCCCCACCGTGAGCGTGCGGCCGTCGGCGCTCAGCTCCGCGTCGAGGAAGTTCATCGACGGACTGCCGATGAAGCCGGCCACGAAGCGGTTGGCCGGCCGGCCGTAGAGCGTGAGCGGGTCGGCGCACTGCTGCAGCGTGCCGTCTTTGAGCACCGCGATCCGCTGCCCGAGCGTCATCGCCTCCACCTGATCGTGGGTCACGTAGATCATCGTGGTCTTGATCTGATGGTGCAGGCGCGCGATCTCGGCGCGCATGTGCGTGCGCAGCTTGGCGTCCAGGTTGGAGAGCGGCTCGTCGAAGAGGAAGAGCTTGGGGCGCCGCACCAGGGCGCGGCCGAGAGCGACGCGCTGGCGCTCGCCGCCCGACAGCTCGCGCGGTCGGCGGTCGAGGTACTTGTCCAGCCCCAACATGTCGGCGGTCTCGTGCACGCGGGCCGCGACTTCGTCCTTCGGCAGCTTGCGCAGCTTGAGCCCGAACGCCATGTTGTCGAACACGCTCATGTGCGGGTAGAGCGCGTAATTCTGGAAGACCATCGCGACGTCGCGGTCCTTGGGCGGGACCTCGTTGACGCGCCGCCCGGCGATGCGCAGCTCGCCGTCGGTGATGTCCTCGAGCCCGGCCACCATGCGCAGGACGGTGGACTTGCCGCAGCCCGAGGGGCCGACGAGCACGAGCAGCTCCCCCGCTTCGACGGTGATACTGACGTCCTGCACGGCCGGACGGGCCTTGCCGTCGTAGCGCTTGGTGAGCCGATCCATCTCGACGCGGGCCATGGCCGGGATGATAGCAGAAGGTCACCGGCGCGCCAGGGGCAGCGAGCGGCTCCGTCCGGCCCGGCGCGGTGGGGCTCGCGCTCGTC
>Ga0315275_10006377_pt1 | contig 11275 bp, 9 predicted proteins | sample YL17G03_0_MG_FD_205557 | JGI IMG/M metagenome (GOLD analysis project Ga0315275, IMG submission 205557) | Sediment microbial communities from Yellowstone Lake, YNP, Wyoming, USA - YL17G03_0 | ecosystem: Environmental > Aquatic > Freshwater > Lake > Sediment | place: USA: Wyoming | collected...
TTCCGGTCACGTGGTTCTCGATGTGTGGATCGGCGATCATCGTTGCCCCGGGTTTGACCATGTAGGCTTCAACTTGAGAGAGCTTCACCTTGGCCGAATACGGAAGCGGAGCATTTGTCGGTACGACCGGGGCCGGTTGAAATACGAGGCCGGAACAACCTGCCACGAGGAAGGCCATGAACATGAGCGGGCGAACAGGGGGAATTTTTGTTGAAAGAGATCGGCTGGTGAAGAGTGGCATCTCACGCCCCCCTGACAGATTGGTGTGAGCTCAAGTTGAATGACTTACCATACAACCCGCAGAGCTCCCGATTCAAGATAAGCGGTATTCAGGCCGGCTGGGAACCTTTGAGAGAAGGCTAGATGCGAATGCCGAACAGTCCGCCGCCGGCGTGCGATTGCAGCAGAAGCGTTCATGAATAATGCGGGTTAGTTCAGAACCGCCTCGGTCTATGAGGGCGCCGCGCATCAGCTAATTCAGCGAAGTGATGGACAGGGACACTTCGTTTGGCAGCAAGAGCGTCACGTTCACCTGGTGCGTGGGGTCCGGTTGAATGAGGGCAAACAACGGTATCGGCTGAGGCACCTTGCTCGGCGGCAAGGCCAGCAGAACCGGAAAGTCGAGCAGCGGAGAAACCGTCGTCAGACTGGCCAGGCGCAAACGAAAGGCCATCAGAATGTCGCGCAGCCGGCTGGTTTGATCTTCTTCGGGTAGTGCTTGGTTCGTGATAATTCCCACTTCCCAGAGCGGTCGGGTGATCGTGACAGGGAACGTGATACCGAGTTGCAGAGCGGTTGACGTCACGTCGATCAAGGTTCCGGCCTGAATCGCTGCTTCGCGGTCGCGAATGGCTGGAGGCAGAACAGTTCCCTCTATCAATTCTTTCCTATCGACCTGCTCTTGCGCGAGAGGCTCTTGAGGCTGGAGAGGCTCGCCCTGCGCGGAAGGAGCCTCCGCAGGTTCTTCTGCATTAGAAGGAGTGGGACTCGCGAAATCTCTGTGAGGCAAGGCCTTCACGATACCGTCGTAGACTGCTCGGGCTGCAGCAGACCATGACTCATCGAATGGGCGACCTGCGAAGGCCGCATCGGCGGCTTTCTTCTCGTCGTGGGTCAGGGCTTTGGGTGGTGGTGTATTATTCATGGGATCAACATAAGCCGCTTTGGTGGGATGTCAAGGGCTGGTGTATTTGACGCTGATTTGGAAGCCGTCATTCCGGCAGTGGCTTGCCTCTGGTTTCCGGCGCAAAGATTAGGACCACTAATCCGACCAGATAGATCAATGCCACCGTGCTTGCGGCCCGCCCAAAGGTGCCGAGTGCCGTCACCAGCCAGCCGGTGAGAAACGGCGAGGCGGACGCCAGCACACGCCCGGCATTAAAGCAGAAGCCGGCGCCGGTGGCGCGCAGCCTGGTGGGATAGAGTTCGGGGAGATAGATCGGAAATCCGCTGAAGATGCCGTTATTGAAAAATCCCAGCAGCGGCAACAACATCAAGACGCCGGCATAGGTCGTGGGCAGCAGGTACGTGATTGGCAGCATCACGAAGCTGCCGAGGCACATCAAGGCAAACACTGCGCGCCGTCCAAATCGATCCGCCAGTGGTCCAAACCCCAAATAGCCGAAGAGAGCTCCCCCGTTGAGCGCCATGATGGCGTAGCTCACAGAGGCCGACAGGGTTGCGGCATCGGAGCCCTTGAGATCCGGCAACTCGCGGATGAGGGTGGGGGCCCAGTTTGTCGACCCCCACAAACCAAAGACGGCGACGAACGCCAGCGCGGATCCTACGATGGTGGACCGTCTTAAGGGGGGATAAAAGATGTCAGTCATATGTGTGGGGATGACCGTCAGGTCCCGGTCGTGGGCCTTTGCCCAACGTTCCGGCTCCTTCACATGCCAGCGAACCAGTAATGACACAAAAGCCGGGAGTACGCCGATCACAAACATCACCCGCCAGCTATAGCCCTTCAATAGTAAATTGAACGACGCAGCGAGGAAGAACCCGACCGCCCAGGCTGATTGGAGAATGCCCGCAGCCTTCGCACGTTTCTCTTCTGGCCAGGTTTCAGCAACGAGTGCCGCGCCTGCAGCCCATTCCCCGCCGATTCCCAGGGCCGTGAGAAAACGATAGATAGCCAGGTGCCACCAGTCCTGCGACAGCGCGGCGAGACCGGTGAAGATCGCATAGATGAGGATTGTGATGATGAGGGTTTTCGTGCGACCAAGATGGTCCGCCAGCACGCCGAAGAAAATCCCGCCGATGGCCCAGCCGATGAGAAAGATGGAGAAGATGATCCCCCCGTACCAGCCGATCTGCTCCGGAGAGACAGTTCCGCCGGGGGGCTGGAGTAAATCATGCAGCGCCGGGTGGAGGACGATCGCGTAGATCGTCGCGTCCATCGCATCGAATACCCAGCCAAGCCATGCGATGAAAAGGACCAGCCACTGGTAACGTGTGATGCCGTGCCACCATGATTTTGCTCTCACAACATCAGCCTCTCTGGATTCCAGGCAAGAGGCGAGGGACAAGGATTTTTCTGTTCGCCTCTCGCCGCGTGCCTCATGCCTTTGGGAGTCGCGCCAGGCTAGAGTTGTTCGTTACGGGAGTCAAGGTGAAGCCTGCTGAAGCCCCATGCTATAGTCGCCACCATGGCACGAATCGACTTCTATCGGGTGCTTGGGGTCTCGCGCGACGCGTCCGACGACGCGATCAAGAAGGCCTACCGGAAGCTGGTCTTTCAGCACCATCCTGATCACAACCCCGATAGCACTCACGCTGAAACCAAGATCCGTGAGATCAATGCGGCCTATGAAATCGTCGGCGATCCGGAGAAGCGCCGGAACTATGACCGGCTCAATTGGGGGGATGAAACGACCAGGGATGAAGCGGCCGATCCGGCCGTCATTCTGGACGAGATGGAGAAGAAGCTTTTCGATGAAGGGCGCAAGGAAGTGTTCGCCGTTCTGATGAAAGACGTGACGCGGATCAGATTTGAACTCGCCGTGATTCGAGAGCGGACCGTGGCCGATCAAGGGTATGACACGTTCAAAGATGAAATGCTTCAGGCGCGGGCATCGGAGATCATGGACGAACTTGTGACTCCGGAGATGGAGGGGCGCAAACAGCGGCTCGTTGAAGTGGCGACGGAGATGCTGCTGTCTCAAGGTGTGGCCAAACGAGGCGATGAGGGAGGCGTCAGATCGCTACGTGGACAGCTCGAGGAAGTGTTCCGCAAAGGACGGAAGAAGGGCTTCGCAGCCGCGCTGGAGTTGTTCTACGAGCGAAGGTAATGATGAACGTAGAATGCTGAGCGATGAACTGTGGCTAGAGACTCGACTCAGCGTTCATCGCTTATCATTCATCGTTTTCTGGAGAGGCCCCGCGACAAACTTACCCGCCTGCATCACCCCGATAATCCGGCTGCGGTCACGGAGCAGGTCGATGCGACGAAGCGGATTCCCTTCGAACAGGAGAAGGTCTGCCAGTTTTCCCTTCTCAATGGTTCCCACCTGGTCCTGAATCCCGATCAAGCGTGCGGCAGCGGAAGTCGAGGCGAGAATAGCCTGCATCGGGCTCATACCGAAGGCGACCATGCGTTCGAGTTCCTGGGCGTTCTCGCCGTGAAAGTTAAAGGGCGTCCCAGCGTCCGTGCCCATTGCAATCTGGATTCCGTCCCGCAGGGCGTTCTTGAAGCTCATGGCATGACGCTTCGTCATGGCTTTGGCCTTGTCACGTGCACTGTCCGGCACACCGCACCCGAGTCGGCAGGCGGCTGTGGTGGCCAGCGCAGAGAGTGTCGGCACCATGAAAACACCCTGCCGTTTCATCATAGTGGCTGCTTCTTCGTCCATGAGCGTGGCATGCTCGATCGAATGGACTCCGGCGCGGACAGCATTTTTCATCCCCGACGATCCATGGGCATGGGCGGCGACTTTCCGCCCGGCTCGCTGCGCTTCATCCACGGCGGCTCGGAGCTCCTCCACGGTCATTTGTGCCTGGTCCGGCGAGGTGCCGGGTGTGAGGACACCGCCAGAGGCAATGACTTTAATGACGTCGGCCCCGGCGGCGATTTGCGCGCGCACGACGGAACGGACTTGCTCGGTCCCTTCCACTTCCTGACCGATAAACCTGGCGTGGCCGCCGATCATGCAAATCGCCAGGCCTGCCCCGACAATGCGAGGTCCCGGAACGACGCCTGCGTCGATAGCCTGTTTCAACGTAAAGATGGAATGGTCTCGCGATCCCACGTCGCGCACGGTGGTGAAGCCTGCTTCCAATGTCTGGTGCGCAGCCCGGCTCGATTTAAGCAATGTCAGCGGGGGCGTCTCGTTGGCGATCGCCTCGACGACGTCCGGTTCGGCTCCGAGGCAGAAATGCACGTGACAGTCGATCAAGCCCGGTAACAGCGTCAGTCCCCGGCCATCGATCTTCGTCGTTCCACGTGGGATCGAGAGCTCTCGATCCGACCCGATGGCGGCAATCGTGGTCCCGCGAATCACCACCGTGGCCCGTTCGATCGTCCGCCCGGTCCCGTCGATGACGCGCACTGAGCGAATGGCAAAGGATTTCATCATGGTATATCGATGGGAAGGGTGATGATGATGCCGCCCATCACATCGCCGACTTTGTAGTCGCGGCGCGGGCTGTTGGGATGTTCGTTGTGACAGGTGACGCAGGACTGGGCCACCGCACGGTCCGGGTAGACCGTTTGGTAGTAGCGGCCTCCGTCGAGCCTGATGAACCCTCCGAACGGTCTCGACGGGTCTTTGGTAACGGCGTCGAGCCCCTTTCGTTCAAAGTCCGTTGTCGCGCCATTCCAGACGTAGATCGGCGTCATGCTGGCGAGCCGGAACGAAAACTTGAGGTCTTTTTGCGCGACCAGTCGTCCCGACTCCAAGAGAAACTGTGCGGGAAGGGGAACGCCTTTTTCGTCTCGCCAATGTTCGATGGCGACAGCAAGGCCAGCCTTCTGGAGTTTATCGACGACGTTTTCGGTGTAGTTCTTCCGGTTGGCTTCGATTAGTGCATGAATATAGGACGCGGCCTTTTCCGGCGGAACGAGATCCGACTTCATCTGATTGGCCAGCGTCAGAGCAAAGATCCAGTAGGCGACCACGGCGACAAAGGCAAAGGCTCCGCCACCGAGCACCCAGAGTAAAGGTTTGTTATCCATGTGATTGATGTCCTTTTTCATCAAGATGCTGTGCGGTTGTAGACTCGTGCTGCAGCCTGGAGTGCGACCCCGGGAGTGGACAGCCAGCCGCCACGGATAAATAGTTCTTCCAGCGCGTTCAGCAGGGTCAAGACGTGCGCTTCGGTCGACGATTCACCCATCAAGCCGATACGCCAGACCTTCCCCTTGAGCGGGCCGAGCCCGCCGCCGATTTCAATGCCAAAAGTTGAGAGTAGCTTCGTCCGTATCTCGGCTTCAGGAATATGAGTGGGGATCGTGACACAGGTCAACATCGGGAGTCGATGTCCCGTGGGGGGTAGGGGTGGAAGCCCGAGTTCGGTTAAGCCAGCGATCAAGGCCTCGCGATTAAGCTGATGGCGAGCGAAGCGGGCCGGCAATCCCTCTTCTTCGACGAGGCGCAACGCTTCCCGCAGGGCATAGAGCATGGAGATCGGCGCCGTGTGGTGGTAGGCCCTGGTGCCTTCGGCCCAGTAGTCCGCGATCAAAGCCATATCCAAGTACCAACTCTGGCAGGGGGTGCGCCGGGCTTTGATGGCGGCCAACGCGCGGTCGCTGAGGGTGAACGGAGATAAACCAGGCGGACAGCTCAGACATTTCTGCGTGCCGCTATAGCAGACATCGATACCCCAACGATCGACCTCGACCGGTGTTCCTCCCAGCGAGGTCACGGCATCGACGAGGAAGAGCGTGTCATGGTCGCGGCAGAGATGGGCGATCGGCTCAAGTGGCTGCCAGGCGCCGGTTGAGGTTTCGGCATGCACGATGGCCACGGCTTTCACCGGGCCGGATCGGCGCAATGCCAGTTCAATGGCCTCTGGTTCTATGATCTGTCCCCACGGGGCTTCCACGCGAATCGCTTTCCCGCCGCAGCGTTCAACGATGGTGGCCCATCTCGTGCCAAACACGCCATTGACCCCGACCATCACCGCATCGCCCGGCTCAACGACATTTACGATCGAAGCTTCCATACCGGCCGAGCCGGTGCCGGAGATCGCGATGGTGAAGCGATTCTTGGTCTGAAAGACGAAGCGCAACAGGGCTTGGATATCGTTCATGATCCCAAGAAAGGCTGGGTCCATGTGGCCGAGTAGGGGAGTTGAGAGCGCGCGTAGGACTCGAGGGTGTACCATGCTTGGCCCCGGGCCAAGGAGCAAGCGGTGTGGGGAGATAAAGTTCTGAACTGGCATATCATTACAGAGTGTGAGAGAGGCGCAGTATAGCGGAGTTCAGTCGCCTTCGGCCACGGGTATTCTGGACGGTCTCCTTTGTTGCCTAGTCACTCCGAGGGGGTTACGAGCTAGAAAAACAGCATGTTATAGTTCCAGCGATGATGGAATCAGCCGCTGTTTCTCTCAACGAGCGGAAGCAGTCAAAGTCCTGGTGGCGAGCCACAGACGCGCCGTTGCCGATCGGGGTCTATTCCGGGCGCTTCTCGTCCAAGGTCACGCTGTTGTCTGCGCTCTTCCTCATGGTGGCTCTGGCGTCGGTTGTCTGGCTGTCGGCATCGGCATCCAAGTTAGAGCGGATCGAGTCGCCCGAGCGAGCACTCAGTCTGATGGTCAGTCGGACCATGGATGTGCAGGAAGGACTCAAGCGAGCGCCAGAGTGGGAACAGCAGCTCTTTGCCTGGACTTCTGGCGACAATGAGGCTGAACGGGCGCAAGAGATTGAATGGTATCAGGAACTGGCGGAGATCTCTGAAGACCCGTTGGTGCCACTTCAGTTGGCGATTCTCCAAGCCGAGGCCGGTCATGTCTCGCAGGCGCTTCTCTCCGCGCATGAGTGGGCCGGGGCAGAAGACCCGCTTCCTCAGTTTGCCGATTTGGTGATGGCCGCATATGGCGAAGGACCGGTTCAGGACGCGGACAGTTATGTCTTGTGGCAAGCAGAGGTGGCAGAACTGTTGCCAGCCGGCTGGTTTTACGATCGCCTGGCTGAACGCCTGGCACGCCGTGCCAATGATGCTGCGTTCGTGGCCAGGATTCAGGAACAGGACGCCGTGCGTGTCGACCGCCAGTTTGTCTGGTCGCATCGCTTGACGCTCGTTGAACTCAGCGCGATGGCCCTGGGCACCGTGGTGTGCGTGCTGCTCTGGTTCAGACGGAATGAGTCTTCCAGTTTCGTCAGGCTTCATGAACCGGGCGTGCCGCCGCCGTGGCCGGGCGGTGTCGGCGCGGCGGTGTTGCTGCGGGGGGGCGCGATCGGTGCGATGCTCACGGTTCTGTTCTTGATGTATATCCCGCCCGAGAATGCCTCGCTCCGGGCGTTGGCCATTCCGATGACGAATGTGCCGTTACTCCTTTTAGCCTATCGTCATCTCTTCCGGCCTGCAGGCATGACGTTCGATGAAGGATTTGGGTTGGACATCGGATGGGCCCGTGTCGGTCGTCTGATGGTCGCGGTATTGGCGGTGGTGGCTGCTGGTTTGTGGGGCGAGTGGGTGATGGATCGGTTGTCGGAACCGTTCCATCTGACGAGTCACTGGACCGAATGGTTTGACGCAGATCTCGTCTGGGCCTCGCCATCTCTGACGGCGATTAGTTTAGTCGAATATGTGATCTTCGCGCCGGTGTTCGAGGAACTCGCGTTTCGCGGTCTCCTGTTCGCTGTCCTGCGTCGAAAGTTTCGCTTCCTGCCGGCTGCTTTGATCAGCGCAAGCATCTTTGCCATCGCCCATGGCTATGGATTGGTTGGCTTCATCAGCGTGCTCTGGAGTGGTCTGCTCTGGGCTTGGATGTATGAAAAGACCGGGAGTCTTCTGCCTGGTATATTGGCTCACGCCATCAATAATTTACTCGTCTGCCTTGCCGTGATGGCTCTTCTCCGTTAGCGGACGATGAAAATGGCTTCCAGCGTCGTTATCGGCTCGACGGAATCGTCAACGTACCCCAGAGGGTACGCCCCCGGTCTTGACTCGCCTGCGGCATTGTTGGATGACCGTTTTGAAGAGCCTACTTACGATTGTGAACGTGCTGATTCAATGAGATCGAGAGCTTCATGCAAATTGGAATGCCGAAACCGATAATCCAGTTCAGCGCGAAGCTTGGCGTTGCTGATCTGTTTTCCCGATGAGATGTCTTCTCTTACTGGTATCGCTGTCACACCCCATCGCTGCTGTGCAGCGACGCAGATTTCATTCCATGTGTGAGGTTGGCCATCGCTGACGTTGTAGACTTCGCCAGGTGTCCCCTTCTCGATTGCTGCCAGACAAATGGCAGCCAAGTCTTCCACATGAATCAGGTTCACATACTTCCGTGATAGGCCGACGCGGCCTTGCCTGATCCAATCCAGCGGGCTCCGCCCAGGTCCGTAGATGCCTGCCAAACGCAACACGATCGCGCCACAGTTGGTGCGCAAGAACTCTTCCCCCTGCACGCGTGGCTTGGTCAGGTCGATCGGGGCTGATTCGTCAATCCAGGATGGAGGATACTCGGTTGATTGATTCGGTGTATCGTAAGCTGACGTGCTCCCTAAGACGACAATGCGTCGAGGTGGCGCGTCGAGCGAGCGTACGAAGGCCTGTATCTTCTCGAGCGGTGTGGCGGGAAAACACCAGACGAGATCGGCCCCCACAGGAATGTTCAGCCAGGTTGAGGGTTGTTCTAGATCGAACCTGATGCGCTGTTCCGAAGGAGTGCCTGCGAGATTGTTAAGGGGCGTCCTGCTGGTGGCATAAACAGTCCACCCCTGCGAGGTTCCCATTCCGTGCAACACACGTCCTGTGTAGCCGGAACCCAGCACAACCAGCTGTGATGTCGCATGTTGCGGCACTAAATGCCCCCATCAGTAAGGTTGGTCCATTTTTTCACAGTCGCGCAAGTTGGCACAACTGTTGCCTCAAAGAGGAATTCATAGGAGAATGTCGAATATGAAATCCATTGCGTCTGTGTTGTCCATTCTTGCCCTTGGGTTCGGACTCTTAGGCTGTTCAGGCGGTGGGGGCGAGGGCGGTGGTGGAGTCACGTTTACCATCACGACGACCTCGGCTCCGTTTGGTACCGTCGGCAATGCCTACTCGGCGACATTAGCCACCACTGGGGGCACAGCGCCGCTCACGTGGACTTTATTTGGTGGCACCTTGCCGATTGGCCTTTCCCTCAATGCTGGCACGGGTGTTGTGAACGGCACCCCGACGGCAGACGGAAACTCGACGGCGGTATTCACTGTGAGGGACAGCACAGGCAAGACCGCGACTGGTTCAGTGTCGTTTGCCATTCATCCGAGGACGGATCGTGTGTCGGTGAATAGTAGCGGTACAGCAGGGAACGGTGCCAGTTCGACTCCCGTTATCAGTGGTGACGGAAGCCTCGTAGCCTTCGTCTCACAATCAGCCAATTTCGTGACGTCGGTGAGCGGCACACAGATCTATCTCCATAATCGGCAAACAAATCAGATCGACCTGGTTTCTCGGGATAACAGTGTGAGTGTTGTGATTAAAGGTAATGGTGTGAGTAATGCACCCACCGTCAGCGCCGATGGCCGCTTCGTCGCGTTTGTGTCTCAAGCCACCAATCTGTTGGCGCCCGGGACTCCGGCGGTGGCAGCCGGGCAGCAGATCTATGTGCGCGACCTCCAGACGGGCTTGACAAGTCTGGTATCCGTGGATAACAACGTGGCGCCCAGTGCCGGAAATGGCTTCAGCAGTGCCCCGACCATCAGCGCCGATGGGCGTTTCGTGGCGTTTGTGTCTCAAGCCACCAATCTGTTGGCGCCTGGAACTCCTGCGATCCCGGCTGGCCAACAAATTTATGTTCGGGATCGGCAAACGGGACAAACGAGCTTGGTGTCGGTGGATAACAACGTGGTGCCTGGTGCCGGAAATGGCTTTAGCAGCGCTCCGTCGATCAACGGGGATGGACGATTTGTTGCGTTCGTGTCCCTGGCGACGAATCTCCTGGCTCCCGGGATCCCCGCTGTCGCCGGTCAACAGATCTATGTTCGGGACCGGCAGGTAAATCAGACAAGTATCGCGTCCGCTGACAACAATGTGGTCCCCAATCCAGGGAATGGTGTGAGTAGTGCTCCAACGATCAACGGTGATGGAAGCATCGTGGCGTTTGATTCTCTCGGGACTAACTTATTGGCTCCGGGGGTACCTTCTGTGACGGGTCGACAGGTTTATGTGCGCAATCGGACGGTGAGCCAGACAAGTCTTGTTTCCGCCGATAACAACGTGGTGCCCAACCAAGGCAACGGAGTCAGTCGCACGCCATCAATCAGCTCGGACGGCCGCTTCGTCGCGTTTGCGTCTCTAGCGACGAATTTGTTGGCCCCGGGCATTCCGGCAGTGGCCGGCCAACAAGTTTACTCTCGCGATCGCCAGATAAATCAAACGAATTTGGTATCCCAAGACAATACGAATACGGATGTCCCCGGTAATGCCGCAAGTGACACGCCTTCAGCAAACAGCGACGGTAGTTTTGTCGCGTTCTACTCTCAGTCCGCCAACCTAGTCGCTGGATCAGTGGCGCTCTCAGACATCTACATCCGAGCGCTACCCTAGCCAGTAGAGCTTCCTCTGGTGGCGTGGTACGATCATGTGCCATGCCCCTCTCTCGATTTCATCCTCTCATCGCCGAATGGTTCCACACGCAGGTAGGCCAGCCCACTGATGTGCAGGAACAGGCCTGGCCGGCCATTCAGTCGGGGGCTCATGTTCTCATTGCCGCGCCGACCGGTTCCGGCAAGACGTTCGCCGCCTTTCTCTCCTGTATCGATCACCTCTTCAAACAAGCCCTTGCGCGTGAACTCGATGACCATACGCAGGTGCTCTATGTCTCGCCGCTGAAAGCGCTCAGTAACGATATCCAGAAAAACCTCCAGCAGCCACTGTCTGAAATCGGTACCGCAGCGATGTCTGTCGGGTTCTTGATGCCGGAACTCCGTGTGCTGGTCCGCACCGGTGACACGCCGATGACGGTGCGCCAGCAGATGCTCAAGCGGCCACCCCATATTCTCGTCACGACACCTGAGTCGTTTTATCTTTTATTAACGGCAGAGAAGAGTCGTCGAATATTGCAAACGGTCCGGACCGTCATCATCGATGAAATCCACGCCGTTGCGCCGAATAAACGCGGTGCA
>Ga0315275_10006378_pt1 | contig 11272 bp, 10 predicted proteins | sample YL17G03_0_MG_FD_205557 | JGI IMG/M metagenome (GOLD analysis project Ga0315275, IMG submission 205557) | Sediment microbial communities from Yellowstone Lake, YNP, Wyoming, USA - YL17G03_0 | ecosystem: Environmental > Aquatic > Freshwater > Lake > Sediment | place: USA: Wyoming | collected...
GGATCTGGCAGACGCTGCTCGAGGCTGGCGCCATCGCGCTGCCGCCGGGGTGCGGGGCGTGCATCGGTCTCGGCCAGGGTCTCCTGGAACCAGGCGAGGTGGGGATCTCCGCGACCAATCGCAACTTCAAGGGGCGCATGGGCTCGCGCGATGCGAAGTGCTACCTCGCAAGCCCCGCGGTGGTCGCCGCCTCCGCGGTCGCGGGCTTCATCACCGCGCCGCAGCCATGGAAGGCAGGCGTGCCACAACGTCGCTGGACCCAACTGGCGGGGCCAGCAGCCAGCGCAGAGGAGGTTCAGATTCTCGAAGGTTTTCCGGCGAGCCTGACGGGCCGTCTCGTGTTCCTGCCCCAGGACAACCTCAACACCGACGGGATCTACGGCAAGGACTACACCTACAAGGAGCTCTCGCGCGAGGAGATGGCCCGCGTGGCGATGGGGAACTACGACCCCTTCTTTGCCGCCAGCACAAAGGAAGGCGACATCGTGGTCGGAGGTTTCAACTTCGGTACCGGCTCCTCGCGCGAGCAGGCTGTGACCGCCCTGCAGGCCAAGGGGATACCCCTGCTGATCGCCGGGTCGTTCTCGCAGACGTACCTGCGGAACGCTTTCAACAACGGCTTCCTGTGCGTCGAGACCCCGGAGCTCGTGCGGCGCCTCACGGCGTTGTTCGCCAAGGAGGTCGGCGAGAAGCGGCGCACCATCATCCCGGGCGACCAGGTGACCATCGATTTCACCTCTTCGACGCTCACCTTCCGGGGCGAGGCTTTCGTCTTCCCGGCGCTCGGCTCCGTGCCGCAGTCGCTGGTCGTCGCCGGCGGCACCGAGAACCTGGTGCGCCGGCGCCTCGGCCTCGCGTAGTCCGCACCTCCCGTCGACCGGACGCGCCTAGTCCTCTGCCATGGGCGACGGGCGCAGCATCACGCCCTCGAAGCGGGACACGATCGTCGCGGTCACCAGGTCGCCGGTGACGTTGAGCGTCGTCCGGCACATGTCGAGGATGCGGTCCACGCCCAGGATGATCGCGATCCCCTCCATCGGCACGCCGACCATGCCCAGGACCATCATCATCAGGGGAATCGAGCCCCCTGGGACGCCTGCGGTTCCGATGGCGGTGAGCACGGCCAGGAGCACCACGACCACCTGGGTGCCGAGCGAGAGATGGACCCCGAACACCTGCGCCAGGAACAGCACGGTGGCGCCCTCGTACAGCGAGGTCCCGTTCATGTTCATCGTCGCGCCCAGCGGCAGCACGAAGCCGCCGATCTCCCTCGGGATCCCCAGGTTCTCCTCGCTCGTCTGAAGCGTCGTCGGCAGTGTGGCGTTGCTCGATGAGGTGGAGAACGCCGTGATCATGACGATGCGGATCTTCCGGAAGAACTCCAGCGGATGGTACTTGGAGACGAGCACGAGGATCAGCGAGTAGCCGAGGAACTGGAAGATCGCGAGCCCACCGACGACCGTCAGCACGTACTGCAGCAGGTTGATGAGGAGGTGGAACCCGAAGCGCGCGGTGACGCTGAAGATCAAGCAGAAGACGCCGATCGGTGCCACCTTCATCACCAGGTGGATGATCGCCACCGTGATGTGCCCGAGGCTTTCGAGGAACTTGACCATCGGCTCCGCGCGCTCCGCCGAGATCGCGGTGATCGCCACCCCGATCATCAGGGCGAAGAAGATGATCGCCAGCATGTCGCCGCTGGCAGCCGCCTGCACCGGGTTGCGCGGCACGATCTTGACCAGGAGGTCGATGCCGAACGCTCCTTCCGACAGCCCCATCGCGCCCGCGGTCTGCCCCTTGTAGGTCTCCAGCAGACGTGCTTTCACCGCGGGGTCGAGCCCGCGACCCGGCTGGAAGAAGTTCATCAGGGCGAGGCCGAGGATGGCCGACATCGCTGTCAAGCAAAGAAAGCTCACGATCGTAATGATGCCGATGCGGCCCAGGCGCCTGAGGCTCCCCAACCCGGCGACCCCGAGCGAGAGCGTGGAGATGATCAGCGGGATCACGATCATGATCAGGGCGGAGAGCCACATCTTGCCGACCGGCTCCGTGACGAGCGAGACCACGCGTTGGGTCACGGGGCCGCCCCCCGTCAGCAGGTTGACCGTGACGCCCGTGACGGCGCCCGCGAGGAGACCGAGCAGGATCTTGGTGTGGAGCTTCATGGCGGTCTTGCCTCTCCCTGTGATCGCTGGCCAACGGCGGCGCTCGGGACCGTGATCGACGCGGCGATGCTACGACGCGGGCGCACGAGGGTCAACCCGCTGCTGCACGCCCTCGTCGCGCCCGAACGGCATGGGCCCCGGCTCCAACCGCCGGGGCCCTGCCTTACGTCGCTGCACGGGTTACTTCTTGGACTTCTCCGGCGCTGAGCGGTCGAGCAGGAACGAGATCGTGACCGTCGTGAACACCGCAACAGGTTTGCCGCTTGCCGTGCGTGCCGGTTCGTAGCGCCACTGCCTCACCGCGTCCATCGCCGCCTGCGTGAGCCCCATCGGCTCCGACCGAACTGGTTGGATCTCCTGCACGCTGCCGTCGGTTCCGATAGTGCACCCCAGCATCACCACACCGTCGATGCCGGCCTTGCGCGCCTGCTCGGGGAAGACGGGCGTTACCTTGGACGCGATCTTGGGAGGTGTGATCTCCCCCGTGTCTCCCTCCGCCTTCGGCACAGGCGCCCGAGAAGGCTTGAGCGGCTCGACGGTGAGGAAGAAGTAGGGAGCCGCGGCGCCGTCCCGGCTGCCGACGATCCCGCGTTCGCCGCGTGGGATGGTGATCCTGGGCTCCGAGACGACTTTGCCGCGCTCGCTGATGCACACGCCGTACGTCGCTTGCTTCGCATCAAAGCCCAGCAGCGTGGCGCGGATCTCGAGATCTCCCACAACCGCAGGCACCTCGACCTCCTGCTCCGCCGCCAGGGTCCTGGCGAACGATGAGGCAAGCGAGACCTCGCCCAGCCGGTACGCCTCCTTGAGCTTGCCCATCACCTGGAGCACGTCGGTGGCATCCTGCTCCGGGCTCTTACCGAGCATCACCACGGTGCCGGGCACGATCAGAACGGACACGCCTCCGGACTCGGCTACCGCCGGCTTGCCGACGAGCACCCTGAACACCGTAAAGACGCCCTCCTTCTCCTCGGCCGTAGCGGTGAATGGGCAAGCGGCGATCGAGATCGTAACGAGGATCAGCAGGCCAAGTCTCATTTTCGTGGTCACGACACACCTCCCTTCGCCGAGCCGTTCGGGCCCAGCACGAAGTACACCGTGGTGCGCGAGTCCAGCACCCACACAACCACGTTCGGGTCTACCGGCGGTGGGAAGCTGCCGCGTGCCACCGCCGCGCTCTCCCGTGCCGGCCCCGGTGCCCCCACCCAGGTCACGATCACCAGAACGATCACGAGCGCCGCGCTGGCGGCCAGCCGCAGCCAGGGGATCGGCTGGCGCGCCAGCGACAGCCGGGCGGTCACGCGCTGGCGGGCGGCCGACGCTGGGGTGCGCGGCGGCCGGGCGCCCCAGGCGCGCAGCTCGTCCTCAAACCTCGAAAGCTCGTCGTTGAGATCCGGGTCTTTCATGACTTTCCTCCTTGGAGCAGCCGGGCGATGCTCTCCCGCGCCCGCCTGCGGTGCGCCCGCACCGAGGCCGGGGTGATCGCCAGCAGGGGCGCGATCTCCGCGTCGGTCATCCCCTCGACCACCGTGAGGTGTAGCACCGCGCGCTGCCGGGGCGCCAGGCGCGAGAGGAGCTGCCAGGCGCTCAGCGATGCCGCCGGGTCGCAGCCGATGGCTGCTTCCGGGACCGCATCCAGCGACACCCGGCCGCGCTGCCGTCGGTTCGCCCGCAGGCAGCGCCGGAACACGATCCGGCTCACCCAGGCGTCGAAGCGGTCGGGGTCCGCGAGGCTCCCGAGCCGACCCCAGGCGGCCACCAGGCCATCCTGGACCGCGTCCTCGGCCTCCAACTCCCCCACCACCGAGCGCGCCAGGCGCACGAGGCGGTGCCAGCTGCGCTCGGCCAGGAGGCCGAACGCCTCCCGGTCCCCGCCGCGCGCCGCCCGCACCAGATCGCCTGTCGCGTCGTCCACGCTCATAAGAGGCACCGGTTCCCCCGTTTCGTGTACATGCTGCATCGGGGAACGTCTCACGAGCGTGGTCAGCGCAGGAGCTCGGGGTGGACCACCCCCTCGGCCACCCACTCGGCGGGGCCCGAGAGGCGCGAGGGGCAGGCAGGTGGGGAGCCCTCGGGCTCCACCAGCAGAACCCGTCCCGAGGCCGTGTGCACGCTGGCCGGCGCCGGGACCCATCCCTCGGCGAGCGCCACGAGGGCGGCGGCCACGTCACCGGACCCGCAGGAGAGGGTCTCCCCCTCCACGCCGCGCTCCCACGAGCGCACCGCGAGCATGCCGTCCTCCACCTGTACGAAGTTGACGTTGGTGCCACCCTCGCCGAGATCGGGGTGACCGCGCAAGGCCGGCCCTACCGGCTCCAGGCTGCGCCGCCAGAAGTCGGGCCACGCCACCCGCACCACCAGTTGTGGCACCCCGACCACCAGGTAGCGGACGGCCACCGTCCAATCGGCAACGGCCAACTGAAGCCAGGGACGCAGGTCGGTTGGGGCAGGCAGGCGCAGCGTCACCTGCTCCCCCTCCACTGCCGCCGGGATCGCCGCGTACCCGGTCGCCAGCACCATCTCCCGCCACCCCCAGCGCTCGGCGGCAAAGCGAGCGGCACACCGGGTGGCGTTGGCGCAGAACGCCGCTTCCGAACCGTCGGCGTTCCAGTAGACCACCCGCGCCTCCCTCTCCCCTTCCGGCTGCAGGAGCAGCACACCGTCGGCGCCGAGGCCGAAGCGGCGGTGGCACAGGCGCGAGACGAGAGTCGGCAGGGCGTCCGCGAGGGACGGGTCGGAGCCCCCGTCGAACAGCAGGAAGTCGTTCCCGGCCCCGTGCACCTTGGCGAAGTTCACGTGCCCGTCCGCACCTTGCAGTAGACCGCGTCCGACTGGTTGCCCGCCGCATCCACCGCCTTCACCGCGTACTCGACCTCACCCGACGGCGGGGCGGTGTCGGTGTATTCGGTGACCTGAAACTTTTCCTCGAGGTGATCCCAGCCGCCCTCACCCTGGCGGCGGAAGATCTTGTACGTGACCTTGGGCTCCGGTGATGCCTCCCAGCGCAGCTGCACCTGGCCCGGCTCGGGTAGGCAGATGAACGAGGTCACGGGCGCAGGCGGGTAGATGTCCGGGTACGGCACCTCCACCTCCTGGCTCGGTGGGCTCGCCGCAAACTTGAGGTACGACCGCACCCGGTAGTTCCAGGCTTGGCCCTGCTCCGCCGTGGTGTCGAGGTACGACGGCTTCTCGATCCCGATCGCCGAGACGGCCTCCCACGGTGCGGCCGTAGATCCCCGCCGCTCCACCACGTAGCCGAAGCCCGGAACCTCGCCCCACGAGAGAGCGATCCCGCCCACCTGTGGCTCGGCCACAACCCCGGTCGGGGTGGGCGGCACCGGCCGCGGCTGCCAGCTCACGATGTTGGAGAGCGCCGAGGGCGTGCCGTCCTCGCGGCGCGAGCGCACCGCGTACCAGAGCGACGGCAGCGAGGTGCCTGTCGGCATCTCCGGCAGCTTGTCGCGGTAGGTGAGGGAGCTGCCGCGGGTGGCGGCCTGCAGCGACGTTTCCTCCAGCCGTGCCGCCAGCTTCCCGCGCCCGAGCATGAGCTGGCGCCGGAGATCTTCCCCCTGCGGCCCTGAGCCGACCTGCTCCTGGCCCGGCGGCACCTCCAGGCGCCACACCTCCACCCGCGCGAGGTCGGTCAGTTGTTGGCCCCCGCGGGTCAGCTGCGGGTAGGCCCAGGTGAGCACCACTTCCGCTCCATCCTGGTACGCCCACAGGTTGGTGGTGGTCTCCGGAACCTCGACGATCGGCGGCAGCGGCGGCGCCTTGCGCCCGCACGCGGCGAGGGCCACAATACCGACCGCGAGCAGCAGGTGCCATGGCGGTCGCATCGGCGATCACTCTAGCAAAGAAGGCCTCAGGGAAGAGGCACGCCGAAGCGCTTTCCCGCCCAGGTTCGGCCCTCAGGCCTCGCGCCGCCTGACTCGTGCCTACAAGACGTAGCGGGCAAGATCCTCACGCTCCAGGAGCGGGGCGAGCGCCTCACGCACCTTTCCGGCGTCGACCACCACGTGGCTCCCGCTGCACTCGGGCGCGGTGAACGAGATCTCTTCCAACACGCGCTCGAGTACCGTGGTGAGCCGGCGTGCCCCGATGTTCTCGCCGCTGCGGTTCAGGTCGGCGGCGATCCGGGCCAGCTCGCCCACCCCATCCGGCGTGACCTCCAGCTCCACGCCCTCGGCGGCGAGCAGGGCCTGGTGTTGCTTGACGAGCGCGTGCTCGGGCTCGGTCAGGATCCTGACCAGGTCGGCTTCCGAGAGCGCCTCCAGCTGCACGCGCACCGGGAAGCGCCCCTGCATCTCCGGGATGAGATCGGAGGGCTTGGCGACGTGGAAGGCGCCGGCGGCGATGAACAGGACGTGGTCGGTGGTTACCGGGCCGTAGCGCGTGTTGACCGTGGTCCCCTCGACGAGCGGCAGGAGGTCGCGCTGCACCCCCTCCCGCGAGACGTCGGGGCCGACGCCGGTACTACCCCCCCGGGAGGCAATCTTGTCGACCTCGTCCAGGAACACGATGCCGCTCTCCTGGGCGCGCTCCACCGCCTCCCGCTCCACCGCCTCGCGGTCCACCAGGCGCTCCACCTCCTCGGCCTCCAGCAGCTTGCGCGCCTCCCTCACCGTCACCTTGCGGCGCTCCCGCCGGGTGAACATGCCCCCGAGGGCGTCCCGCAGGTTCATCTCCAGGCTCTCCATGCCCTGCCCGCCAAACAGGTTCAGGACAGGCATGCGGGTCTGGGCCACCTCGAGCTCGACCTCGCGCTCCTCCAGCGAGCCCTCGCGCAGGAGCCGGCGCAGCGCGCGGCGGGACTCCTCGCGCTCTCCGGTCGGGTCGGGGGGGAGCAGTAGGTCCACGAGGCGCTCCTCGGCCGAACGCTGGGCCACCACCTGCACCGACGCCGCGCGCTCCTCCCGCACGGTGGCCACCGCGGCTTCGACCAGGTCGCGCACGATCGAGTCCACGTCCCGGCCCACGTACCCCACCTCGGTGAACTTGGAAGCCTCCACCTTGACGAACGGGGCATTGGCCAGACGGGCGAGTCGGCGGGCGATCTCGGTCTTGCCGACGCCGGTGGGCCCGATGAGGATGATGTTCGCCGGCATCACTTCCCGCCGCAGCTCCTCCGGAAGCTGCTGCCGCCGCCACCGGTTGCGCAGGGCCACCGCCACCGCGCGTTTGGCGGCCCCCTGTCCCACGATGAATCGGTCCAGCTCGGTGACGATCTCGCGTGGGGTGTACACCGGTGCGGTCACGGTGCCACCTCCACCGTGATGTGGTCGTTGGTGTAAAGATCGATCTCGGAGGCGATGCGCAGCGCCTCGCGGGCGACCTCGGCCGCCTCGAGGTGCGAGTGGGCGATCAGCGCGCGCGCCGCAGCAAGCGCCGCCGGCCCCCCGGAACCGATGGCCAGCACACCGTCGTCGGGCACCACCACCTCCCCCGAGCCGGCGAGCAGCAGGAGGTGATCGCGGTCGGCCACGATCATCATCGCCTCCAGGTGACGCAGGGCGCGATCGGTGCGCCACTCCCGCGCCAGCTCGACCGCGGCACGCTCCAGGTTCCCGGAGTACTCCTCGAACTTGACTTCGAAGCGGGTGAACAGCGCGAGGGCGTCGGCGACCGATCCCGCAAACCCCGCCAGCACCTTCCCCCCACCCAGACGCCGCAGCTTGGTCGCCCCGTGCTTCAAGACGGTGGTGCCAAGCGTGACTTGCCCGTCGCACGCCATCGCGGTGATCCCCTCGCGGCGCACCGCGCAGATCGTCGTGTGGTGCCACTCCTGCCGCATCGGATACCTCCCCGCGAAGGGTAGCAAAAAAGGCCGGCCTGAGATGCGGCCCTTCCCTGTATCCTTGGCAGCCGTGCCTACGGGAGAGCTTGCCGCCCTCGCAACCGCGATGTGCTGGTCAGCGACCGGCCTCTTCTTCGCCGAGGCCGCCCGGCGCATCGGCGCGCTGCGCGTCAACCTACTCCGGTTGCCGCTGGCGCTGGGTCTGCTCTCCCTGGCGCTGGTGGCCACCGGCACCGCGTTCGCGCCGATCGACGCGAGGCGGGCCGTCTACCTCGCCGCCAGCGGGATCGTGGGTCTCGTGATCGGCGACCTCGCTCTTTTCGAGGCGATGCGCCGCATCGGTGCGCGCATTTCCTTCCTGATCATGTCGCTGGCGCCGATCTCCGCTTCGCTCGGTGGCTTGCTGCTGCTGGGCGAGCGCCCGGGGCCGCTGGCGCTGCTCGGGATCGCGGTGACGCTCGGCGGCGTGGTCTGGGTCGTCGGCGAGCCGCGCGAGGGCGAGCCGCTCGGCTCCCGCCAGGCAATCGGAGTGGCTTTCGCCGTCGTGGGCGCGGTCTGCCAGGGTGTCGGTCTGGTGCTGGCCAAGGTGGGAATGGCGGGGGAGGTGCCCGCTCTTGCCGCCACCTGGGTTCGCATGGGCACCGCTACCGGGGTGATCTGGGTCCTCACCGCGCTGACCGGACGGGTCCGCGGCCTGGGCGTGGCGGACGCGACGCGCCGAGCGTGGCTCCCGATCGCCGGCGGCGCCTTCTTCGGACCGTTTCTCGGGGTCTGGCTCTCGCTGGTGGCCGCCCGTCTCACCGACGTGGGGATCGCCGCCACGATCATGGCGACGACCCCCGTGCTGGTGATCCCGATCCTGATGCTCACGGAGCGCTACCGTCCCACCGTGCGGGCGCTGGTCGGCACTGCGGTGACGGTGGCCGGGGTCGCGCTCCTGTTCGCCACCTGAGGCGCTGGGGCCGGGAAGCTCACGCCTTCGGATGGGCCTTGTTGTAGGTCTCCATCAGGTGGGCGAGGTCGAGGTGCGTGTAACGCTGGGTGGTGGAGAGCGACGCGTGGCCCAGCAGCTCCTGGATGGCGCGCAGGTCCATGCCGGCCTCCAGCAGGTGGGTGGCGAAGGCGTGGCGTAGCGTGTGCGGGTGCAGGTGGTGCACGAGCGCAACCCGGCGCACCGCCGCATCCAGGATGCGGCGCAATGAGCGGTCGGAGAGCCTGCCGCCGCGCTGGTTGACGAAGAGAGGCTCCCCGGCGGCCGGGGTGCGGGCTTGCGAGCGCCACGCGGCGCGGTCGGGCAGGTAGCCGCGCAGGGCCTTCTCCGCCTCGCGGCCGAAGGGAACGAGGCGCTCCTTGCCCCCCTTGCCGCGCACCCGGGCCAGGCGGCGTGAGAGGTCCACGTCGTCGAGGTCGAGCCCCACCAGCTCGCCGGCGCGCACCCCGGCCGCGTACAGCAGTTCGAGAGCGGCGCGGTCGCGTCGCCCCGCCGACGTCGCGGGGAGCGCCTCGAGGAACTCGGCGATCTGTGGGGCGGTGACCATCTCGGGGAGCTTCCTGGGGGCCCGCGGCGTGGGTACGACCTTGGCGGGGTTGGCGTCCACGACCCCCTCCCGACCCAGGAAGCGGAAGTACGTCCGCACGGCGGCCAGCGCCCGCTGCGTGGAGATTCTCGCCAGGCGCCGCGAGTGCAGGTGGGCGAGGTAGGCGCGCACCACGTTCGGGCTCACGCCCCGCGGGTCGCGGCAGCCCATCTCGGTGCCTGCAAACTCCGCGAACTGGGCGACCTCGCGCTCGTACGCCCGCAGCGTGTGGGGGGAGAGGTTGCGCTCGTCCCGCAGGTGGGCCGTGAACTCCTCGAGACGCCAGGGCACGACCCATTTTACGCGCTCGCATCCGACAAACCGCGCGGTGGTACCCTCGAACCCAGGGTGCCTGCCAGGACGAGGAGATCCGGCCGCCCGCCGTGGCGCCGCGCGGCGTCGGTGACGGCACTGACCGTGCTGGTCATCGTTCTGCTCCTGTTGGTGCCGGCGCCCGAGCCCGCCGCACCGCACGCCGCCGGCGGGAGACCGTTCGTCTGGCAGCAGGACGAGCGGTGGGAGGCTCTCGAGGCGAGCTTCTTGCGCGCCCGCGCCGTCGGCTGTGAGAGCCTCGCCCCTCGGATCGACGCCATGCTACGCGACGGCCGTCGGCTGCTCGCCACCGCGGCGTCCCGTCGGCTCGAGCCGGAAAGCGCGGTCTTCGACGAGATCGAACGGGCCACATTCGAGCTTGGCCCCATGGTCGGGGCCTGCCCGGGCACGATCCCCGAGTACATCGCCCTCATCACGAGAACGCGGTCGGTGGTCAAGCAGCAGTCGCGCCGTTGGGACATGGGCCACCCAGCCACCCGCGACAGGCTCTACCGCCTGCTTTACGGAGGCCGGGCGGCCGTCGAGGAGGCCATGCTACAGGCCCCGCCCGGCACGGTGCCGGCCCTCATCCGCTGCGAGGACGAGCCGTCGTCCACACCCTCCGCCGAGATCCTGGGCGTGCGGATCCACAGCGGCGACATCCTGGTGTCCCGCGGCGGCGCCCCGACCTCCGCGCTCATCGCGCGGGGGAACGACTACCCCGGCAACTTCTCTCACGTGGCGCTGCTTCATGTGGACGGGCGGACGGGGGCCGCCTCGGTCGTCGAGTCGCACATCGAGAGGGGGGTGGCGGTGGCCACCCTGCCTGAGTACCTGAGGGACGTGAAGCTGCGGGTCATGGTGCTCCGCCTCCGTGCCGACCTCCCGCGGCTCGCCGCCGATCCGGCGCTCCCACACCAGGCGGCCACCGCGGCGACGCACGAGGCGCGGGGCCGCCACATCCCGTACGACTTTTCGATGGACTTCTCGGACCACCACAAGCTCTTCTGCTCGGAGGTGGCGGCCTCCGCGTTCGAGCGGTTTGGCATCACCCTCTGGATGGGCCTCTCGCACATCTCCTCACCCGGGCTCGCCTCCTGGCTCGCGGGGTTCGGGGTCACCCACTTCGAGACGCAGGAGCCGTCCGACCTCGAGTACGACCCGCAGCTTGCCGTGGTGGCCGAGTGGCGCGAGCCGAAGACGCTGCTCGCGGACCATGTGGACAACGCAGCCGTGGATGCCATGCTGGAGGGTGCCGAGCGCGGGGACACCCTCGACTACGCCTGGTTCCTGCTGGCACCGGCGCGCCTGGCCAAGCTCTACAGCTCCGCCCTGAACGCCTTCGGTCTCGTCGGTCCGGTGCCCGAGGGCCTCTCCGCCGCAGGGGCGCTGCGCACACGGCGGTTCATCCAGACGCACGCCCT
>Ga0315275_10006381_pt1 | contig 11270 bp, 3 predicted proteins | sample YL17G03_0_MG_FD_205557 | JGI IMG/M metagenome (GOLD analysis project Ga0315275, IMG submission 205557) | Sediment microbial communities from Yellowstone Lake, YNP, Wyoming, USA - YL17G03_0 | ecosystem: Environmental > Aquatic > Freshwater > Lake > Sediment | place: USA: Wyoming | collected...
AACCGCGCGCCCCGCGCCCAGTATCAGCTCGCGACTAAGCCTGACCATCAAGTCACACCGATAGTCGGCCCACGATTGCCCGCCCCGCGCAGCCTTGCACTCGTCACACTGGCAATCGGTGAAAAGAAAATCATCGATCATAATCTCATCGAAGATCGAGGCGGTATATTCGAAGATTCGCTTGAGCTCGTCCTGCGTGCCCTTGTTGGTATAGCACGATATCCCGTTCCATCCGCCTGAACTCTTGCCGACTTTTGTGGGAGTGACGCAGCCGGAGACTTCGAATCCCTCGGCCTTGAATCGCACCTTGGCGTCCTCCAGCGTCTTTCGCTCGGCGGTGTAGCCGTCTCTGAATGCCTCGATGAAAACGTGCGTCACGCCCGTCTCTTTGCACCACTTTATTGCGTCGTCAATACCCTTCTCCCTCGATAGATACGCGCGCACATCCTGCGCGGTAAAGAGCGTTGATATCTTCAAAACTTCCCTGTTCTTGCTCGCCAAATCCCAAAGCGACCCAGACTCCGCGCGCAGAGGCACAGACAAGGCCAGCACTGTCAATCCAACAAGACATACGCAGGTTTTCAGCTTAATCATTTCTCGCACCTTTCAAATTGCCCCAGTCTCTTCTGAATTCATCAGACCACAGGCCTGCTTTCGACATTCTCTTTGTCCACCACTTTCATCGCAACAGAGGGATCTCGAGCTTGACCTTGCTCACGGCCAGCGCCAAGTCCCCGCCGACAACGGCAATCCGGAGGTCCGTGCCGTTGCAACGGTTCATAAAACGGCACTGCGGCAGCACGAATCTCGCCGTCTTCCACTCCCCGCTGTTGCCGACCTCGACGTTGCCGATCGGGCGAAACGCGCCTTCAAACAGCCCTTCGTTGGCACTCGAGCTGTCATACTCCAAACAAAAAGATAAACACCCCGCGTCACGGTACGTCACCTGAACAACAACCGTCTTATCGTAAAGGTCAAAGGCAAAGGCATCATCGATGTTGAAGTAAAAATAACGGCCCCCCTGCAACTGCGGATTGACCGCCGAGACAACCGCACCGACCTCGCCGAACTTCTTGGCCTCCCACACGCCGTCGCCGCTGCTCGCTCGCAGCTCCAGCCCCTCGGCCTTATCCGCCTGCCAACAGACGCCGTTGCCCGCCCCGTAAGGCGAGGGCAATTGAAGATGCGTCCTTGTGTGCCAGAAATCCGAAAACAGCTTCGTCAGCTCGATATACAGGCGGCCGTATTCGCGCGAGTCGGCCACGTCCGTACCCTCGTGCCATTCGTTCCACGTCTCGACGTGGACGATCCACGGCCTGCTGCCCGGACTAAGCTGCAGGATCTTTTTCCACCTGTCAATATACGTCTTGCCGTCCAGCCTCTTGACTATCAGCGGCGACCGGCCCGGCACTGCGCTATGGTCATAGCCCGGCCCAAGAGCTATCACCTGCCTGTAAATGAGCGGCCCACTCACCGCGCCGCCCCAGGAATAGATCGCATCGGCCTGCCCCTTCCAGCCCTGCGACTTGACGATGAACGGCTCGACGCCGAAGTCCTTGCGGAATCTATTCTTCACGTAGGCAAACTGCCCTTCATCCTGGCCCTTCGCAAACGCCGCGTCATACAAAAAGACTATCGGTTTGCCGTCAACGCGCGCCCACTTCGTCGGCGGAATATAGCTGAAGAAATCCCGCATCGCCGCATAAAACCAATCCTTCCCGAACTCCTCGGAAAGGTCAACGTGGTAATTCCCCTTGCCGTCCCTGCTAAAGCTGTTCCACTGGAGTATCGAGGTATCGTAAAACAATCCTATCTGTGGCGGCTTGAGGCCCTCCTTCTCCAGCTCGCTGTGCGCCTCGACCAACGGCCCCAGGCCCGCGAAACTCCAGCCGTCGTATTTCCCCGGCACGCCCCAGAAAACCGGTATCAAAAAATCCACTCCCGCGTCAACCATATCGCTCAACTGCCGCTTATGCCAGGCGGAGCGATTATAACTGATACCGTTCATATCAGCCGGGTGCGTCGTCAATGCGTCCGTGCCGTCGTCGTCTATAATGTGACTCTTGCTGTCAATATCGTACCAGTAGAAATACGTCGTCCCCACAATCGGCTGGCCCGACTCAAAACTCTTGGCACCCTCATGCTCTTTCGGCGACAACCCAAAGTATTTGCCCGGCGGCTTCCCAGGCAGCTCGTCGTCCGCCGCAAATCCTCCTGCGCACATCCCACATAATACCATTATCAGAACACACCAGAATCTTTTCTTCACAGTCATAATCGAACCTTTCTTCCGACCGGTTAAACACCCTGCCAGCCCCGTTAGAAATCCCACCACCACAGGCGGTGCCCCCGACCAGGGAATTTCTAACGGGGCCAGCACGGCCATCACGCTCACGAAGCGCTTTCTATCACCCCTTCTTCAATGAGGTGATCTTCTCCTTCAGCGCACGGCACGCCGCGGTGGGGTCGCTCGCTTTGGTCACCGCCGAGCAGACCGCCACAGCGCCTGCGCCGGCGCGCATAACTTCCTCCACCTCATCCACCGTTATACCCCCGATCCCAACGCTCGCGATACCCGTCCCAGCAAGCTCCTTTGCCGCCGCCGTCACATACTCCAACCCTACCGGCTCAGCCCCCGGCTTGGTGTCGGTGGCAAAAACGGGCCCCAGCGACACGTAGGTGGGAAGCTCCGCGCACGCCGCACGAAGCTGCCTGAGCAGGTGTGTGCTCTTGCCGATAATCAGAGGCGTCATCTGCAGCTTGCGCGCCGCCGCAACGGGCACGTCGTTCTGTCCAAGGTGAACACCGTCAGCGCCCGCAGCGACAGCGATATCCGCACGGTCGTTCACAATGCTCAGTGCGCCGGCCTCCCTGCATATACGAACGAGCTCCACCGCAACCGCAAACAGCCTGTCGGCGGGCATCTCCTTGGCCCGCAACTGAACGCAGTCGGCGCCCCCCGCTGCACACTTGCCCGCAAGCGAGATAATCTCCAGGGGTAGCTCGCTGCTGATGATGACATACAACCCGACGCGCCTGAACTTCTGTGCCGGCTCACTAAAAACCACGATATCCTTTTCAAGGGCGTATGCCGCAAAGCGCAGCCCCTCAAGCGTCTCGGCCAGAGGCTGGTTCTCAGTCTGCACGATCTCGGCCAGCGCCCGCAAGGCCTCCGTCAGGCGCTTGCTGCCCGCCGTAAAACAATCCGTCAGGTCGCCGCGCGAAAGCTGATTATCAACCGCCCTGCCCGCACCAACGTCACCGGCCGTATCCCTGCTCGCGATAAGAACCCCCGCGTCAAGCTCGGCGACCGCCGTACACAACTCGTGACGAAGACTCTTGGCTCGCTCTGTGAGCAAGGCCGAATTCAGGGCGAACCTGCAGAAATCCTCAACAACCCGTACCGCCTCACGGGCGCGATTGAAATTCGCATCGATAATCCTATAAGCAGCACGCTCCATAACGGGGCTTATTATACGAGGCGAACCGCGCATTGAGTAGCCAAAAGCATAGTGAGGACTCCCGCCGCATAGTCCGGCGCACAACTCCTCCTGCCACAGGAGCAGGCCGCCAGAGCGCAAAAAAACAGCGGAGCCGCTCCTCCTCCGGGCGCGACCCCGCAATACCCATTAACAAAGCAGGCCAAAGCCCCCTTTGAAATACCCAAAGGATCGGGCGGACAAGTCCTCCTCCAGAGTATGTGGTTGTTAGGGCGTCCGCCCAATATTGTCCAATTGAGGACAGATAGGTGAAGCCCGCAAAGAATATGCCAGCAAAACACAGAAGAGGCCACTCAGATGGCTTGGCTCGTTGTAAAGTCCTGTAACAACCACACTTGCGCCAGCGAGCGGCTCAGCGGTTATCATACGGGCGAATCCGGCGTTTTGACGGGACGTTGTCTTTCGGCAACACCAAATGCGCCCAAGCCTCCTATACTAACACCACATGGTTCATAAAATCGCCGCTATTCCCCCAAAACTGCGCCTGTTTACAAAAAACAACACATGTGCGCGCAACGAACATCCGCAGCCGATGGAAACATCTGGGAGGCAACGAGTGAAAGCACCGTGCGTTAGTCCGCGGTCTCTGCGAGGTATCTCGTGGAGAGGAACAGGCGGTTGGTCCAGCGGACTTCCCACCGTTTAAAGAGAGTTTCTTTGCCAGGCTCGCGCCGGCTGAGGCGGAAAACAGTGCTTTTCCGCCAGGAGACGATGTTATCTCCTATCTCCTGTGCCTGCGCCGCGGGCAGGGTGATCCTCGCCAGCTCGCCTGAATCCGCCAGAAGATCATACAAGCACACACTCTTGTCGGCCGGATCATAGACATACTTGCTATCGCCTGCTACGAAACCGCTGGGCCCTTCGCGCACCCATCCGCAGAAATAGGCTCGACGCTCCTGCGGAATCACACCGAGCGCATCGACGCCGTCAAATCCAGCCCCTGCCGTCTCAAAACCCAACAGCCCCAGCAATGTTGGCGTCAGGTCAATAGAGCTGACCGGCTGGGTCACCTTTGTCCCTGGCGCCACCAGCGACGGCGCCCTCAGGCAAAACGGAATCCGCAGCGCTTCGTCGTAAGGTATCTGATCGTGTCCGCTCAGGCCGTGCTCACCGAAGGCCTCGCCGTGGTCCCCGACAACGCACAAGATGGTGTTGTCCGCAAGACTTAACTCCGTAAGCTTCGCGTCGAGCTCCCTGATAAAACTATCCGTGTACTGAATGGTCTGGCGATAGCGCTCCACCGGCTCCTTCGCCGGCTCGCCATACCACTGCGGCACATCGTAGGGGTCGTGCGTCACCGAGCAGAGAATTACCAGCAGAAAGGGCTGGTCGTCCCGCCGTATCCACTCGCCCATCGGCTCCAACATCGCAAACTCGTCGCACGCCAAATAGGCGATATAGCTGTTGGGGTCATTCAAGTCATCCCTCGCCCAGAATTTGTCGAAGCCCAGGTTGTGCACCAGGCCGGGCCGGGACTCGAAATCCCCTTTGGCGGACTGGAAAAACGCCGTCCGATAACCCAACTGTCTGTGCAGAATCGTCGCCAGGCCCACATACTGCCTAACCGCCGGCACCGCCTCGGCGAGGTCCTCCGACGCCGACGGGAACCGCCCGCTCAAGAACGCGAAGAGCGCCTTCGTCGTATGCGTGACCGACGAACGTGCGTTTGTGAATTGCGCGCCCTGCATCGCCAGGCTGGACAAGTGAGGCGTCAACCCGTTCTCTGTGTCTGCGAGCGAAGTATATGCATACTGCACCCCCTCGAGAACAAGTACGACCAGGTTGTGTTTCACGGGATCGCCTCGCAGAGGCACCTGCACTTGGTCAAGGGAAGGAATACGGCGGCGCGATTCCTCCAGCCGTGAATGAAACAGGCTCATCACGGCCCGAACGTGGGGGCTACGGCCATACGGCGAGCCGCCACCGCCAACAAAGGCCCGCACAAATGTCGCAGCAACAGCTACCGCGAGGCAGACGCCCAGCCTGATGCCGAACCGCCTGCGGTCGTACACAGGAAGCACAGGTCTTGCGAGAACGCAGAATAAGAAGACAAGCGCAACAAGGCTCGGCCCCAGCAGGAGTGTCGAGGCAACAGGCGCCTTAACAAGATTGGCCCCTATCATAAGCAAGGCGTTGACGGGATCGCGCACCAGCGGCAGAAGCACCCTCGGCAGAACCTCGGTCCCCATCCGAATCAAATACCCCGCGTAAATCACAGACCAAGTGCACGCTACCGCCGCTGCAACGGTAGCCGTCCGAAACACCCATTTCCTGCGCCACCGGAAACACGCAAGCGCCAGGACTATCTCGGCAAACAACAAGACGGAAACATCACTCAGAACCCAGCGAAAGTAATCCGCCACCCGGCCAGCCCTATACCCTTGAAATAACTTTGCAGCCAGTACGCAGAACAGCGCCGCAAAAACAAGCACGCTGTAAGCACGAGACGCCAGAAAGCCATATATATCTCGGGCGGTTGATGCGAGCCGTCTGTTTGTATTTAGTTGTGACTCGATAGTGTTCACGGGGGCCAAGAGTATCAGAAGAGTAGCATAGAAACAATACGTTTAGACGCGCGTGTAACTCTAATTCTTTGCTTAGGGCAAAACAATCCGTACTATTGTGAAGTTGCACAAATGCGCATGGTACTATGGCGCTGTTGGCCCTTATGAGCCGTACCAGAAGCATTTTGCGGGAATACCAGACTACCATGGCACAACAAGACCCTGTGCTGTGCAAACCTCACTGCGGACATACTACTTTGATATGAAGTATGATTAGTGTAATATAGCCAGTATTATTATTCTTATGGTCTGTGGGATTGTGATAGTTCAGGCTATGAGTTACTGAAAGCCTTTGAATCTGGTATGTTAGGGATGGTGGAGCCTTATGAGGAGTGTGGAGAACTGGGTTGTTTGGTTGTTAATTGGTTGCTGTAATGCACCGCCATCCTCGTGCAACCGCAGGCATGGTTGTCTGTGTTGTGAGGTCTGAGGCCGTTGCCAACAGGTATTTCACACCGTATTTAACTACCGGCCATTGTGGTCCCAGAGGCGACAGCCGGCAGAATTACTTGAAATTACCATGCGCTTTCGTTATAATGGCGCTTCGTCTCGTATTCGCCTCAGTTCTGTGGTATTTTAGAATTGGTTCGGGTGCAGAGCGCTGGCTGTAACGGCGCATGGTAGATAGGTAAGGAAGGAATGAACAAAGCGAAAAACACAGAGATAGACGCAGGAAGCAAGCGGCTATTTGTGGGGTTCGACATAGGGAGCAGTTTTGTCCACTATGCTGTCATAGATGACGCACAACAGATAGTGTACTGCCCACGCCCCATAATGCACTTTGCCAGCCCAATCGGGGCGATCAAAGAGGCATGGCGGGACGTCTTGGGTAAGTTCGGGGCGACGGCCATAGCAAATACTGCCTTCACAGGGAGCGGAGCCGAGGCCTTTCCTAATGTGATGGCCGGCGTTACGTATGTCTATGACAGCGTGGTAATCCCCAAGGGGGCGGGCCTGATCGCCCCGCGGGCGAATTTCATCTTCCACCTCGGCGCTAAGGATTCGTATTTCTTCAACATCAGAGAGGTCGGTGGCAAGAAGATCATCCAGGAGTGGAAGACCGGGACGAAGTGCGGCGGTGGGTCCGGGACGCTCATCGAAAAGCAGTGCAGAAGGGTCTTTGAGGGCGAGCTGCCGCACCCGCAGCTTGAAGACGCCGGCGCCACGAATAACCGGGAAGAAAGCAAACAGATCACGGCGCGGAACCGAATCAAGCTGCAGGCCAGACTTGAGGAGATGTTTGCACGGGCCGAGGCCGAGGCGCACAAGTCCAGTGAGCCGAGCGAATTCCTCGCAAGGTGCGGCGTCGTTATTCAGTCCGACTTGATTCACAAGCAGAATGAAGGCGCCACAAGGCAGGACAACCTGGCGGGATTGTTCAGGACGGTTGCGCGGAACTTCAAGATAGACGTGCTCGGCTCGCGAGAGTTCGCCGCGGGCGAGGCCGATGGCCGTGCTATAGCCAGCGGGGGCGTTATGGCCAACGACCTGGTCAGAAACGCGCTCGGCGAGTTCCTCGGGATCCAAATAGAAAGACCCCGGCACTTTCAAAACGTTGCGGCCATTGGGGCTGCACTCAAGGGCCTCGAGGACAACAACAGCTTCGCCTTTCATCTCGAGCAGCTCGACAAGGTGGTGCAATATAGCAGGGAGAAGCGCCAGTATGGGCCGGCCCTGTCCGAGTCGCTCCAGAAGGTCCACGAAAAGACGGAGGAGCTGGCCGAGCAAGTGCCCCCGGGCACCGAGGTAGTGATTGGAATCGACGGCGGCAGCACAACCACCAAGGGCGCGCTCGTCGAGCTAAAGACCGAAAAGCTGCTGGATAAGCTCTACATCAAGACCCACGGCAACCCCGAAGGCTCCCTAAAACGGGTGCTCAAATACCTCAGCAAGCATAAGGCAAACGTCATCGTAAAAGGGGTGGGTGCCACCGGCTCAGCCCGCAAGCTTTACGAAAAAATCCTCTTGAGCAAAAAGAAGGCTGCTGAATTGAGCGAGCGAGGCGTTGAGATCGTTGACAGAGTCACCGACGAAATCACCTGCCACGCTCTCGGCGTTAAGCGCTGTAGCCCTGAAACGGACACAATCTTCGAGGTCGGCGGGCAGGATATGAAGTTCACGAGCTTTGGCCCCGACGGAACCGTCAAAGAAGCAAAGATGAACTATAGCTGCCAAGCCGGCTCCGGCCAAACGCTCGAGAATATGGCCGACGTCATAAACCTCAATGTCGAGGACACTCTCCAAGAAGCTGCACTGCGCGCGCCGCGCGTCCCCATCATCGACTCAACGTGCGGCGTCTTTATGGAGATGGACGAAAACAGGCTGATCGCCGAAGGATTCAGCAGGGACGAGATCGCCGCGGCGATAGTAAGGGGCACGGCCGCGAGTTACTACTACAAGTTCGTCGGGGGCTCGCAGCACGTCGGCCGCAAGTGCTCCGCACAGGGGGGGCCGCCCTTAGGGAAGGCCTTCCTCGCGGCGCTCGCTCAGGTCACCAACAAAGAGATAGAGGGCTACCCGCATCGGGAGATGTTCGGCGCGTGGGGCCAGGCCCTCGACATCATCGAGAACATAAAGCAGTTTGAACAGCAGGGCAAAAAGTACGACTCAGCCTTCCGCGGCTGGGAGATCGTCAATATGCCCTTCGAGAAAAGGAAAGTGCCCTGCAAAGAGCTTTTCGGCGAGGAGACCTGCGGCGTGAGAGATTGCCAGCTCGAGGTCTTCTCCATCGAGGAGGACGAGATAATCACCGGCGGGTTCTGCCCGAGAGGAAATTCTGAGGCCTCGCGCAGGCCCAAAACCAACTACGTTGATAAGTACCACAAAGTCTATGAAAAGCACTTCAAAAAGCAGGGCGCCCTTCAGGCCGAGCTTGGCTCCACCGCACTGCCGGATAACGCTGTAAGCGTCGGCATAAAGAGGAGCACGGCCACCCTCGGTGAGAAGGGAATCTGGAGCGCCGCGCTGCTGCGCAAGCTCGGCTTCTACCCCGTCGTCTCGCCGAGAAGCGATAAGGAGATTGCCAAGATCGGGGTGGATAATTCGAGGACGGAGTTCTGCATTGCCAGAAAGCTCGCGACCGGCCACGCAGCAGTTCTCAACAACGACCCTAAAATTGAATACCTCTTCAACCCAAGTTTCATCGAGCAGAGGACCGGCAAACCCCCGGACCTCAAGTATTGCATCTACACTGAATCGGAAGGCTATGTCTTGAACGACGTCCTCTCGCTCGATAAAAGCAAGCAGATAAATCCCATCCTCCACTTCGGAGACGATGAGCTTATCGTTCAGGCCTTCAAGCGCGAGTTTGACAGGCTGGGATTCGTAATCTCCAACAGGCAGATAAAGGCCGCGATGAAATACGCCAACGCCGCCGAAGCCCAGTTCAAGGACGAGCTTTACGCGGAAGGCGACAAGTTCCTAAAGAGAATCGTAGAGAATAATGAAAAGGCTTACGTCGGAATAGGGCGCGACTACGTACTGCTCGATCCCGAAGCGAGCTCCAACTCCGGGGCAATGTTCTCGCAGGTCAGGGGCCTCGACTACATACCGCAAATCTTCCTTGAGCACAAATTTGACGATATCGACCTTGGCCCGATAGTGGAGAACGAATTCTGGGTCGAGAGCGTCAAGATTCTCAAGGCTAATGTCTTCGTTGCGGACCACCCCAACCTGTTCGCCATCCGAATGATGAACTTCGCCTGCGGGCCGGACAGCCTGAAAATCTACCAGGAGGAGAAAATCCAGCAGGCCGCCAATAAGCCTACGCTGGTCCTGCTCACCGACGCGCAGACCAACAACGCGCCCTTTGTCACCCGGACCGAGGCGCACGAAAGGGTCGTGAATCAGACCAGGAGCGAGAAGCTCAAACTTGACAAGATAAGGAGGCGTCCGCGCGGCAATACAGACGGCCGAACGTGGCTGCTGCCGTATATGGGCGACGCCAGCTACATCGGCGCAGCGGGCCTGCGCTACTTCGGAGTCAACGCCCTGGTGCTTCCGACCGCCACCGAACGCGGCTACGAAGTCGCGCGCCGGCACATATATACCGAAGTCTGCCACCCACTAAAAGGCGTAGTCGGGGATGCAATCGGATTTCTGCACGAGCAAATCGAAAAAGAGGGCAGGGAGTTTGTCGAAAGGAATTATCTCGTAATGCTCCCCACGACCAGCGGCCCATGCAGATTCGGAAAATATACGGAGCTTATGAGAGATTTTCTCGACAAAGAGGGCCTTGAAAAAATCCCCGTGGCAGGACCATCCTCCGAGACCGACTATTTCGACATACCCTTTCCGCAGAAGCTCAGCTCCTCGGAAAAGATGAGAATGCAGCAGATGCTTTTCAAAGGGATCAAGGCATCCGATATGCTCGAAGACATATATTTGCGGTTCCGCCCGTACGCCGGCGATAAGGAGCAGATACTCGAGCTAAAGGCGCAAAGGCTGCGCCACCTCGAAAGCATCGTAGAAGCCGGCGCCGAAACCAAGCAACTCGTGGAATGGGGCAAGGAGACCGTGCGCCAATTCAAGGCCGTCAATCTGCAAAATCACGACAGGTTCCCAATCGTGCTCTACATCGGCGAAATCTATATGCGCCAGCACGACCCATACACCGGTTTTGTGATCCAGCATCTCCAGGATCAGGGCCTTGAAGTAGTCCGCGACCCCGTCAGCGACTGGCTCGACTACGTCAATAAAATGAACCTGCGAAACGCAAAGCGGGACCTCATACTGCGCATCAGGCAGCGAGATCTCCGCAGGGCGCTGCAGACCTTCAAGAAGCTCCTCAAGTCGCTCATCAAGGGAAAGTATATGGCCTATGCGGAGGAGAAAATCGCCGAGCCGTTCCACGAGGTCCTCCACGGCCGGCACGTCCTGCCCAAGCCGATGCAGATGATAGAGACCCTCGAAAAGAACCACGAATGTCACGGCAACATCGAAGGCGAATCTCCGCTGAGCACCGGCATCGCGTACCATCTGATGCACGACCTGGTCAAGCCGAACGGCGATGCCTGCATCTCCGGCATATTCCACGTCGGACCTTTTACCTGTATGCAGGAGGGCGTCGCCACCGCCAAGATTGAGGCGATGGCCAAAGAGCTCCGCAAGAAAAGGCCGGACCTTGTCTTCCCCATCGTCCACGCATTCTTCGGCGACTCGGCCGGCGCCAACCTCGATTCCGAAATCGCCGTCTTCACCGAGCAGT
>Ga0315275_10006382_pt1 | contig 11270 bp, 16 predicted proteins | sample YL17G03_0_MG_FD_205557 | JGI IMG/M metagenome (GOLD analysis project Ga0315275, IMG submission 205557) | Sediment microbial communities from Yellowstone Lake, YNP, Wyoming, USA - YL17G03_0 | ecosystem: Environmental > Aquatic > Freshwater > Lake > Sediment | place: USA: Wyoming | collected...
AGAGGATTCGAACACTTCAACTCCCAGTTGAAGTCCCAGAAAACTTTGTTTTCTGAGCCTTAAAAACCATCCGGTTTTTTAGGGTGAGAATCATCATCTCACATATGAGGGAGAGAGGATTCGAACCCCTGCAGGCATGAGCCACTTGGTTTCTCGCGACCTCGCTCGTTTATAAGACAATTTCTTGTCTCGTGAGCTCACTCGATCTTAGCCAAGCCCGTTTGACCGCTCCGGCACTCCCTCGTACCAGGATCAGTAATTTACTTTAGTTCTTCGAGAACTTCATCAAGGTTGCTGTTTAGCGCCTTGATTGCTTCTAGAAATATCTCCTTGGCTTGGATTTGGCCCCAAGATTCTATCACAAAAACAAGTTCCCCTGTTTCTTTGATTGTAATTCCCTTAAAATCTGCAACATCTTCCTGATCAATAGTGCATTCCCATTCGCTCTTGACTTTCAATTTTCCATTTTCAACAGAAAAAACTTTTGGGTAAAATTCAGCAAGCTCATGATTTTTCTCTCCTTCTTTTTCAATTGTTATTTTTGGCATTTCTCTGTAGAAAAGCAAACCAGGCACATATTTTGCATGATCTTTTCCTCTTCCTACTTTTGCTTTTGCAACAATTTCAATCTCCTGCCCTTTTCCAAGCAAAACAATTGGAATTTCAGGATGAACAACTTCATCTCCCAATTCTCCTGCAAGAACTTCTGTTCCTTCTTTTTCTCCCTTCACCTGCAGTTTTAATTCTATCACCTTGTCTTCCTTCAGTTTCTGATTTTTCAATGGAATAAGTCCGAGTCTGTGTGCTAAAATTTGGTCATTCAATGCAGAATCATTTTTGTATACATCTACTTCTTCAATTGCAAGAATTGAAATCTCATTCACGCTTCTTCTTATTGCATTAGCTAGGCTGATTTCCATGTCTGTCTTGAAAACTGCTTTTTCAGGTGTTTTTTGTATTTGCTGTATCATCTTATTATTATCTTTGAAATTTGATTTATAAATTATACTCTTCTGCCCCTTCTGCCTCCTTTCTTTTTAGGCCCGCCTCTTGGAACTTTTGTTATCTCTGAAATGCTTATTACATTCAAACCCTCTTTGCTTATTGTTCTGACAATTGCATTTGCTCCGGGTCCAAGCCCTGTGCTGTTTGTCTGCCCCTTTATTCTTACATAAACTGACGTTATCTGATTGTCCTTTGCTAATTCAACTATTCTTTTTGCAATGAACATTGCTATTGTCGGATTTGCCTTAAGCCTGTCTTGTTTTGTGACTTGCCCTCCTGAAACTCTGCCAATAGTATTTCCAGCCAAATCTGAAAGCTGTGCAATAGTATTGTTGAAACTAGCATAAACACTTACTATTCCTATATTCTCTTTATCCTTGCTCATTTGCTTCCTCCTTATTTTCTACTTTTTCCTCTTTAACACTTTTTTCCTTTTTCTCTTTTATTGAAATTTTATTTTCAAGTTCTTTTGTAATCAAAAATGAAGGTGTATTTACAATATTTTCGTCAACAAGAACATATTTGTGAGTTACAAGCTGTCTTGCCTGTTTTGGAGTATTTGCAAGTCCTTTTTTGAAAACAAATGTCTGCAATCTTCTTTCAAGCAAATCCTCTGTCTTCAGAGCAAGAACTTCATCTATGCTATTTATGCTGAAACCCATGTTTCTCAATCTTTCAAAAAATACTTCCTTTTCTTCTTTTGTTTTTGAAATCAAAGACTTTGCTCTTTTTCTCAAATCAGAAATTTTTGAGCTTGCTTTCCATATTTCTCTCTTATTTTTTAAACCATACTTTTCAATAATCTTATTTTCTTCCCCAATTCTCTCTGAATCAAACGGTTTTCTTGGTTTTTTATACAGTCTTCTTTTTCTTTTTATATCTCCCATTTAAACTCCTATTTACTAGCAGGCTTTTCCTTTTTTCTTGCGCCTGTGCCTGATTTTTTATTTTTTCTGAAGTGTGCTTTTGTTCTCTGGCCTCTTACTGGTTGTCCCAATGTATGTCGTGATCCCTTATATGATTTTATCTTTTTTAATCTCTTGATGTCAAATTCTCTCTGTAAATCCAAATCAGCTCCAATTAAATGAGCGTCTTTTCCAGTATAGATATCTTTTCTTCTGTTCAGCAGAAATTGAGGAACCTGTGGATTCTTGATAAATTCAGTTATTTTTGCAATTTCATCTTGGTTTAAATCCTGTATTTTTTTGTTCTCATCAATTTTCAGCTTGTGGCAAGCTGCATTTGAAAAAGTCCATGAAATTCCCTTAATGAATGTCAGCCCGTGTACAACTTTCTTGTCTCCTGGAATGTCTTTTCCGAGGATTCTCACTAGTTTTGCACTTTCAATTACAGGAACAGGTCTTCCTCTTTGCTTTTCCTGCCCAGGCTTTGCCTGCTGTTTTTCTTCTGATTTTTTTCCTTGTTTTTCTTTTTCTTGTGCCATTTTATTGTTTTCTTAAAATGGCATACTTAAAAATTCTTTCCCTGAATTTTTTTTGTGTGCCATTTTATTGTTTTCTTGTTTTTTAGTGTATAAAAAGGTTATTCCTCTGGATTTCTGTCAATTCTTCAATAATTCTTTTCTCAATTGCCTTTTTAGGATCAGGGATATTCTTGACCCTTGCTTTTATGTCATCGAATGATTCAAATTCTTTTTTTTCCCTTTCCCCAATTATGTCTTTCGTGTGTTTCTTTCCAAATCCAGGAAGCAGTTCAAATTGATGTAGTCTTGTGTTTATTGCAGTTGCTTTGTTGAAAAAATCAACAAATCTCTTTTCATTTTCACTTACTATTTTCTGAATAAAATCATCCAGCTGCATTTTTGCATTCTCAGTTAGTTTTTCTCTTGGCAATCTCCCTAGGATATAAAGAACCTTGTCTCTTTTTCCTTCTCCAATATAAACTTTCTCTCCCACTGCAAAAGAAATTCCTCTTCTTGGAACTATTTGTAAAAGAATAAGTCCTGTCTCACCTATGGCTTGAGCTATCGGCATCATTTTTTTCTCTAAAGGATAACCATATGGCAGGTAATCTAGCACGATTACATATTCTTCCTTTTCCATTTTCTTTATTGTTTTGTGATTTCCAAAATTTTATTAATCTCATCTTGTTCAAGTGAAACTCCTGGCAGAATCTTTATAAGATCTGCAGCATCTTCAGGCATAAAATCAGCTATCTTCACTATGTTTTCCTCTTTTAGTTTTATACTTCCGAGTTTTTCAAGTTCTTCCTTAATTTTTTCAGCCTTTTCCTTTTTAGGATGAGGAAATCTTTTCAAAAAGCTCTTCATTTTTTCTTCATTGTCGCCGTCTTTAGCTAATTCTTCAACTTCAGACATTGTTAATGGAGTAAGTTCTTTTATTGCCATTTTATTTTGCTTTTGCCTTTTCTTGTTTAGTTTTTAATAGTTTTAGGTGGATTGGGCGAATTATAAAGCTTTTTCTCTTCTTTCCATCCATTATTTCCACAATTTTGCTATTTCCTCTCTTTCCAATAACCTTTCCTGTTTTTCCTATGATTCTTTTTGGAAAATAAACAGGTATGCTTGCTTCATTTACAATAGCAACATTGTCTCCTTCTTTAATATCCTTAAAGTATTCACTAAACCTGACTTTTCCTCGCTCTCTGATTTGTTTTCCTGTTTTCATTTTATCGTTTTATTTTGCTTATTTTATCTGATTTTAAGTAGTAATTTCGTGATTTTATGCATTTATAAAGATTTAGGATTTCCTAACTCTGTGCTCTACTTCAGCCAATAGCTTTCTCATTACCTCATCTACTAACACAAGAGGATTTGCCCCCTCTTCCTCTGAAATAGCCTTTCCCCCATCAAAGATTAAAAGGGCTTTTATTCCGTATTTTATTCTCTCTTTCTGTCTTTCTTTCATTTCAAGCTTTAATTCTCTATAATTGGTAAGATACCCTATTTTTTCAGCATATTTTCCAACAATTCCTTTTAGTGCCTCTCCTTCAGGCATGTTAAATCCAGATAGAGTTACATTCTCATTAAGAGCTCCCCCTTCATGTTTTTTCACAATCTTCTTGTTCTCAGGTTCGTGTTCAAATGTTTTTACTGCTTTAAATTGTGTCATTTTTGTTTACCTTAATACTAATGAGAAATTTTTGTTTTTAAACCTTTTTAGAAGAGATTTTTATTAATCTAATCGTTAAAAAGCATAAAAAAAGATAAATTAACCACCTAAAATAATTAATGTCTCAAAGAATACAACGCTCTAATCCATTGATTATCGCTGAATTATGAAGATTAGCAGTAATTCGTTTGAATTATTAATTGATTAAACGTTAATCTAATTTCGCGAAGCGATAAAATGTTGCTTCAGCAACCAAGAAGTTCTCTTAATTAAACTTTCTAAAACCTGTGTTTTTTCTTGGATCAAATTTTGTTGGAGACTCTGTGAAATCTTCTCCAACTCTTCCCAAATCCAGATTTCCTTTTTCAGCTTCAGAATTAGTTCCCTTCAATATTGCTTCGAACATCTTTGCTCCCCAAACCTTGCATCCGCACTTGTCACAAATTTGCATTACTCTTTCTTCAGGAACACTTCCCTTGCAATAAACACATTTTCCAGGAGCCATCTTTTTATTTGTCTTATCCTCTATTTTTCTTTTTTTATTTTTATTATTTCTTTTAGAATAAATGGCTTTTTAAATTTTTGTTTGCTCAGAAATACATGTTAAATTCCTTGAATTTCTGGGCTGAGGATATAATTAAATCAATGAAAAAATCAAAACCTAATCAGAATTTCTTGAACTTATTGACGAGCTCAAGTGTATCAACCTGTCCCAGAAAAGCAGCTCTGCAGCAGTATCTATCCAGTCCCAAATCATCAAGGACTTTTTTTGCTTCTTCTCCTTTGTCAACTCTCTCTTTATATTTTTTATAAAGTTGAGAAATTGGTTTTCCGCACGATACGCATCTTACTGGTATTATCATAAAAATCTTATCAAAAATGCATTTTTAAACGTTTCGAAAATTGAATAAACGCGCCTGGTAGGATTTGAACCTACGACCTTCGGGTTAGGACCCCGCTACTCTATCCAGGCTGAGCTACAGGCGCATGCAGAGTGCAACGGACTAGCACAGAGGGAAAATTCGCCAAAGAAACCGAGAAGGTGTCTTTGGGTATGGGGGAGAGAGGATTCTTTCTCGCAATTTGCATCTCACGAATCATAAATCAAATAACGTTCGAAGCGAATTGCTCGCCCCCTGTTTTGAAATAGACTTCGAATCTATCTCTCACTGCAATTTCATTCTTAAATTGCAGAAGTGAGGGAGAGAGGATTCGAACCCCTGTAGGCATGAGCCGCCAGATTTTGAGTCTGGCCCGTTTGACCGCTCCGGCACTCCCTCTAACAAAAAATAAGATAAAACTGGCTATTTAAAATTATTCAATTAAATGCAAAAAAATTAAGTGACGACTTTACACTTTCCCATCAGTTAGACAGTACCGGTGTAAACGTAACCAGCTTAACTTCTGTGTTCGGAATGGGAACAGGTGTGACCTAGTTACTATGGCCGTCTGATAAATACAGAAAAATCAAGATTTTTAAACCTATCGCTTCTTTATAACTCATGAAGATTCTTATAATAGGAAGCTGGGAAAAAGAAAAAGCAGCCCATGCAAAAAAGGAAGCAGAAGAGATAGGAGAGCTTCTTGCAAAAGCAGGACATGTTTTAATTTCAGGAGGAGGAACAGGAATTTCAGAACTAGTTGTCAATTCTTACAAAAAGCATAATGGAAAGAGATATGTTTGTATTCTCCCCTCAAAAAAAGAAATGGAAAAAGTCGGAGAAGAAATAGGGCCAAAACCAGACGAGATTATTGATACAGGAAGAGATTATCCTGAGAGAAATATAGAATTAGTAAGAAAATGCGATGCTGTTATTGCATTGCATGGAGGTTTAGGAACCCTAACAGAAATAATTCATGCTGTTTATGATTATAATAAAAAGGTTTCAGTAATAGACAAGGGAGAATTAATTGACTGGATTAAAGCTATCCCTAAATTAAGAGAAAAACTCTTTATTACTTCTGATATAAAGAAAGCAATAGACAATTTAAAATAACAAACTATAAGCCCAAAAAAGTTAAGATTTTTAAGCGCCGGTAGTATAACGTCAGTACCAATTAATAAGATTTATAAATCTCTTTGCAAAATTAACTTAATGGCAACATTTGTGCATCTGGAAGATAAACAAAGAGAAATACTATTTGAAAAAATTAAAAATAAAATTTCTAATTCTTCTTGGGAAAAATTTTATCCAGATTATAACATAAGCAGAGCATCTTTTTTTAATTATTATCTAGGAAAAAAGGATATCCCCTTAGATTTATTTAAATCTTTGATGGGGTTTGGGGGCATTACACTCAAAAATGTGCAAAAAATTGAAAAAGAGAGACATCTAAAAAAACAGATTCCCAACATAATTCTTGATGAAAAATTGGCAGAAATAATTGGAATACTAAATGGGGACGGACATATTTGTCCAATAAATTATGAAATCTGTGTTGTTGGAGATTCTAAAGAATTGGATTATTTAAAATACCTCAAAAATTTATTTGAAAGAAAATTTCATCTGAAAACACAAACAATGATTGATAAAAGCAAATTTAAGATAAGGGTGTATTCTAAAGAACTTTTCAAATTACTAACTGAAAAATATGGTTTGCCCAGTGGAAATAAAATTGGAAAATTAAAGATTCCCATTAAAATTAAAAAATCTAAATCTCTTTTAATTGCTTATGTAAGGGGATTATATGATACTGATGGGACATTTTATATAAGAAGAAAAAAAGATATTGCTTTAGAAATAAGCAGTGCAGATAATCATTTCTTAATGGAAATATTTAAAACACTCAAGAAATTGGGATTTAATGTAAGGAAATACAAGAAGCATGTAAATCTTTATTGTAAGAAAGATATTATAACTTTCTTCAAGATAGTAAAACCAGCCAACAACAAACATTTAAAAAAGTTCAATTTTTACAATAATCATGATGCGGGGGTAGCATAATGGCTAGTGTGTCTGCCTTCCACGCAGACGATCCGGGTTCAAATCCCGGCCTCCGCATATAGAATATAACAAATGGACAAACAAGCACTGATACACATTTACGACAAGCATTACAAAAAGATGCTTTTAATTCCAGTAATCTTAGTCCTGCTTTCCCTAGCATACATAGGATATTTTTACTCCCAAAATAATGATTTTTTTCATCGTGATGTTTCCTTGACAGGAGGAACTTCAGTAACAATAGCAACACAAGTTTCAGCTTCAGAATTAAAGGCAATGCTTTCTTCTGAATTTCCAGATATAGATATACGTACTCTGTCCGATAATTCTGGAAAGCAGACACACTTGCTAATAACTGTTCCTGATGAAAAAGCAAAAATCGTCTCTGCTTTGGAAAAAGCACTCAATCTCACTTTAACAGAAGAAAACTCAAGCATAGAATTTACTAGCGGAAATTTAGGAAAAGATTTCTATAGCCAGTTGCTGAAAGCAATGCTCTTTGCATTTCTTTTAATGGCTCTTGTAATCTTCATAACTTTTGGAGAATCAGAAAAGATAAAGTTCTTTACGGCAATGCTTACTTTAACAGCTGCAAAAATAACCTTCCCAACAGTAAGTGCTATTGGAATTTTTGCAGTTCTCTTCTCACTTGGAATTTTCTTCTATGGACTTTTTAAAATTAAAGAGAAACAAGGGAAATTAATTCTATTAGGAATTCTAGTCCTCTCGGGAATTATTTTCTTTTTCCCTTATTATTTTTTAATCTGGCCTATTACTCTTGCTGTTATTGTTCTTTATACTTATTATAGCGCCCCAAGCATTGCAGTAATAACTTGCGCATTTGCAGATATTGTGATGACTGTTGCAATAGTAAATCTTCTTGGAATGAGCATTTCCAGCGGAGGAATAGTTGCATTCCTTATGCTTATTGGTTATTCTGTAGATACAGATGTATTATTAACAACAAGAGTTTTGAGAAGAAAGCATGAAAGCATAAATCATGCTGCTTTTGGAGCTTTCAAGACAGGAATAACAATGAGCCTTACTGCAATTGCAGCTGTTTTAATTGCTTTGTTTATGGCATACAGATTTGAAACAGTATTGAATCAGATTTTTACAATTATTGCCATCGGACTGTTTTTTGATATATTTAATACATGGTGCACAAATGTTTGGATAATTAAATGGTTTGCAGAAACCAGGAAGGCAGAAATATGAAAATAACCTGGAGAATGTGGCTTGTGTTTGCAGTTGTTCTGGCATGTTTTTTAGTTATTTTTGTAAATCAGGATGGAATAACTTTTATGCAAAAAGGAGTTCTTATAAAAGGAGTTGAAGATAATTCTACAATTTTCAATGCTGGTTTGAGAAGCGGACAGATTTTATTGTCAATTAATGGCGAGCCAATTCAAAAAATGGCAGATTATACAAAAGCTCTTTCTCCATACTCTTTATTAAAAAATGAAACAATGAAAATAACACTTACCACAAAAACTGGAGAGATAATTTCTTTGGTTGATAGTGATATTGTCAATCAGATTTCAATTGCAGAAATTTCTAAAACAAGAATTAAAACAGGCCTGGACATCCGTGGAGGAGCTCGTGCATTAGTTACAGCAAAGGACTACAAACTTTCAGATTCAGAACTTGATGATTTAATTGCAATTTCTCAAGAAAGACTGAATATTTATGGCCTTTCAGACTTAAGCATCAGAAAACAATCAGATTCTTCTGGAAACAGATATATGATTGTTGAGATTGCAGGTTCATCTCCTAAGGATTTGGAAGAATTATTGGGAAAACAGGGAAAATTCGAGGCAAAAATAGGAAATGATACTGTATTTCAGGGTGGAAAAGAAGATATAACTTATGTTGGAAGAAGTGGGCAGGATGCAGGAATTTATCAGTGCAGCCAGTCCTCTGCAACTCAGTATGTATGCATGTTTCGTTTTTCAATTTCAATAAATGGAAATACAGCAGATCATTATGCTCAGGTTACAAAGGATATTCCAGTAAATATTTCAAATCCAGGATATCTTTCAAAGACAATTGACTTTTATTTGGATGATAAGCTTACAGATTCTTTGTTAATTAGTGTTGATTTAAAAGGAAGTTCTTCAACACAGCATTCAATTCAGGGTTCTGGAGTAGGAGCAACTCAGCAGGAAGCATATGAGGATGCAAAAATGAATATGAAGAAGTTGCAGACAGTCTTGATTACAGGAAGCCTTCCTTATAAGCTTGAAATCGTTAAAATAGACAGGATTTCTCCAATTTTGGGAGATGTTTTCACAAAAACAATTATCAGTGCAGGAATTGTTGCTTTTCTTGGAGTTTCATTGATTGTATTTTTAAGATACAGGAGAATAAAAATTTCAATAATTATGCTTGGAATTGTTTTAGCAGAAGTTTTGATGATTCTTGGATTTTCAGCTTTAATGAATGCAAATCTTGATTTGGCTGGAATAGCAGGAATTATAGCTGCAATAGGAACAGGAGTTGATGATCAGCTAGTCATAGTGGACGAATCACGAAGAGGAAAAGATGAAACAATGAAACAGAGAATAAAGAATGCCTTATTCATAATTTTTGCAGCTTTTGCAACAGCAGTGGCCTCCCTTTTCCCATTATTTTATGCTGGTGCAGGTTTATTGAAGGGATTTGCAATCACTTCCCTTGTAGGAATAACTGCAGGAGTATTTATCACAAGGCCTGCTTTTGCAGATATTGTTAATCAGCTTGAAGAGCATTGAATTCTTTGAGGATTAAAAAGAATTGAAAAATTTTTATTAATGTTAAAAATAAAACAACGCTCTCAAAAAGTTTTACTCTTGTAAGATTTCAACTTTAGTTGCTATCGCAAAATAAGTCAAGAGCAAAACTTTTTCGCCTTTGGAAAAATTTTCACTCTTTGAATAATAAAAATAAGATTAAAGAGTAAAAATTTTTGGCTATCGCTGAATACTATTGTGCTGTTGATTGTTATTATGTTTTTATGGTTAATTACTTATTGTTAATATTATTAAATTGAATATTTGCGTAAGCAATCATTTCCCATAATTTTTTAAACTTCCATCTATTCACACAAATATGATAATCACAAAATTTCTTGGAATTATTGACATTATAACAGCTGTTCTTTTCTGGCTTTCTGCTTTTTTTCATATAATTTCTCAAACTCTGCTTATTTTCTTTACAATTCTTCTTTTAGTAAAAGGAATCTCTTTTCTTCTTTCTCATGACATTGCTTCAATAGGAGATGTCATATGTTCATGTATAATCCTCTTCTCTCTTTCAGTATCAATCTATCCAGCAATAACAATAATCACTTCATTGTATTTAATTCAGAAAGGTGTGTTCAGCTTTTTGTAAGGCTTTAAAAATACATTTTCATTCATAAAAACATGTATCCCTCAACACACACAATTGTAGGAGCCATTGTCTCTCTTTTAATCTGGGCTCTCTTCCCTTCTCTTGCCTGGTGGCAGATTTTTATTATCTTTGCTTCTTCAATCTTAATTGATGTAGATCATTATCTTTGGTATGCTATAAAGAAACATGATTGGAATTTGCGAAGAGCTTATAACTGGCATGTTGAAAAGAGCATTCTTTTTAAAAAAATGAGTGAAAAAGAAAGAAGCAAATACAGGCATCAGATTATGATTCTCCATGGAATTGAATTCTGGATTCTTCTTATCCTGCTAATCTTTCTTGATGAAGTTTTTCTTTTTGTTTTAATAGGAATTGCAATTCATATGATTCTAGACTATATTGATATGTATAGATGGAATGTTCCATTTTATTCTAAAATTTCACAGGTTTATACGCACGTAATGAATAAAAGGAAAAAGAAATCTAATTAAAAAATTCTGTTTATAGCAAGATTATAACTAATAAAAAGGAGAGTATGGCAAGTATTACTGCCAAATAGATAATCCAAAGGCAAAAGTTATTTAATATTTTGTCATTTCCATAAACAGTATAACTAAAAACATCATTCTTTTCATTGAGATACATGTATGAAGTAAAGTAGAAGGCTTGTATTGATTTTGTCTGTGAAACAAAATTAGAGTCAAGAGCAAGATTGAGTTTGTAAATTTTGTACTCGGGAACTTTGTCTTTTTTATTAATAAATTCATTATTTCCATACACCTTTTGGTAAATTGTATTTTCCGACAATGAGTAATTCTTGATAGAATCAATAAAAAATTCTGCAGATTTATTTAAT
>Ga0315275_10006384_pt1 | contig 11269 bp, 7 predicted proteins | sample YL17G03_0_MG_FD_205557 | JGI IMG/M metagenome (GOLD analysis project Ga0315275, IMG submission 205557) | Sediment microbial communities from Yellowstone Lake, YNP, Wyoming, USA - YL17G03_0 | ecosystem: Environmental > Aquatic > Freshwater > Lake > Sediment | place: USA: Wyoming | collected...
CATGGGGCTAGCCCTTCCTCCGTGAGGATGTCGCGTTGGCTATCGTATTCAGGATCATGATGATGACGAAGAGGATGACCCCGGTCGCGAACAGGGCTTCCCTGTGCTCCCCGCTCGCGTAGCCCATCTCCAGAGCGATGTTCGAGGTCAGGGTCCGGACGGGCGCGAGAATTGAACCGGGGATGTGGACCGCGTTCCCGGCCACCATGATCACGGCCATGGTCTCGCCGATGGCCCGTCCCATGCCCAGGATGATGCTGGCGACGATCCCGGACCGGGCGGCCGGGAAGAGGACCATCTTCGTCGTCTGCCACCGGGTCGCCCCCATGGCGATCGAGCCTTCCCGGTAGGTTGCGGGCACCGCCAGGAGAGAATCGATGGAGATGCTGATGACGGTCGGGAGGATCATGATCCCCAGGATGACCGCCGCGGCCAGGACCGAAAGGCCCGGCCCCCCGAACGTCTTGCGGATGAACGGGACGAGGATGACGATGCCCATGAAGCCATAGACGACCGAAGGGATGCCCGCCAGGAGCTCGATCACCGGCTTGACGACGCGCCGGGTCCTCTTCGTGGAGAACTCGGTCAGGAAGACGGCGCAGGAAAGCCCGAGGGGGACGCCGATGACGAGGGCCCCCAGGGTGACCATCAGCGAGCCGGCGATCATGGGCAGGAGACCGAAACTTTTCTCCGAAGGGTACCAGTCCATGCCCGCCAGGAAGCTCTTGAAGCCGTACTTGAACATGATGGGCGTGCCTTCCATGAAGATGAAGGCGGTGATGACGGCCAGCACGGAGACGGCGGAGAATGCGACCGCGAGGAAGGCCAGCCGGACCAGGCGTTCGTTCCGTTCGAGCCTGTTCATGGTGCCCCGTCACCGGACCGGCAACAGGCCCTCCTTGCGGATGAGCTCCTGGCCCTCTGGCGACAGGACGAAATCCATAAAATCCCGGCACATCCCGGACGGGACGCCCTTCGTCACGAAGAGGAAGGGGCGGATGAGCTTGTAGGTCCCGTCGCGGATGGCCGCTTCCCCGGGAACCGCTCCGTCGAGCGGGAGCGCGCGGACACGATCGTTGACGAGGCCGAGGGAGATATACCCGATCGCACGGGGGTCCGCGGCGACGATCTCCCGGACGGTCCCGTTCGAATCCTCGACGATGGCGCCTCTCGCGATCCTGATCTTCCCCATGACGAGGTCCTGGAACGCGCCCCGGGTGCCGGACCCTTCTTCCCGGGTCACGACAGTGATCGGCCGGTCGTCCCCCCCGAGGTATTTCCAGCTGGGGATCTCGCCGCTGAAGACGAGCCGGACCTCCCCCAGGCTGAGCCCCCGGACCGGGTTCGAGGGGTGGACGATCACGGCCAATCCGTCCCTGGCCACGATGATCTCGTTCAAGGACTTCTCGTCGGCCTTGAGCTCCCGCGAGGAGGTCCCGATATCAGCAGCCCCGGAAAAAGCGGCCTGAATCCCCGCGCTCGAGCCCCCTCCCTGGACGTTGACGAAACAGCCCGGCCGCGACTTCAGGAAGACTTCGGCCCAACGGTCGGCAAAAGGCTGGACGCTCGTCGATCCGGCAACGATGATCTCGGTCCCCGAAGTGCCCCGGGAACACGCCGGGACGCATCCGGAAACAGAGATGAGAGCAAGGGCCGACAGGGTCCTCCAGCCATTCGGGATCATGGGCGTATCGATGTCCTTCTCTGCTTATACCAGACGGGTTCCGTCAAGTCAAACGCGTCCCGACGGCCCTCCAGGGCCTTCCCCCGACTCCCCTTCTTCTCCCAGGGCCTGGAGCCTTTCTTCGAACACGGCGTTCTTCTCTTCGTGCTCCCGGGTCAGCCATTCGAGCTCCATGAAGAGCCTGTCGCTGGAGGCCTTGGTTCGGTGCATGGACTTGGAGAACTCAACGACCAGGGTCCCGTCCTTCACCCGAGAGGCCTCGATAACGGCTTCGTTCATAGCCCGAAGCTCGGTGTCGTTGCGGTCGATCTCGGCCTCGACCTCGGCCATCCTCTTCTCCAGGGGTTTTAGGACTCGGGAGCGCTCGGCGAGGATGCCGGACCGGAGCTTCCTCATCCCCTTGGGGTTCTTCCGGTCGGCCGGCACCTCAGGCTCGACAACGTCCTTTCGCGGCCTCTCCTCTTCTTCGTTCCAACCGACCTTTTCCAGGAACCGCTGGTAGCTGCCCTCGTAGACCGTGGTCCCCCCGTTCTGGAAGACGATCAGTCGGTCGGCCAGAGCGTGGAGGAACATTTCGTTGTGGGTGACCATGACCACGGCCCCGTCGAAGCCGTCCAGGGCCTCGAGCAGGGCGTCGCTCGATTCAAGGTCGAGGTGGTTGGTGGGCTCGTCGAGGAGGAGCAGGTTGACGGGTGTCGCAATGAGCTTGCCGAGCATCACCCGGCTCTTCTCCCCGCCCGACAGGACGCGGACGGGCTTCAGGGCGTCGTCGCCCTCGAAGATCATGGCCCCGGCGATGAGCCGCGGGAGCTTCGGGTCCTGGGCGATGTTGGCGGAAGCGATCTCGTCGAGGACCGTGTTCGCGTCGACAAGGCTCGAGACGTTGGTCTGTTCGTAGTAGCCCACGGCCACCGATTGGGGGCTCACGACCTCCCCGGCCCCGGGCTTGAGGACCCCCGCCATGAGCTTGAGAAGGGTCGTCTTCCCCTTCCCGTTCCTCCCGATGACGAAGACGCGGTCGCGGGCACCGATGCTCAGGGTGAAGTTCCGGAGAAGAGGCTTCCCCGGTTCGTAGCCGAAGGTCACCCCGTCCAGGGTCATCCCGTACTTGTGGTGGAACGGCTTTTCGGTGAAGGTGAACTCCAGGTCCTTGAGGGCCACGAGCTTAACCTTCTTCTCCATCTTTTCCAGGCTCTTGATCCGGGACTGGACCATCCCGGCGAGCCTGGCCTTGGCCCGGAATCGCGTGATGAAAAGATCCATCTCTTTCTGCTTCCGTTCGTCGTTCTGGCGGGTCTTCTCGTAGACCTCCTCCTCCAGGGCGATCTGGGAATAGTACTTCGCCGTGTCCCCGGAGACCTTCCGGGCTTTCTTCCGGTGGATGCCCAGGATGTGCGTCACGACTTTGTCCATGAAGCTCCGGTCGTGGGTGATCAACATGAGCTCGCCCGGCCAATCGACGAGGAACCGTTCGAGCCAGCGGATCGAGGTGATGTCGAGGTAATTGTTGGGCTCGTCGAGGAGGAGCATCTGGTGGTCGGAGAGAAGGACCCGGGCCAGGTTGAGCCGGACCTGATAGCCGCCGGAGAGCTCGGAGGGGGGACGGTCGAGGGTCTTCGGGTCGAAGCCCAGGCCCGCGAGGACCTTTTCCACTCGCCACATCTCGCCGGCCGCCTCGGCGCCCAGCCCGCGCGAGGCCTCTCCACGGACCGTGCCGGCCCGGAGGTCCAGTTTCTGGGCCACATAGCCGATCCGGTAGTTCCTGGGCATAGTGATCGTGCCCGAATCGGCCTCCTCCTCGCCGGTGACGAGCCGGAAGAGAGTCGTCTTCCCGTGACCGTTCCGGCCGACGACCCCGACCCGCTCCTTCCGGTTGACCTTGAAGGAGATGTTCTCGAAAAGGGTCTGCTTCCCGAAGCTCTTGGATAGGTTATCGACGACGATCATATCGAAAGGTCCTCAGTCTGCAGTCATCCGTCTTGAGTCATCGCGTCTCGCCGGTCTCGCTTGTTTCGCCTATTTTTTGGGATAATCCGGCCGCGGCGGGAACACGAGCGGGTTGGCTTTGATCTTCTCCATCATGGCCTCGATGGCCTTCTCGAGCTGGAGGTCCCTGCCGGCCATGACGGAATCCGGGTCGTTGTCGACGAGGATGTCCGGATCGGCCCCGTGGTTCTCGACGAGCCATGTCCCTCCGCGCCCGTAAAAGGCGTTGTTCGACTGCTCGACGGACCCGTTGTCGATCGTGAGCTGGCGGTTGAGGATCCCGACCAGTCCGCCCCAGGACGGGACGCCGACGACCGTCCCGAGCTTGCGGGACTTGAAATGTTCGACGAACGCTTCCCCGTCGGAGCCATTGTTCTCGTTCGAGATGACGACGTAATTGCCGTTCCCGGCCGAGCCCGGATACCGGAAGGGGACCATGCCCCTGAGGACGTTGTAGGAATCGAGGACGCGTTCGAGCTTGTCGATGAGGAAATACTCCGTCCAGCCCCCGGAATTGCGCCGGACGTCGATGATGACGCCCTCCTTGTACCGGAAGGCCCGCCAGAACTTGTCGAACTCCGCGATGCCGCCGCTCCCCATGGCGTTGATGTGCATGTAGCCGACGCGGCCGCCCGTGGCTTTGAGGACCTTGTCGACGTTGTCCCCAAGCCAGCGGAAGTAGCGGAGCTGCCGGTCGTTCTGCAGAGGCTCGACCTCGAAGGTCTTTGCCCCGGCGGCCGTGGGTTTCGAATTGATCGTCACGGAGACCTTGCGGCCCGGGGTGGTCTGAAGGAGCCGGAAATAATCCTCGGGCGGCCGGACGGCCCTTCCGTTGACGGCGAGGAGGTAATCGCCTTCTCCGACGTCCTTGTCCGGACCGACGAGCGGGCCCCGCAGGTTCAGGTTGATGGTGTTCGGGCCGTAGATCTTTTCGAAACGGTAGAGCCCCGACGCCTTGTCCGCGACGAGATCGGCGCCAAGGAGGCCCGTGAAGACCGGGGATTCTTGGGGCGGCCCCTGGGGGCCGGGGTCGCCTCCCCCGACGTAGGTATGGGAGACGCAGAGCTCGCCGACCATCTGGGACAGGACCCAGTTCAGCTCGTCCCGCGAGGACAGGGCCGGGAGGTACGCCCGGTACTTCTCGCCCATCGCAGTCCAGTCCCTGCCGTGGAACCCCGCATCATAAAAAAAGTCGCGATACCAGCGCCAGGCGTCGGTAAAGATCTGTCCCCACTCCGCCCGCGGGTCCGCGACATAGGTCAGCCCCTGCAGGTCCAGCCTCTCGCCGAGCCCTTTCGCCTTGAAAGCCTCGTCCACGGTCGTGACGAATATGTCGTTGTCCTTGCGGATGACGGCCCGCTCCCCGTTCGCCGAAAGGCCGAACTCGCGGACCTTGTCCCCGAGGACCGCCGCCTTCTTCGAAGCCGTATCGAAAACATGGAGGTTCCACTTCGTCCCGCCCCTCGGCTTGAAGATCTCCTCGTATTCGTCCTCGGTGAATCTTTCGACCGAGCACCAGACGGCCTTGCCCTTGCCCGCCCTGAGGAAGAAGAAGTTCCCGGGCTCGACGGGAACGGGGTAAGTCCGCAGTGCGAGACCCTCAACGTCGATCCGAAACGGCCGGAGGGGGGCCTTCACATCGGCTTTTCCAGGCTCGGCGGGAGCCGGAGCGTCGCCGAACGGCGGCGCTTCTCCGGCCCGGAGCTGGACGGCCATGATCTGCTGGGGAGCCGAGATGACGTGGTCGTCCTCGTAGAAGTCCATCTGGACGTCGAAGTTGCGGCTCGAGAGGTAATAGAGGTAATCGCCGCCGGCGTCGAAACAGGGGTTGATGTTGTCGTAGAAATCGTCGGTGACAGGGGACCTCTTCCCGTCCGCCAGGGAGTAAAGGAATATCCGGCTGTTGCGGTTGGCTTGGACGAGGCTGTAACAGATCCAGTTTCCGTCCGGCGACCAGCCGTAATCGCTGATCTCCCAATAGAACTCGTCGTTCTTCATCTGGTTCGAGGAGTCCACCTGGACCATCTTCTTCGTCACGACGTCGACATAGGAGATCGAGAAGTCCTTGTTGCCGAATAGAATTTTCCCTCCGTCGGGCGACCAGGCCAGGTGATAGACGAACCGGTCGAGGCCCGTCGTGAGGGCCGTCCACTCCCCGCCCCCGACGGGCTGGGTGTAGAGCTGATAATCTCCCGTCCGGTCCGAGAAGAAGGCGACCGTCCGGCCGTCCGGCGAGACGGCGGGATACATCTCGCGGGTCCCCGCGGTGTTCGACAGGTTCCGGGCCGGGCCCTTCTCCGTCGGGACCGTGAAAACATCTCCGCGGGCCTCGAGGATGACGGTCCTGCCGTCGTTCGCGACGTCCACGGCGTGGATGTAATCCTTCGGGTTGATCGTGCGGGGCCGCAGGGTCCATCGGTCGGACGGCACGGTGACCGCGACCTTCGCGTCCCGGCCCGACCCCGCATCCAGGATATGGACATGGCCATCCTGGACATAAACGATCGAGCGGCCGTCGGTCGAAGGCATCATGACGTCGAAATCGGCGTAGGCCGTGAGCGGACGGGCGTCCTTGGCCCCAAGGGCCTGGGTGTAGAGGTTCGAGATCCCGTTCCCCCTGTCGGAGACGAAGACCATCCTGTCCCCGATCCACATCGGGTAGCTGTTCTTGCCGACGTAGTCGGTGACCGGCGTCGCCTTGCGCACCGTCCAGTCATACATCCAGATGTCCTGATACTGGCCGCCCTTGTAGCGTTTCCAGTAGTACTCTTCGTATCCGCGGCGGCAATAGAGCATCCTTTTCCCGTCCGGAGAGAAGCTGCAGAGGACCCCCCGGTCGAGCGGGAACCGTTCCGGGGCCGTACCCCCGAGCCCGACGAAATAGAGGTTCGGGTCCCGGCCGATGACGTTCTCGAACATCGAACGGAAGACGACCCGTGTGCCGTCCGGGGTCCAGCCGACGACCTGGGCCGAGGAGGGATTGTACGTCAGGCGTTTCGGCTCGCCTCCCTCCGCCGGCATGACATAGACCGCCTGCGGGCCGTCGTAGCTCGCCGTGAAGGCCAGCCACTTCCCGTCGGGCGAGAACCTGGCAAAGGTCTCGACCCCCGGATGAGTCGTCAGGCGGGCGGCAGGACCACCGGCGGCGCCTACGCTCCACAGGTCCCCTTCGTATGTGAAGACGATCCTGTCGCCGCTGACGGTCGGATAGCGCATGAACCGCGCCTCGCCCGCCGTCCCGACGGCCACCACGCAAAAGAACATTGCCAGAAGGACCGATGTCGTTTTTTTCATGAGGCCTCCTCTAGAACCCGATCTCCCGGATGATCCCCGAGGCTCCGGCGAACTTGTCCGTGACGAACAGGACCCATCGCAGGTCGACGCTGATCGAGCGCTGGAGCTCCGGGATGATGAAATAATCGCCGATGACGCTCTCATACGTCATGTCGAAGATGATGCCGATCTGCTCGCCCTTCGCGTTGAAGGTCGGCGAGCCGGAGTTGCCGCCCGTGACGTTCGTCGTGTTCAGGAAGCAGGCGGGAACATCCTGAAGCCGGGCGTCCATGTAAGGCCCGAAGTCCTGATCGGCCCGAAGCTTCTTGATCTTCTCCGGGACGGCAAAGGGGTACGTTCCGGTCTCCTTTTCAAGGATGCCGCTGAGGGTCGTCTGGGGCTCGTAATAGACCGCGTCCTTCGGGGAATACCCCTCGACGGGGCCGTACGTGAAGCGGATCGTCCCGTTGGCGTCGGGGGCGAACCGGCCCTGCGCCCTCTCAAGCAGGGCCTCTTCATAGACCTTCCGGAGGTCTTGTTTCTCCTGAGCGATGGCCTTGGCCTCCTCGCGAACGGCCTTCATCTCCTTTTCCAGCTCCGCGGCGAGACCGATGAGCGGGTCGCCGACCGCGGCCAGGCGGGCGGGCTTGAGGGCCAGAAGCTCGAGTCTCTTTTCGGGGCTGGCCAGGACCGTCTTCGCGTAGAGCCCATCGACGTAGGCGTCGATCCCGGCCTCGTTGCCGGGCGTGACGACGCCTCTCAGGGCGACAGGCACTTGGTCGGCCGGGAGGGCGAGCATCTTCCTGAGGTTGTGTTTCATGAACGCCCGGTCGGTCGCGAGTTCATAGCCGCGCTCGGCCAGCTGGATGTTCTTCCGAACGTACGGCATGTTCCGGTCCTGGAATTGGGGCTCTCTGTCTTTGTCCGGCTTCTGGATCTCCTGGACGGCCCGGGTGATCGTGGTGGCCTGGGAAAGGAGCGTCGAGCTGGCGGAGGCCTCGCCCAGGGCCTCGTTCTTCGCGGCGAAGACGTCACTCCGCCCGACGAACGCGGCGATGTCATCCAGCACCTTGCCATATCTCGTTTGCCGGAGGGGGTCCACGGCGACCCAGGAAAGAAATTCCTCTTCCTGGGCGGCCTTCTTCCCGACGAGGTCGATCTTCTGCATGCCTTCCAGCTTGCCCTGGAAGTTCTTCAGGCCGTTAGAGGTCCCCTTGACGCGGCCCGCATAGCGGATCTCGACCTCCTTGTCGGACTTCCCCGCCTTCTCGAAAAAGGCAACGGTGTCCATCATGTCCTTGATCCGCTTGGCCATGGAGACCATCTCGGACCTGAGCTCGATCAGGGTCGCGTTCCGCGACGTCCGCCCGGGGTATCCCATGACGAACGTGAAGTCGCCGGGCTTGAAGCCTTCAAGCGAGATTTTCAGGACCGAACGCGGCTTGTAGGGGATGTTCTCCGGGCTGAACTCGGCGCCCGTCCCGTCCTTGGCGACATAGGCCCTGAGGAACGAGAAATCACACGTGTGGCGCGGCCACATCCAGTTGTCCACCTCCCCGCCGAAGTTGCCGAGGGCCAGCGGCGGCGCGAGGACCAGGCGCACGTCCCGGATCCGTTTGTACGTGAAGAGGTAGTGCTTGTTCCCGCTGTACATCGCGGCGACGACGCAACGGAAGTCCTTCCCTCCCTTCTCGGCCTTGGCGACGATGTCCTTGGTGGACCTCTCCAGGGCATCGTACCGTTGGCGCGGGGTGAGGCCCGGTTTGAGCTTGTCCTGGACCGCCGCGGTGACGTCCTCGTAACCGAGGAGGACGTCGGCCGTGTATCCCTGGGCGGGAATCTCCTCGCCCCGCGTCAGGGCCGTGAACCCGTCCGTGATATAGTCCTTTTCCCTGCTCGAGGCCCTCTGAATGGCCCCGAAGGCCACATGATGATTGGTCAGGATGAGCCCGTCGGCGCTGACGAACTCGCCGGTCCCGCCGCCCAGGTTGACAACGGCGCTCATCAGGCCGGTGCCGTCCGTCTTATAAAGTTCGGCCGGGTCCATGCTGAGACCTTTGGCCTTGAGTTCGAGCTCCTTCATCTGGTGCGGCATCCACATCCCCTCGTCGGCGAACGCGGCGACGGAAAGGGCCAGGCCGAGGACGATCCCGACCGTTCCGATCCTTCTGAATCTCATGGTTCCTCCGTGGTCCTTGATGTTCGGCCCTCTATGATAGCTCAGGAGACGGGGGAAGTGAAGACGGGACGGCAAACATGTTTCCGCTGGACAGACACGCGGGACTCGTTTATAATACCCCCTTCCATCGGGGAGTAGCGCAGTCTGGTAGCGCACAGCGTTCGGGACGCTGGGGCCGTGGGTTCAAGTCCCACCTCCCCGATTCCATTTTTCTCATGCTGATCAAAGGCCTCTCGAAAAGCCGACGATTCATCTCCGGGGACAAGGCCGTCCTGCGCGAGCTCCTCCATCCGGATAAGACGCGGGTCGACATCCGGTACAGCCTGGCGCATGCCGTCGTGAAGCCCGGAAAGAAGACCCTCCCCCACCGCCTCGCGACCTCCGAGGTCTATTACATCCTGGCCGGCCGGGGTGTCATGCACGTCGGCGATGAAGCCGAAAAAGTCCGCCCCGGGCAAGCCGTCTATGTTCCCCCCGGATCCATTCAGTTCATCGAGAATTCCGGACGGTCCCGTCTCGCGTTCCTGTGCATCGTCGACCCGGCCTGGCGGCCGGAAGACGAAGAGGTGCTCTAGCCGGACCCGCTCCGGCGCCGACACGTTCCGGTATGCCCATGGAAGCCCCAGCCCCGAAACTGCGCCTCTCCACTGCCGAGCGGATCATCGGGCTGGGCCGCCGGATGAGCTGGAAACAGACGTTCGCCGCCCTCCGCTACAGGAACTACAAGCTCTGGTTCTGGGGCCAGATGACCTCGCTTTTCGGCTCCTGGATGCAGGTCACCGCCCAGGGGTTTCTCCTCTACCAACTGACAAAGTCCCCGGTCTATCTCGGCCTCCTCGGCTTCGCCTTCGGCGTCCCGACCTGGCTCTTCATGCTCTTCGCCGGGGTCGTCGCCGACCGCGTTCCGCGGCGCCGCCTGCTCATCGTCACCCAGACCTGCATGATGGTCCTGGCCTTCGTCCTCGCCGGGCTGACCTTCCTCCACGCCATCAGACCGTGGCACATCCTCCTGCTGTCCTTTGGAATGGGGATCGCCAACGCGTTCGACGCCCCCGCCCGCCAGGCCTTCGTCCTGGAGATGGTCGAGCCCGCGGACCTGACCAATGCCATCGCCCTGAACGGCGCCATGTTCAACACGGCGACGGCGGTCGGCCCGGCCGTCGCCGGCGTGACCTACGCCCTGTTCGGGCCCGCCTGGTGCTTCGTCATCAACGGCCTGTCCTTCATCGCCGTGATCGCCGCCCTGGCCGCGATGAGCCTCAAGCCGTTCGTCGCCCGGGACCGCGTCGCGTCCGTCGCCAAGGACCTCCGCGAAGGGATCCGCTTCGTGCTCTCGCACAAAATGATCCGCGCCCTTATCGCAACTATCGGCGTCGTCAGCGGTTTCGGCCTGGCCTTCGCGACGCTCGTCCCTGCCTGGGCCGTCAAGATCCTTAACGGGGACGCCACGACCAACGGCCTCCTCCAGTCGGCCCGGGGCGCAGGCGCCCTCCTCGGGGCCCTCCTCATCGCGTCGCTCGGACGCTTTTCGTTCCGGGGCCGGCTTCTCTCCCTGGGGACATTCGCCTTTCCGGCGCTGCTTATCGTCTTCTCGTTCATCCGATGGCTTCCCATGTCCCTCCTCGTCCTTTTCGGCATCGGCATCGCCCAGATCCTCATCTTCAACCTCTGCAATTCCCTGGTCCAATCTCAGGTCCCCGACGATCTCCGGGGCCGAGTCATGGGCATCTACAGCATGGTCTTCTTCGGGCTCATGCCCCTGGGCGCCCTGTGGATCGGGGCGGTGGCTGAAAAAGTCAATGAGCCCGCGGCCGTCCTCGTCGGCGCCTCCGTCACCCTCGGCTACGCCCTGCTGATCTGGTTCTTCGTTCCCAAGCTGCGCCGGCTCAAATAAGAGCGAGACGGGTAAGGCAAGCAGGTCCCGCGAAACGGTCCCAACCGGCGGACGGCAAAGGGGCAAAGCTCCGCGAGGCCTATTCCAGCGTCCCAAAAAATCGCTATGATCTCCGGATCCGCCATCAAGAATGCGTATGAGCTCGCCGGAGGCTGATCCGAGCCGCGACAGATTCGGGTTGTTAATTCCGGGTTCAAGCCTTACACTGATGGGCGACCCGGAGTCGAGGAGGGATCCATGACGAAGAGGAACT
>Ga0315275_10006385_pt1 | contig 11269 bp, 5 predicted proteins | sample YL17G03_0_MG_FD_205557 | JGI IMG/M metagenome (GOLD analysis project Ga0315275, IMG submission 205557) | Sediment microbial communities from Yellowstone Lake, YNP, Wyoming, USA - YL17G03_0 | ecosystem: Environmental > Aquatic > Freshwater > Lake > Sediment | place: USA: Wyoming | collected...
TATTCTTGCTGCGGATACAACCACAACATTATCCAAGGTTGCAGATATTGCAACGGGTAATGCACTTATTTCAGGCGGCGTTGGTGTTCTTCCAAGTTGGGGTAAGATTGGTCTTACTACGCACGTATCGGGTACATTACCAATCGCCAATGGTGGTACAAACTTAACAGCTATTGGTACAGCTAATCAGATATTAGGTGTGAATACCGGTGCAACAGCACTTGAATATAAGACAGTAACAGCAGGGACAGCAATTTCTGTAACCCCAACAGCAGGTGTTCTAACAATTGCTAATACTGGTGTAACATCAGCAATCGGTACAGCAGGTAACATTACTGTTTCAGCTGCAACTGGTGCAGTTACATTCAATCTTGCCACAGCAGGTACAGCAGGTACATATGCAACAGTTACCACCGATGCATTTGGACGAGTTACATCAGGTGTAGTAACACAGACCGCAGTCACAGGTGGTACCGGACAGACAGTTTATGCCGTCGGTGATATTCTTGCTGCAGATACAACCACAACATTATCCAAGGTTGCAGATATTGCAACGGGTAATGCACTTATTTCAGGCGGTGTTGGTGTTCTTCCAAGTTGGGGTAAGATTGGACTCACAACACACGTTTCGGGTACACTTGCTGCTACAAGTGGTGGTACAGCACAATCAACATACGCAACCGGTGATACTCTTTACGCAAGTGCAGCAAATACACTATCGAAGCTTGCTATTGGCTCAACCAATGCTGTGTTAACTATTGCTGGTGGTATTCCTGCCTGGAGTGCAGGATTATTGTCCATTACATCTGCTAAAACATTAACAGTAACCAATTCATTAACATTGTCCGGTACTGATAGCACCACAATGACGTTCCCACCGGCAAGTGCAAGTATTGGTTACATCAATATTCCACAAAATAGCCAATCAGCAGCATACACAACAGTATTGGCAGACGCAGGTAAGCACATTTATCACCCAGTTGGTGACGCAGTTGCAAGAATATTTACGATTGATAGTAATGCCAACGTGGCCTATGTAGTTGGAACCACAATTACTTTTATTAATAGAAGTCCTAATAACGTGACAATCGCGATTACAAGTGATACACTCACATGGTCCCCAACAGGCGCAACAGGAAGTAGAACACTGCCACGATATGCTGTCGCTACTGCTACCAAAATAACTACAACTGAGTGGATTATTACAGGGGTTGGATTAGCATAATGGGTGCATCACTACAACTACCATTTACGTATCCGGTCAATTCGGCTTATCTTGCAGTTGCCCACCTCACCACTCCATTTGTTTCTGCATATCCTTGGAGTACAAGTGGATTTGGAACAAAGTTTACTAACCCAGCCACATTACCTGGTGGCGATGGATTTGGCGTATCATTCACAACCTCAAATGATGCTATCGCAGTTGGCAGCAACACAACTCCATTTATTCAGGCATATCCGTGGAGTGCAACTGGATTTGGAACAAAGTTCGCCGATCCTCCGTTCGCCGGAGGATCGGCCCCGACCTTTAAGACCGGCAGCTTCGTCAAGACCTCGGGGACCGTGTCGGTGGATCAGGTCATCGCCCACGGTCTGGGGGTGGCGCCCAAGGCATTGATCCTGTGGACCAACGCCAAGAGCAACGAGTCGTTCAGCGCCGAACTGGCCCTGAGCTACGGCTTCACCGATGGCACGACGAGCTATTCGGTCGGCACTGCCAGCCAGAATGGCGTCGCCACCTCCAATGCCGCGCGCCGCATGGGCACCAAGCTGCTGACGATCATTCCCCCCACGTCGGGATCCGGCCCGCTGGTGGAAGCGGCGTTCAAGTCGTGGGACGCCACGAACTTCACGGTCACCTGGAGCCCGAACACCGCCACGTCCTACGTCATCCATTACATCGTGATCGGCGGGTCCGGTGTGTCCGCGAAGGTCATCAACTGGCAGCTGCCGACCGCGACGGGGGCCAAGGTGGTCACCGGCATCGGGTTCCAGCCGGACGTCGTCCTCCACGCCATCGCGGGCGGCGGTTTCACTGGAGCGCTGGACACGAGCGCAGCCAAAGCATCGTTCGGCCTGGGCGTGATGAATTCCGCCGGCGCCCAGTGGGCCAACAGCGTACTTTCCGTTGACAACGTCGCGAACGGCGACACGACGCGGGGCCAGAAAACGGACGCCTGCATCGCAGCCATAGATAACTTGCTCACATATGTAAAAAACGCCTCCTTCACGTCGATGGACGCCGACGGCTTCACGCTCAATTACACCACCGCCAATACCGACGCCACTCAGGTGATGTCGCTGGCCTTGCGCGGGGTGAACGCGCATGCCGGCAGCTTCTCGAAAAGTACCAACACGGGCGTGCCGGTCAGCCAGCCGGTGACGGGGTCGACCTTCGCACCTTCGGTCGTGCTGCTGAGTAGTGTCCAGGACGTCGCTCAAGCCGGCACGCCCACAGTCCAGAATCGTGTCGGCATCGGCGCGGCCAGTGCCACCGCCGAAGGCAGTTCGGCCGTGGCCGACCTCGACGCAGCGGCGACGATGAGCACGCAGGGTATCGACAAGACGAGCAAAGCGTTCATGAAGGTCAACAACGCGACGTCGACGATCGACGCCGAGGCCGATCTCGCCAGCATGGATACTGACGGATTCACCCTCAGCTGGACGACCAACGACGCCGTCGCGACCGAGATCCTCTACCTCGCCTTCGGCACTCCAGCCGCATTACCAACAGGTCGTGGAAGACAAACAGCATTCACAACTGCAGATGATGCTCTCGCAGTCGGATCTGACGCCACCCCATTTATTTTAGTATATCCTTGGACTGACAGTGGATTTGGAACAAAGTTCACCGACCCAGCTACATTACCTACTGGCCTAGGACTCGGGGTAGCATTCACAACAACAGATGATGCTATCGCAGTTGCCCACGTCACCACTCCATTTGTTTCTGTATATCCGTGGAGTACCAGTGGATTTGGAACAAAGTTCACTAACCCAGCCACATTACCAGCTGGCAATGGTGGTGGTGTAGCATTCACAACAGCAAGTGATGCTATCGCAGTTGCCCACACCACCACTCCATTTGTTTCTGTATATCCGTGGAGTGGAAGTGGATTTGGAACAAAGTTCGCTAACCCAGCCACATTACCAGCTGGCAATGGAAGAGCACCAGCATTCACAACAGCAGATAATGCTATTGCCGTTGCTCACGATACCACTCCATTTGTTTCTGTATATCCGTGGAGTGGAAGTGGATTTGGAACAAAGTTCACTAACCCAGCCACATTACCTGCTGCCCAGGGGCTTGGAGCAGCATTCGCAAAATTCGATGATGCTCTTGCAATTGCTCACGATACCACGCCATTTGTTACTGCATATCCGTGGAGTACCAGTGGATTTGGAACAAAGTTCACTAACCCAGCCACATTACCTACTGGTCAGGGAAGACAACCAATATTCTCACATTAACAAAGGAAAAAATTATGGAATACAGTCTAATAAACGCGAACTACAAATATGATCAACTTGCAACAGCAATTCAGTCAAGACAATTTGAACACTTTCATTATAATCTTGATAGAGTGAATTTCATTGAAATGCTTACACAAGATTTATCAGATGAATATCGCTCAAACATTGAGAAGAAACTATCAGATACCATTTCTCGTATGGCTGAAGTTGATTCAATATATGAAGCACTGCTATCACAGATTGATGATCAAACTGCCTACGATGCAGCGTGTGCAAGACTTGCATAATGAAACAAGAAATAGCACAAGAAGTAATAAATACCCCACACTTAAGGGTAATCATGGTGCTCGAACAACATGTCCAATCTGGGTATGAAGGACAAGTACAGGCTTTGCACCGATGGCATTTTGAAAACTGTAGGAAACAGACATGAATATCAACTTTCTTCAAGGTATAATTAGCTATCCAATCATTGGTGGTGCGCAATCGTTCCTTGTTAAATCTGGTACGTTCGTCAATCTTCAAACGACTAATGGTATCACAAACGTCGGATTCACGCAAAAAGATACAACTTACCTTCTAACAGAATCATTCCCAGTCACTTCCGCATGGGGACCTATTCCAGCAAGTCAAGACACATGGATTTACTGGAATATAAACATGAATACAGCTGTCCGTTCATTTGGACAAACTCTGTTACAACCAGCATTCGGTACTGTTGCACCATCATCACCACAAATTGATCAACATTGGTATAATACACAATCAAGAATTATGTACGTGTGGAGTGGCACATTGTGGCGTGAAGTAATTCGCGTATTTGCAGCAAAAGTTAATGGCAGCAATTTTACTGGTCTTGGATCAGCACCGGGAGCACCGTTCGCAGGTTCACAAGTTGGTTTAAATAATATTTCAACCTTTGCCGGACGTATTATTTTTGATGATAATGGTCAACCAATTCGCCGTCGAAATGGCACTTTCTTCACAACAGAAGATCAATTCTATATCAACGGCTCACCAGCAAATACACTAAAATTTGAAGCAAATGTTCTTACTGCCGTTGCTGATGAAACAATTCCACAATTTTATGTGGTGATGCTGTCAGAATTTGGACAAATTCTCCTTGCCAATTATAATGCGTTGAATACAACCTTCATTGCAATGGCAATGCAGAATGGAAATGTTGGTGATGTTGTTACTATGGCTTCACAAGGCACAATTACGAATCCTGCATGGAATTGGACAGTACCCGGAGCTCCTTTGTGGGTACTTGAAAATGGTGCCTTGACGGAAGCAGATCCAAATCTAGTAGATGCCGTCCTCTATCCACAACCCAAACCACCCATCGCTCGCGTTGTTACTCCAACGCAAATTTTCTTTGATCAAGGTCTGGGTGGTCAGGGTGTTCAGGTTGATTTAAATGCAATTCTAGATGCCATTGATGGAAAAGTATCAAAAGCTGGCGACACGATGACAGGATTTTTGACATTAAATGCCGATCCAGTTACCAATCTTCAAGCAGCAACAAAATTTTATGTTGATGGAAAAGTATCAAAACCAAATACACAAATCGTATACGGAACTGGTACGGGTATTACCAGTGAATTAGAATTCACATGGAATCCAACAACTAATGTATTGCAAGCTGGTACAGTAGGAACCCCAGCAACTATTCGATCTCCAATTGGGGTTGCATCAGCCGGTGCAAATCTATCAGTCATAACGGGAGCTGGTGTTGGTACAAACCAAGCCGGTGGTATTCTAGCACTTACCGCTGGTGCAGCCACAGGTACCGGTACCGGTGGAAATGTCAATATCACAGCAGGTACCTCTCCATCAGGCACAAATGGAAGCTTTAGAGTTACAACTAATGCAATAGAGCGATTTGAAATTCGTGGTGATGGTGGTTGGGAAGTTGGTGGTTCACAAGGAACAGCAGAACAAGTTATTACATCAAATGGATCAGGTACACCACCAACGTGGCAATCTATTGCTGGTTTGATTAACGAACCAGCTAACCAACTCGTATACGGAACTGGTACGGGTGTTACCAGTGAATCAGAATTCACATGGAATCCAACAACTAATGTATTGCAAGCCGGTACAGTAGGAACCCCAGCAACTATTCGATCTCCAATTGGGATTGCATCAGCCGGTGCAAATCTATCAGTCATAACGGGAGCTGGTGTTGGGACAAACCAAGCCGGTGGTATTCTAGCACTTACCGCTGGTGCAGCCACAGGTACCGGTACCGGTGGAAATGTCAATATCACAGCAGGTACCTCTCCATCAGGCACAAATGGCGTAGTTTTGTTGACCGGTGGTAATGGAGACGTTATTCAAGTTGGCGCAAGTATTAATATTACTGGTGTTGGTGCAGCAATAGGTTCACCAATTACAATTTCAGCAGGTGCTTCAACATCTACATTTGGTGGTAATATTAGTATCACAGCAGGTGCTTCAACAACAAATTCTGGTGGAGCGGCTGCTCTAACTGCAGGTGCAGGTGGAGGTGCCTCTAGTGCTGGCGGACCTGTCGAAGTCCGTGGTGGTACTGGAGCTGGTACTGGAGCTGGTGGCATAGCAAATGTGACTGGTGGCACTGGTGGTGCAACAGGTATTGGTGGAGATGCACAACTTCTGGGCGGTAATGGTGGTTCAACATCAGGTGATGGTGGACCTGTACTCGTTCAAGGTGGTACGCCAGTTGATGGTAATGGTGGTTACATTACAATTGCTGGTTCCGATGGTGTTGGCACAAACCGCATTGGTGGTAATGTTGTGATTTCTGGTGGAACGCCAACAGGAACAGGAACACCTGGTTCAGTTCAGATATCCGGCGGAAATAGCATATATTCTGATGGAGCTAATAGCGAGTTGGGAGCCGGTAGTTCAAGTTATGGTATTGGTGGCACTACTTCCTTATATGCTGGTACGGGCTTGGGTGGTGGTGTAGTAAACATTACAGGTGGATTCGCATCTCCGGTTGGTAATGGTGGTCAAGTCAATATTGCGGGTGGTGACACAAACGTTGATGGTGTTGGTGGAACTGCATCACTAACAGGTGGACAAGGAGCACATTCATATCCACGAGGAGTTGGACGTGTATTCTTTGAAGCAACAATTCCAGTTACACCAACAACTGCTCTCACGATTGGAGCTGGAAATTATGATTTCCAAGTAAGCATTGATGGTGGAGCACCTGTTGTTTATACTGTAGCTGCAACAGGTACTGATACGATGCAGTCTATGGCCGTACTAATGCAAATATCTATGGGTACTGTAACGCTTACATTTGATGCACCTATTAATGGTCTGGATGCTGAAAAAGAATTAACTTACATAGATACACCAGCTGCAAGTGCGTTTACTGCCGCGACAGTTACTGAAATAACAGACGTTACAGTACTAGGTGGCGGAGCAATTACTACAGGCGACTATTGGACATTAAATTCTAATGTTAACGCATATTACGTGTGGTATAACGTTGATGCTGGTGGTGGTGATCCAACGCCAGGCGGCATTGGTATTGAGGTTGATATTGCATCAACAGACTCTGCTAGTGACGTGGCGACAGCAACAGCAGCGGCAATCGACGCTGACGTAGCTTTTATCGCAATGTCTGCCATTGATGTGGTATCTGTTACCAACACACACGCTGGCGCAGCATCCGATGCTGCCGATTTTAATGCTGGTGTAATAGTCAACGTAATACAAGACGGTGTCTCAGTACCCGGTGACTACTGGAGATTATATTCAGCTGGTGATGCCACGCAGTACTATGTGTGGTATAATGTTGATGGTGGTAATAGTGATCCAGCGCCAGGCGGCGTTGGTCTTGAGATAGATATTCTATCAACAAACAGTGATCAAGATGTTATGAATGCAACACGCATTATCATTGACCCATTGGGAGACTTTGATTCGGCAGCTTCAGGAGTGGCACAATTGTATGTCCAAAATACAGTTAGTGGGTCCACGAGCGACGCTACTGCAGAAACTGCACCAGTAACAATAACCGTAGGTACGCAAGGTACTGATTTTGCAACTTCTGGAAGTGCGCTTGTTGTCTTTTCACCAGTAACGGTAGGCACAGACGTTCCGGTACTACCAGCAGATACGTACGACTTTGACGTTACAATTGACGGTGGTCTTCAACAGCTTTCTATTACAACTGTTGGAGGTGAAGATTATAATGCAATAGCAGCGCTAATGGATGCACAGGTTGTCGGTGGGGCTGTTACATTCAGTAACATTGACAGCGCATTCAGTGTAACAAGCGATTCAACTGGTTCTGGGTCCACCGTGCTTGTAGGCCCGGGTACATTTGGCTCCTCTGGTGGTGATTTGTTTGCTATCCTTGAAGCAGGTGTCATTGTTCAGGCAATAGGAAATGCATTTAGAATTATAAGTCATACTGTTGGAGCTAGTCCTGGTTCAAGTATAATTGTTGCACCTGGATCTGGTGCACCAAATCCAGACTTATTTGGTGCAATTACCTCAGCTCTTACAGCACCGGCTGTGTTCTTCAGTTTGTCTGGAACTAATGGTACTGGTGGAGGTGTTAGTATTCTTGGTGGAGCAGGAGGTGATGTCGACGGCACTACAGCAGGAACAATCAGAATTGCTGGTGGTGATAATGCTGCTCTTCAATTTAATACCATTTCCATAACATCTGCAACTCAAACAATTGTTACAGATGGATACGTGGAACCAACCTTTTTACCTGGAAACCTCTTCCAGCTGTACAATACGTTCGGCGCTCTTGATGACGGATTCTATACGGTAGCAAGTACAAGCTTTGATGGTGTTAATACATCAATTGTTACTGTTGAAGCAATTCCGTTTGATGATTTTACAATTGCAAATCTGTTATATTATGGTGATAATAATGCAGGTAATGTAACAATTGCTGGTGGTCGACCAGTTGGAAATGGACTGGCGGGAAATGTTCTAATTACTGGAGGACAAGCAGGTGATGGTTTTGCTCCTCCTAATGATGGATCGTATCTCTACATCGCGGGTGATGTGATAATTTCTGGTGGTTCTGGCAATGCTGGCAGTGAAGCCAACGGTGGTAATGTTGTACTTTCGGGTGGTAACGGGGCGACGGGAACTGCCACCAATCGTGATGGTGGTAATGTTGTGATTTCTGGTGGAACGCCAACAGGAACAGGCCTTGCTGGTAACGTTGCAGTTGGTCAAGGCACGACATCAACTACTCGCGACGGAGATCATTTTTACATTCCAACGTCAGCAGGTACACCAACAGGAACACCTGCAATAATTGCAGGATTGGTGCCTATGGTGTATGACACAACTAACGACCAATTGTACATTTACTCTGGTGGCTCATGGAAGACATCAGGTATTGCCTTCACGTAACGGAGACTGGACAAATACAGCGACGCGAAGCCGGACGCTTTCCGTTTGTGGCGAAAATCGCAAGGCGCAATGCACCGAAACTCCCGAATTTTTGGACTGTTTGGATAAATAACTCATCGGATCTCTAGGGAGAACATCAATGAGAGTCAATTTTAGACAAGGTATCGTTGCTAACGCGATTACAACCACGTTTTCACTCGGTACAAGCGGGCCAACATTTTATGTAAATTTGGCCGTGCCAAACCCAAATTTCCCTCCAACATTCCAGTTTGCGGATGGTGATAGGAACTATCTCTATGCATTTCGTCTGGCTAAGCCAGATGCTTGGGGTCCTTTTCTGGCTGGTATTGTTGCGTATTTGTATGTTGATATCAACACCAGCACAGGTGCTGTAAGCTTTGGTTCAACACCGTTGAACCCAGTTACTGCATTTTCCGCACCAGGATTTGTAAGTCCAACCCCTCCACTTTCACCAGCAGTTGGTGATCTATGGAAAAATAGTTCTACACAAGCGTTGAGTTACTGGACTGGTTCAGCATGGGCTGACGCTACTGGACAACATTGGTACGATTCTCTGAATAATCAGATGAAAGTGTGGGATGGTGTTGCCCTACAGTGGATCCGTAAGATTCGTGTGTTTGCTGGTCAATTGCCTGCCGGCGGTCTTCCTTTGGTTAGTATGTCAATTAATTCCAGCTTGTCAAACGCCAATGTGAGCTACTATCTTGGTACACAAGTTGGTAATCAAGCACCAAATAGCTCTGGCTTTATTCTATTCAACAATAACGGTGATGCTCTCCGTCGTATGGATGGTACGTTCATTACAACAGAAGATGTTTTGGTTGCCGAAGGAGTAGTTGAAAGTGCACCAGTTACATTTGCAACAAATACTCTCGCAGCAGTAGCAGGAACAAGCCTTTCTGCTTATTCAATGGTTGCTTTCACCGCACCAGGTGAAGTTGGTATTATGACAGATCTTGATACCAACAAGAAAGTTTATGGTATTATCGTAGAAAGTGTTGCAACAGGTGGAACCGTTACTGTTATTACAACAGGTATTGTCAATAATCCTTTGTGGAGCTGGCCAACGGTTAATGCTCCATTGTATTGTGACAACACAGGCACACTTACAACAACACGTCCTGCATCCGCACCAGATCCAGTTGCAGCAGTTATCGATAACTTCACAATTTACTTGCTTGCTTGTGATGTATTTGTTCCAAGTGATATATTCGACACTACATACGTTAATGTAGCTGGCGATACAATGACTGGTTCATTGACCATGCAAACTGGTGCAACAGTTGTTCTTAATGACGCACCAGTTTTTGGAACAGATGCAGTAAACAAGACATATTCCGATACACAGTTGAGTACTCATGCAACAAACTTCACACTTCACCTAACAACAAACCAAAATGGCATGCTCGATGCATTGGAAGCAGGTGGTAATGGTATCGTTGTTAAGAATGCAGCAGCTACAACAGTAACGCGTTCGCTCGTTCAACCAGCGACGGGCATGACAATTACCAATCCTGATGGTGTTGCAGCAGCGCCAACATTTGCATTTGCAAATGATTTGGCTGCATTGGAAGGTCTTGCAACATTTGGTTTTGCTACACGCACAGCTGGTGATACGTGGACAACACGTACAATGACAGGAACAGCAGGTAATATTTCCGTTGCTGATGGTGATGGCGTTGCGGGTAATCCAACATTTGATTTGGCAACAGTTACACAAGCTGTTGGTGGATCATTCCTCAAGTTTACGCTCGATGGTTTTGGTCGCATAACAGCAAATACACCAGTTCTAGCAGCTGATGTCACAGCTTTGATTAGTGCAACATACGTCGATTCAACTGGCGATACAATGACTGGTGCTCTGGTTCATCCAGCAGGCACGGCAGCTGCTCCTTCAATTACATTTACTGGTGATCTAACAAAAGGTTTCTATGACAGTGGTGCTGGTCAAGTTAGTGTTGCAATCGCTGGTGTTGAAAAGGTTCGCTTTGATGCATCTGGTGTAACAACATTCTCTGGCTATGCATCGGGAACACCAGGAATGACTCTGTGGAATGTGACTGACCCAACAACAGGTATTTTCTTCGGTCCAGTCCCAGGCACAATGCATGTTTATATCGCTGGTGCTCCAGTCGCAACGTTTGGTGGACCTCCAGGTCCAATGACAGCGTTGGTGACAAGTGATATTGGTGTCACAGTTCAAGCATGGGACGCAGACCTTGATGCGATCTCCGGCCTTGGAGCTGGCGTTGTTGTTCTTGATGGTATTGGTGGTGCATTTGCACGTACCATTACAGGTACAGCAGGCAATATTGATGTAACAGATGGTGATGGCGTTGCGGGTAATCCAACGATTGATATTGCTGCAACTTATGTGGGTCAGACATCA
>Ga0315275_10006386_pt1 | contig 11269 bp, 11 predicted proteins | sample YL17G03_0_MG_FD_205557 | JGI IMG/M metagenome (GOLD analysis project Ga0315275, IMG submission 205557) | Sediment microbial communities from Yellowstone Lake, YNP, Wyoming, USA - YL17G03_0 | ecosystem: Environmental > Aquatic > Freshwater > Lake > Sediment | place: USA: Wyoming | collected...
GGTCCTGCGACCGCCCGCGCTAGACCTCCATGACCTCGGCCGTCTTCTTCTTCAGCAGCTCGTCCACGACCACGATGTAGCGGTCGGTCAGCTTCTGCGTCTCCGTCTCGAGGCGGCGCTCCTCGTCCTCGGGGAGTGTGCCTTCCTTCCCCTGCTTCTTGAGCTCATGGATGACCTCGTGACGGATCTGCCGGATGTGCACGCGGCCTTCCTCGGCGAACCTGGCGACGAGCTTCACCAGGTCCCGGCGCCGCTCCTCCGTCAGGGTCGGGATGGGCACGCGCACGACCACGCCGTCGTCGGTCGGGTTGAGCCCGAGGTCCGACTGCAAGATGGCGCGGGCCACCACCTTCACCAGGCTGCGGTCGTACGGCTGCACCACCAGCAGCCGCGGCTCCGGCGCGGACACCTGCCCCACCTGGATCAGGGGCACGAGTTGCCCGTAGGCCTCCACCCGGACGCTGTCGAGCAACGCCGGGCTTGCCTTGCCCGAGCGGATGCCCGTCAACTCCCGCCGCACGCCGTCCACCGCCTTCTTCATCCGATCTTCCGCTTCGACCAGCAACTTGTGTGTCATGGCCGTCACTCCGTGACCGAGGTCCCCAGCGCCTCGCCCTGCACGAGCTTCAGCAGGTTCCCGCGCCGGCCCACATTGAACACCACCAGTGGCAGGCGGTTCTCCTTGAGCAGGGTGATCGCTGTCAGATCCATGACCGCGAGGCCGCGATCCAGGATCTCCTTGTAGGTGATGCGCGGATAGAACGTCGCGTCCGGGTGGGTGACCGGATCGCTGCTGTAGATGCCGTCCACCTTGGTGGCCTTGAGCACCACGTCGGCGCCGACCTCGACGGCCCGCAGGACCGCGGCCGTATCGGTGGTGAAGTAGGGATTGCCGGTGCCCGCCGCCAGCACGACCACGCGGTCCTTCTCGAGGTGCCGCACCGCGCGGCGCCGGATGTACGGCTCGCAGACCCGGTCCATCTCGATGGCCGACATCACGCGGGTGTGGACCCCCCGCTTCTCGAGCGCGTGCTGCAGCGCCAGCCCGTTGATGACCGTGGCCAGCATCCCCATGTAATCGGCGCCGACCCGATCCATCCCCCGCGTGCTCGCGGCGAGGCCCCGGAAGACGTTGCCGCCGCCGGGCACGATCCCGACCTGGACGCCGAGTTGACGCACGTCGCGGATCTCATCGGCCAGCGCGGCCATCACCGTCTCGTCGATGCCGTGCCCGCCCCCACCGGCGAGCAGTTCGCCCGAGAGCTTCAGCAGCACGCGCTGCCAGCGGCCGGCCACTCGTGTCACTCCTGTCCGAGCCGGAACCGCTTGAAACGCCGCACGGAGACGTTCTCGCCCGTCTTGCGGGCGGCCTCCAGCACCAGGTCGCCGACCTTGAGCTTGTCGTCACGGATGTAGGGCTGATCGAGCAGGCACACCTCGGCGTAGAACTTCTCGAGCTTGCCGACCACGATCTTCTCGACGATGGCCGCCGGCTTGCCCTGCCCCTCGACCTGGCCCGCGTAGATCGCCCGCTCGCGTTCCATGCGCTCGGCGGGCACGTCCTCGCGTTTCACGAACTCCGCCCCCAGCGCCGCGACCTGCATGGCGAGATTGCGCGTGAGCTCCGCGAACTCGGGGGTGCGCGCGACGAAGTCGGTCTCGCAGTTCACCTCGATGAGCACGCCCGTGCGGTTGCCCGGATGGATGTACGCCTCCACCAGGCCCTCGTTGGCGGTGCGCCCGGTGCGGCCCTCCATCCTGGCATTGCCGGCCTTGCGCAGCACGTCGATGGCCTTCTCGAGGTCGCCCGCCGCCTCGCCCAGCGCCTTCTTGCATTCCATCATCCCGGCACCCGTGCGGTCCCGGAGCTGCTTCACCTGTTCGGCGGTGATCGTCATCTCACTCCCCTGTCGTCACGACGCCCGCCCGCGGCACCATCACGGACGGGCGTTCATCGAACCCGTTCCCCGGTTACCGAGGGCTCGCGGCCTGGACCTCGCCCTCGGCCTCTTCGCCGCCGAACGAGACGGTCTCCTGATCAGCGCCCTCCAGCGCGACTGCGCGCGTCTCGAGGATGGTGTCCGCGACCATGCGCGTGAACAGGCGGATGGCGCGGATCGCGTCGTCGTTCCCCGGGATCGGGTAGTTCACCACGGTGGGGTCGCAGTTGGTGTCCACGACGCCCACGATCGGCACCGCGAGGCGGTTCGCCTCGGCGATCGCGATCTTCTCCTTCTTGGTGTCGATCACGAAGACCAGCGACGGCAGGCCGGGCATCTCCTTGATGCCCGAGAAGGCGAACTCCAGGCGCGTGCGCTCACGCGAGAGGCGGGAGACCTCCTTCTTGCTCATCTTCTCGAACGTCCCGTCCGCCGCCATGCGGTCGAGTTCGTGCAGCCGCTTGATGCTGGTACGGATGGTCTTGAAGTTGGTGAGCATGCCGCCCAGCCAGCGCTCGGTGACGTGGTACTGGCCGCAGCGCTTGGCCTCTTCGACCACGATCGGCTTGGCCTGCTTCTTCGTGGCGATGAAGAGCACGTGCCCGCCACCGCGCACCACCTTCTCGATCACGGCCTTCGCCTCCTGGGCGCACTTCAGCGTCTTCTGGAGGTCGATGATGTAGATGCCGTTCCGCTCCATGAAGATGAACCTCTTCATCTGCGGATTCCAGCGCCGCGTCTGGTGCCCGAAGTGCACGCCGGCTTCGAGCAGGTCCTTCATCACGATATCTGCCACGACCATCCTCCTCGGGGTTCTGTCCTCCGCCCCCTCCGTCGTCCGCGAGCGCTGCCCCCCGCGGGGGACCCCGGCGCTCCGGCGGGGCGTGTGGGTTGGGTTTCCCGGACTAGCGCTTGCTGAACTGGAAGCGCTTGCGCGCCCCCGGCTGTCCGTACTTCTTGCGTTCCTTCATGCGCGGGTCGCGCGTCAGCAGGCCGGCGCGGCCGAGCACGGCCCGCAGGCTCTCGTCCTCGCGCACCAGCGCCCGCGCCACGGCGAGGCGAATGGCGCCCGCCTGGCCCGTGAGCCCGCCACCGTGCACCTTCGCCACGACGTTGAACTTACCCTCGGCGCTGGCCACGGCCAGCGCATGAAAGGCCGTCTGGACCAGCGTCTCCCGCGTCAGGTACTCGAGCGGGGTGCGGTCGTTCACCAGGTGCTTGCCGTTGCCAGGCAGCAGCTGCACGCGGGCCACCGCCTGCTTGCGCCGCCCCGTCAGGGGCTTGTTCGAGATCTCGGTCGCCATGCCTCTCCTCGTGCCTACTCGGGGTTCCAGAGAACCGGCTGCTGCGCCACGTGCGGGTGCTCGGGCCCCGCGTACACCTTGAGCTTCTTCTCCATGGCGCGGCCCAGCTTGGTCTTGGGCATCATGCCATGCACCGCCCGCATCACAACGCGTTCGGGGTGCTTCGCCATGACCTCGCGGATCGAGGTCCACGTGGCCCCACCCGGGTACATCGTGTGGTGGAAGTAACGCTTGTCCTCGGGCTTGCGCCCGGTGAGGACCACCTTGCTCGCGTTGATCACCACGACGTGGTCGCCGGTGTCGATGTGGGGCGTGTAGATCGCCTTGTGCTTGCCCCGCAGTACCATGGAAACCTGCGTCGCGAGCCGCCCCAGCGTCCTGCCCTCGGCATCCACGACCAGCCACTGCCGCTGGACGTCGCTCGGCCGGGCGGAATATGTCTTCATGCCGTCCTCCGCTGCACAATCCCGTCGGGCAAGCCCCGCCGGCGCCGCGGCGCACCGCAGCCACCGGACACAGGGACTCCCCGTATCCGTAAGAAGCGTCGGAGACTAGCAGTCTGCGGAAACGGGTGTCAAGCCGCTGCCCCGCCGGCCCCGCCAGCCCGCCTCCGCGAACCGGCTGGCCGGCGGGCACGGGCCCGCCCGGCTAGGCGAACTCCTTCAACAGCTGGCGGAGTCTGGCGAGGGGGAGGCCGACGACGTTGGCGTAGTCCCCCTCGATCCGGCGGACGAACTGGACGGCCAGGCCCTGGATGCCGTAGGCCCCCGCCTTGTCCAGCGGCTCGCCGGTGCGGATGTAGGCGCGCAGTTCGGCGTCGTCGAGCCGCGCGAACTGCACCTTCGTGACCTCGGCGGCCGTGCGCTGCTCACCGCCACGCACGAGGGCGAGACCCGTCCACACCTCGTGCGTGCGCCCCTGAAGCCGTCTCAGCGTCTCGAGGGCCTCGGCCTCGCCCGTGGGCTTGCCGAGCCGCACCCCGCGCGCCACCACCACCGTGTCGGCGCCGATGACGAGCGCCTCGGGGCGGCGTCCGGCCACCCGCCGGGCCTTCTCGAGCGCCAGCGCCCGCACACCGTGGCGCGGCTCGGCCTGGCCCGGCCAGTCACGGTCGGGCCCCGGATCCGCCACGGTGAAGGCGAGGCCCACCTGGCGCAGCAGTGCCACGCGGCGCGGCGAGGCCGAGGCCAGTACGATCGGCCCGCTCCCCCCGTAGAAGAGCGCGCCCGGGGTCCGCCGCGGCGCGCTCATTCCGCCTCGGCCTGCGCCGTGCCCGCAGCCGGGGTCTCGATCAGGAGCGTCACCGGACCGTCGTTCAGGAGCTCCACCGCCATGTGCGCCCCGAAGACGCCGCGCTGGACCGGCACGCCCTGCGACGCCAGCAGCGCGCAGAAGCGCTCGAAGAGCGGCTCCGCCTGCCCGGGCGGCGCGGCCGCCGTGAAGTCCGGACGGCGCCCGCGCCGCGTCTCCCCGTAGAGCGTGAACTGCGGCACGACGAGCGCGGCCCCGCCCGTCTGGCGCACGTCCAGGTTCATGAGCCCCTCCGGGTCGCCGAAGACCCGCAGCCCCGCGAGCTTCCGCGCGAGCCAGGCCGCCTGCTCCTCGCCGTCCGCGTGCGCCGCCCCGAGCAGCACGAGCAGGCCCGGGCCGATCTCGCCCGTGACGCGCCCCTCCACGGTCACGCGTGCCCGTGCGACGCGCTGCACCAGCGCCCTCATCGCTCGCCCCTGCCACGCCGGGCGCCGGCCGGGCGGAACATCCGCTGGCGGCGCTCGACGCGGGTCACCCCGCTCACGCGGCGGATGGCGTGCATCACGTCCTGCAGCTTCGCCAGGTGCGGCACCTCGATCACGAACACGCCACGCGCCCGGCGGTCCTCGCTCGCCACCCCCGCGCTGCGGATGTTGACCGAGGTCTGCGAGATCGCCTTGGCGATGTCGGCGAGCAGGGAATTGCGGTCGTGGCCGTAGACCAGGAGCCGCACCGGGAACTTGTGATCGAGGCTCACGTCCCACTCGACCGACACGCGGCGCTCCGCCGGCACGCGATCGCCGAAGGTGTTCGGGCAGTCCTGCCGGTGCACCGAGACGCCGCGCCCGATCGTGACGATGCCCACCACGCGGTCGCCCGGCACCGGCTGGCAGCAGCGGGCGTAGTTCACCATGACGTTCTCCACGCCCTGGATGCGGATGCCGCCCGCCGGCCGGCGCCCCAGCCCCAGCGCCTCGAGCGGCCCTTTCGCCAGGCGCTCGGCGAGCCCCTCCTTGGGCGGCTCGAGCTTCTGCGTCACCTGCGTCAGCGAGACCTGGCCCTCGGCCACCCGCGCGTAGAAAGTCTCGAGATCGCTGCAGCCGAACGCCCGCGCGACCTCCTCGAGCGGCACGTCCGCGGGCTTCTTCCGCAGGCGCTTGAGTTCGCGCTCCAGCATCTCGCGCCCCAGCGCCACGCTGTCCGTGTGGCGGCGCTGCCTCAACCAGTGGCGCACCTTGCTGCGGGCGCCCGGCATCTTGAGGACGTGCAGCCAGTCTTCGTGGGGCTGGGCCTGCGGGGAGGTGATGATCTCGACCGTGTCGCCATTCTGCAGCGCGTGCCGCAGGGGCACGAGCTCGCCGTTGACGCGGGCGCCGACCGTGTGCTGACCCACCGCCGTGTGGATCATGAAGGCGAAGTCCAGCGCCGTCGCGCCCTTCGGGAGGCGCTTGAGCTCCCGCCGTGGCGTGTAGGCGAACACCTCCTCCTGGTAGAGGGCGGTGCGCAGGAAGTCCATGTACTCGTCGTCGCTCGCGGCGCGCTGCCAGTCCGCCGTCTGGGCCACGAACCCGCCGAGCTTCGCGTCCAGCTCCTCGTCCACCTTGCCGCCCTGCTTGTAGACGTAGTGGGCAGCGATCCCGGTCTCCGCGGTGCGGTGCATCTCGCGGGTGCGGATCTGCACTTCCACCAGCTCCCCACCGGTGGCGAGCACGGTGGTGTGCAGCGACTGGTACATGTTGCTCTTGGCGGTGGCGATGTAGTCCTTGAAGCGCTCCGGCACCGGCATGAACAGGTCGTGCACGACGCCCAGCGCGCGGTAGCAGTCGCTGCGGGTGTGCGTGATGATGCGCAGCCCGAACAGGTCGTAGATGCTCTTGAAATCGTGCCCCGAGCGGAGCTTCGCGTAGATCGAGTAGAAGTGCTTGGGCCGGCCGCTGACCTCGGCCCGGATGCCGACCGCCTTGAGCCCCTCCTCGAGACGCTCCCGCACCCCCGAGAGGAAGCGCTCGCGCTCCTGGAGGCGAGCCTGGATCCTCTGGGCCAGCTCCTGGTAGGCGGGTGGATCGAGCACCTTGAGGCTCAGATCCTCGAGCTCGCGCTTGATGCCGGCCATGCCCAGCCGGTGGGCGAGCGGCGCGTAGACGTCGCGCGTCTCGACGGCGATCCGCTCCGCCCGCTCGCGGGGCAGGAACTCGATGGTGCGGATGTTGTGCAGACGGTCGGCGAGCTTGATGAAGATCACGCGCAGGTCGCGCGCCATCGAGAGCAGCATCTTGCGGAAGTTCTCGGCCTGCTGGGCCTCGCGACTGTCGACGTGCAGCCCGGCCAGCTTGGTCACGCCCTCGACCAACCCCCGCACCTCGCGGCCGAAGCGCTTCTCCACCTCCGCGATCGGCGTGCTGGTGTCCTCGACCGCGTCGTGCAGCAACGCGGCGCAGGCCAGCGTCGTGTCCAGCCGGGACTCCAGCAGTTCGACCAGGATGCGGCACACCGCCACCGGGTGGGAGATGTAGGGCTGCCCCGAGGCACGGCGCTGCGCCCCGTGCGCCTGCGCGGCGAAATCGAAGCAGGCGGCGACCCGGTCGCGATCCACGCGGGGCGCCTTCTCGTCGAGGACGGCAAGCAGCGAGGCGCGGAGTTCCGCCACCTCGGGGCCGGGGCCGGCAGAACTCACGGGACCCGCATCCCCTTCACCTTGAGCTGCAGGCGGGTCTCCCCCATCCACTCGTTGCGCGTGGGCACGAAGGCCAGCGTGCAGCGCCGCGCCCGCCCGACCTCGTCCGCCCGCGCGCCCAGGCCGAAGCCGATGGCCTCGACGCTCCCGGTGCCCCCCCCCCGCACCTGGAGGCGCAGGTGGCGCCCGTGCCCCACCGTGGTGACCGATTCCACCGCCAGGTCCGCGGCCTGGAAGAGCGGCTCCGGATTGTCGAGGCCATGCGGGGACATGCGCTCGAGCCAGTCCACGAGCCCGAAATCACACTCCGCCAGGTTCACCTCCGCGTCGATCATGAGCCGCGGCACGCAGTCGTCGGCCGAGAGCCGCTCGCGCACCAGGCGCTCGAGCCGCTCGCGCAGCTCGGGCAGCCGTGAGCGGTGCACGGTGAGCCCCGCCGCGAAAGCGTGCCCACCGTAGGCCTCGAGCAGGTCCGAGCACTCCGCCAGCACGGCATTCAGATCGAGCCCGGGCAGGCTGCGGCCCGAGCCCCGGCCGCGCTCGCCGTCGAGCGCCACCAGCACCGCCGGGCGCTGGAAGCGCTCGACCAGGCGCGAGGCCACGATGCCGATCACGCCCGCGTGCCAGCTCTCCGACCAGAGCAGGATGGACGCGCAGTCCGGCCAGCCCAGCTCGCTCTCGACGCGCTGCGCGGCCTCTGCCAGCGCCTCCTCGTCGTACTTGCGCCGCCGCTGGTTGTCGTCCTCGAGGCTCTGCGCCAGGTCGCGCGCCTCCGCGGCGTCGCGGGCGAGCAGCAGCCGCAGGCCCTGCTCGGCGTTGCCCATGCGGCCCCCGGCGTTGATGCGCGGAGCCAGCACGAACGCCACCTGCCCGCTCGTGACCTGGCGCCCGGCGAGGCCTGCCACCTCCATCAGCGCCTTCATCCCGATGCGCCGCGTGTGGTTCAGCCGCGCGAGCCCGAGCCGGGCGAGCACGCGGTTCTCCCCCACCAGTGGGACGACGTCCGCGATCGTACCCAGCGCCACCACATCGAGGAACTCGCTCGCCTCCTCCAGTCCGCCGCGACCGCGCAGCAGCGCCTGGGCGAGCTTGAATGTGACGCCCACGCCGGCCAGTGCCTTGAACGGATAAGCGCAGCCGGGCCGCCGGGGATTCACCACCGCCACCGCCGCGGGCAGCACCGCCGGCGGCTCGTGGTGGTCGGTGATGATGGTATCGAGCCCGAGCTCACGCCCGCGTTCCACCGCCTCGACCGCGGTCACGCCGCAGTCGACCGTGATGACCAGGCTGCAGCCCCGGCGCCGCGCCTCCTGCATGGCCTCGACCGACAGCCCGTAGCCGTCGCGCGTGCGATGCGGGATGCGGACCTCCACCCGGCCTCCCAGGTCCCGGAGCACCGAGTAGAGCAGGAAGGTCGAGGTGATGCCGTCGACGTCGTAGTCGCCGTGGACGAAGATGCGCTCGCCGGCCGCCAGCGCCTGCTGGATGCGCGGCACCGCCACGTCGAGGTCCCGCAGCAGGAACGGGTCGTGCAGGTCCTCGATCCCGGGATCGAGGTAGCGCCGCGCCGCGTCCGCGCTCTCCATCCCCCGGTTCACGAGGGCGTGCGCGGCGGCCACCGGCGCGCCCAACTCGAAGGCCAGCGCCTGCGCCCGGCCAGCGTCACGCCGGGGATGCGGCACCCACTCGGGAGCGGAGGTCGAAGCGATCAAGGGACGCCTTCGAAGAGGAGCGCGCGGCAGCGCGGTGGAGGACGATGCTTCAGGCACGCTAGCAGTCCCCCGTCGAAAGGGTCAAGGCCGTGCGGCGCGCATCAGGGCGGCGAGGCGAGCCGCGCGCGCAACGCCTCCACCCGGCCATCCGCCGCCGCGGGCAGTTGCCGCGCGCGCGCCAGCGCAGCCGCGGCGCCCGGGCCGTCACCCAGCGCCGCGCACGTGCGGGCGAGCTCGAGCCATGCATCATAGCGCGCGGGCTCCAGGCGCACCGCGCGTTGGAGTGCGGCGCGCGCTTCGGCGTGCCGCCCGGTGTCGTTCGCGGCCACGCCCTCCGCGTAGGCCAGGATGACATCCGCGGGGAGCAGCCGGGCCGCCTGGGCCAGCACCGGGTACGCCTCGGCGGCCTGCCCGGTGTTCAGCAGGTACTGCCCCCAGAGCGATTCGACCGCCGGCTGTCCCGGGGTGCGCCGGCGCAGCTCCAGGAGCGCGGCCCGGCCGGCTTCGATGCGACCGAGTGCCAGGAGCGCGGCCGCGCGCAGCAACCGCGGCTCGTTCTCGGCATTGTGCTGCGCGATGGCCCGGTCCGCCTCGCCCAGCGTGCTCCCCCAGTCGCCCCGCCGGTACGCCAGGAGCGCCCGGATGCTCGGCTCCTCCGGCCGCGACGAATCGAGTGAGCGGGCCGCGTCGAGTTCGCGCATGGCCTCCGCGTCACGGCCCGCCAGCACGAGCATGCGCGCCCACTGGGTGCGCGCCATGTAGTTGCGGGGCGCGCGGCGCGCCATGGATTCGAAGAGCGCGGAGTCGTCGTGCCACTCGGGCAGCAGCGGGACGAGGACGGACGCGCTCCCGAGCACGAGCGCCGCCGTGACGCCCACCCCGGCCCACCACGCACGCGGCCGGCCGCGCAGCGCCTGGAGCCCCGCTCCCACCGCCCAGGCCAGGCCGGCCGAAGGAAGGTAGAAGAAGCGCTCCGAGTAGAGGAAGGAGCCCCGGCTCAGGTTGACGGCCAGCGTGGGCAAGAGCGTCAGCCAGAAGAGCGCCAGCGGCAGCGCCGCGCTCGCCCGCTTCCACAGCAGCCAGCCCAGTGCCAGCGCGAAGAGGGCGTGCAGCGCCGCCGCGCCGGCCACGGTCCAGGCGGCGGCGCTCGCGGGCGCCAGCAGGACCGCGGGCGTGTGATTGAACCAGGGCCAGGCGAAGGCGAGGTAGCCCGGGAACATCAGGGCCAGCGCCCGGAGCCCCTGCGAGCCGGCCTCGGAAGCCATGGGCACCTCGGGCACGCGCACCCAGGCCTGGTGCACGATCAGGTGCAGCGCCGTGACCGCCGCGTAGGGCGCGAGCCACCGCGCGCTCGCGCGCAGGTCCGGGCTGCGCCCCCCGATCCCGATCCGCTCCGCCACCGCGACCAGCAGCAGGAACGGCAGCGCCGTCTCCTTGCTGAGCAGCGCGAGCGCCAGGGCGAGGAGCGGCGCGACACCCGGCCAGGCACGGCCCCCCGCCCGCGCGCGACGGTCGAGGAGCAGCGCGAGCAGGAAGAAGACCGCGCAGTAGACGTCGGTCCGGCCCGAGATCCACGCCACCGACTCGAGGTGCGCGGGCAGGGCCGCGAAGAGCAGCCCCGCCAGCCCCGCCGCCAGCGCCGGGATCCCGGCCCCGAGCGCCAGCGCCGCCACCAGCGCCGAGACCAGCGCGTGCGCGAGGGCGTTCATCAGGTGGAACCAGCCCGGGGTCCAGTGCGAAAGCGCCCCGTCCACCCCGTAGGAGAGCGTGATCAGCGGGCGCCACAGACCAGAGGAATGCGCTCCGCTGCTCGCCGACCAGAAGTCGCCCAGGAGCGCGCGGCCGAGTCCCGCCGCCGAGCGCAGCAGCGGGTTCTGCTCGATCAGCAGGTGATCGTCCCAGACGTATCCGCCGCCCAGCCCCGGCAGATAGAGGATGAAGGCCGCGAGCGCCGCGGCCAGGACGGCCTGCGCCCCGCGGCCAAGGCCCCGCCCGCGGGCCAGCGCCGGCGGGACTTCGGCCGCCGTCCCCGGCGTCCTGCCCCGGCCCTTGCGCGACCTGCTCATCGAACGTGTCCTGGGTGACGCCCCGGCGCCGCCGCCGCCGCGGGGCCCGCTTGCGGGGGCACCGTGCGTTCGGCGGCCTTCCGGAGGTACAGACCCGAGTCTCCCGTAAGCCGAATTCTGTCGGATTGCTCCGTGGTGATCATTCGTCTGGGGCGTGCGTCACCGCGCGCCTCGATGCGACCGACCCCGGGGTGCTAGCGGAGCGGGACACACTCCTCCCCCTCTATGCGGTCTTGCTCCAGGTGGGGTTTGCCGAGCCGGCCCCGTCACCGGGACCGCTGGTGCGCTCTTACCGCACCGTTTCACCCTTGCCCGCAATGCG
>Ga0315275_10006388_pt1 | contig 11267 bp, 8 predicted proteins | sample YL17G03_0_MG_FD_205557 | JGI IMG/M metagenome (GOLD analysis project Ga0315275, IMG submission 205557) | Sediment microbial communities from Yellowstone Lake, YNP, Wyoming, USA - YL17G03_0 | ecosystem: Environmental > Aquatic > Freshwater > Lake > Sediment | place: USA: Wyoming | collected...
AAGTTGGGGCATCGTGGGAAGGTTTTGTTCTTGAGCAGGTCACCTATCGGCTGGCAGCCAGAGCTGACGAATGTTTCTTCTGGGCCACTCATGGAGGAGCGGAGCTGGATCTTCTTGTTGTCAGAGGGCAACAACGGCTGGGATTCGAGATAAAAAGAACGACCTCTCCCCAGATCACTCCTTCGATGCGTTATGCATTGTCAGATCTTAAGCTTCGATCTCTGGACGTTATCCATGCAGGAGAAAAAACATTTCCAATGGACAAAAAAATACGCGCAGTGGCTTTGATGCGTCTGCTCCTGGATATCAAACCTCTGGGATAGCGAAATCTAAAGAGGGAAGAAGAGTTCAATCTGGCAGGGAAGGGGTTCAGATGTGGCAATTCATAATATGTGTTTTGCGTGATCCCCTTGCGACCTACGACTCGCGACTTGCGATTTCAGTTTTTGGGGTGACTCTATGCCCTATGCGCTTTGCGCTATGCAGGTTTCTGAGGTTGCCTTACGCCTAACGGGTTTTGCGGTAACGCTATGCGCTCTGCGCTTTGCTCTTTGCGTTTGTTGCTTGTACCCCTTACTCCTTGCTCCTCACTCCTAACGGTATCTTTGGGAGGTGGCCATGCCAGCGATTGCATCTCTTGAAGACTTAAAAGCTGCCCAGAAAGATCTCTTGGAAGCGAAAGATCTGGATGAGTTGAAGGGTGCGTTCAAGAAATGGCGTCGTATTGGCTGGAAGAATGTCTGCAAGCTGTGGCTAGAAGAGAGGACCCCAGAACAACTTAAAGGTGAAGGCGAATAAACGTCATTTTGGTGAGTTAGAGATGCTGTGTGCGTTTTCAGTTTCGACCCCTTACGCCTTACGACTTACGCCTTACGGTATCTTAAGGTTATGGCTCCAAGAACGTACCCCAGACCAATTAAAGGGTGAAGGCGAGTGAGGTTTTCTTGCTTTGTAGGAAATGGTGTGCCTGTTTTTTGTTTCAACCCCTTGCGCCTAACGACTTGCACCTTACGCCCTACTTTTCTTGAAGGGAGAGGGTGAGTAGTAGTTGAAGTTGGGGGATGTCTTGAAGATTTTTGTTGGTGTCACTGATTTTGATTGGTTTAGTTATTTTTCAGGAATGCCCGGCATTGACGAAGTGAATTTCTGGCAGCCAAGCGGGAGTCACCGTTTTCAATCCTTGAATCCTGGTGAGGCCTTCCTCTTCAAGCTCCACAGCCCCCACAATTATATTGTCGGGGGCGGGTTTTTCGCCCACAACACAATCCTCCCCTTAAGCCTTGCTTGGGATGCTTTCGGTGATAAGAATGGAGCAAGGTCGAGAGAAGAGATGTGTATTCGGATCCTCAAATATCGGCGAAAAGAAGCTGCCAGTACTGAAGACTACCAGATTGGTTGTATTCTCCTCGAACAACCCTTTTTCTTCGAACGGGAGGATTGGATTCCTGTTCCAGCGGACTGGAGCCCAAACATAGTCCAGGGGAAGAGTTATGATACGTCCATAGGTCTAGGCCAGAAGCTTTGGGAGGACATTCAGTCACGCCTTCAAGCAAGGAAGGGTTTGTGGCAAGATCCACTCGTCGCGGAACCGGAGGCTCAGTATGGGGTTCCCATATTGGTTATGCCCCGTTTAGGTCAGGGAAGTTTTCGTATCCTCGTAACGGATGCCTATCAGCGTAGATGTGCAGTAACACAAGAAAAAACATTGCCCGCCTTGGATGCAGTGCATATCAAACCTTTTGGTGAAAGTGGCCCTCACAAGATCAATAACGGATTGCTTCTCCGATCTGACATTCACAAACTTTTCGATTCTGGATATGTAACCATCTCTCACGACTACCGTTTCGAAGTGAGCCGGCGTATCAAACAAGAGTTTGAAAATGGTAGAGATTACTATGCCATGCATGGCCGATCACTTCATCTGCCACCGGATCAACGGTTGCGCCCAGGCGGAGATTATATTGCATGGCACAACGGAAATGTTTTTCGAGGATAATAAAATAAGAAAGCCATGATTACCGAAGCCGATACCTGCCGAAAGTATGTTCTCCCAAGACTCATCCAGTCTGGTTGGGACAATGAGCCTCACTCGTTCACAGAGCAAAAGACTTTCACAGATGGGCGCATTGTGATCGTTGGGGAAAAGACCAAGCGCCGTCGGCAGAAGCGAGCGGATTATCTGCTTCGTTACACTCGCGACTTCATGATCGCCGTCATCGAGGCCAAGGCTGCATACAAATCCCCGGGTGATGGTCTCCAGCAGGCAAAGGAATACTCGGAAGTCCTTGGATTGAAATTCGCTTATTCAACTAACGGTCACGGCATCATTGAGTTCGACTATCTCAGTGGACAGGAAAAGGAACTTAATTCGTTTCCTTCTCCCAAGGATCTCTGGGAACGACTACAATCTAGTCAGAACCTGAATGAAGAAGCAACGAAGCGCTTTCTTACTCCTTCATACCAGCACACCGGGAAGAACCCCCGTTACTACCAGGAAATTGCGATCAACTGGACCGTCCAGGCAATCCTTCAACGTAAGCCACGCATCCTGCTAACAATGGCCACGGGGACGGGTAAAACCCTCGTGGCCTTTCAAATTTGCTGGAAACTTTGGAACGCACGATGGAATAGGACCGGAGACTACAGGCGTCCGAAAATCCTTTATCTGGCTGACCGGAACATTCTGGTTGATGACCCTAAGGATAAAGACTTTGCTCCTTTTGGCGATGCGCGCCACAAGATTGAGTTTGGCCAGGCTATTAAGAGCCGCGAGATGTATTTCTCCACCTATCAAGCCATTGCGAAGGATGAACGCCGTCCCGGGCTTTACCGTGAATACGCTCCGGACTTCTTCGATCTCATCATTGTTGATGAGTGCCACCGGGGGAGTGCTCGTGATGAGAGCAATTGGCGAGAGATCCTTGAGTACTTCAAGCCCGCCTACCAGTTGGGCATGACAGCAACACCCCTCCGCGAAGACAACCGGGATACCTATCGTTATTTCGGAAAGCCTATCTACACGTACAGTTTGCGCCAAGGGATTGATGACGGGTTTCTTGCTCCCTACCGTGTGCACCGTGTGGTTACTACCTATGATGCGACAGGATGGCGTCCAAGCCAGGGAGAACTTGACCGTTACGGCCGCGAGATCCCGGATGGAGAATATCACACGCCTGATTTTGAACGCATTGTGGCCCTGCGTGCAAGAACCGAGGCTGTCGCTCACCACTTGACCGACTTTCTGAAGAAAACCGACCCATTTGGAAAGACCATCGTCTTCTGTGTAGATCAGGAGCACGCCGATGAGATGCGCCGTGCCCTGAATAACTTGAATACAGATCTCGTTCAGAAATATCCTGACTATGTATGCCGCGTCACTTCGGAGGAGGGACAGGTTGGACGGGGACATTTGAGTAATTTTCAAGAGCTTGAGAAACCGACGCCTGTCATCGTAACCACATCGAAACTGCTGACAACCGGGGTGGATGTACAGACGTGTAAGAACGTTGCTTTGGTTCAGGTCATCAATTCCATGACTGAATTTAAGCAGATCATAGGCCGGGGTACTCGTGTACGCGACGATTATGGAAAATTATTCTTTAACATTTTGGATTACACGGGGAGCGCCACCCGGCTCTTTGCTGATCCTGAATTTGACGGAGATCCCGCGCTCATTACGCAGGAAGAGATCGATGCCAGGGGAGAATTAGTCCCGAATACCTATGAAATCATCGAACAAGAAAAACCCATTGCGGCCGATCCTGAAGTCGACTGGGAGGTTACACCTTCCATTACAGATGATTCAGAGGGAAATCGCCGAAAGTACTATGTTGACGGAGGGCATGTTGAAATTGCCGCCCATCTTGTCTATGAGCTCGATCCCGACGGGAAACAGCTCCGCGTCGTCAAATTCACGGACTACACGGCGGAAAAGGTTCGCACATTCTACTCTTCGGCCTCCGAATTACGCAAACGGTGGATAGACCCGGTGCAGCGGGTAGAGATTATTAGTTTACTTGAGGAACGAGGAATCACGTTTGAACAACTGGCATCTGCTGCCAGCCAGCCGGATGCTGATCCCTTGGATCTGCTCTGCTACATCGCTTACAATGCACCTCTTCGAAGCCGTCGCGAACGTGCCGATCACCTGAGAAGGGATAAGAAGGATTTCTTTGATCAATACGGCCCCGAGGCGAAGATTATCCTCAATGAGCTTCTTGACAAATATGCCGATCATGGAACAGCTCAGTTCGTTATCCCCGATGTATTGAAGGTTCCTCCCATTTCAAGCCACGGAAACATCATGGAGATCGCAACCCTTTTTGGTGGACCTGAAAAGTTGAAAGAGGCAGTGACCCAACTTCAGACTCTCCTATATACCGCATAAAGGACGGATAATTCATGGCTCGAACAATTAAAAGTAAACAACCTCTTACTACCACTCAGCAACTGGGAAGCCTCATCAAATCTTCGCGAGACATTATGCGCAAGGACAAGGGGTTGAGCGGCGATCTGGATCGTCTTCCCATGCTTACATGGATCATGTTCCTCAAGTTCCTCGACGATCTGGAGCGCATGCGTGAACAAGAGGCCGTAATGGCGGGGAAGAAGTTCAGGCAGACCATCAATCCGCCGTACCGATGGCGTGATTGGGCGGCCAAAGAGGACGGAATCACCGGTGATGAACTTATTGCTTTTATCAATAGTGAAGAAGCGATGCGTCCTGATGGTAAGAAAGGTCCGGGTCTATTCGCTTACCTAAGGGGCCTTCAAAGTTCGAATGGAGCGGATCGGCGCGATGTCATTGCCACTGTGTTTAAAGGCACTATCAACCGCATGATCAATGGTTATCTGCTGCGAGACATAATCAACAAGATTAGCGGCATCCACTTTAATTCTTCTGATGAGATTCATACGCTGAGCCACCTGTACGAATCCATGCTCAAGGAGATGCGTGACTCTGCAGGAGACTCCGGGGAATTCTATACCCCGCGCCCTGTCGTCCGACTCATGGTCGAAGTCATTGATCCCCGCCTTGGAGAAACGGTTCTTGACCCAGCTTGTGGTACTGGAGGTTTTCTGGTCGAAGCCTACAAACACATGGAACAGCAGTGCAAGACGATTCAGGATCGTGAGCTTCTTCAGACAAAGAGCATCTTTGGAGGTGAAGCCAAGCCGCTGCCCTACCTGCTGGCCCAGATGAATTTGCTTCTGCACGGCCTGGAGTTTCCACAGATCGATCCTCTGAACAGCCTGCGGTTCCCATTGAGGGAAATCGGAGATAAGGATCGCGTGGATATCATACTGACGAATCCACCTTTCGGTGGCGAGGAGGAACGTGGGATCCTTGGCAACTTCCCTGATGATAAACAGACCTCAGAAACCGCGCTGCTTTTTCTCCAACTTATCATGCGTAAACTAAGACGGCAGCCTAAGCCCGGAAGGGCGGGCGTCGTTGTACCCAATGGCACTCTCTTTGGCGATGGTGTCTGCGCCCGGATCAAAAAGGAACTCCTCAAGGAGTTCAATCTTCACACTATCGTGCGCCTGCCCAACGGCGTTTTTGCCCCTTACACCAGCATCCCGACGAATTTGCTCTTTTTCGAACGATCTGGTCCAACTAAAGAAATCTGGTATTACGAACAGCCGCTCCCCGAGGGGCGCAAGCAGTACACGAAAACTGCATCGATTCAATTTGAGGAGTTCGCTGACTGCTTGGCCTGGTGGAAAAAACGCAAAGAAAACGAACGCGCCTGGAGAGTCAAAGCTAGCGATCTTTTGAAGTATAACGGGGATGGTAACCTCGTCTCCATCAACCTCGACATCAAGAACCCAAACAACAAACAGGACTTTGCGCACCTCCCTCCGGATCAATTGGTGCAGGATATCCTAAGAAAGGAACAGCGGATCGTGGAAATTTTAGGGGAGATCAAAAGGAAATTAGTTTCCGCGTAAACGAAGATCATGCTGAAGTTGTCCTTCAGACAGACATATGCTGAGTTAATGGTTCGCGTGGCCGCAACGATTCTTTTCAGTGCGCTTGAGAGAATCAAAACGCCACGAGTTGCCCTCGCCGAATTGACTGAGTGTCTTCAATATGGTTTCACGGCACGCGCAATAGCTGAGCCAGTAGGCCCAAAATTCATAAGGATCACAGATCTTCAAGATGGTAAAGTAAACTGGCAATCAGTTCCGTTCTGTAACTGCGATTCGCAAGAAAAATATATGCTTCGCGATAACGATATTCTGTTCGCAAGAACAGGGGCTACGACAGGAAAGACATACCTGGTCTCTCAACCGCCGCCATCTGTTTTCGCTTCATACCTCATCAGGCTTCATCCAAAACCGGAAGTGACGGCTGGATACCTGTATGCTTTTTCCCAATCCGATGACTATTGGTCCCAAATCATTTCCGAAAAGGAAGGCTCAGCCCAACCCAACGTGAACGGACAGAAATTATCGTCTCTGATGATTCCATTGGTTTCAGCACAACTTCAACAAGCCATAGCTAATTTCATCGAACGAGTGCGTTCACGTCAAGATGGTGCATCAGAGGATCTACCTGAATTACCTAGTCCGCTGGCAGAGCAGCGGACGATTGTTGCAAAGATTGAGGAATTGGCCGCCCAAATCCATGAAGCCCACACCCTCCGCCAGAAGTCGGAAATCGAAATTCAACAAATGCTCCTTGGAGCTTTCAGCAGCATCGCTGATAAATCCCCCCGAATGCTTATGGGCGAAGTTGCTCCTTTGATTCGGCGGTCCGTGCAAGTTGATCCGCTGGGAGTTTATCCCGAATTGGGTATAAGATCATTTGGCAAGGGGACTTTCCACAAGCCTGCTCTCTCAGGCCTGGATGTGGGGGGGAAACGTCTTTTTCAAATTGAACCTGGTGATCTTCTATTCAATAATGTGTTTGCTTGGGAGGGCGCGATTGCGGTTGCAAAGTCACAGGATGGAGGTCGTTTTGGATCTCATCGTTTTATTACATGTGCTCCGAAATCTGGACTTGCAACCTCTCAATTTCTCTGTTTCTACTTCTTAACAAAAGAAGGACTTGAACGGATTGGGGAGGCATCACCTGGTGGGGCAGGTAGAAACAGGACACTAGGTTTGGAGACACTTGCTAGAATAGAAGTCCCTGTACCTGCTATTTCCGAACAAAAGTGGTTTCATTGTTTAATGATAGAAGTTGAGAGACTTCGGTTTTTACAGGCCGAGACCACCGCTGAGTTTGACGCACTGCTGCCATCCATCCTCGACCGTGCCTTCAAAGGAGAATTGTGACATGGCTAAACGCGCACCTTTGGTCTGTCAGCATCTGGAAAACATTTCGCGGGAGGCGCTGGAGAAGTATCAAAGTATTGTCCAGCGATATGTGCGCCGAAGACAGGGTGTATATGCTCTTTATAGACGCAATAAGCTGTATTATGTGGGACTGGCAAGTAATCTCCGCTCGCGTCTCGCCCATCACTTGAGAGACCGACATCAGAGTTCGTGGGATCGTTTCAGCGTGTATCTAACCATCGGAGACAGTCACCTGAAAGAGCTGGAATCTCTTGTCCTTCGGGTTGTAAGGCCAGCCGGAAACAAACAGAAGGGGAGATTCGCAAAATCCGAGGATATGCGGAGAAGATTTGCGAGGGACGTGCGGTCACAAATGCGCAATGAATTGACCTCTATCCTTGGCAAGAGAACTCCACAAAAAGAGGACGAAGAAGAGGAGCGAGAGGAAGGAAAACAACCTGTCCTAGCCCAATACATAAAAAGTCCCGTGAAATTGCAGGCTCGATACAAGCGAAAGACCATTAAGGCCCGTGTCAGACGCGATGGATCGATCAGTTTTCTAGGTAAGATTTATCGCTCTCCTTCCCAGGCTGCTGCAGAAGCATGTAAACGCCGAACATGCAATGGTTGGACCTTCTGGCAATACGAACGCGCCCCCGGCGACTGGGTCAAGTTGAATGAACTTCGAAAATAGCAAAGCGAGGGAAGGCTGAGGAGTTACGTTTTCATATGCCCTGAAATTCATGCTCCAATAGAAAAGAGATGGGAATGGGTCAGCCCTGGACACGGGACAAACACTTTAATACTGAACGCCTGGCACCGACTTTTAATTGATTTGATCAAGGCTATCAAGGGGAAGTATGGGGTTACACTTCTTGGGAACACTCCGATTAGAATCAGCAATAATTAAGGGGAGCAGCCCCAGAAACCGGACCCTAAGGTCTCTTTAGTTTCCGTCTTACTCCCCTGTCTATAGCTCATTTATTTGTTATTATGATAACTTAAATGTGAAAATTGTCAAGGAAAATCTGAATCATGATCAATATCAACCGAGAAAAGTGGGAGATTTCGAAAGCAGATACCCCCGCCAAAAAGATATTAATTGAAAAATGGCTAGAAATATTCAATAGATACACCATCGACACGTACAGAGTACACTTTCATAGCAGCCACAGTATCCTCGTTGAGTTGCTAGATCTCTTAGCAATATCAAGAGAATTCAATATTCCTCCAAGGTACCTTCAATGGGTTGCCGAAGAAGCCTTAGCTCTACTGAAAGATGACCCCGTGATACCCCAAATCATCAAGCCGTACGGAGCCTTATTAGGAGAGTTAAGCAACAAATTGAACTGGGAAAATGAGGGAGCTGCTTCCAATATTAAGTACCTGGTTGGAAGTTTCGTTGGCCTTTTGAATACGTCATATCTCGAGAGTCTTTTCCAAGCAGTCAAAATAAAAGTCAAACAGGGCGACGAGGATTCCATAGTGAAGCTTGTTGATCGTATGGGATCCTATTTAGTTTCAAGCGAATTAAGTCCAGATTTCCTTTATGCGGTAGGGAATTCATTTTTCAAGGATCAATCGCTATCTTTTGAGGACAAATTAGATAACTTTCTTGAGTCCATAACGCCAAAAGAAAACACTTTTCAAGTAGTTATTAAGTTTGAATTGTCAAACGCAGATTCTGCCCCAGAAAACATTCTTGACATTGAGATAAGCAAAAAGAAAAACCCCAAAACTAAGAACCCAATAGAAATATCTTATTTAACTGGAGGTGATTACACATACTATGCGACCGTAAACATGAAAGCAAGAGATTTGCATATGGCAGGCATAAAGTCTGTTCAAAAACTTGAGAGTGCGCTAGACGTCTACTCATACGGGTTTCCAATAAATAAGATTGCTATCGACTCCTACGTAATTGTTTATATGGATTTGGGAAGACAATTCAAAAGGGTTGCGGCAAGACCAATTCTTCCGGGTTTTTACAGAAGCGATGAAGAGTGGTTTAGAACCGTTAACCAATATACAAGTCAGATTTACCAAAATCAAAAAGTGTCGAACAGAACAAAAGATAAAATCCGATCTGCTCTTAGGTATGGCCGTCAAGGGAGACTATCAATAAATGTTGAAGAGAAATTCATGAATATTTGGATTGCCTTTGAATTCCTTTTGAGAAGACCTGGATATCGAAATATTATAGATCCCATCATTGAGTTTGGCCCAAAAATATTGTCAATTTACCATTGTCGAAAGATCCTTCGAGACTTAGTGGAGAACATAAATCGGCTGAAGGTGGTCTATTCACAGAATATCAGAGAAAAATTGGATACTGGTAGACAATTCAAAAGTAAAGAAGCGCGCCTACTGGCAATTCTTAGAAATCAAGTTGATAGGCAAGAATTATTAGAGGCATCCCAAAATTGGCCTTTATTACAATTTAGGATCAAACAAGTAGCTGATAGGTTTTCAAGCTCCGAAAGTATATGGAAATCAATTCAGACTCATGAACAAATCGTCCGATGGCACTTAGCCCGGATATATCGCCTTAGAAATCGAATTGTGCATGGAGGGGAACATAATCTTTTAATCAATCAACTATCTTCAAATCTCACATCATACCTTTTTGATACCCTTAACGAAGCGGTCTATCAATTAGCAACTCGAGAATCTTGGAATTCCATCGAAGACGTTATTTCTGCCTATGCCTTCACCTACGATATTGCTGCAAACCGATTAAAAAAGGACAAGACCTCGTCAATTCACTTGGATGAGGTAATCGATCCAATAAGGTGTTTGATACCTTAGATAAAATGCGATGCCAAAGGAACAGGGCTGAGCAGAGGTTTCAGTTTCAGGTCTTGACGTGAGACTGAAGGATAAAGGACTTGGTGTCCGCTAAGAAGGAGGACGGGTCAGCCCTTGACATGGGACAAACAGCTTAATTGGAAAGGGGTCAGCCCTTGACGCAGGACAGATACTTTAATGCCAGCTAATCACTAACACCGACTCTTCTTACAGGCGCTTCATTGCCGCTGATGAACTTAATCGTTAGGTTCATCCTATATACTTTATGAATTTTGAACATAGAAGATCACTGGCACTATCAAATATTCCAATAACTGGAACTTATCGCCATAAGGACATTTTCCAAATAATGCCGGCCGATTCAGAAGCACCTCGCCCAAGAGCAGTTCTAGATCATCACCCGTTTGTAATTGAGTATCGATTCATAATTGATGAATTGCCAAGAACCTTTCCAGATGGACAAATAATGCCACAATGGGTAAGGAATAACGAGGAAGCGGCAAGAATCCTCAAGGAGTTGCTTCTATTGTTAACAGTTTTTTCATGTGGCCGGCTTTTCTTATACGCTCCCAAACAAACATGGTTTATACCTATGGGCAAGAAAGGTGAGGAGCCGGCTTTAAGAGAAGTCGAATGGGGGCAGCAAGGTTATTTTTATAAAGGATTCCAATCGAATATAGGTGGTTTTTCAAATCTGAACGGTTCATCAATCAAACAAATTGATCCAAATGAATACTTTAATAGATATGGCAGATACGCGGACCAAGAGTACGATCTCCCAAATAATATTGGTAATCTTTTTGATATCTATTACTCATTAGAGGAGGAAGCAAAGGAATCATTTCTATGCTCATCTTCATTATTTGACCAGGGGGTTGAGATGTGGTCTGAGCATCCTAGTCTCTCTTTCGCTGCTATGGTTTCTTCTCTTGAAACGCTAGTACACATTGATAATAGAAAGGAGAGAATAGAAAGATGCAAGGAATGTAAGCAAGATGTATACAGAGTAGTGGAAAGATTCCGGAATTTCCTTAATAAATACGGTTCGCCCAGCCCTGAATTTAAGAAATATGCTTTAAAAATCTGGTAGGAAGTGGCCATAGTGACCACCCCCTCCCAACAGAACGGCTCGTACCGACCAGGTAAGCCGCTCTTCGATTAGTAGGTAAATG
>Ga0315275_10006390_pt1 | contig 11266 bp, 11 predicted proteins | sample YL17G03_0_MG_FD_205557 | JGI IMG/M metagenome (GOLD analysis project Ga0315275, IMG submission 205557) | Sediment microbial communities from Yellowstone Lake, YNP, Wyoming, USA - YL17G03_0 | ecosystem: Environmental > Aquatic > Freshwater > Lake > Sediment | place: USA: Wyoming | collected...
GATAGAAGACGTGGGGAATGGACTTTATAGAACAACAATAACAACGTTTAATGCCGGGCAGGCCGAGATATTTGCAGTATTAATGCCCCAAACCATTCCTCCATATCCGCTTGCGACCAACCCGACCAAAATAGTGAATTTCACAATGCGCAAAGTGGACCCCACGACCACTCGAATAATACCGGATCCTTTCAGCATCAAAGCCTGCGAATCCTTGGACCTGATGGTTGTCGGTCGGTACGAGAATCAGCCCGCCGACCAGGTAAGCGATATCACTAATCTTTATAAATTTGTGGTCAATGGCCCGGCTCAAGTTACTAAAGGAGGGCATCTGGTGGCTGACTGCTTCCCCGGCGGGTTGAGAGATATCGAGAAAAAAATCAATGTTTATGCCTTGCCTAGAATTTCGGGCCTCGAGGATCCGGGAGGAGGCGGCGGTGGACAGGAAACGGGATATATTAACGGGAAGGTATTCAAGACCCCTTATCCGTTTGACCCAATCCAGGGAACGAGTATTCGCATACAGGGGCAAAGCAATTTCTCCGACTCCTCCGGCTCCGACGGAAGCTATTACCGAAGTGGAATTCCCGTTTATTCGTCTTACACAATAAAAGGCATCAAATCGGGTAAATACCTCGTCACAAAAACAAATGTTGCTGTCACCGCCGGACAAACCACTACCGCCAATCTCTATCAGACTTCCGGTAGCGATGCGGACGGGGATGGATCCGTTGACTCGTCCGATCATGACGACGACAACGATGATGTCTCCGATACCAGTGAGCCGAGCACCAGCTGTCATTTCAGCGTGGACTGTGACGAGGACGATTATCCAGACAGTGTTGATGCTTTCCCGCGAAATCCAAACGAGTGGGTTGATACTGATGGAGACACCATCGGCAATAATGCGGATACCGACGACGACGGTGACAGCGTATCCGACTATAACGAGACACACGCCACTTATGGCTATGTAACCGACCCCCTTGACCCCGATAGTGATGATGACGGCTTGAATGATTATCAGGAGATGATCACCTATGGAACAAACCCGAATAAAGCCGACACAGACGATGGATGCAGAAATGACTTCGATGAAATAACGTATGGGCATAATCCGAATAGCGCCGCAGATGACAACCACCTGCCGGTGGTTGAGGCGGGCGCAACTATTTATGCGATTAACGGGGCCACCGTTTATCTTAACGGCCGCAGCAGCACTCATGCCGACACCGCGCCATATGATCCAGTAACATATTTATGGACCAAGGTTGCAGGCCCCGGAAGCGTCTCCATAACAAACGCAAATCAATTGCTGGCATCCTTCTCGACAACAACCAACGGCACTTACAGATTCAAATTGGCGATCACGGATTCCTGCGGCTCCCCTTCCGACAGCGTGACGGTAGATGTGGATGATGACTATGATAGCGATGGGCTCAGCGATAATTTCGAGACCGGCGTCTTTGACTCGGATTATACTCTTGCGGACACCGACGGGGACACAATCACAGACCTCCATGAGTATTGGGGAGAAACAGATCCAAACACATGGGACTGGACCTGCGCGCCGGGATTAACCTGCTTCCTGGATACAAGCGGTGATTTCGCAGTTGCGCAGGACGATGTTTCCGCTTATCTGGGGGCGGCAGCGGGTATTATCGTAGAGCTACCTGGAGTATATCCTTATGATGATCTCTACAGTGTACTCGATATAACCGCCGATGGCGCGACAGCGCAGGACGATGTAACATATTATCGTACTTTAGCGGCGGTTGGATGGAATCCGGCGGAAGGTGGGATACCAAACTCGGTAGTGACGGTTCCATCCCCGTTTGGGATGCCCGAGATAGCGTTGGGAGAAACGACCACTTTGACAGTGGAGGTCAAATGCGACAACGTGGCCGGTCGAGCCGGAATTGGTGTGGTATTTGTCGTTGACGGGCCGGGTGAACTACTTGGCGGCAGGGGTGACGCGTCCGTTTACGGGAACCCTCTTAATCCGGACAACAATTTCCCCTCCGGAAGCAGGTGGGCAGTTGGCGGGGCATACACGGGACCGGATAATGTGCATTCGTACGCGACGATTAAAGTGAAACGAACCGGGAGCGGTGATATCACGGTAGATGCGATAGTGCCTTATTATGTCGATTGGGACAGCAAGGGGATGACCTCAACATTGTCAACACAATTCACCATCGGCTCACCATAGCTGATGTAATTCCGATATGTAGATAATAGAAAGCCAAAATACCGGCGGAGCTCATAAGCGGGTTCCGCCGGTTTTTTTTTTTTTCCTGTCTTCAACGCAACCTTTTCAGATGAGCTTGAAAATGGTCTGAAATATTTCCTCAGGGGCTCTTATTCTATGTCAGTTTTTTCCAGACGATCTCGACTTGAGCGCGAGTCGCTTCTATTGTGCCGGAATTATCTATTATGATATCAGCCAGTTTCTTCTTTTCCTCAATGGACATCTGACTCGATATCCGCGCCATCGCTCTTTCTCGAGAACATCTATCGCGTTCCATAAGTCGTTTTATTTGAGTGCCGGGACCGGCATAAACCAGGATCACCGGCTTAAGCCAATTTTGAGCGCCGGATTCGAATAATAAAGGAATGTCGCAAAGCGTCAAAAGAGCGCCCTCTTTTTTATTAATGGCTATCTGCCTCTGCATTTGTTCGAGAACGCGCGGATGGGTAATCCTGTTCAGGATGCCGAGCTTTTTTTCGTCTCCAAAAACTATAGCTCCGAGCTTTTCTCTGTCTATTTGCCCGTCAGGGCAAAGGATTTCCGCTCCGAAGATATTGACGATTTCTTTGTAGGCCGGAGTGTTTTGATTTACCACATCTCGTGCGATGATGTCCGCGTCTATTATACGAGCGCCCGATTCACGGAACATCTGCGCCACTGTGCTCTTTCCGGTGGCGATGCCTCCGGTGAGTCCTGCAAGTTTCATGTTTTCGGATTTTACAGAATTATGCGCACGGCTGCAAATGGCGATTTTTAAAGGAGCCGGAAGTTCGATGCAAACTGAAAATCACTTGACATAACCCAACGCCTTCAGGCGGTTTTGCAGATCAATCATCACCGCACGTGAACGAAGCGCCGGCGGTTTCACTCGACCGAGCTCTTCGAGTATTTCCCGGAGTGTGCGGGAAGCCTCAGCGGTTAAAGCGGGTTCCCGTTTTGAAATATCATCGCTGTCAAACGGATCAATATTGACATCGTATAACATCCGCCGATTTTTGACAGCATCCTCAATAAATTTGTATCGGGGTGTTCTGAGTGCCGTTTGACCTACGTTATCTGAAAGAGTCCACTCCCGTACCGGCAATGAAGACAAAGGTAGCAGGCTTTTTCCGGGGAGGATAGGGCGAGTTCCAATTCCGGCAACATGAAGCAGGGTGGGATAGATATCCACGCCGCTGGTCAGGGAATTTATGCGGACTCCATGTTGTATTCCTACACCGGAAATTATCATAGGCACATGGATCACTTCCTCGAACACATTGTGACCATGGTTAAAGCCGCCATGATCGCCTAACTCATCACCATGGTCGGCGGTTATAATAACGATGGCGTTTTTAAGAAACCCGTTCGTCGCAAGCACATCCATAAGTTTCCCGATTTCTCGGTCGCAGTATGTGATATCTTCATCGTACCGATTCGTGAGGAACTCCCTGATTTTTCCTGGCCCGGCGGGATATGGCCATCTCCGCCAACGCATTAATTCGGGTGGAGGCGCAAGATACGGCATGTGCGGGTCCATGTATTGCATATATAAAAAGGTTGGGGAACCGCCCCCCACCGTGTTGATCCCATTTTCAGTCATGCACTCGCCGCTGCGCCAGTTGACTCGATCGAGACAATCCTCGTTAAAGCGATCAAATCCCTGCGCAAAACCGGTTTTCAAACTCAGCAGTGGATTGCCGCTTACACCTACAGTTCGATATCCGGCTTGTCGCAACGATTCCGCAAACGTTTCCAGATCGAGAGATAGAAAGATGGAACCGAAATCAATGCATCCGTGTTGCCGCGGATAAAGGCCGGTGAAAATGCTCCCCACCGCTGCCGAGGACCACGAGGAGGCGGAATAATGATGTTCAAAAACAGCCCCGGTTTCCGATATTTTGTCTATGACCGGGGTGGTGCGTCGCGGGTATCCATAGCAAGAAAGATGATCGGCCCGGAGAGTATCTATCACGATCAACAGGATGTTGACTCGGTCGAATCCCCACGTCCAGACCGGATCGCTCACCCACATCTCCCCGGCCTGGAGCACAATACGCACCGACACTTCCCCCGCCGGCATAATTTTCTCGATATCAACGTCTTTCCAACCGGATTCCCTATAAGCCAAATTTATTCGGTATGGTTTGGAATCCGAGGGGTTGAGAATTATCTCAGCTCTCGATTCGGATCGAGGAGAGACGGATAAAAAACCGATTGAAAGCCGGGAAGGGTAATCAAGCTTTTTTCGGAATTCATACACGCCTGGGCCTTTGATTTTCGTTGCCGGGCGCCATTGGCCTGCGGTGTTGACAAAAACTCGAGCCGCCCCCGGTCCCGTAAACGCCGGTGGTTCCTCTTTGAATGGTATCGCTTCCCGATCCCGCCAGTATTCGTTTTTGCCAAACACGCTTCTTTCAGCGTTAACCGAAACCAGGAGCATTGCGGCGATAAAAAGCGAGATGCCCGCAAAAGCTCCTGCCTTTCTCGGAAATTTGAAATAAATCGTTTCCGAAATCTTGGCGGCGCCGAACATTAAAACCGCCGCCATGGCCGCGTTATAACCGAGATTCTGAATATGGAGAATAATATTCACTCCGGTAAACGAATAAAAAAGCGCTGGCAGATGCGCGACCGCTTCAATCTTTCTCGCTGAGTTCTTTGAGGATTTGAAAACCCGTCCGAAAAAAGCTGAAAACGCAATCCATGACGCCAGTAAACAAACTGCTCCAAATTCCGCGCTTAAAATGAACTTCCAAACCGAAGGCACATCATAATCTGCGCCGTTTAGAGACCATGCCGCCCCTATGCTGATTCCAAGAATGGCGACAATAATGGCGCTGAAGCGACTTTCACGGATGGGTCTTATAAAAAATTCTTTTATCATTTAATCCTATTCGTTCAAGATAAACTCCCGTGCTTTCGAGGGCAACCGAATATGATAAGGAATATCCCGATGAAACGCTTAAATCTGCAATTTATGACAACTCCGGCGTAGGAGTGTTCGGAACTTTTTTGAAATCGTTTTTTTTCATTTGGGCTGTTGACAGGATTCGGGATTAATATTACACTATATTATGAAAAGGTAAGATAGTAATATGACCGAATCGGTTTACGAACAGAAAGCGATAATTTACAAGGCGCTTGCGCATCCCATACGCGTTCAGATAGTCGAATTGCTGGCGAAAGGGGAAAAAAGCGTTTCCGAAATCGTCTTAGAGGTCGGCGCCAAGGAATCGAACACATCCCGGCATTTGGCGGTGCTTCGGGCCGCCGGAGTGGTGGGAACCCGAAAAGACGGCCTCGAGGTTTTTTACAATCTTCGGTTGCCCTGTATTGTAAATATGTTTTCGTGCGTCAACGAAGCATTGCTTAAAAAGGCCGAGTACCACAGGAAAATAGCCCTAAGAGTATCACGCTAATTGGAGAAAAAGCTCCGTTGGAATTGGAGATTGAAGTTGAGCAACAATAAAAAATTTGCTTATATAATCATGGGATTCCTGCTTGTTTATTTTATACCGTTTGGCTCCATAAGGGTCACCGGGGCGATTCTGGAATCGTTTTATATGCTTCAGGAATATGCCCGCGATCACGTCTTAACATGCCTTGTTCCCGCGTTTTTTATAGCGGGCGGCATTACCGTGTTTGTAAGTCAGGCTTCCGTTATCAAATATTTCGGCGCGAAAGCGAATAAAGCGCTGGCTTACGGGGTGGCGTCGGTCTCCGGGACGATATTGGCGGTGTGTTCGTGCACGGTGCTGCCGATGTTTACCGGAATTTATACTCGCGGAGCGGGTCTCGGCCCGGCAACGGCATTTTTATATTCCGGCCCCGCTATAAACGTGCTGGCGATAATTCTGACCGCGCGGATTCTGGGATGGAAGATAGGTCTGGCGCGAGCCTTGGGCGCTATAGTCCTGAGTGTGTTGATCGGGCTGGCGATGGCGGCGATATATCACAAAGAAGATCGGGAAAGAATTGAATCGGAGGAGTTCGCTGTGGTTCCTGCTGAGCGCAGTCGCCCCTTGTGGAAGGACGGGGTATATTTTTTCCTTATGGTCTGCATTCTTGTGTTCGGGGCATGGGGCAAGCCGGCGCATGAAGTGGGCTTTTTCAGCGCCGTGTACTCAATAAAATGGTATCTCGCAGGCGCTTCTCTCATTGCGTTGCTCTTTGTGCTCTCGAGATGGTTTCAAAAACAGGAAATAAAGGATTGGGGGAGGGAAACCTACAATTTCTCGTTGCTCATCATGCCGCTTTTATTCGGTGGTGTGATGGTATCCGGGTTATTGCTGGGCAGACCGGGGCATGAAGCGCTCATCCCATCGCGGTATATAGAGGCGGCGGTCGGCGCAAAGCCCGATGTGTTTTTCTCCTTAGTCGGAATCGGAGACGGATTTGCCCGCAACATTATTTCGGTAATATGGCCGGTCTGGACGAACTTCTTCGCGGCTGTTTTCGGCGCATTCATGTATTTTGCGACACTTACTGAAATCCCGATAATGCAGGGTCTGTTGGGGGCGGGTATGGGTCAAGGTCCGGCGCTGTCTTTGCTTCTATCCGGCCCGTCGGTAAGCCTTCCGAGTATGCTCGTTATTCGCGGCGTGTTGGGAACTAAAAAAACCGCTGTTTACGTCTCACTGGTGATTATAATGGCGACGATTTCGGGATTAATTTATGGAGCGATAGTTGCCTGAAGGGGGAAAACCATGCTCGAAATAAAACCAAGTGCGGTGTCACTGTCCGCAGAGGAAATGATGGAAATGGAGCGGATTATCACGGACGATGACAAGGACGAGGCCTTGAGGTTTCTCAAGAGGAGCGTTTATAAAAAGCTATTGACCTCACAGGAAAACCGGCTCAAGTCGCACCTTGATGGCGATAAGGACCCGGCGGGATCATTCAATAAGAAGAACAACTGATGGAGGAAGAGCAAAATGTCGGGAAAAAAGAACGATTGTTGCGGTGGCGCGGTAACATTAATTTTCCCTTGTTCGGGGGCATCGAACACCGGCGAGATGTGCGACAGGGCGGCGAGGCTCCTGTCCAAAGAAGGCGCAGGAAAAATGTTTTGTCTCGCGGGTATCGGCGGGCGGATAGAGAGTTTTATAAATGCGACACGAGAGGCGGATAAGGTGCTCGTGCTGGACGGCTGCTCGCAGGAATGCGCCCGAAAAACTATGGAGGAGGCGGGAATAGGCAAATTCGAGCATATCCAGATAACCGACCTCGGGCTGGTCAAGGGCAAGTCACCCGTAAACGATGAAAATATAGGGATAGTCGCCGACAAGGGCAAGGCTCTTTTAGCAGGCTGATCAAGAAACACAAATAAAGACAGGAGATAAAGGAAATGTCTAAGATGAACATTAAGATATTAGGCCCAGGCTGCATCAACTGCAAAACCCTTTTGGAGAGCACGAAAAAGGCGATTGCAGAACTGGGGGTGGACGCTGAAATAGAGTATCTCACCGACATGGACAACATCAGGAAGTACGTTATGATGACGCCGGGTCTGGTCATCGACGAGAAGGTGGCACACCAGGGCAAGCCATTGCCGAACGTCGAGAAAATAAAAACGCTTATAGGAAAAGCGAGAGGTTAAAATTGGCAAGGGAAAATCTCGATACGATCGTCATATCCCTTTCGCCAATGGAAATTGTGCGCGTGAAGGGTATTGTCTTCGACAAGGATAAGGATGCGGCACTCAAGTTCCTTATTGAATGCCTTGGAGCTAAAATAGACGAAATAATCGAGCGGCCCCATTGAAAACCGATGTTCGAGCTTCCCCGTGGGGGAAGCGACATCAAAGGGCTTCCCAAATAGGATGTGGCGAGGTTAAAAGCATTTTATGCCCATTCGAGTTGAGGGTGAGGAAGAAAGACAGTGCCCGGAATGTGAATCTGCGGCTCGATAAGGAGTAAATCACGGATGAAGACTAAAACTATTATCAAGGTAGTTCTACTTGGCTTTGTGGCCGTGAGTTTGGGTTGGTCAATCATCAATCAGGGCCACGCCCCAAAAACAAGAGATGAGTCAAATGCTCCGACAAACACGGAAATACCCACATCAGATACGGCCTCAATACCGTCAAGCAATGGCAATTCCAGTAAAACCCCTTTGCCGGACCGTATCATTGTCTATTATTTCCATACCACCTTTCGTTGCCCCACTTGTTATAAAATTGAGAATTACACCAAGGAAGCAGTCGAGACTGGTTTCTCTCAGGCATTGAGCGAAGGTCGGCTTGAATTTCGGGTGCTCAACGTTGATGAGCCTGCTAATACTCATTTCATTCAGGATTATAAACTGGTCACCAAGTCTGTGGTAGTGGTGGACATCAAGAAAGGTAAGCAAGTGAGATGGGAAAATCTGGAAAAAGTATGGGAGTTTGTCGGAAACAAAGCTGGCTTCCTCAAATACATTCAGGATGAGGTCAACCTATATCTTCAAGGAAAGTAGTTTTGTATGAATTGAGCGCCATATCCGCCTTTTGGTTCGGGTTGTTGACAGCAATCAGTCCCTGCCCGCTTGCAACCAATCTGGCTGCGATTTCATTTATCGGGCGGAAAATCAATAACCCTCGTCGGACCTTCCTTTCCGGCGCGGTTTATACCATAGGCCGATCTTTGACCTATATCGTCCTTGGGGCGATCCTGGTGCTTGGTTTTACCGCCGTTCCCCGTGTGTCCTGGTTCCTCCAAAAATATATGAATCGAATTCTGGGCCCGCTCTTGATTATAGTCGGCATGGCCCTGCTTGAGTTGATCAAGTTAGAATTTCCTGCATTTGTAAGTAATGAACGGATGGAAAAACAGGCGGAAAAATCGGGTTTGTTGAGTTCGGGATTATTGGGCGTAATGTTCGCGCTTTCTTTTTGCCCCGTTTCCGCCGCGCTTTTTTTCGGGAGTTTGGTGCCTCTTTCCGTCAAGCACGAGTCCTACTTTATCATGCCCTTGCTCTATGGGATAGGAACGGGACTGCCAGTGATGGCCTTTGCCATGGCTATCGCTCTAGGGGTCAAATCCGTAGCGCAGGCTTTTCATAAGTTGGTGGGAGTTGAGTTATGGATTCGCCGTGCGACGGGCGTTGTTTTTATTATCATCGGGATTTATTTTTGCCTGCGGTTTATTTTCGTTCTTTTTTAAAGGTGAAAAGAAAATGGGACGGTTTGCTGACAGGATTATCGAAAACAACAACTTGTTTTGGGAAGACGTACGCGAGTATTTCCTCAAAGATTTTTTCAATACGGCATATGGCGGGAAAAAGAGAGAATTGATTAAAAGCTGGTTGAGGAATTCGGATTCCAAGACCATGTTACTCAGGCAGATAGACACCGAATATCGCCCCGATTTTGTTTCCGACCCTCTTCTGATACGCGTTTGGCCCGACAGGTTTGAGATAATCGTGGCGGATATTTCCGAAGGGATAAATGCCGATGTCGAAATGAATGCGACCCACGAGGCCATAGTGATGGCGACCGTCGATCTAACATCATTTTTGATCGCCGTGATCGAAAAAAAGATAAGATTGCCGAAATTGTGGCGCAATATTCGCGACCACTATTACGCAGCGCGGCTTTTCTTTTTTTAATGCCAACATAAGGAGACATTTGAAAAATGAGTGATACTGAAACAGTCCAAAAAGCGGGAATTACCAAACGGCTGTCGTTTCTCGATCGTTTTCTCACTATCTGGATATTTCTGGCGATGTTTATCGGGGTGATTGCAGGGTATGTCTATCCGGGAATCGCCCAGTTCTGGAACCGGTTCAGTGTCGGCACGACAAATATCCCCATCGCAATCGGGCTGATATTGATGATGTACCCGCCACTGGCCAAAGTTCGTTATGAGGAGCTTGGGAGGGTTTTCAAAAATTACCGGGTTTTGGGATTGAGCTTGGTGCAAAACTGGATCGTCGGGCCGGTGCTCATGTTTTTCCTGGCGATAATCTTTCTTCGTTCTTACCCGGAATATATGGTCGGCCTGATTATGATCGGGCTGGCTCGCTGCATAGCCATGGTGATTGTGTGGAACGATCTGGCGGAGGGCGATCCCGAGTATGCGGCCGGTCTGGTGGCGTTCAACTCTGTTTTTCAGGTGTTGTTTTTTTCGATCTACGCGTGGATATTCATAACCATACTTCCGCCCTTTTTCGGTCTTTCCGGCGCAATTGTGAAAATAACCATAGCACAAATAGCGAAAAGCGTGTTTATATATCTGGGCATTCCTTTTATAGCGGGGATAATAACGCGCTTCAGCCTGATTTCCATTAAAAACAGGGAATGGTATCATACAAAATTTATAACCAAGATAAGCCCCATCACACTGATAGCTCTTCTATTCACAATAATCGTGATGTTTTCTTTGAAGGGCGAGTATATTGTGAAAATTCCGCTTGATGTGGCGCGAATCGCGGCGCCGCTTCTCATTTATTTTGTGGTGATGTTTCTTTTAAGTTTTTACCTGTCGAAAAAAAGCGGTGCGGATTATCCAAAGTCGGCCACTTTGAGTTTCACCGCTGCTTCAAACAATTTCGAGCTGGCCATCGCTGTGGCGGTGGCGGTGTTCGGGATTCAATCCGGCGTGGCGTTTGCCGCTGTCATAGGGCCGCTGGTGGAAGTGCCCGTTCTAATCAGCCTGGTGAACCTGTCGCTGTATTTCAAACGGAAATATTTTCAGGCATAAAGCAATAATACATTCAATCTGAGTTATAAAGGTTACCATAAAACTCTATACTTGACATCATTACCCGGTATAAGTACAATCGGGCAATGTCGCTCGTGGTGATACCTGCGAGAATCGGTTCCACCCGGTTGGCGAACAAGCCGCTTGTTGAGATCGCGGGGCGGCCAATGATCGAGCATGTTTACCGTCGCGCGCAGGCAGCGAAAGGTGTCGAGCGGGTTATTGTGGCCACCGATCACGAGGATGTGGCGGCAGCCGTAAAAAGATTCGGCGGGGAGGTCATGATGACGGGGGAGTGCCGAACCGGAACAGACAGGGTCGCGCAGGTGTCGCGTAAGTTGCCGAATTTCGA
>Ga0315275_10006393_pt1 | contig 11262 bp, 13 predicted proteins | sample YL17G03_0_MG_FD_205557 | JGI IMG/M metagenome (GOLD analysis project Ga0315275, IMG submission 205557) | Sediment microbial communities from Yellowstone Lake, YNP, Wyoming, USA - YL17G03_0 | ecosystem: Environmental > Aquatic > Freshwater > Lake > Sediment | place: USA: Wyoming | collected...
CCGGTATGGATGTCTCCAATCGAAGCGAAGCTCTACGGGGCGATGTGCAAGGAGGGGCTGGACCCGATACCCCAATTCTGCGTGCATGGATACTACGTGGACTTCGCATTCCCCGACATCCAAATGGCCGTCGAGGCAGACGGCGCCGCGTTCCATGACGAAACCCACAAGGTACGTGACAGGAAACGAGACTGGATCCTCCGCAAGAACGGCTGGACAGTCAAGCGGTTCCGCGGCACGACGATACACCACAAGGCGGAGAACTGCGCGTATGTCGTGAGGCGGGATGTGAAAGCCCGCCGGGATTACCTGACCGAGCTCGCGAGGCGGGAGGAGCTGAGGCGGCAGGCGCGCAGGGACGCCATCCTCCGCCCGTTCCGATGGATCGCCCGGCTACTAAGGGACCCTCCCCACTGATTCGGCGCAAAGTATTCATATACCGCAGGGGCATTGATTGACTGAAATACGCCCTGCTGTTCCAAAGTGGACGGCACGGAAAAATACGCCCTGCAGTTCCCACGGGGACTGCAGGATCCTATATGCCTCGGGCGATTTAGCGCGTGTGGACGGATGAAATGAATGCGAGCAGCGGTCTTCATCGATAGCGGATACATCGCTGCGATTCTGAAACAGGAATTCGACGGGCCCAGAATCGCCTTCGATAGGTTTTCCGACATCCTCGTCGGTTCCGGCTATGAGAGGCTCAGGACGTACTTCTATCACTGCATGCCCTATCAGGGATGTCCGCCCACGAAAGAAGAATCCGAACGATACAGCCGCGCCGACAGATGGATCGCCGCACTTCAGCATCTTCCCCGCTTCGAAATCCGTTTCGGCAGGCTGGTAAGACGGGGGACATCGTTCGAACAGAAACGCGTCGATGTCCTTCTGTCCGTGGACCTGGTGAGGATGAGCTGGGATCACCAGATCCAGAAGGCGGTTGTCGTGACCGGCGACAGTGATTTCGTTCCTGCCGTCCAGGCAGCCAAGGACGCTGGCGTGCTCACGCACCTATTCTATTCGAGCCAAGCCTGTCATCGAGAGCTCCTGCTCGCATTCGATGAACGGACCGCAATCACAAGGGAGATCGTCGACCAGTGCCGAGCCTGAGGGTATCGACCGCTCGCTCGGCACGCCTAGTTCCCTGGCGGTAATTTGTGTTGCATGCAGCCCCCCCCCCTCTCTATGCCTTGCGCACGGCGGCCGGCGGTTCTTGCCATGCCATGTCTTGAATGCCACATCGCTCATTTTGTGTTTGGAATGCGAATCATCCAAACGGATCTGTCTGAGACCGAGCATGCCCTGCTCACCCGCTACGCACGGGACAACGGGAAGACGATACAGGAAGTCGTCCGGGAACTCGTACGGGACCTTGCACTCCCAGACCGTGTGCGGGCGGGCGACCCCGTGTTCTCCGAGCCGACTGTGGGCAGGAAGCGGGGTACCAAGGAAACGATGTCGACCAATCACGATAAAGTCCTCTACGAGGGCAAGTGACGATGCGGAAGAGTGAGAGGTTTGACAACATGTGGACCTTCACCGACTGCACGAGCTTCGTCGCGATGCGCAGCCTGAATGTCGGTTCGGCGTTCACGTTCGACGACAGTCCCCAGCAGGCGGGATTCAAGATGCTTCCCGGGGAATAATCGGCAGGTAGCGTCCTCGATGTTGGAGCATGGCCTGGGTGAGCGAGGATCGCCCACGAGTCATAGAGGTACCTAGCGACCTTTCCAACCCTCGTCGATCGCGCGGAGAAGGACGGGCATCTTAGTCCTGAACCTCACCGTCCCGCCAAGCTCCTTGGGCGGCGAATCGTCTGGGAATCACGGTTGATGTTCTGCAGAGCGCGCTCGACGCCCTCCTTCAAAGATGGTCGCCTTCTCGAGATCGTTGAACCGCCAGCTCCCGCATACCCTGCCCTTTGGCAGAACGAAGTCGATGCGAACCTTGCAGGGAGCCGCCTTTTCATGCTGTGCAGTGCGCAATCTTTCCTGGAGATACAGGCATGCGTCGAATTGATGGGCGTCAACGTCGTGCACGACTGAATGTCTCGAATCGGGGAGACTGGTGAGAATCATGGAGAATCCGCCTCCGGGCCGCTTGTCAGTATCTGAAAGCCAACCCGCGGCGGCATCCTTATCCGCATGCAATGCATACCATGCTTGCATGACCGAAGTCACGATATCCGCCCGCATCCCCCGGGAGCTGGCGAAGGAGCTGGAGAGGCTGATGCGGGAGGAGCATCTGGAGAAGTCCGCGGCCCTGCGCAAGCTACTTCACCTCGGCCTCAAGGACTACCGCCTCGACCGCGCGCTCGCGGAGCTGAGCAAGGGCAGGATATCCCTGTCCAGGGCCGCCGAGGAAGCGGGAGTCAGCGTGTGGGAGCTCATCGACGAGGCTGCCCGTCACCGCGTGACCTGGGTTGCGGATGATGTCATCGATGACACGCACGGCCGGCGGCGGAAATGACACGTGCGATGGAGAAGGGTTCGGCGGCTGTCTTCGATTCCTCACCCTTGATCTTCCTCTCCAGGATCGGCCTGCTTCGTGAAACAGCCACCCTGTATTCCGAGTCTTTCGTCCCCGAGTCGGTGAAAGCAGAAGTCGTGGACATCGGCAGGCAGATCGGCGCGCCAGAGACTTCGGAGATAGAAGCCCTCCTTGATGACAATGTCCTCACCGTTTTGGAAGCCCCGAAGACACCGCTCTCCAGGCGGCTCGATTCCAACAGGGGCCTTTCGGCTGCGGACAGGGACAGCATAGTCCTGGCTTTCGAGAGAGACGCCCACCTTCTCGCGGACGACGCGGCGGTCAGGACCGCCGCCAGGCACCTGGGGATTCCCCTCGGCGGGACGTTGTCCGTCATCTTCTCTCTAGTCGACGCCGGCGTCGTCGCCGCGGGCGATGGCGTGAGACAACTCGACAGGCTCATCGACGAGGGCTGGTACTGTTCCGCGAAGTTGTATAGGATGGCCAGACGGGCTCTGGAGAGAGCCTGAGTTGGTCCTCCCTCCTTGGGGTGAATCATCATCCAACTGCTGTGATTACAACGGGGAGACCGTTCGTACCTTGGCCTGTTGATTCCCCGCGCAAGTTACTTGTACCCCCCGGTCAATCAATTCCATGTTCTAAGCGGCAAGGCGGAAAAAATGGAAGGCGAGGGAGAGTTCGACGGAGAGGAACTCGACGAAATGGAGTTCGCCAAGGCAGTGCTCGAGATGCTGAAGAAAGAGCGCGCCGCGATAAAGAAGGGGGGCGTCGACGTCGATCGCATGATAGAGGAACTCGAGGACCTGCTCCAGCAGACCGAGGATTCGAAGGCGGACGTCGAGGATCTGAAGAGGCGGATGCTGATGGCGATGTCCAAGTCGGCGATAGGGGACAAGGGAGCCCCCCAGGGACCGAGCGAACGCCTCGACATGGCGGGAAAGGACCTGCAAAAGGGCGAAACCGCCGAGGAGTACTTCAGGCGGGTCAAGAGGCGAGCAAGGGAACCCAAAGAAGACTGCAACAACGCCTGAGGCTGTTGAGCAAGATACCTCCCGCCAAAGCATTTAATGCCAGTGAGCCGCTTTCATCCAATGTGCCTTCCGCGTCGACGGAGACAAAGAAGCTGACCTTCGCTGATGTCAAGCAGAGGATCGGGGATCATCTGAAGAACGTCCTGGACGTGAGCGAGTCCACGATAACCTCCGCCAAGCTTGAAGAGAATGAATGGAAGGTCAACGTCGAATTCGTACCGAAATCCGAGCCGTCGGACATGCCTGTCTCTGCCTCTTTTATCATCGACGCGTTCACCGGCGAAGTGAAGCTATTCAAGAGAGGCTACACGTGGAGATTCTGAGCGCATGGGTTTTATCCGAGAGGAGATTGAGCTCGTCGGTGTAGAGAAATCGAAGAGAATTGCGGCGCTGTTCGACAGCGGAGCTCGCCGCAATTACATCAGGCGCCGATTCGAGGACGGCGAGAGCGTGGATGACATCGGCTTTCATGTCTATGAGGGAGAACATGAAGCCGTCTTGGCCGACGAAAGCACCGCCAAAGGCTTGAGGGTGAGATTTAAAGAACTCAGGATGAGAGGTCGGGTTATGGCGAATCCCCAGTTCGTCATCCTCGAAAACCTCGTGGAAGACATGATAATCGGCTCCGGGTTCATGCAGGAGTTCGGGGTCGTCCTCGACCCGCCACGAGAAAGCTTGGAGTTACGGCCGATGTTAGGTAGGTTATGATATCATCTTCACATCAATGCGGCAGTGTCAGGTATCCACCCAAAACTATTGCGGATATTATGAGGACTGCCACGGTTCTGAATGATTCTTCGATTCCTTCCTTCCAATAATCCTGATCATCTCTTGGACGCTGACATTCTCCCAAAACCTAATTCCAGTCGCCTGCGAGAAGTCTCGTATCCATCCCCTGCCGCGTTCAAAATCCTCATGAGAAACTCCAGGTCCGAAACCAATGACCCGTCCCCCTCTCGAGAAGAATACGTGTATCTGTTTACCGCCCTTGTGCACATTGAGCATCATGTCGATCTCCTTGGCGGGGATCGAAAGCTTGCCGAACGGCTTGCTGAGTTCTATCCGCTCGTTCGAGAGTAGAATCCTCTTCCTGAAGAAATACCTCGGAATAAACACGGCGGCTGAAACCACACCGAATATGGGAACCGCCAAACATAATGTGCCCCAGATGAACCCTGGAATCGTCAGGAACCACGCGGTCGCGATGACTGCCACCAGCGGAAAGATGATACCGAAGAAAATAGATCCGACACGTTGGTCCAAAGCCAGGTCTGAAAATCTGGTCCCAAGTTCTAATGCTGGCAAGGACGCGACCTTCGATGACGACCATGTGCCTGGCCAGCCGCACTCGGGGCATTCTCGAACGCCTGGCTTCTTCAATTCCCCGCAATTGCCACATGCATCCCAATCCGTGACCCTATAAGGGTAAACTCTGGAGTTATTCCTGTGAAGCTTCCGCCGACGAATGACCATGAAGTAGCTCGGCACGACGGCCGATACGCACACCACCGTTCCTATGAGAACCGCAGGAAGTAAAAAGCTCGAAGCTTGGAAACTCTCAGGTGTGCGGGCGATGTAACGCGCAACCATGTAGACGCTTCCGTTAGGGAACGTCCTGACATCCCCGATTACTGAAATGGGATCGCCACTCCACCAATCATCATCATGCAAACCTCGCTGTATGACTCGGCGGTTCGAAGTCCCGTAGATAAGATCGATATTTATGAAGACGGAACCAGTCTCGTCGGTCACATTGAAAGGGACAAGATAATAGTGCTCATAATCCCCCGACCCCTGCAAGTCAATCACCACCTGGCGCGTCGATTGAATCGTGCCGCTGATTTTCGCCATCTTGCCAGGATCCAAGCTTTCTATCGTCGTTACTGGAATGGCTGCGCGTTGGGCGTCCTCGGATTCGATAATGAAACCGACGACAGAAAGGAAAGCAAGAGCGAGCGCCATGAGAGCTGGGAACAACCATAGGCCAGATGGCTTCCGAGTCGCGTGGATCCCGGCGGGGCATGGACGCTTTGATGTGCATGCGCTGCAAAGAAAGACCTTGCATGAGGGACACCATTTTGCCAATGATGTGAGATGCACTCCGCACCTCGCGCATCTGAACTCATTTGACATTTGGCCAATCCCTCTTCGAGCTAAGTTTTCGAGCAGTGGATGACATTGCATATTTAAGAGCATAACGGAGACGATACTGGATTTCCACATTCTAATCGCCGTGGCGCCGTGTGTCCGTGACACTGACTCCATTGCATGCATCGGTACACGTATCCGACACGATTAAGTACGCACCGTGCAATGCATGTATTGCATGCAAACCAAAGTCCTGCGGAAACCGACGATATCGCTGCGGCTGCCGCCAGAATTGCTGAGAGAGGTAGACGACCTCGTCGCCCGCTCCGGCATGCGATCTCGGACGGACTTCGTCCAGAAAGCCGTCGAGGCATATGCGGAGGATCTGAGGGACACGAAGGTCGTCGTGCTGAGACCGTGGACGGAAGCGAGGGCGAAGACCGCGGTGATGAAGTTCCTCCGTGGCCGGTCTTCTGCCCGAGTGTCCGAGATCGTCGAGGCCCTCGGGATGGAGCCTGACCTCGCCTTCAGGACCGTGGAGTCCCTCGCGAAGGAGGGGAAGATAGAATGACGGAACTAGGCGGGCCTGGAGACAGCGTGTCCGGCGAGAAGCTGCTCGCGTGGGGTCGAAAGGTCTCCCGTATCCATCTGATCTCTGGAAGCTCAGCGCACCGTGCCCAGAGCGTCTCCGTCTGGGGAATGCCCGCGAAGTGCACAGTCGACAAGGCCTGGCGAGTCAAGCGATAGCAGGTCATCCGGACGCCCCTCCCCGTCGATCCTCAATCGAAATCTATTTGAGCCTGCGACGCCATTGTGGTAACAAGCATCCCTCCACAACAAGGCCGTCCTTAATACTTATGGACGGCCATATTTTTTCATTTTCTCCTGACAGGGCCATCCACGTCGATCCATCATGCAACGAAACGCTAATCTATGACGACCAGTCTGCGAAACGAACGCGCATGAATCTAGAAGATCCAGCAGGTGCGGTGAACGTCCCCGGCGCTCCCGCCATCCCCGGCCTCGCGTTCCGCCTCTTCAGGGGCGAGTCGGATTTCCCCGCCATGGTCGCCGTCGTCGACGCAGTCAGCGACGCGGACCAGCTCGAATTCACTGTCACCGTCGAGGACATCGCGCGGGAGTTCAGGCACCTGGAGCACAGCGACCCGCACGAGGACTTCCTCTTCGCCGAGGTCCATGGCGATGTCGTCGGCTACTGCGAGACCTGGTGGGCCAAAGCCCCGGAGGGCACCTACCCCTACAACCACCGCATCTACCTCATCCCGCAATGGCGGGGGAAAGGGATATGCGAGGCGATGTTGAGGCGCAGCGAGCGGCGGCTGAGGGAGCTGTCGAAAACGAACCCGAAGGACGGCCCCCGCTTCTTCCAGTCTCTAATAGAGGAGACGGAGAGCGACCTGGTCTCCGCCCTGGAGCGCGCCGGGTACACGGTCTACCGCTACGGCCTCAGGCTCGTGCGGCCTGACCTGGAGAACGTCCCCGACCTCCCCCTCCCCGAAGGCATCGAGGTGCGCCCGGTGAAGCCAGAGCACTATCGCGCCGTCATAGACGCCTGGAACGAGGCGTGCAAGGACATGAGGAGCCAGGTGCCAATATCGGACGAGACGTTCGCGGTATGGCGGGAGCAGCCGTCCTTCGATCCCTCGATGTGGCAGATAGCCTGGCACGGCGACGAGGTCGTCGGGACCGTCATGAACTTCGTCGACGCCGAGGACAACGAGAAATATCACCGCAAGCGCGGTCACCCGGAGATGATCTCAGTCAAGCGAGGCTGGAGGCGCATGGGCATAGCGAGGGCGCTGCTGGCGAAGAGCCTGAAGGTGCTCAAGGGAAGAGGGATGACCGAGGCGGCCCTCGGGGTCGACGCGGAGAATCCGAGCGGGGCCAGGCACCTGTACGAGGGCATGGGCTTCAGGGTAGTGAGGAGGGCTGTGTTCTACAGGAAGCCGATGGACTGAACTCTCTCGAGGCGCGACGTCGTTCCGAGTCCCCTTGATGGGGCCGGGGCACGGCTGATTCCGAGACTCGCTTGCCTGCCCCGGTTCGTTCTGCACAATCACAGCTCTTCGGACTCTTCCTTCTTCTCAGGCTCCTTCTTGGTCTCCTTCTTCTCCTCGGGCTCGGTCTCGACCGGTTCCTCTTCCTTCTTCTCCGCCGCGGGCTTGCCCTTCCTGAACATCGACAGCATCGTCAGGAGGAGCAGGACAATCATCAGCCCCGCTATGACCGCCAGGATCATCGTGTAGTCTAGCGGGGCGGGGCCGGGCTGCGGCTGCGGGAAGATGGTCCCGGACCTCGTCGGGTCCAAGGGGGCCTCGTCCACGACATTCAGCGTCCCGTCGCCATCGATGTCTATGTCGCTGTTGTCGCCGACACCGTCGCCGTCCATGTCCGCCCACTCGGTCGGGTCATAGGGGAAGGCGTCCTGGGCGTTGTTGACACCGTCGCCGTCGATGTCCGGGTCGCTGTTGTCCCCGATGCCGTCGTTGTCAGTATCCCGCCATTCCGTCGGGTCATAGGGGAAGGCGTCATTGACATTGATGTAGCCGTCTCCATCGACGTCCGGGTCGGAGTTGTCGCCGATGCCGTCGTTGTCAGTATCCCGCCATTCACTCGGGTTGTATGGGAAGGCGTCGTTGGCGTTCAGCACTCCATCTCCGTCAATGTCCGGGTCGGAGTTGTCCCCGATGCCGTCGTTGTCAGTATCCCGCCATTCACTCGGGTTGTATGGGAAGGCGTCGTTGGCGTTCGCCACGCCGTCCCCGTCAATGTCCCAGTCCTTGTTGTCGCCGACGCCGTCATTGTCAAGGTCGCTCCACTCGCTCGGGTCGTACGGGAAGGCGTCCTGGGCGTTGTTGACACCGTCGCCGTCGATGTCCGGGTCGGAGTTGTCCCCGATGCCGTCGTTGTCAGTATCCCGCCATTCACTCGGGTTGTATGGGAAGGCGTCGTTGGCGTTCAGGTAGCCGTCGCCGTCGATGTCCGGGTCGCTGTTGTCCCCGATGCCGTCGTGGTCAGTGTCGCTCCACTCGTTGGGATTGCGCGGGAACGCGTCGACCGTGTCCAGATACCCGTCGCCGTCGTCGTCGGTGTCCGCGTTATCTCCTGTCCCGTCGCCGTCGGTGTCCCTCCACTCTGCCGGGTCATAGGGGAAGGCGTCGTTGGCGTTCAGGTAGCCGTCGCCGTCGATGTCGGGGTCGGAGTTGTCGCCGATGCCGTCGCCGTCAGTGTCGTTCCACTCCTTCGGGTCGTACGGGAACGCGTCCTGGGCGTTCAGCACTCCATCGCCGTCGATGTCCGGGTCGCTGTTGTCCCCGATGCCGTCGTTGTCGGTGTCCCGCCATTCATTCGGGTTGTACGGGAAGGCGTCATTCTCATTCCCTACGCCGTCCCCGTCTATGTCCCAGTCCTTGTTGTCGCCGACCCCGTCCCCGTCCGTGTCTCTCCACTCGCTCGGGTCGTACGGGAAGGCGTCATTGCCGTTCAGGTAGCCGTCACCGTCGATGTCCGGGTCGCTGTTGTCCCCGATGCCGTCGTGGTCAGTGTCACGCCATTCCGTCGGGTTGTATGGGAAGGCGTCGTTGGCGTTCAGGTAGCCGTCACCGTCGATGTCCGGGTCGGAGTTGTCACCGATGCCATCGCTGTCAGTGTCGTTCCACTCCTTCGGGTCGTACGGGAACGCGTCCTGAGCGTTGTTGTGGCCGTCACCATCGATATCGGGGTCGCTGTTGTCGCCTATCCCGTCGCCGTCGGTGTCCCGCCATTCATTCGGGTCGTTCGGGAACGCGTCGATGGTGTCGGGGTAACCGTCGTTGTCATCGTCCGGATCAATCACGTCGTTGAGCCCGTCCCCGTCAGCATCACCAGTGAGGCGCAGCACGACGCTCTTGTCAGCGTCCGCCAGCGAGAACATTGCGGAGGCGGTGGCGATGCCGTTCGACACGACGACGCTGTGCGGCGTGAAGGCCTCGAAGTAGCCGTAGCTCATCCTGTATTGCTTGGCGATGAGCTTGGTGACCACTCCCGAGCTGTCCGTCACACCGCCGGCGACTATCCCGCCACGGTTGTCGTACACCAGCACGTTCACGTTCGGTGCGGGCAGGTCTAGGTTCAGGCCCGTGTACACCGTCACGTCGATGTACCAGTACGTCGTGATGAACGACTGGTACATGTCGCCGTCGTTGTCGTCGATCTTGTATGCCTGGTCTCCCTCGACGCTCACGAGGTTGATGTCCCAGACGCCGTCGTACCACTCCTGGTAAACATAGATGGACACGTCATACTGGCCCGGCGCGCCCCGGAAGCTTCCGTCGTACATCCAGACCGATACCTTTCCGCCGCTCTGTATCTCCTCCAAATACCAGCCATAGTCGTAGTAGTTGACGAAGTCGGTGTCGATGATCGTCCAAGAATGCACGCCGTTGTAGCCCTCGTCCACGAAGATCCCGTACTCGTACCAGAAGCTGTCCCCCGAGTAGTCATCGAAAAGGGAGTCCGTTATCGTCATCTCGTAGCGGCACCCGTAGTCGTCGCCCAGATAGTAGACATACATTCCGGTGCCGTACTCGGAGATGTAGAACTCCGTGTTCAGGATGTCGAGCCTGAACAGGTCCGGGTAATAAGCGGGGTAATAGAGGTAGAGACCGAAGTAGACGTTCGTGAAGACGCTGTTCTGGATCGTGATGTATGCGTCGGCATCATTGTCCATGTAGTAATACAGTCCGTAGTATCCGCCGGAAACCTGTGCGTTGTTGATCCAGACATGCAGGTCCCCGAAGTACGCGTACCGGAAGTCGAAGAAATATACGTTCCAGAAATTGGTCGGGTCCCCTGTCGCCACGACATTGTCCATGTAGAAGTAGATTGGCGCGTTGAAGTTTTGATCGTAGTAGATGAATCCCGAGTAGACCTCATGCGCAACGTTGTTGTAGATGTAGAAATAGCTGGGCCTCGGATCCTGTATGTTGATGTCGAAATATGAGGGATACTCCAAGTACAGCGCGTAGCCCACGAAATCGAACGTGTTGTTCTCGATGTGCGTTGTCGTGGCACTGTGCCTGAATTCGAAGATGTAGAAACCGTACTGGGACTCGCTCATGTCGTTGCCCAGGATGTCGATGACGGAATCGGTGCTCTCGAAGTAGCCGAGGTAGATGCTCGAACCGCCGCTCTCCGCGAGGTCGTTATCAACAACGCTGAGAGTCAGATGGCTATGATAGGCCTCCTGCAGGCAGACGGCAACGGAGTTGCCACTAAAGTCGCCATCCGTTATCGTGATGCTGGCGTCGACTCCGCTCATTACGTTGACAAGGAAGCCGATGCCGCGGTTCCGGGCGCTAGTTGTGCCCTGCATCGAAATGTCCATGTGATCGCGAACGGAAAGCGAACCGGCTTCCAGCTCGGTGATCCCTGAGTACACTACATTGATCGGAGTTGTGCGGGCTCCTCCAAACAGGGCGATTCTGCCCGTGCCGTCGGCGGCCGCGGAAGCATACGATCTCTCATAGGGCAGCGGCGGGAGGAATTCCACCACGTTCGTGGCCGGGTCGTATGCGAATATGCTTCCTCTGGTTGTCCACCAGTTACTGAAGTCGTATTGGTCTCCGCCCATGATGACCGCATGGTTCCCAGC
>Ga0315275_10006395_pt1 | contig 11260 bp, 11 predicted proteins | sample YL17G03_0_MG_FD_205557 | JGI IMG/M metagenome (GOLD analysis project Ga0315275, IMG submission 205557) | Sediment microbial communities from Yellowstone Lake, YNP, Wyoming, USA - YL17G03_0 | ecosystem: Environmental > Aquatic > Freshwater > Lake > Sediment | place: USA: Wyoming | collected...
AAGCCCGGAGGCGGCTACCCTGCGCTTCGACCTTCTAACTCAAAAGAAGAGTTGCCAGTCACGCGAGACGGTATTGGGGATGATATGGGAATCGCTATTAACATCCATCGGGGAGGATACAACAGCACATCGTCGCTGGGTTGCCAAACGATCTACCCGCCACAATGGGAAGGGTTCATCAATCTCGTCTATTCAGAAATGACTAGATACAACCAAAAGACAATTCCCTATCTATTAGTGGAAAACATTTGACGGATTTTAAAATATCGTTAACGATAAAACTATGAGCAATTGCAACGAGACTATTATAGTTGCCTCTTATGCGAGGTCAGCTAAAGAATCCGCTAAAAGCGCGGCGTATTCAGCGTGTCTTGCTCAACAAGCTATTGGGGCAAGCGGAGCTACTGGGGCTACAGGATTAGGAGCCACTGGCGCGACTGGGATTACAGGGTCTACTGGGCCATCTGGGGGGCCAACAGGGGCTACGGGCTTAAAAGTTGATGCAGTTGTACCAAGTAATTCCACAACCACAATGGTTCTTGGGTTATACAATTTTACTCACACAGGAACTTTTAATCCAATATATGGAATTGGCTCTTATGTACAAGTAGTTAGAATACTAACCCAAGTAATGGAAGGGTATGTAACTTTTGTATCACCTACAGTTACGCAAATTCAAATAACAAAAATAGTCTCAGGATCAGGCACATATAGTCAATGGAATATTAGTTTAGCAAATGTGGCAGGAACAACTGGCGCAACTGGGATTGGAGCAAGCGGCGCGACTGGCCCATCTGGTGGCCCTACAGGAGCCACTGGCGCAACTGGTAGCACGGGCATCCAAGGATTGACTGGGGCTACGGGAAGCGGTGCAACTGGAGCCACAGGCATCGGAGCGACTGGCGCAACAGGAACTGCTGGATCAGGCGCAACAGGCGCAACAGGCGCAGGAACCACAGGCGCAACAGGCGTTGCTGGGGTTAACGGAGCGACAGGCGCAACTGGTGCAGGAACTCAAGGCAGTACAGGAGCGTCAGGCACAACTGGAGCCACAGGATTAACTGGTGGTCAAGGCTCCACAGGCGCAACAGGAACTGCTGGATCAAATGGCTCAACTGGTAGCACAGGAGCCACTGGAATCCAAGGCACTACTGGCAGTACTGGGGCAACAGGCTCCACGGGATCAACAGGCGTTGCTGGGACTCAAGGCAGCACAGGAGCTACGGGCGTTTCTGGAGGTCAAGGATCAACGGGTTCAACGGGGAGCACAGGGGCCACTGGTATTGCTGGCACTGCTGGAGATAAATATACAACATTTTCTTCCACTACATTAACAATTGCTTTAGGAACGCAATCTTTGACAGTTGGAACTGGACTTGCATTAAGCATTGGTCAATCTGTTATTATAGCTAATAGTTCTTCCAATAAAATGGAAGGGACAATTACCAGTTACAATAGTTTGACTGGGGCATTAGTTGTAAATGTTACGTCAATTACTGGTTCTGGAACATTTTCAAGTTGGAGCGTATCGCTTTCTGGCGCACCCGGCCCAGCAGGAGCAACGGGAAGCACGGGAGCAACTGGTATACAAGGTATCCAAGGAATACAAGGATCAACTGGCTCAACTGGCTCGACAGGCGCAACTGGTGTAGGAACACAAGGTTCAACTGGGTCAACAGGATTGACTGGATCACAAGGTAGCACAGGTTCTACTGGGGCTACTGGGATACAAGGCATACAAGGTATTCAAGGATCGACGGGAACCACGGGAGCAACGGGAGTTATTGGACTCACAGGAACTACAGGGGCCACAGGCGCAACTGGGGTGACGGGCGGTCAAGGCTCCACAGGAAGCACTGGTGCTACAGGCGTACAGGGTATTCAAGGCACTCAAGGAACTACAGGAAGCACTGGAGCCACTGGCGTTGGCACTCAAGGTTCCACGGGAGCGACTGGTGCTACAGGCGTTACTGGTCTACAAGGTTCAACAGGGGCCACTGGAGCGACTGGCGTTATTGGACTCACAGGCACGACTGGAGCCACAGGAGCAACAGGCCCACAAGGAGCTACTGGGGTAATCCCTACATCCAATGCTGGCAGTGTCTGGACATTTACTGGTGATGGGTCAACAACCACTTGGACGCTTACTGGAAATACAAGTGGTAGTTTAGTTTCTGCTCTATACATTGCTCAGATAGATGGAGTGCTTCAAGCCCCAGCAAACTATACAATAAACAATGTGTCTCCAAGGACACTAACAATTTCAACCGTGCCAAGTGGAAGTATACTTGTTGTAGTTTCTCTTTCTACAGCATAAAAACACTTGACTTAACCTAAAATATCGTTAACGATAAAAACTATGAGTTGCGGAAATTCCAAAAGTTCTAAATGCAATCCATGCGGCCCAAGTGAGGCGGCAGTAAATTCTATTGCAGATCGCGCAGCTTACTACGCTCGTATCGCAGTTGAAGCGGCTAACTCTGCTTGCTTCCAATTACAAGAAGATGGAAATCGTCGTTGGGCATACATTGGAGATGGCATTCAAACTATTTTTGATATTCCCGGAGCAGGAACAACAATTTCAGCATCCTATATCGTAGGCATTGATGGCGTTCTTCAAGACCCAGATAACTATACAGTCCAACAAATTCATCCATCGAACCCATATACTCTTACTATGTCAGCTCCAGTTCCCGCTGGATCAGAAATCGTAATAGTATCAATAAAGGGAATTACTGGAGCCACGGGGCCAGCAGGAGGAGGAGCAACAGGAGCAACAGGGCCATTGCCGGCATCTAATTTCGGCAATGCGTGGGCATACCCCGGAGATGGATCACAAACAATGTTTGCTATTACTGGCGGATTAAGCACCAATCCAATTGGATATTTAGTTCACATTGACGGAATCTATCAGAAAGCAAGCAACTATACAATTAACCTAATACTTCCAAGGGAACTTACAATGTCGTCGCCAGTTCCCGCTGGATCGGAAATAACAATCGTATCACTTTCAACATTATAAAATATTATGGCACTAACTAAAGCAACACAAAACGTCCTAGAAGGGATCGTCTCTACTGGATCAATTGGAGTATCCGCTGGATCATTCATTGTAGCACAGCAATACAAGATCACTTCTCTCGGAACAACAACACAATCGCAATGGAATACTATTGCTGGAACCACAGGACAAACCTATGTCGTAGGGTCTTTGTTTACAGCAACAACCATTGGAGCAAGTTCTGGAACTGGAGCGGCAGCAGTAGCAAGGACATTGGCAAATCGGTTTGCTGATGTGGTCAATGTGAAAGATTTCGGCGCGGTTGGTAATGGAATTGTGGATGATACTGCCGCATTTCAAGCTGCTGCAAATGTTGCTGGAACAGGTAATCCAATATTTGTTCCATCTGGAAATTATCTAAAATCAACAATTACAAATGAAAGTGATTATTTTTGGATGTGCAATGAAGCATTAAATTCAACTGGCACTTCTCCAATAAGTTTAATTGGTCATGTTGAACAAGCATTTAACAATAGAAGGTTGATGGCAAAAACAACCACAACGCCAAATGAATTTACAGAATTTCAAATAAATAAAACATTTAATTATTCTGGAGGAACTCCGGGATTTGTTTCTTCTATTCAAAATGTAAACGGTTCTGTTAGTAAAAATGTTACAGATTTTGTATGGGGAATTGTTTCTGTTTTGAATAACTCTGCTGATGCAGGAGAAAATGTCGCGATATATGGTCAAGGCAATCGTGTTGCAAATATTGGCCCAGTATGGGGTGGCGTTTTTGAAGCAAGAGATTTAACAAATACAGATGGAACTGGAAAATCTGGAACTGTTGGAATTGAAGTTGATGTATTTGCAAACGGAGCAGATGTAAATAATAATAGAGTTGGCATTGATGTTGTTGTTGGAAAAGGAGTTTCCGGTGGGACAGCTCCAATAGCAAGAGCAGGAGTAAGGGTTGTTCCACAAAATTCTTCTATAGTAAATGGAACTTGGAATTTTGGTTACGAAGCACTTGGTTGTGTTTCTGCTGATTTTTTAGCTAAAAGCGAATCGTATGCAGCATTTCAAGGAAATGGAAATAATACATTTGGCGTGTTTTTAAATGGAACTCACGCTGTTGGACTTGATACAACAACAGCAACAATTACGAATAAAGCAATCAGAATTGCAGCAGGGCAGCAAATCGCGCTTAATGCTGATGGGGCGATTACAATGGAATATGCCACTGCATCAAATTCAATTTTATTTAAAAATGCTGGAGTAACAAAACATACATTTTTAATGCTATGAAACTTGAATTCAACGAACAGCAACTCGGTATCCTCAACGCAGCATTAGTGGAACTTCCATTCCGCATTGCAACGCCGTTAATCCAACATATCAATCAGCAAATCAAAGAACAGCAAGCGTTAGAATATGACGCTCGCAGAGAAACAGAACATCATCAAGTATAAGCGCAAACATTAAAGCATCTTGAAAAACTATCTTAACATTTCTCATATCTTAATCTGCCTTGCACTCCAAGGCATCGGATATGCTCTGACAAAAGACCCGTTTATCGGTGCTATTGCGGGTATATTCTTCTTTGCTGGCAGGGAGATTTCTCAAACTGAGTATCGAAACATTGAAGCATCTCCGAGCAAGTTGAGAAAAGATATGAGTGTGTTTGGTGGGTTCAATCCGAAATACTGGACGCTGAAAGCGATGCTTGCAGACTTGACAATCCCTTCGTTACTAGTAATAACAATAGCAATAATCTTACAAATACTATGAGCCTCTGCACACCTTGTACACCTTGCCCACCCTGCGATTCAGAATATCCTTTGCTGTGTGAGCCACTCGAAACAACAGCCAATGGGAAACGATTGGTAGTAGAAGACTCTGCTGCTTGCCAGAAGACAATTCAGACTCCAGCAGCGCAGCAAGTCTTGAAGACTGATGGTGCTAGTAATCTGACTTGGACTAACGGAGCTAACAATACTGTCCTTGGTAAAAGCACAACTGGGATTGTAGAGTTTGCTACGATCAATAGCGTTCTTCAAGTTGGCCCAGTTGATCTTGGTAGCCAGCCATTGACTACTACTGGTGCGGTTTCTACTGGCGCGGCAAGTGTAACTTCATTGGCTTCTACTGGCGCGGTAACAGCAAAGACTGTTGCTATCACAAACCCATCCGCGACAACTGCACTTACTATCAACCAATCTTTGGCTGGTAATGGTGTTGTAATTAATACGGTAGACGGAACTTCTCTTTCTATTCAAAGCACAAATACCAATCCATTAAAAGGTGGATCATTAGAGTTTTTCCCTGCAATTGGTAATGATATGGCATTTAGTGGAGCAAGTGATGGCGTTTTTGTTTTTAATAACACCAGCACAGCAGTAACTAAAGCTACTTTTTTTAATGGAGCTAATTTTGGAATAAATGTATCTCCAACTGAAACACTTCATGTTGGTGGAACAGCAAAAGTTGATGGAGCCATAACTATCGGTGGAGCCACAACTATCGGTGGAGCCACAACTATTAACAGCACGGCAACCATCACTGGCAATACAACGATTAATGGAATACCTAAACTTACTGGATTGTCAGTATACGCAAGTAACGCAGCGGCAATTGCTGGTGGTCTTGCAGTAAATAGTGTTTATAGAAACGCAACTGGTGATTTGTTTATCGTTTTCTAATGCCAGCAGATGGATCAGTCTTTGATGGGTTCACAAGTATCGTAGCGCAAGACGCAGATACTCACCCATCTTACTTGCCTCCATCAATGGTGGCAGAGTCTGTTAATAGGACATTCCGAGGAGGAATAAACAGGACAAGGCCGAGCATCCGTAACATCCCAATCGTAGCAGGGGAAGGCCAAGATGAGATTATCGTTAACGATATTCAGAATGGTAGCTTCCAAGGTTCATTCCCATATCGGGCAACTAATCTCAATACCAACGATGGGATTCTTCTATCGGTATCTGGGGTGATCTACTTCTTAAAGGTAGTAAACAATATAGCCTACGCTTATAAGTTAATCGGAGGGAATGACCCCGGCATGATGCACACATTCTTCGTGCAAGCTGAAGATCGGGTGTATATCCAGAACGGATACCAGAATGCGATTGCGTGGGACGGAGACTTGAGTGTACCAGCGTATAGGCTGAATCCATACCTCAAGAAGATGCCGATTGGGACTATCATGGAGTATGCTTTCGGGCGAGTGTTCGTAACTGATAGGCTTAACCAAATCTACGCTTCAGATATTATTTACGGAAACGGATTCACCGACACCAAGAATACCGAGAACTTCACAGAGATCGGATACTGGGCAGAGGGTGGTGCGTTCTCCACTCCATCCATGATGGGGAATATCACAGGCATGAAAGTAATGCCACAGATTGGAACTAACCTCCGCGCCCAAGGCGCATTGGTCATCCTAACTGCTAACGGAGCATTCGCAATGGATGTGAGTATCCCAAGATCACAATGGGCAACAACCAATATGCAGACGATCAGTTTGCTTGGACGGGGATGTACATCACCATCTACTGCTTTAGCTAACTCTGAACTCTGGTTTAGATCACACGATGGTTGGGCATTCTATTCCAATAGCCAATCTGAATTTGCCAGATACTTCTCGCTTCGTAAACTATCTAGGGAAGTGAACAAGTGGGTATCAAATGATACTCCTTGGTTGAAGCAGTTCGCTTCTACGATGTTCTTCGATAACTATCTGATCAGTACTGTAGCACCAGAAACCTATCGGGCGGCAGGGGTAGAAGGATTGAATAGGTATCACAGAGGAATGGTAGTCCTTGACCTAGACCAATCATCTTCACCTTCACCTGACGCACAGCTTTCTTTTCGCTGGAATGGCATCTGGACGGGCTTTAGACCAACTCAACTGCTATCTGCATTGATCACTGGTCAGAAGCGTGGATTTGGATTCTCATTCGATAACGATAACAAGAATAGATTGTATGAGTTCACTAACTCTACTGGAAGTGATTTCGGTGCTAATGGAACTAGAGCAATCGAATCGTTCTTCACATCGGGAAGGTATGACTTCGCACAAAGTGGGGCATCGAACAAGTTCTTGAGGAAGCGAATCACTGGTGGAGAAATGTGGCTATCTGAAATCAAAGGAGAGGTAACAAGCAAAGCTGAGTTCAGACCAGACTCCTATCCATGCTGGAGCGAGCTTAAAGTTCCTACGACCTATGGGTGTAACCCATGTTCACCCGTTCTAAAAACGCCATGCAATCCACGCAGGGGAGGAGACTCCTACAAGAGATACAAGTTTAACTCACCCGATCCATCTGAATGTAATTACATTTCTGATATTCCAGTAATCGAAGGAAGTGAATTTCAATTAAAGATTAACTTGACAGGGACAGCAACAGTGGACAGAGTAAGAATAATGGCAAACATTAAGAATTTGGAAGACTCTCCGATTGGTGACTGCCCAGAAAACGATCAAGAGTGTCCAGACATTAACTGCTGCCCAGAAAGATATTACGACTACTCAATCAATGGATAATCAAGATTCCAGTCCAGCCTTAACATTCCCGAATGTTCCTATTGATTTCTGCCCTACAGGAAACTGGTCAGAAATCTTGCAAGAATTTATTGACGTTGTTCTAGTCAACGGAACGATCAACGTACCCGGCTTAGGTGACGTAACGCCAGAACAGATCGCTCAGATCGAAGAAGATTTAGCTGACCAACAGAATCAAATTTCAGCACTACAGACGGAACTCGAAACTGAAACCACAGATAGAGAGGCCGCTGATGCTGCGTTAGACACAAGAATTGATGCGTTAGAAAACGTAAAAATTCAACGGGGGAGAATAACTGGAGTCACAAACAATGACTCAGAACAAACGGTAACTCTTTCTCCAGCACTTTCAACAACATCATATTCTGTTATGCTTACACCAGTCATTCCAACAGCAGGAATAGGAACAAATACTCCTATCATTGGAATCAAGAGTGGAAGCAAAACTATAACAGAATTTATAATTTCCATTCAAAACAATGGAACAACACCAAACATCGACGAAATCGAATGGTTGGTAATCAAACCATAAACATAAATAATACTATGACACCACTAAAAGGAACTGATCCTAAGCTCGTCTCTGGCGGCGCACCAACTCGCGGTAAGATTGGCGAAGGAATGGGCAATATGCCAAACCTTGGAGCCAAAAAGCCTAGCATCTACACGACTGCTGGCACTCCACGTCAAGGCTACCAGAAGTAATTATCGTTAACGATAATGGGTGATACCCTCAAAGAGATGGCAGAACTCGTTAAGGGTTTTGTCGGAGATAGTGGCGTGTGTTCTGATGAGAGAGCTTTCAAAGCAATCAATCAGGCTAGACGCTTGCTATGGAATAAACGCGCATGGACTTCTCAAGAAGAGTACGTCCAGATTTGTTGCGTTAACGACTGCTTCACTCTACCTAACCGCTATGAGCAAATCAAGCTGGCGTGGGTAGGGAATGAATCAGTATCGTTAGCTGACGAATGGTTCAATGCTACCAATGCTTTTGCGTTGAATGCTGACCAATCTTGCCATCGTTTGATTACGGAGGTAGGAGGAAAGCACGTTCTCTTCAGAGACTACACCACCCACTTCTATCGTTTGGGAGTGATGTTAGAAAGCGCAGAAGACATCGGCGTGACTCTAACATTTGAGGTACAAGACCAGTATGATACCTATCATACAATCAAAGTAACTGGGGTTAATCCTCCAACACTAGCTCAATCTGATCTATTGATCAAAGGGGTAAGGTCAGTATCTAAACCCGCAACCAAAGGAAGAGTAAGAATATATGCGTACGATACCGCGCTGGAAGCTAAAACATTAATCTCAGTCTACCAACCTAATGATGTTAACCCATCATTCCGTAGATTCAAAGCACCAAGAACGTGCGAGTGTATTACTCTGTATGCTTCTAAGAGATACTTTGATCTGGTAGACGAACAAGAATTAGTTGAGTTCATCCCAGACTCAATGATCTACGCTATCCTTGCTCTGAACTCCAGAGACAACAGGAAAGCGCAAGAGTTCTTGATGAACCTAGACCTTGCCATTAAAGAGCAGGAGAAGGAGATGGAGAACGAAGAGATACCAACTGCCGCCCCGATTCGATTTGCTAACTATAGCAGAGCAGAGAACCTAATCGGTTCTGATCTACTATCACCATCAGCTAACGATTACTTCTTGTATAGATGACACTAGAAACTACAGAAAATATCGCTGCTAGATTTGTTGGGAACTACAAAGACCCAACAGAGTTTGTTGCATACCAAGACCCGCATGATGAACTCAATAAAATAGAAGCATGGTTAATCGAGCAACCACAAGTCGATTGTCCTCTTAAACATTCATTTACCCCTAATATGTACATTAGGGAAATCTTCATGCCAGCAGGATCGCTTGTAACTAGCGCACTACACCTTACTACTCATCCATTCTTTATCTTAAAAGGAGATGTGAGCGTATGGTATTATGATTGTCCTATTGAACGATACAAAGCCCCATACTCTGGAGTAACCAAAGCAGGGACTAGAAGGCTTCTATACAACCATGAAGATACTATCTGGGTTGCGTGTTATGCTACGCAGTTGACAGATATAGAAGAACTCACTAAATCTCTTGTATGCACAGATATGAATCCATTTATGGATATAAATGATCCAAGAATGCCATTGTGGGATCAAAATAAAATAAAGGAATTGCAATGAAATCATGTCATTATCATCCAGAGGAATTACTATACAATAAACACACCCAAAAGTTTAATGTTTTTGCAGCTACAGCAACCGCATTGGGGGCTGGGACTGCTTTATCGGCAGGAATTGGAGCGGCAACAGTCTCTGGAGTTATCGGGGCTGGAGCTACAATGCTTGCATCTGGACAAGCTAACAAAACAGCAAGAGCTGGGCAAAAACAATTAGGTGAACAAACAGCCAAAACGCAAGAAATGGCTGAGAGATTGCCAAAAGAAACTGGACAAGTCTTGCGCGGGAACATCCCTGAGTACAATCAAGCTGCTGGTGAACTCACCGCAGGGACGTTGCAAGCACTAGAGCAATTTCAACCCGGAGCGGGGAAGCAAAGGCAACAGATTAGTGATTCTATATCTTCATTGCTAGGAGGGAAGCTAACTCCCGATATGATGCAGAGTATAGCAGAGATAGGTGGAGCTGGATTCAACCCATTCACAGCAGGACGTGCTGGTGGATTCCAAACTGCACAAGCCTTGTACCCTAAAGGGTCACTGGCTGCACTGAAAGAAGGATTTGGAATGTTCCAATCTATGATGGGGCTAGCACCAGCATTTCTAACTACTTCAACTCAAGCTGGAGCAATGGCAACTAACCTTGGTGGTCTATCAGCGGCAGCGTTAGGAGGATCATACCAAGCAGGAGCAAACCAGATCGTAGGAAATATCGCATTAGCTAACCAACAAAACCAAGCTAACATGGGAATGGCAAGTGCAATTGGAGGAATTGGAAAATCTGCTGGTGATATATATGGACAATATGTACAACAAAGCTCTGGATTGCAAAGTTCAGGATTCTATGGCTCAAAAGCAGCAGCAGCGGAGGGATATGGAGTAGCACCGAATCAGTTAAGTCAACAAGGGGGTTCTGGCGGCGGGTACTACTACAATCCAAGCGGAACTTATAAAACATAAATATTATGGCTATGATACCAGCAATGAGCGCAGCAGATTTCGGCACTGGCGGAACCGCTGTAATGAACTATGGAATGCAAATAGGAAAAGACCTAGCTGCATATGGAGAGAAGATCGGTCTTCAGATTAAAGATAACCGAGACAAGCAACAGGCTATGGGATCACTGCCAGCCTTACAAGAAGCTATGCAATCATTCCAAGCTGGAGACAATGCGGCTGGATATTCTTCTTTGCTCACTCTTTCTGCATCTGATCCATCTAATCCATATGTACAGAATCTAACAAAACTAGGATTCATGGGTGGTACGGCTATTGATGATAATAGATACAAGATGGCAGTTGCTGGTGCTAAAACATCTAGCATGGATTCTATCCTTCCTATTTTAATGTTAACAAATCCAGAATTAGGAAAAAAATTATCTGAATCATTAGTTACACCTACACAAACGAATGCTACGCAACCGACTCCCGGTTCAGATGAAGTTAAAATTGTAACTGATGTTAATCAAGCACCAAAGGACACAATGTCAGAAGGTCTTAA
>Ga0315275_10006397_pt1 | contig 11258 bp, 14 predicted proteins | sample YL17G03_0_MG_FD_205557 | JGI IMG/M metagenome (GOLD analysis project Ga0315275, IMG submission 205557) | Sediment microbial communities from Yellowstone Lake, YNP, Wyoming, USA - YL17G03_0 | ecosystem: Environmental > Aquatic > Freshwater > Lake > Sediment | place: USA: Wyoming | collected...
CCTGCGGATATTGACAGACGAATCAATAAGGAAGTCAAATCGGCCGAAGCCAAGCTGAAGTATGGCAAAGATGTTTATAAAGCTGCTAAGCAGACGCTGAAGGCGCACGCGGATGGTCTGGATGGCTTGAAGTCACGTCTTGAAGAAGTTGCAAAGGGCAAAGTCGGGCAGCCGCGTGACAAAACGACATGGAGCGCGCTTGATAAGGTCGAAAGCAAGCGGCTAGAGGCCATCAAGGATGGCAAGCCGATCAAGTACAAAACCGTGGCCGATCTCCAAGATCTATCTGGCGCGCGTGTTGTATCCGCTAACATCGACGATGTACGGGCCACTGCTGCCGCGATCGCCGATCGTTTCGAAGTCATTGGTAAGCCCGACGACTACATCGAAAAGCCGCTGGACACTGGATATCGCAGCTACCACATGATCATCAAAGATGATGATGGGCTGGTCAAGGAGATCCAGATCCGTACGCCGAACCAGGACAAATGGGCAATCTGGGGGCATGATCCGTACAAGCCGCAGAACGCCGCACAGAAAGCGGCAGTTGGTACGAAGCTTGCACCAGGGCCACGGCGCGACGAGGTTCTGGCATTCGGTAAGGCCATGGCAGAGCGCTACCTGGCAATCGATAAGGGCGAAGCCGTACCCGAGAAGCCGCCCCAGCTGGCGCAAGATATGATCGATATCTTTGGGCGACTTGACCGCAAGGATCGGCTTGACAGCGTTGCGACAAGTGCCCACACTAAAGGTGCAAGAAGGGGATCGAGATGAGTAACTGGCTTGACAAGATCGATGACGAGAAGGTTCGGCTGACACCAGCACCTGGTAGCGGCTGGAATGTGGTCGGCGTGGACGCGTTTGAGGCCCCGGGATCGGCACTCTACTTCGTGGGCAATTACGCTACCGAGGCCGAGGCCGATAAGGTGGCTGCCATGTTCACAAAGGATGCTGGCACCGGGGACTTGGCTGATCGTTACTACGTCTACGCACCAGACGATTCAGGGGACTGGGTGCGGTCCGGCGTACCAGACGCTAGCGAGTAGCAGCCCATTTGAACGACCGCGCGCGACATACCGCGAACACCGTACGTGTCTACCGCTCGATCGGCGTGGCAAAAACACCACGCAAGCGAGTGCCCAAGCCGCTGCGCCCAGTTGCGATCGAGCGCGGGTATGGCAAGGCGATCAATGAGCTGCTGGGTCCGCGCATTCGAGCAGCCTATGCGCCGCTCCTATCCGAGCTGCCGCGTCTGATCGAAGCGGCCGCGCACGAGCGCCGGATCGATGCCGAATGGGACGAGGCGTCGCATCCGCGCGCTGAGAACGGCCAGTTTGGCGAGGGCGCTGGTACCGCGGCCGCGAAGCCTGCCGGTGGCACTGAACATGCTGCGACCGTAGCCAAAGTCGAAAAGCCTTTCATGCCCGTAGGGCTCAAGGGCGTTACACGCGAGCAGCTCGCTCTGATGAGCGACGACGACATCGACGCCGCGATCGACCGCGAGGAAGTTGCCAAGGGCAAACCATCGCTGATGGACATCTTGAAGCGCGGGCAGGCCGACAAGGCGGCGCGGACTGCCAAGGTCAAGGACGCGATGGCCAAAAGCCCAGCCGTGATCCTGACCGACAAGTCCGGCAATGAGACGCTGATGATCCAGTCCGGTGAGACCGCCAACCCAGATGAAGGCGCGCATCGGCTTTCGTTTTTCGCCAAGGATGGCCCGCTCGGGCACGCTACCCGCGTGTCGGTCGACAAGCTCGTCGAGAAGGTGGCCATCGACTACGACGTCGCGTCGGCGCGGCCGGCGACCGACGATGACGTGCTGGCCTGGACAAGCACGCCCGAGTTTGCAGCCGGGTCGCAACGCGTCGCCGAGGTACAGAAAGCGAATGCGGCGCGACACACGCGCAAGGACGCCGGCGAATCACGCCGCTTGCAGGAGCTACTCGAGCAAGCGGCCGCGACCCTACGCAACAGCATCACCGTGCGCGAGCTAGAGCAACTCGTCGAGCGGTTCGGCCAGGACACCAGCCGGCACCAGCGCCTACAGCTCAACCGTCAGGTCAAGTCGGCTCTTGGCATCGATGTGTTCGTGGCCGATCGCCGCATCCCGGCGCTCATCGAAGGTTTCGCTGCCGAGAACGTGGCGCTGATCAAGGACATCACGCAGCGCATTGCAAGCGACGTCGAGAAAGCCACGACGCGCGCGCTGCAAGCCGGTGTGCGTCATGAGACGCTGGCACTCGAGCTGGAGGACAAGTTCGGCTATCAGGAAACGCGTGCGCGCCTAATCGCGCGTGACCAGGTCGGCAAGCTCTACGGCCAGATCGACACCGCGCGCAACCAGGAGCTGGGCGTCACGCGATACATTTGGCACAACGTCGGCGACGATCGCGTGCGCGGTACGCCCGGCACCAAGTACGCGAACCAGGAGCCCAGTCACTACGATCGCGAAGGGCAGATCTTCGAATACGCGAACCCGCCCGAGGGCGGGAATCCGGGCGAGGCAATCTTGTGCCGCTGCTTCGGGGAGCCCGTGCTGGAAGACATTTTGAATCTGGTTGATCCTGGCGGCGCTGACGCAAACGCTGGATAGTCCTAGGTAAGTTAGCCCTGCTGGCGTCGGCGACGGCGTCAGACATGATCTGGGGATGTTCTTCATCCTCATGTGCATTGGCATCGTCTGTATCTGCGCTCTGGGTGACGTGCTGTCGATCCAGTGGCGTGCCGCATGCGATCAGAGCCGACACCACCGTGCCGCGTTCATCTCGGCACTGATGTACGGTCTGGGGCTGCTGGACCTGATGTTGGTCGTGCATGACTGGCGCTTCATCGCGCCCGTGCTGATCGGCGAAGTGTCCGGCAGCTACCTCGGGATCTGGCTCAAGGATCGGTTTGCGCGGAGCGAGCCGGTGGCAGTCGAGCCGCCGGTGCAAGTCGCTGACGAGCCGGTGCGGCGCTTGCATGTCGTCTGACCGACTATGCAGGTTGCGTGCCAGATTACAGGTGCTAGTCTATTCCTCATTCCACCCGCGCTACCAGGCGCAGACCTGTTGAGGAGCCAAGCTCATGAGTGAGACCCGCCGTCCGAATGATTTTCTTCAGGAGCACTTCTCGCTTGACTGCGACCACGCTTCGACCGCCGCATCGCTGACCGTCAAGGCCGCCAAGCTGGGCCGCGCGTTCCGCATCGACCGCGTCACCTACATCAACCCGACCGGACTTGCTGAGGACACCGCCAACAACTTCAAGGGCGAGCTGAAGATCGGCTCAACGCTTGTCAGCCAGCTTTTCTACACCGACAGTGACGAAGCCGGACCCAACAGCCTCACCGCTGACACGTTCATCACCGGCACGCTGAGCGCCGTTGCCGGCGCGCTCAACGGCGCGGCCGAAGACACCATCAGCCTCGTACTGACCAAGTTCGGCACGCAGACTCTGCCCGCGGGCAAGCTGCGCGTCGAGGGCCGCTACCTGTAAGCAATGGCCTATCGGATCGATCGCGGTACGCTTCGATCACCACGCGAGACCCCGCAAGGGTTCCTGCGCGTAGATGGTCACGCGTCCAAGGCGGGCGTGTTTGAGTACCGCAACCCTGACGGCTCGATCCGGCGCGAGCTGCGCCAGCCGCAGGACGTTTTCGACGCCGCGTCCCTGGCGGAATACGAAGGTATCTCCGTCACCGACGATCACCCCGAGAGCATGATCGACGCGAGCAACGCGCGGAAGCTCGAGGTTGGTACCGTCATGGGTCCGGCGCGCAAGGACGACGGCGATCACGTCGCCGTCGGGTTCATCATCAAGGACAAGGCGATGATCGCCAAGGTCCGCGACGGCAAGGCCGCGTTGTCGACCGGCTACCGTGTCGATCTCGTCGAGACCCCCGGCGTGCATCCGGTCTACGGGAAGTACGACGCGATCCAGACCAACATCCGTCCCAACCACCTCGCAGTGGTGACGCTGGGGCGTGCGGGTCCGACGGCGCGTATCCGCATGGACGCCGCTGTGTACACCGATAGCATGATGGGTATGGGCGATGAGCGCCCGTCGGTGATGACTACTGAGGACGAGGGGCACGCGCACCTCGTGCATTGCTCGGATGGACAATCGGGTTGTACCAGCAGCAATAGTGCCACCTCCGACGAGGAATACGGACACTCGCACCCCTGGCAGCGTGATGCTTCCGGGATGATCCAAATTGGTGCGACCAACGGTCATACTCACACCGTCCTTGACCTAGCAGCGGTCAAGACGGATGCGGCAAGTTGCGTGCCAACTAACATCGTGCATACTGGAGTCACCATGGCCACCGAAAAGAACGATAAGGACCTGCTGAACACCGCAGCGACGCAGCTCGTCGCCGCGGAGCAGCGCGCCACTGAGGCTGCGTCCAAGCTCGCCGCTGAAACGGCTCGCGCGGATGCTGCTGAGGGCAAGATCGGCGCGCTCGAGGTTCGCATCAACGCGCTTGCCGCGGAGCGTACCGACGCCGTCAAGCTCGCCGAGAAGGACGAGGAGATCGAGAAGCTCAAGACTGAGCGCTCCGATGCCGTCGCGACTCTCGCCGGGTTCAACGAGCGCGTCAAGGCGGCAGTCGCTGCCCGCGTCGCACTCGAGCGCAAGGCCGCTTCGGTGATGGGCGACAAGTTCCGCATGGACGACCTGGCCGACCGCGAGATCCTCGACACCGTGATCAAGAAGCTTCACGGCGTTGACGTCGACACCGCGCGCTCGGACGAGTTCGCGCGCGGCCGCTTCGACGCTGCCGTCGATGGCTACCTCAGCTGTGCCGATGCCATTCAGCGCATCGCTCTTGCAACCCCTGCCCCCACCCCAGAGAAGCGTCTCGATAGCGCGCCGGTCCATCAGGTCCGCGATGCTTGGAAGCAGCCGCTGCCCTCCTCCGCTCGAAAGGACAAGTAAGTCATGGCCGCTCCCCAGACCGCAGTTTCCGAAGCAATGGCCATCGGCTTTGCTGGTGCACTCGCCGACAGCGGCAACAAGACGTGCGCCTCCAAGTACAGCGAAGAGGCTTCGGCCGAGATTCCGTTCGGCGTGATGGTTGTCAAGGGTACCGACGAGGACAACGGCGTCCTCCTGCCCCACACCAGCGGCGCGGCTTCGGCTGACATCATGATGGGCGTTGTGGTGCACTCGCACGCGTACGCGAAGGACACCGAGCTTGGCGACTCCGGCCTCAAGCCGAAGGTCAGCCTGGACGTGCTTACCCACGGCCGCATCTACGTGCTGCCCGAGGAGACCGTCACCCCCGGCGACCCGGTTCGCGTTCGCGTCATCGCTGCTGGGCTTGAGCAGAAGGGCGCATTCCGCACCACGGCCGATTCGACCGATTGCGTCGACATCAGCTCGTTTGCTCGCTGGACCAAGGGTGGCAGCTCGACTGTCCCCGCTGTCCTCGAGCTTGACATGACGTACGCCAACGGCGTGCAGGATTAATTCCCAGACCGCTCCGGCCCACTGAAAGGCAACAGATACCATGAGCAACGAATCCCGCCTCGACGCAGCCGAGTCTGTCTGGTTCAAGCGCCAGCTCGAGTTCATCGACAAGACGATGAACGAGACGATCTTCCCGGACAACCTGGCTCGTCAGTACATCCCGACGCAGCCCGGCGTGCCCGAGTGGGCGAACGTCTACACCTGGCACATGTTCACCAAGTTTGGCCAGGCCAAGCTGATCTCGAATAACTCTGACGATCTGCCCCGTGCAGATGCGACCGGTCAGGAAGCTTCGAAGATCATCAAGGATCTTGGCGACAGCTACGGCTGGACGCTTCGCGAGATCAAGCGCGCTGCCGCGACCGGCACCCCGCTCGATTCGATGAAGTCGATGGCGGCGCGCTTCGCGATCGACACCAAGATGGATGACATCTTGGCGAACGGTTCGACGGCGCACGGCCTTGAGGGTCTGCTTTCGCTCACCGGCGCGAATACCTTCACCCCGAAGACCAAGTCGGCTGGCGGTCTCACCTGGGCGGTTGCGACCGCGGATGAGATGGCGGCGGATCTGTTCGGCATCGTGTCCAAGGCGGTGTCGGATCTCAAGATGTCGGGCGGTACCGTGTTCCAGCGGTACACCATCCTGCTCCCCATCGAGCAGTATGCGCTCGCTGCACAGAAGCGCATGGGCGATGGCTCGGACACCACGGTCCTGAAGTTCTGTCTGAACAACAGCCCCTGGATCGAAGCGATCGAGCCGTGGCATCACTGCGACGCGGCTGGTGGTGGTGGTACGGACCGCATGGTCGCGTACCCCCGCAACCCGCTGGTTGTCGCGGCCGTCGTGCCACAGGAGTTCACGGCGCTCTCGCCCGAGCTTCGCAACCTCGAGTACGTGGTCAACTGCATCGCCTCCACCGGCGGCGTCGTTTGCCGCTACCCGGTCGCGGTCCTCTACGGCGACGGTATCTGAGCATCACCTAGCCTGAAGCACGGGCGGACCGAGCCCCTTGACGAGCCGTTTTCGCTTTGCCTAGGATCACCCATGTCATTCCCCGTACCCGTAACTAGCACTGGTGACTTCAAGGCGGTAGCGGCAGCGGCTGTTACATTCGATCCGACGCTAGCCGTCGGCGAGCTATGGATCCTGACGGCGTCGACCAACTGTTACATTGCGCAGGGGGCAGCCCCGACCGCGTCCGCTGCCGACGGCTCGACCTATGTGCATGCCGGGCAGCAGGTGCTGATCGATGGCGACCTGGGCGCGAAGGTTTCTATTATCCGAGTTACAGCGGATGGTGTGGCGACCCTGACCAAAGCTAAGATGGTTAGGTAGCATGTGCCGCGCCCGCTGTTGAGAGCATCGCAGGTCAGACGATCTGAAGCGATTGATGCGACTAGCGATGAGTCACAGGCAACGCTCGGCCGATATTTCCGAGCCGACTGCCTTGGCTCTGACACGATCGGTATGCTTGTCTACATCACAGGTATATCGATGAGTGGCGTGTATCAAGTGACTAAGGTGGATATTTCTACCTATGGCAAGTACCCCGCTGTCGGCATGATCACCGAGAAGTCGACAAGCACGCGCTGCCTGGTATCGGTTGTCGCCGAGGTGGCCACGTCCACGACCCTGATTCCCGAGCGTCTGTACTTCATCGGATTCGATTCGCTGATCACGGCTACACCGCCGGTGCCGGCACCGTCAACGCGTTGCGCACTTCAGGTCATCGGTACCGCACTCGACGCAGGCAAGCTGCTATTGCATGTGCATCCGCAGGCGTTCTTAAGGGGCGGCGGCTAAGTGACGCGCAAACTAGTATACCTGAACCCTACCGAGGGTCTCCTTACGGATGATGTCTCTGGCGTCGATCCGTTTGACGCTTCGGGGCAGCAGCTTAGCGATGTCGCCGATCCGACATCACCGCAGGACGCTGCCACTAAAGCATACGTAGACCAACGTACGCACTCCGGGGTTGCTGGATCTGATGGTGAGGATGGTGAGCCTGGCCCTCCTGGGGTGGCTGGCGCGACCGGGCCACAAGGCGCATCTGGTGCCGCCGGTGCCCGGGGGGCGCAAGGCACCCCTGGCCTGGATGGAATCGACGGCGTAGACGGTGAGCCTGGCCCCCCGGGGGTGGCTGGCGCGACCGGGGCTATAGGTGCCGCCGGGGGCAGCGGTCCCCCGGGTCTAGATGGGTGTGACGGTGACATCGGCGATGTAGGGCCTCCTGGCGTGACCGGGCCACAGGGTCCACAGGGTGCTCCTGCGCAGCCTGGCGCGGCGTCCTACGGCGAGATGACCACGTCTGCCTCTGCCGTCACAACGATGACGACGGTCAGCACGTTCTACAAGATCTCATCGGGCTGGACGGCTGGCGACAACAACGGCTTCACGTTCAACACGGACGAACTGATCGCCGACGTTGCGGGTGTGTACCTGACGATCTGCACGCTGTCGCAGTCGTGTAGCGCGAACAATCAGCACCTCGAATTCCAGCTATTCAGGAACGGCGTCGCCGTCCCCACCCACACCGCGCAGCACGAATCCGGTGCCACCGAGGTTGCGTCGGTCACGTTGTCGGGCGTCCTTCAGGGTGTCGTGTCGGGCGACACGTTCGATGTCCGCGTCCAGAACACCACCTCCTCGGGCAAGACCATCACCGTCTACTACGGCAACCTCACGATGACTGCGGTAGCTGGTGCCACGGGTCCGCAGGGCTCTCCGGGTGCTGACGGCGAGGACGGCGAGGACGGCCCCCCTGGTCCTCCAGGGCTACGCGGTGTTGACGGCGCTGCTGGCGTGGCAGGAGCCGCAGGTCCGGCTGGCCCACCGGGGCAGGACGCTGATGATTCGGAGCCGACCGTGCTCATGCTACAACCGGCCCGGTTCGACGAGGGCTACATGTTCTTCCTGGCTGGCTGATGCTGACACTCGCAAGCACTGAAACACTCGCAGGCGTTGCCGGAACGGCGACGTCGATCACCTGTACGGTCACAGGTGCCGAGGTATCGGTCGGCATCCCGACCTACAAGGTGCTCTCGCAGTCGGTGCTCGCGATTGCAGCGGCGACGATCTACACGACGCCAGCGACGCCGATCACGACGCTGATCAAGACCATCCACCTGGCGAACACGACCGGCCTCGCCGTGCCCGGCGTGTCGCTGTTCGTCAACGGTACCGCCGCCGCGAATCGGATCAGCGGTAGCTTCTCGATCCCCGCGAACGGCTGGGCGACTGTCGACGAGGACGGTTGGAAGGTCTACAACGGCAACGGCGAGCTGATGATGAGCGGCTTCACCGGCCCAGCAGGGCAGGCGGGGGTGGCGGGGCAGGCGATCTACCTCGTCGGCGACGCTGGCGAGGACGGCGACATGGGTCCGCCTGGAACCCCTGGCGTGCAGGGGTTCACTGGCCAGCAGGGTCCGGTCGGCCCGGCAGTGTTCCTCGTCGGTGACACTGAGGACGGCGACCAAGGTCCGCCCGGTCCTCGCGGCCTGACCGGAGATACCGGGGCTGTCGGCCCGGCAATCTTCATGTCGGCAGAGCAAGGCGAGGACGGCGACATCGGAGCCCCCGGCGTCGTTGGTCCGCAAGGTGTGCAGGGCAACCAGGGTCCGCAGGGCGTGGCCACGTTCCTGGTCGGTGACGCCGAGGATGGTGATGTCGGGCCACCTGGACCGCGAGGACTGACCGGGGACACCGGGGCTGTTGGTCCTGCGGTGTTCCTCGTCGCGGACGAAGGCGAAGAAGGCCCGATGGGTCCGCCCGGACCTGCTGCCGCCGCCGCCTCCGCGACCGTCGCCATCAAGGCCGCCGTGCTCAACCTGGGCGCAAACGCCAAGGTCGAGCACAACATCACCGTCGTCGATGCGACTGTGGCTTCGACCAGCTTGGTCTTGGTCATGTGGGGAGCGACGCTCGACACCGACGACAACGGGCCAGACACCGACTCGGTGAACTTTCGAGCCCTGGCCGGAACTGGGTCGTTCGTCGTGCGCCTCGGGGCGCTGAATCCCGTCAGCAAGTTACTCAAGATCAACTATCTGGTAGGGTGAGGCCGACATGACAGTCCTGTACGACGCAAGAGGCAATGAGTGGCTCGGGTCACTCGATCAGATCGGCGGCGGCACCATCACGGATGCCCGTACCGACGACGCGACCCTGTCCGCGCTCAACGCCGAACTGCTGATGGATTTGAACGGCCAGGCGACGGTCCAGTTCGACCTGAAGACGGCGGCGATGAACGCCACCCTCGTTTTCGAGGGCACGGTCGACGGCTCCAACTACTACGCGCTGACCGGCTGGAACCTTGTCACCGAGACGATGCTCCAGAGCGTGGTCCTGACCACGACGTCGGCGGCGACCTACCAGATCAACTCTTCGGGCTTCCGCCGCGTCCGCTGTCGCGTGTCGGCGTTCACGTCGGGCAATGTCGTCGCCACGGGCCGCGCGAGCGTCGCCCCCGCGCTGCTCTATGCTCGTCTGGTCCCGTCGACTTTGATGGTCACCGCTACCGCCGCCGTGAATACCGGCGCGACCGCGACGCTGCCTGCTGCGGGGGCGGGGTTGTTCCACTACATCACCGGATACGAACTGGTGAAGTTATACTCGGTGATCGGCGTCGCTGCTGGCGCAGGTACCATCATCACGTCGACCAACCTCGTCGGCAACCCGGCGTGGACGACGGAGCAGGTTGTCGGCGCGGTCGGCAGCGTGGTGAGGGTCATCCAGTCGACGCTGGCAACCCCGCTCAAGTCCAGTGTGGCCAACACCGCGACGACGTTCGTCGCACCCGCCCAGCTTCAGACGATCTGGCGCTGGAACATCACCTACTACGTGGGAGCCTGATATGGCGGCGCGAGCTTTCGTCACCCGGTACGGCAACGAGCAAGTCACGACCAGCAACTTCTCGGTCGACGCCTACTTCGTCGTCGTCAACCCGACGACCTATCCTGGCCAGCCAGGGAAACTCGCCATAGCGACGGTCTTGCTGAACCCGCTCGACAGCCTGACCCAGTGGCAGACAGACGTGAAGAACGCGGTCATCGCTGTCTGTGCCGCGATGCCCAGCCCGTTCACGGTCGCGGCGGCTGACGTGTCGATTCCGGTCCTGGCCTAGCTATTTCAACCCGCAACTCTTTCGTGTAAGGATCACTCACCATGGCGTCCAACAAGACCTTCCGTACCGGCCCCGTGGCACTCAGTGCCACCCTGACCACGAACCTCCTGAACCCTCCAGCCGCTACCGGCGGCGTGAACGCAGGTAGCTCGGCGAACTACATCGTGTTGCGCCACATCCGCATCGTGAACAAGACGGCGGGCGCTGTGACCTGCTCGTTCTGGCTCGGCGCGACCGGCGGCAACGTGGCTGGCACCGAGGTCATCGGCCAAGGCCTTTCGGTCCCTGCCAACAACTTCATTGACTGGTATGGGCAGCTTCGCCTCGACGCGGCTGACTTCCTGGTCGGTGGTGCGAGCGCGGGAACCTCGCTCTCGTTCACGGGCGAAGGCGAAATCGGCGTCGCCTGATAGCGGCGTCTGATGACCTGGCCGGTCTACATTGAAGGTGAGGTTGCAGTCGGGCTCGTTGACGGCTTCAACCGCACCTTCAAGACGGCCACCGACTACGTTCCTGGTTCGCTCGTTGTGTACCGCAACGGGCTTTCTGGCGTTCAGAACGACGCCGACAAAGCCGACTTCGATTCGCCGTCGATGGCAAGAAGGGCAACACGTACAGCGAGAACATCCGCAAGTGGGGGCGGGCGTGGCCGCCGTTCAAGCTCATCTTCTGCTTCAC
>Ga0315275_10006398_pt1 | contig 11258 bp, 7 predicted proteins | sample YL17G03_0_MG_FD_205557 | JGI IMG/M metagenome (GOLD analysis project Ga0315275, IMG submission 205557) | Sediment microbial communities from Yellowstone Lake, YNP, Wyoming, USA - YL17G03_0 | ecosystem: Environmental > Aquatic > Freshwater > Lake > Sediment | place: USA: Wyoming | collected...
TAAAAACGTTGAACTTGGCAAGAAGTTGTGGGAGCTCTGGTGTTTGTATGAAATGCACTTTGAGCGCACCGCTATCCACAAGGTCTATGAGAACAGAAGCGGGTGTAGTCTGAACAAGCAGTCTGGTGCCGTTCAAGTCTTAGTGCCAGTAGTGAGACCTGGTAAGCCGCAGGTGCCGATAGTACCCCCAACACCTTGAGCTCCTCCTGTTTCGGGTACCTTCAATTCCCGACACGTTCCAGCCACAGATTTCTTCGCCCCCCTACCCCTGGATTGGGGGACAGCCACACTGGAGACCTTCGTTTCTGACCGGAAAATGCGGATCACGGCGGCGAGGATGACCTTAACGGACCGCCATTCGGGACAGCCACCTATTTTCTCCTTGCCCGGTCTGGCTTTTCTCTCGGCGTCCGGATTTCAGCAGCCATCCCACTCCTTTCGGCCTCACCACCTCTGTCCGGCCCACAAAGGGCTCCAACTCATTCGTCGCAGCTTCATCGGGGGTGTTACTCTGGGGAGGATTATGGCGGGTGCGGGCGGAGCACGCAAGTGAAAAGCGGCGGCGTAGCCGCACGTGGGAAAGGGGCGGCAGGGCCGCAGGTCTAAAGGGTGGCAGGTGCGAAGGGTGCAAGGGTGCCGCAGGAGGCCATTCGTGGTTCAAGAAGGAGTATCCGCAGATTTCACAGATTTTCGCAGATTTTCTTGGGTGTGAATCTGTGTAATCCGCGCAATCTGCGGATGATCTCCTGTAAATCCATGCCTGAAAAGGGTTTATCGCCGTACGCACCCGGCCCTGAAAAAAGTGGCGGCGCAGGCGGAATTTTACTTGATGCAGAATTGCGTGTGCGGTACGATAATAAACAAACTGAATAGTAAATAGTAAATCGAAAATAGTAAATTTGGAGGGCTCTGTCATGGCCAGTGAAGCGCAAGTCGTTGCCAATCGTTCGAACGCCCAGAAGTCCACGGGTCCGCGCACGCCGGAGGGCAAGACCGTTGTCTCGCAGAACGCCGTCAAGCATGGTCTGCTGGCCCGGGAGGTTGTCATCAAGGGAGAGGACTTGGGCGAGTTCGAGTTCTATCGCGACCAGATGCTTGGGGAACTGGCGCCGGTCGGGCAGATGGAATCGGTGCTTGCCGAGCGCGTCGTCAGCCTCTCCTGGCGGCTGCAACGGGCCGAACGGCTCCAGACTGCGGCCTTCGATGCGCTGGACGAGAAGCACGAGAAGCAGACGCCGGTGCTGCCGGTACTATCCCCCGAGCTGCAGGAGTGGGTGCGATCCAAGACGCGGGAGCTTGGTCGGGGCGATTCCAACCCTGCGGACGACGATCCGGCCCTCGGCCGGGCGGTCGTGATGGACTTTGCCAATACCAGGATTCTCGACCGGATGCTGATGTATGAGCGCCGGATCGAGCATAGCTTCTACAGGACCATGGCCGAGCTGCAAAGACAGCGGCTCTTGCGAGAGCTGGAACCGCCGAGGGATGAACAGAAGCCGAAAACTGTCTCGGCTTGTGGTGTGGCCGCGGGGGGCGAGCGTCCCTTCGGCAAGCTCAGGGCAGGCTCTCGCTCATCTGAAGAGGTCGGGCGGGGACGCCCAACCTACGAAGAAACGCCTTACGGCGTCACTATGAACACGCCCGCCACGGAGGCCCAATCATGCGAAACAAACCCAATTTGCCCCGGCCCAAGTGAAGGCCAAGTTCCTTGCGGCACAGAGGTTATGAACGATTCGTCTCAAGACAAGCTCGGAAAAACAAACCCAATTTCCCAGGGAAAGGTGGGAGCCGCGCCGATGGGTGCCGCGCCCAAGCGGAGCGGCCCTCCTGACCTTGCCGAAGGATTGAGCGTGTCTCCCTCGGCCACAGAAGCTTCCATACAAGCACGGTCAAACGAGTTTGGCCGTGCCACCCAGGCGTGCGAGGACGCACGACAAGGGCGGCGAGCGGGGACGCTCACCCTGCCCTGAGGCCGAATCGACTTGCACGCGGCCGAGGGAACACTATAATTTGGCCTTTGGGAACAAGGTCGGATTTACGGTCTCATCACAGGAGTAGTGCCTATGCTTCTTCCGCGATTCGTCAGCAAGCTTTTATCCGTGCTGCGAGGCAGCGTGGCCCCGCCGCTGATCTTCATGTCGGTGACGCTGGGCGTCTGGCTCGGGGTGATGCCCGGCTGGTCCGGCCTGCACACGGCGCTGGCCGTGATCGTGCTCGTGCTCAACGTGCACATCGGGCTTTTCCTCCTGGCGCTGGGGTTTGGCAAGGCCGTAAGCCTGGCGGCGGCGCCCGTGCTGTACCACGTGGGGGTCTGGGTCCACGGGCATCTGGCCGGACTGCTGTCGACTCTGGCCGCTGTCCCGGTGGTGGGCATCACGGACTTCAACCGCTATGCGCTGGCCGGGGGCCTGCTCCTGGGCCCGATTCTCGGCGCGATCTGCGGCCTGACGCTGGCCGTCCTCGTCTTCTACTTCCGCCGGATGGTGCTCAGGATCAATGAGAAATCCGAGAAGTTCCGCAAGTACTACTCCAAATTCTGGGTGCACATCCTCGACGTGGTCATCCTGGGATGGCGGAGCCGGCGCGTGGACCAGATGTTCACCAAGGCCAAGTACATCCGCAAGGCCGGCGTGGTCCTCGCGATCCTGCTCGTCGGGGGCTTCCTGGCCGCCGCGCACTTCCTCCAGGGCACCGTCATCAAGGACTACACGCTCCAGGCGCTGACGCAGGTGAACAAGGCCGAGGCGGACATGGACAACCTGGGGATTTCCCTTCTCGGCGGCAGCGTCTCCGTGTCGGGCGTGCAGCTCACGGACCCGAAGAACCCGCAGCAGAACCAGTTGGCGATCGAAAAGATGGAGGCGGACGCCAACCTCTACGAGCTGTCGCTGGGCAAGCTGGTCATCGAGAAGGCAGAGCTCACGCAGGTGCGATTCAACCAGTTGCGGCAGATGCCGGGCACGGTGATCCCGCAGGTCGTCAAAGAAAAGCCCTTCGATCCCAACGCCTACAAGGTGAGCGTCGAGGACCTCGCCAAGCTCGAGAAGTACGTCAAGGACGCCAAGAAGCTCAAGGAGCAGTTGGAGAAGCTCCGCAACTGGCTGCCGGCAAAGAAGGAGCCCGTCGAAGCCGAACAGGCCCCCCAGAAATACCTGGAGTACCTCACCGCGAGGCTGCCGACCCCGGCGACGCCCCGGATGCTGGCCAAGCTGCTGCTGGCCGACAAGACGGAGATTCCCTCCAAGCTGTTCGGCAACAGCAAGGTGGAGGTGACGAATCTCAATGACGCCCCGCAGGCGAGCAAGCTGCCGATCACAATGCAGATCAAGTCGTACGTTACGCCCGCCCTGCTGAAAGCGGTCGCGGACTACTCCAAAGGCGGGACGCCCGAGATCTCCGGGACCTTTGAAGGCTTCGACCTGAGCAAGCTGCAGGAGCTCTCGCAGGATGCGGGCCTCGCGTTCCAGTCAGGTCAGGCCGCCGGAACGTTCAAGGGTACGCTGACCAAAGAGAACGTGGACCTGACCATCGACCTGAGTCTGAAGAACCTTCAGGCCAAGGGGACGGGCAAGGGCGTTCTGGGTCTCGGCGTCGAGCAGACGTCCCAGGTGATGCAGGTGTTGAAGGAGCTGAGCACGACGATCCGGGTCGTAGGCTCTCCGACCGATCCGCGGGTGGTCTTTGACACCAAGGGTCTCACCAAGGAGTTCCAGCAGGCCCTCGTCAAGGCCGGCAAAGAGCGGGCCATCCAAGAGATCGACAAGCAGGTCCAGAAGCAGCTCGACGGCAAGCTGGGCGAAAAACTCCCCACCCAACTGAAGGACGCGATCAAGAAGCCCGACACCAAGGGGCTGATGGACGGCGTCGGCGGCCTCCTCGGCGGCAAGAAGAAGCAGGAACAGAAGCAGGAACCACCGAAGTAACTCAGGATAGAACAAAGGCTGCGGTCTTGCCGGCCGCAGCCTTTGTCATCTGATTCATCGAGGGTCATCTGCACAACTCGCGATCGGGATTCAATCGCGGCAGGCTCCGCGCCCAGCCGGACGCGAGGCTGTACGTGTTGTTACTCTTTTCTTTTTCCCTTGCGTGGGTTGTCCTTCGGACGTCCACCTTTGTCATCGCCGCCCTTGCCTTTGTCGTCGCCTTTGGCCTGAGCCTTCCCTTCGGCCTTCTTCAGGGCGTCAAGCCTCTTCTGCATCGGCTCGACCTTCTTCTGATACTCCTGCTCATGGCGGGCAATCAGCTTGTCGAGGGCCGCGCCGGTCTCGGTGGCCTTCTCTTTGGTGGCGAGCTGCTTGATGGCCTGCAACTCGGTCATCGCGGCCTGATGTTCCTGCTTGAGCGCGGCGAGCTGATCGGTGAGCGACTTCTGTGTCTGGGCGGCATCGGGACGGGCCCGCTCCCTGATTTTTCCTTTCCCTTCGGCCTGCGGTCGTGCTTTCGCGTCTGCGGCCTTCTCCCCGGCAAAAGCTCCAAGGCTCAGCATCAGGGAGACCGCCACTGCCAATAACCCGGTCTTCTTCATGTCAATATTCTCCAACACAAGAACGCAGCACGGGCGAAACCTCACAATGGGGTTTGAAAGACCCTGTGCAAAACTACACTTGTTATGACGATCCGGCCAAGCTGCTTATTGCATGAATCCCCCCGGCAGCCCAACCGGCGAACCCACCGTCAGCACAGCGATCCAAGTATAACGCAAACGCAGTTCCTAGCAAGATCGAGAGTCGATCCTCCGGCCAAACGGAGTATCACTCCTTCTCTTCCTCGACAATCTGGCCGGTCTCGGAAAGTTTTAGCGTGATCGGCGTCTTGCCTTTCTTGCCGGAGACCTCGTAGAAGGTCTTGCCGTCCTCGACTTCCACGAAGGCATTGAGCCCGGCGGCGGAGCCGAAGTACTTGTCGGCGGCGTTTCGTACTGCGATCGGCACCGAGGCATACGGAACGCTCTGCCCGGACGTCAGCACCGTACCGTCGGCGGCGATGTCATACTCCACGTCCCTGCCCTGCACCACCGCCTCGACGTCGTAGACGGTCTTGCCGTCTTCCTCGGCCTTCTCGATCTTCTTGATCTTCCCGCCGGCGGTCACCTTCTCGATCGTCGCCCGAGCCGGGGCGGGAACCTCCGACAGTGTCACCGTTTGAGCCGGCGCCTCTTTCTTCTCTCCCTTCTCGCCCCGCCCGCAAAGGCTCTTGCAGCCCGTGACCCCGGCGATCAGGATGACCGCCACAATGATTTGAAACATCCGACGTTGCATTGCACTGTCTCCTTACATCCACTACACTTGAATCCCTTCGGTTTACGACGACGACCATGATACCCCGTCTCCAGGGGAAGTCAATATTTTGGTGGGACAATTCCGCAGTGGATTTCATCGGTCGATTTCGATGTCCTGGAAGGAGAGCGGGTCGTCCACCGGCTCCAGGTGAGAGAAGATAACCGCGCCGGCCAGGACGCTGCGGATGTCGGTTTCGATGTCCTCTACGACGTGATGCCCCTTGTGCGTCGTCCAGCGTCCAGGGACCAGAACGTGGATGGAGACGAACCGCCGGCCGGCCGCCTGGCGGGTCCGGACCGCGTGAAACTGGATGCCTTGCTCCTTGTATTTGTCGAGGACTCTCCGCAGCTTCTCGTCTTCTTCGGGCGGCAGCGCCACATCCATGAGGCCCGCGATGGAACGCCGCATCAGTTGGCAACCCGTCCGGACGATATTGGCCGCGACGGCCAGAGCAACGATTGGGTCCAGAATCTCCCAATCCGTCAGGGCCACCGCGCCCACGCCGCCGATGACGGCCACCGAGGTCCATACATCCGTCATCAGGTGGTGCGCATCGGCTTCGAGGGTGATCGAGTTGCTCTTTTTGCCCACGTTCAGCAGGACGCGCGCGACGCCAAAGTTGACCGCTGACGCCACGACGGCGATGGCCAGGCCGGCACCCGCCTGTTCGAAAGGCTGCGGGGCAATGATGCGTTGCACGGCAACCACGCCAATACTGACGGCCGCCAGCAGAATGAGGATTCCCTCGGCACCGCTGGCGAAGTACTCGGCTTTGCTGTGCCCGTACTGATGCTCCTTGTCCGCCGGACGTGCGGCGACGATCAGCATGGCCAGGGCCATGATCGCGGCCACCAAATTGACCAGCGATTCTACCGCATCCGACAGCAGACCGACCGAGCCCGTCAAGAGGTAGGCGAAGCTCTTGAGCCCAATAGTGACAATCGCGGCCGCAATCGACAGCCATGCATATCGTGTCAATGAAGAGCGATCCATAATTGCAGCTCGGGTTCTCCTTCGCAATCAAGACAATAGCACGGCAGGCGGAACAAATCAAGGGGGCCACGTAGAGTATCTCCATCGCTCGGTTTCGGCCTGACGGCACTCTGACGGGCAGCTTGGTACGTGTGTGCCTTGGAAGAGATGATGCCGGGTGGCACGCTCAAACTTGCTTTGAGCGTCTCTTCAGATGCACGGAACCATATCGAGGCAAGCACGGTCAGACAAGTTCGGCCGTGCCACCCATTGCACCAATGCGTTCAGGCCAGGCCTGTACAAGCCTGTCAGAACCAGATGTCCTCACGGCTTCTTGTGCTTGATGAAGGTGCCGTCGCGGTATTCCTCGAAGGCGACCCGCAACTGCTCCTCCGTGTTCATCACGATGGGGCCATACCACGCCACCGGCTCGCCAATGGGCCTGCCGGACATGAACAGGAAGCGGACAGGCTCTTCCTCGGTCGAGACCATGACCTGGTCGCCCTTCTCGAACAGAACGAGCATGCCGTTGTCCAAGAACGGCTCTCGCTGCATGTCGAAGTAACTCGCCCCTTGCATGCCGTAGGTGAACGGGTCCTTCTCCTTGCAGAAGTACCCTTTGCCCTCGATCACGTAGGCGAAGACGGTGTGATGCGGTTGCGTAGGGTGTAAATGCTGTGACCTTGGCGGAACGGTTATATCCAGATAGGTCGGATCGGTCACGATGTCGCGAACGGGGCCTTCCGCGCCGCTGACTTTGCCGCAGATGACCCGGATTTGCGCCCCATCCTCCAACGTCACCTCGGGGATCTGCCCGGCCTTGACTTCGCGATACCGCGGGGCCATCATCTTGTGGCTGGCGGGCAGATTCGCCCAGAGTTGAAAGCCCGACATCCTGCCGGCCTCATCCCCCTGGGGCATCTCCTGGTGCACGATGCCGCTGCCGGCGGTCATCCACTGCACGTCGCCGCTCCGGATGACGCCCCGGTTGCCCATGCTGTCGCCGTGTTCCACGGTCCCGCCGAGAACGTAGGTGATCGTCTCGATCCCGCGATGGGGGTGCCAGGGAAAGCCCTTGATGTACTCCGCCGGCGTGCTCGACCGGAAATCATCCAGCAGAAGGAACGGGTCGAACATCGGCACCTCACTGTATCCGAACGCACGGCGGAGGTGCACGCCCGCTCCTTCCATCGTTGGCTTGCTTCGCCAGACCCTGCTGATCTTCCTGGTCTCAGTCATAGTCATCCCTTTCTTCTTTGACCTGCAACTCTACGTAGTTCGTCGAGACAGCGTTCAGGCCCTCTTCGCGGTGTCTCCGCCCAGAGACCCGATCGCATACTCGGGGCTCCGTACCGCCCAAAAAAGCCGAGACTTGACCGCGACCGCATGATACAATGTTTCTCCAACGTTGGTTCACGATTCAGAGTCGCTGATGGAGGTGTAAGAAATGTCGCACTCGCATGAAAGTCACAATCACCAAGGAATGAGTTCGCACGATCAACACCCCTGCTGCATGAGAGAGGGGCGCCGGCTCACGGACAGACTCAGGCACAGTTGGCTCTGCTGGCTGCTCCCGATCGCGGGCCTGGTCTCGCTGGTCTGGTTCCTCATTCGGGTGATTCCCAAGCCTTCGCGGGCGATGTATCCGTGCCAGCGGGTCGCCATGCCGCTGGCTTCGGGCTTTGTCGCCTGGCTGGTCGGACTGGTTGGGGCGGTCTTTGCGTTCCGCAAGGCCAAAGGACTTCTGCACCAGTCGCGGTTGCCGCTGGCGATTGCGTGTCTCGTGGCGGCGATGGTGTTTGGGGTAGTCGCCCTTACGAATATGCCGGAAAAGGCAACGATCGCCGCCGAGCAGCCGGCGCTGTCTCCCGTCGGCACGGGCAAAGGCGTCCATCCGGGCCGGGTCGTTTGGGTCCACGATCCCGATGCGACCGACTGGAAGGGGCCGGGGAATGGGCATCCCTGGGAAAACGAGAGCACCAACCCGGCGGTCTGCGAGCAGATGATGTCGAAGGCCCTCCGCTCCCTGACGGGCGAATCGACCGATGCCAAGGCGTGGGATGCCCTCTTCCGCTATCACAACAAGGCCCACGGCAAGGGCGACGTCGGCTACAAGCCCGGCGAGAAAATCACGATCAAAGAGAACTTCGTCGGCATGATCCGGACCGGCAAGTGTGTCAATCCCGAGACCTACGCTCTGGAGAGCGGATGGATCGACTACATGAACACCTCGCCGCAGTTGACCGCCGCCTTGCTCAAGCAGTTGACGCAAACGGCGGGCGTCAAGCAGTCGGACATCGCCGTCGGCGACCCTCTCTCCCGCTTCGCCAAGGAGTACTACGAACCGCTCCACAAGCAATTCCCCGACGTCAAATACATAGACGGCCAGGGCACCTCCGGCCGGACCAAGGCCGAGCTTTCCACGGTCCCGATCTACTGGAGCAGCCGGCCCAAGGACGTACAACAGGACTACATGCCCAAAGTCTACGCTGAGGCCGAGTACTTCATCAACTTCGCCAACCTCAAGGCCCATAGCGGCGCGGGCGTCACGCTCTGCGCGAAGAACCATTACGGGTCGCTCTTCCGCGCCCCGCCGGACAAGGGCTACCTCAACCTGCACGACAGCGGCTTCAGCAAGGGCAGCAAGGAATACAGGAACCTCGTGGACTTGATGGGCCACGCCCACACCGGCGGCAAGGCCATGCTCTACCTGCTCGATGGGCTCTACTGTGGCACGCATCCCACGGATCGCGTCCCCAAGAAGTTCGCCTCCGCTCCGTTCAGCGACGACTGGACCTCCAGCTTGTTCGCTTCGCAGGACCCGGTGGCGATTGACTCCGTGGGCTTCGATTTCCTGCTGGTCGATCAGCCCAAAGCAGCCGGCATGGCCGGCACGGATGACTACCTCCACGAGGCGGCCCAGGCCGACAAGCCGCCTTCCGGCACGTTCTACGATCCGGACCACGCGACCGGCACGGTTCATCTGGCCAGTCTCGGCGTCCACGAGCATTGGAACAACCCCAAGGACAGGCAGTACTCCCGCAACCTCGGCAAGAATGAAGGGATCGAGCTCGTGAAAGTCTCCAAAGTCGTCGCCCCGGGCGAGAAGGCCACATTGCTATCGGCCGGCTTCAAATTCACCGAAGGCCCCGCCGCCGACGCCGAGGGCAACGTTTTCTTCACCGATCAGCCGAACGACCGGATTTGCAAGTGGTCCGTGGACGGCAAGCTGACGGACTTCATGAAGCCCGCCGGCCGGTCCAACGGCACGTTCTTCGACAAGCAGGGCAACCTCTGGACCTGCGCGGACATGAACAACGAGCTCTGGAAGATCGACCCGCAGGGCAAGGTCACGGTCGTCGTCAAGAACTACAAGGGCAAGCTGCTCAACGGCCCGAACGACCTGTGGATCGCCCCCAACGGCGGCGTCTACTTCTCCGACCCGCTCTACAAGAGGGACTACTGGACCCGCAACCCGGCGATGCAGCAGGACGGCCAGCACGTCTACTACCTCGCCCCCGGCGCGACGGAGCCGGTCCGCGTGACCACCGATCTGACACAGCCCAACGGCATCCGCGGCACACCCGACGGCAAGCTCCTCTACGTCGCCGACATCGGCGCCCGCAAGACGTACCGCTACAAGATCAGCCCGGATGGGACGCTCTCCGACAAGACGCTCTTTTGCTCGATGGGCTCGGACGGCATGACGATGGACAACGAGGGCAACCTCTACCTGACCGGCAAAGGCGTCACCGTCTTCAATCCTGAGGGCCAGCAGATCGACCAGATTCCCATCGACAGGAACTGGACGGCGAACGTCTGCTTCGGCGGCAAGAGCCGCGACACCCTCTTCATCACCGCCAGCGACTCGCTCTACGCCATCAAAACCCGCGTCAAAGGAGCCTATTGACAGCCACGTAATTTGGAGAAGAGTCTCGTCATGCGCGGAGCCAGGAAGGATAATGAGAACCACTCCGCCGAGGACCCATGTGGCCCCACGGCGGATCTGCCGGGGCCGCGCTTGGAGGCCGGCAGCGAGATCGGCCATTTCCGTATCGAGCGGGAAATCGGCCGGGGTGGTGCGGGCGTTGTCTACCTGGCGCACGATACGAAGCTGGGACGGCGCGTGGCGATCAAGAGCCTGCCCCTGGAATTGATGCGCGACGCCCAGATGCGGTCCCGCCTGAAACGCGAGGCCAAGCTCCTGGCCGCGCTGGACCATCCCAACATCGCGACGATTCACGACATCGTGGAGCAGGCCGAAAGCGGCGGCTACCTGATTCTCGAATACATCGAGGGCGACACGCTGGCGGAACGCATCGCCCGCAAGCCGCTGGACCTGCGCGAGGTCCTGTCCATCGCCCAGCAGATCGCCGAGGCCGTGGCGGCGGCCCATGAGCATGGTGTGACGCACCGCGACCTGAAACCGGACAATATCAAGATCACGCCGGAAGGCAAGGTGAAAGTCCTGGATTTCGGCCTGGCCAAGGCGGTCGCCGGCGAAGCAGCGGACCAGGAAAGCACGATCACAGAGCCAGGCCGGGTGATTGGCACACCCGCTTATATGAGTCCGGAGCAGGCCCGCGGCAAGCCCACCGACAAGCGCTGCGACATCTGGTCGTTCGGCTGTGTCTTGTACGAGATGCTGACCGGCAAAGTGCCCTTCGAGGGCGAGACGGTTTCCGACACGCTGGCTTGCATCCTGGAGCGCGAGCCGAACTGGAGCGCGCTGCCCCCGGCCGCACCGGCGAATATTCGGGTCCTGCTGCGCCGCTGTCTGGAAAAGGACCCGCACCGGCGGCTTCGGGATATCGGCGATGCGATTATCGAAATCCACGAAACACTGATCCTACCGGCGCCCACACCGCCAGTGACCACCCCCTCCATTTCCCTTTCGCCACACATCCCTGTCAAAGCAAGGTCACGAAGAATAGTGATGGTGATTGCTACGACTGTCATAATCGCCTTGTCTGCTGTTGCACTGTGGTTCGTTCTGGAACAGCGAAC
>Ga0315275_10006399_pt1 | contig 11258 bp, 4 predicted proteins | sample YL17G03_0_MG_FD_205557 | JGI IMG/M metagenome (GOLD analysis project Ga0315275, IMG submission 205557) | Sediment microbial communities from Yellowstone Lake, YNP, Wyoming, USA - YL17G03_0 | ecosystem: Environmental > Aquatic > Freshwater > Lake > Sediment | place: USA: Wyoming | collected...
ACGAAGAGAGTCGACAGCATGTGGTAGGGGGAGTAGGCGTAGACGTGCGGGTCGTCGGCCATGCTGACTGTGACCACCCGGACCAGGCCGGTCCGGCCTCCCGTTCCCAGCAGCATCATGGAATCCCGCTGCCCGGTGGCGAGCGTGAGCTGGTCCACCCGGCACGGTACCTGTCGCGGATCGAAGGCGTACACGGACAGCCCGTCCTTGCTCCAGCGGGCGATTTCGTCCCTGGCCGTGAGACCGGGCACGGGGCGGGGCGTTCCTCCTTCGACAGGGTACGTGGCCCACGATCCGTCGCTCCCGCGCGCCAGCACCAACCTGCCGTCGGGCGACAAGGCGCCGAGGTGTGTGCCCTCCGGCGTGATTGCACGCGGTCTACCGCCCGGAACTTCCTGCACGTACACGCGCGGAGCTCGTCCCGGCTCCGCGCCGCACAGAATGACGCGTCGCCCATCGGGGAACCAGGCCGCCCCATTCCCGTAGGCCTCGATGTTCCCGCGCTCGAGCTTCACGGTCTCGCCCGCGCCAGTCGGGTAGAGTACGGGTCGCCAGGGAGAGGTCGGAACGAAGGCCAGCGCCCATTTGCCGTCCGGGGACAGCTGTTGGCCCAGTCCTTCCCCCAGTCGCACGACGGCCGAGCCGTCCGTTCCCCGGAGACAGACCTGGTAGTTGACGTTGCGTTGTCCGCCGTACTCCGTGAAGAGCATCGTCCGCCCATCGGCGGAGAGAGACGGCTGGCCGGAGCCATCCAGCCAGGACAGGTCGCGCTCGTTGCTCGCTCCCGACGGTCGACCTGCGATCGCGTATCGGAGGTCGTCCCGGGTGACGAGCCAGCGGCCCTGTCGGGAGACGTCGTGGATGATCAACGCGCCCGAACTCTGCTGGGCGACGCGTCTCTTGCCCGAGAGCGTGATCGCGAAGACCCACCCGCCAAAGCCGGAGGTGCCGCTGCTGTCCGCCCCCGAGAAGTAGATCTGCCCACCGTCCCGTGACCAAGCGACTCCCTCTTCCGCGGCGTAGCCAGTGGACAGTTCCGTCACCCGGCCGGAGAGATCCGTGGCCTTCAACGAACCGCGATCGTCCCACTTGACCGGGTGGTCGAAGAACGCGATCCGGTCGCCCCGCGGCGAGAAGCGAACGTCGCTCAGGTAGCCACCCGACTCGCACAGAACCTTCCCGATCGGGTACTCGAGGCGGTCTCTGCCGCCGACCTCACGGATGATCGCCAGGCCCGAGCCGTCGGGATTCCAGTCGGCAGCCCGCACGTTCTCGAGCAGTTCCCGCGGGGCCTCCGCTCCGAGCCGCAGCCGCGCCAGTGTGCCCTTGAAGACGCGGTGCGCGATGTGCCTCGCATCGGTGAGCACCGCCAACTCACCGCTCGACGACACGGCCAGCAGGTGAGTCCGCGGAAACCCGAGCGGACGAGGCGCGATGTACTCGGGACGGATCGAGAAGAGCTCCGGCGTGTTCCCCTCCGGCGCCGCGCTGAAGACGATGCTCTCCCCGTCGGGCGCGAAGCGCGCGTTGAAGATGGGGTACGGCTGGAAGGTCTTGGGCGTGAACGTGACGGCGCGCGGGGTTGCATAGCGCATCATCACGGCAGCCGTGACCGCCACGCCGAGGGCAATGCCGAGAATTCCTGCCCCCAGCCATGCGAGCACCCGGTGGCGGGTGCGCGGCACGAGCGGCGGCACTCCCGCCTGCGAGCCGGCCTCGGCGATCCACTTGAGCTCGTGCGCCACGTCGCGCGCGCTCTGCCAGCGATCGGCCGCGTCCTTCGCCAGGCAGCGCCGCACCACGTGCTCCAGCGCCGGCGGCGACATGGGCTTGAGCTCCGTGATGGCGGGCGGCTCGTGCTCCAGGATGGCCGCGATCAGGCTCGCCTGGCTGTCCCCCTCGAACGCCCGCTTCCCCGTCACCATCTCGTAGAGCACGCAGCCCAGCGCCCACAGGTCCGCCCGCGCGTCCGCTTCCTTCCCCTCCAACTGCTCCGGCGCCATGTACAGGAACGTCCCGACGATCGTCCCCTCTGCCGTCAAGGGTCGGCTCACCGTCGGCGATTCGGTCATGAGTCCCGGAGCCGGCCCCAGCCCCGCAGCCCGCGCCAGGCCGAAGTCCATCAGCTTGGCCCCAGCCTTGGTCAGCATCACGTTCCCGGGCTTGAGATCGCGGTGCACCACGCCCGCCCGATGCGCCCGGTCCAGCGCATCCGCGATCTGTGTGCCCAGCGTCAGCACCTCGGCCACCGGCAGCGGCCCCTTCTCCAGGCGATGCGCCAGCGTGTCGCCCTCCAGCAGTTCCATCACCAGGTAGTCGGTCGCGCCCTCGCGCCCGATGTCGAACAGCGTGCAGATGTGAGGATGGTTGAGCTGCGAGATGGTGCGGGCCTCCCGCTTGAAGCGCGCGCGCACCTCGGGCGCCGCGGCCAGATGCGGCGGCAGCACCTTGATCGCCACATCGCGCCCCAGCCGCGTGTCATGCGCGCGATAGACCTCGCCCATCCCGCCCGCGCCGAGGGGGGCAAGGATCTTGTAGGGACCGAGCGAAGTGCTGGCGGTCAGGGTCACGGCCGCGCCTCGAGTTCGGCCTGCATCTTCCTCGCGCGGTCCATCATCGACTGGAAGCGCGGGTCTCCGCGCAGCGGAGCGAGGATGGAATCGATCTCACCCAGGTACCGGGCATTCAGGAAGCCCACGTTGATGGCGTTCCCCAGCCAGTCAAGGGCAGCCTCGGCATCGCCGAGCAGGACGTAGGCGCACGCGACCCACCAGGAGTACTGCAGGTCCCGTCTGCAGGTCTGCAGCACCTCCGGTGTCATCCAGGAGAGAGCCTTCTGCGGGTCTCCCGCGAGCGCGTAGCGCCAGAGCAGGGCGATTCGGTGCACGACGGTCAGCGGCTCGTCCCTCTCGGCCTCCCCCGCCAGCGCCATGCCCTCGTCGCGCCTGCCCATCTCTATCAGAAGGACGGCCTTCGTTGGCTTCAGGATTGACTCGCCAGGATCCGCCTCGGCAGCGGCGTTCATGACCTCCTCGGCCGCCTCGAGACGCCCGTCCAGCCAATGGGCGAATACGAGCGACCAGTAGCTCATGGTGGACATGGGGTCCATGGCGATGACCTTCTCGCCCATGGCGGCGGCCGCAGCCGTCCTCCCGAGGAAGGCGGAGAAGACCCCCAACCACTTCAGCCCATCCAGATCCTGCGGATCCGCCGCCAGCACCCGGTCGAAATGGGCGATGGCCGTCTTGACCATGCCGGGACGCCAGGCCGCGATCAGCCCGAGCACGACATGGGCCTGCGGCAGTCCCGGCGCGAGATTCAGGGCACGGGTCGCAAAGGCCTCTGCCTGTCGCAGGCTGTCCTCCTGCCCGACGGCCATGTTCGCCCGCTGGAAGTGTACGTACGCCACGCCGGCCAGCAGGAGCGGGTTGTGCGGCATGGCCCGGAGCCCCTCCTCGAGGTGCTCCATGGCCCGGTCCAGGGAGCGGGCTGCGCAACGCCAGATCTCCTCGCGCGCCTTGAGGTAGCACTCGTAGGCATGGACATTGGGGATCGGCCGCTCTGCCATGCGCTGCTGTTCCTGCGGCGTCAACTCCACCCTCAGCGCCTCCACGATGGCGCGCGACACCTTCTCCTGCATGTCGAAGACGTCCTCGAAGCTGCCCGTGTACTTCTCCGCCCACAGGTGCGTGTCCGCAACGGCGTCGATGAGCTGGGTCGTGATCCGCAGGCTCTGCCCGGCCCGCCGCACGCTGCCCTCGAGCGCGTAGCGCACCCTCAGCTCCCGGGCGATGGTGGGCACGTCCTTCTTCGACCCCCGCAGCAGCATGGCGGAGGTGCGCGAGATCACGCGCAACGCGCGCACCTGCGCGAGGTCGGAGATGATCTCTTCCGTCAGTCCGTCGGCGAAGTAGGCGTTCTCGGGGTCCGGGCTCAGGTTTTCGAAGGGGAGGACGACGATCGACTTCTCGGGCAGCTCCGAGACGGGGAGTTCGAGGGCGGAGTTCTGCAGGAGAGACTGTAGGGCGAAGTGAAGGTCCGAGGCCGAGGCGAAGCGGTCCTCCGGGCGCTTCTCCAAGCAGCGCGTGACGATCTGCTCCACCGCGCGGGGTGCGGCCCGGGAGGAAGAAGCGAGCGATGGCGGGTCTTCGTTGAGGATCGCGTTCAGCGTCTCGACCGCCGTCTGCTTCTGGAAGGGCCGGCGGCCGGCGAGCATTTCGTACAGCACGCAGCCGAGGCTGAAGATGTCGCTGCGGGCATCGGCCGGCTCACCCCTAACCTGCTCCGGCGACATGTAGCCCACCGTGCCCAGGAGAACGCCCGGCTGCGTGCCCCGGATCGCCGCCTGCGTGGGCGACTCGGTCTGCGAGCCCAAGCCGAGGGCCGGGAGCTGCTTCGCCAGGCCGAAGTCGAGGATCTTGGCGTGGCCGTCCCGGGTGACGAAGAGGTTCTCCGGCTTGAGATCGCGGTGGATGATGCCCTTCTCGTGTGCCGCGGCCAGGCCGAGGGCCACCTGCGCAGCGAAGTCGATGGCCTTGCGGAGCGCGAGGGGGCCAGTGGCTAGGCGCTCGCGCAGCGTCTCGCCTTCCAGCAGCTCCATCACCAGGAACGGGGCGCCCTCGTGCGTGCCGACATCGTGGATGGCGCAGACGTTCGGGTGGCTCAGCGCCCCGGCGGCGCGCGCCTCCTGCCCGAGGCGGCGCGTGCGATCGGGGTCCACCGCGAACTCGGCTGACAGCACCTTGATGGCGACGTCGCGGCCCAGGCGCGGGTCCTGGGCGCGGTAGACCTCGCCCATCCCGCCCGCGCCTAGCGGAGCGAGAACCTTGTAGGGACCGAGGGTGCTGCCGGCAGCGAGCATGGACTCTCTCCCAGCGCCGGGACCGAGAACACAAGGAGGCCGACCGCGGCCCAGAATACACCGCCCATGGGGCTGGTCAACGGGCCGGCGGAGCGCCTCCACTTGCTGCCATTCGCGTGCCATCGAAGCGGACTTGCGCGGCTCGCCGGCGATGACGAGAGCGCTCGCGGTGCTGCTTGAGCAGAACTCGGCCCGGCGCCGCGCCGGGCGCGGGGCGGCTACCGCCCCCAGAAGACCAGGGCCTCCACTTGCGCCCCGCCGGGGTCGAGGTGACGGCCGAACAGCGAGACCCGCCCGTGCGACCAGGCTCCCCTCACGCCGATCCGTGCGCGGCGCACGAACGGCCGGGTGACTCCAATCTCAACGCGCACCCCCGGGCCGGCGCTGTTCCTCTCCTCGTAGAGGGGCTTGAATCCGGGCTCGGCGAAGCCGGTGATCTGGTGCGTGTTGGTGGCGCTCGCGCCCAGCACGGCCAGGGCGGCACCGGCAAAGACCCGGGTCAGCGCCTCCTCGGGCCACTCTCCGCGCACACCTACAGAAACCTCGTACGTGTCGCAGAAATCCGCGGCCACGCCGGCGTTGCGCGGTACGGCGGGTGAGCCGCTCACGCCGATCCCGAGGGTGAACGCCAGCGGCCACGAAGCCGGGCGGTAGGCCCCGTCCACGAACGTGAGCTCAAGCTGGCGGTCTGCGGGCGCCCATGCGCGCTCAAGGTGCTTGTAGCCGAGCCCCATGCCGAACCTCCAGTCGGATGAGGGCTTCTCGGGCTCGATCAGTGCCTTGGGGTTGGGGAATTCGCCGGTGCCCGAGGCCCAAGCGAAGCCCGGCGCGAGCATCAGAGCCAGAAGCACGGGGAAGTGCCGCCTTGCGCTCATAGGCCCTCCAGGATTGTGGACAGCAGGCGCCGCATCGTCCTATCGCTTCAGCGCCTCCCGCCAGTTCAGGATCACGGTGATGCTGGGTGAGGCTGCTCCCTCCACCGGGACTGCGGCCAGGAAGCGCTTGAGATCCGCCGTAGCCACGATACCCGCCAGGTCCGGCCTCGGGGTGAACAGCACGCGCGGCACACCCGCCCTGAAATGCGGAACCGTCTGAACGTCGAGGGTGAGGACCGGGCCGAACGTGTTGGCGGGGTTACCACCGGTCCAGAGGAGCATCTCGCGGCCGTCCGCCGACCACTGCGCGCCGGTCGCACCCGAGGTCGAAACCCGGTACGTCTCCTCGGGCACCGGGAAGGAGCACACGTAGACCTCGGAGGTCCCCGTCTCGTCTGAGATGTAGGCGAGCCAGCGCCCGTCCGGGGAGATGGCTCCCCCGCCCTCATTGAAGCGAGAGCGGAGAAGAGGCAGGGGTTTGCGCTCCCCCTGGAGCGGCAGCAACCACACGTCCCAGCCGGTCGCCTGACCGAGCTGCGTGTAGACGAGGTACTTGCCGTCGACCGACCATGCGGTGGGGAACTTGATGGCGACGGCCGATTGCAGGAGCGGCTCCGGCCGGCGGGCCCCGCTGGCGAGCACCCGGTAGATGTCATAGGGGCCGGAGGGGCAGAAAGCGATGGCGATCTGGCGGGCGTCAGGCGACCAGGGCGAGAAGCCGGCGCTTGTCACTCCGTCGAAGGTCAGGCGCGTCGCGACGGGGCGCTCCAGATCGACACACCAGAGGTCGCCGTCGCCCATAGTCACACTACCGAGCCTGACCATCGCGGCCTTTCGGCCATCCGGCGAAAGGGACGGGCTCTCATAGCGACCGGGAGGGAGCGGAACCGTGCTCATGGACCGGCCCATGCGGTCGAGCCACGTCAGCTTCGTGTTCGGATTCCTCGCCGTGATCAGCGCAAGCACGTCTCGGGCGGGTGCGCAAAGGGCCGGCACACCGTAATAGCCGGTCAGCGCCGGCGCCTCGCCCAGTGACATCGGCTGGCCCTTCAGCTGGAACCGAGAGCGATCGAATCGCTGCGCCACCAGCCGACCGTTGCGCACGAAGAGAAGGTAGCCGGGCTCGGCGTAGACGGGAGCCGAGCCAGCGGTCATGACACGCCGGCTCTCCCGCGAACCCAGGCTACCGAGGTAGACGCTGAACTGCCCGTGGCTCGGCGGGAGACTGACATACAGGAAGTGCCGGCCGTCAGGAAGGAAGCAGGGGAAGCGCAAGCCAGTCTCGCCTCGCGTCGAGTCCGGTCTCGCCACCGTGGCGGTCTCTCCGCCGTCGGCCGAGACGCGCTCCAGCGGGCCGGAACCGAAGGGAGCAAAGACGATCACTCCGTCCTTGCTCCAGGTTCCGCCGCCCCGCGCATCGGGAGCGTCGCAAATGGTCTCCGGAGGACCGCCCGTCACCGCGACCTTACGAAGCTTGCCGTCCGCGAAGAAGGCGATGAAGCGGCTGTCGGGAGACCAGAAGGGGAAGATCACGTTTTCGGTCCCGGCAAGCGGCTGGGCGGAAACGGTGTCCAGCGGCCGAATCCAGAGCCGCGGTACGCTGGCTGAGTCGATCACGCTGAAGACCAGCCAGTGGCCGTCTGGCGACACCGCGGCCGACGGGAAGTCGGTCTGGATCCGCCGGCCCTCGGGCGCGCCGATGGCGAAGCACGCGAGCGCGGGCGCGGGCGGGCGAAACGCCAGCTGGCGGATCGCCGGCCCGATGGCCGCGATCGCCAGGACGACCACGACTCCAATCCAGACAAGCCGCTCGCGATGGCGCCTCCGAGCGGCGACGGGCACCGGTACGCCCGCTTGCGAGCCGGCTGCAGCGACCCACTCGAGCTCGCGCGCCAGGTCACCGGCGCTCTGCCAGCGCCGGTCCGCGTCCTTCGCCAAGCAGCCCTTCACGAGGTGATCCAACGTCGGCGGTGACAGCGGCTGTAGCTCCGTGATGGGCCGCGGCTCGCGGTCCATGATGGCCACAATCAGCGACGCCTGGCTGTCCCCCTCGAACGCCCGCTTCCCCGTCGCCATCTCGTAGAGCACGCACCCCAGCGCCCAGATGTCGCTACGGGCGTCGGCCTCCTTCCCCTCCAACTGCTCTGGCGCCATATACTGGAACGTGCCGACGATCGTCCCTTCCTTGGTCAGTGGGCGGCTCATGGTCGGGGATTCCGTCAGGGCACCAGGGCCTGCTGCGGCGAGCCCGGCCGCCCGTGCCAAGCCGAAGTCCATCAGCTTCGCTCCGGCCTTCGTCAGCATCACGTTCCCGGGCTTGAGATCGCGGTGCACCACGCCCGCGCGATGCGCCCGGTCTAGTGCGTCGGCGATCTGCGTGCCAAGCGAGAGCACGTCGGCCACGGGCACCGACCCCTTCTCCAGCCGATGCGCGAGCGTCTCGCCCTCAAGTAGCTCCATCACCAGGTAGTCCACGCCATCCTGGTGACCGATGTCGTAGAGGACGCAGATGTGGGGATGGTTGAGCTGCGAGATGGTGCGCGCCTCGCGCTCGAAGCGGGCGCGGACCTCGGGCGTTGCCGCCAAATGCGGGGACAGCACCTTGATTGCCACGTCGCGGCCGAGTCGCGAATCGTGGGCGCGGTAGACCTCGCCCATGCCCCCCGCGCCGAGGGGGGCGAGGATTTTGTAGGGACCGAGCATGGTGCCCGCAGCGAGCATCTACATGCTCCTCATCGGACAGCCCACTTCTCCGGATTCGCGTACTTCGCCAGCAGCGCCTTGAAGCGTGGGTGCTCGCGGATCGGGTCCCAGCGCGGGTCGAGACGCAGGGTGTGAACGCTGAGGAACGACGGCCTGGCCAGCAGCCGCTCGACTTCCTCGAGCGCGGCCCGGGCGTCGCCGACCTGAGCGAGGATTCGGGCCCGCTCCTCCGCTGCCAGCGGGCCCTCCATGGCGTCCTTGCGGTAGATCCCGGACCTCTGCAGCCAGCGCGCCTCTCGCAGCGCCTCGTCTCGACGCCCCAGCCCGGCCAGCGCCAACCCGCGGGCGGCATGCACCGTCCAGCTGTTCTGCCCTGCGATCCTGACGGTGTCCAGCACTTCCAAGGCGGCGCCGAAGGCCGTCCGCGCCGCGCGTTCGTCGCCGAGCAACCTATGCCCCCAAGCCGCACAGAGAGCGGGTTGGAATACGTTCAGCGCATCGTACATGCCAGCTCGCACGGGTTTCACCAGGCCAAGCAGGCGGTCCGGCTTCCGTCCCCATAACAACAGCTTGGCTCGCCAGGCGATTGCGCTCCCGTACGCCGACCCCAGTTCTGCATCCTCGGGCGTGTCATCGAGGACAGCGGCGAGCGTGTCCAGGTCACCCTTCCAGAGAACGTAGACCTGTCCTTTGCTGATGGCCGCTCCCGTGAAGTCGGGGGCAAGGACCAACGCCTGATCACAGGCGCGCACGGCGTCGGCGTACCGGCGCAGAACCATGTACGTCCACCCGCCCAGGTCCTCGAACACGTCCGCGTTGCGGGGATCGAGCCGCGTCGCTTGCTGATAGGCGGAATCCACTGCAGCCCAGTTCCCCAGCCGGCGCTGTGCCCACCCCACCTGAGCCCATACGTCGGCATCGTTGGGCAGCGCACGTAACGCGGTCCGGTACTCCACCAGCGCGCGCGCCCAGTCCCCGCGGCCCTGGTAATACGCCAACCCCATCGCGATGTGCGCCTGCGGCAACTCCGGCGCCAGCCGCAACGCCGTCAGCGCCTCGTCACGCTGACGGCCGGCCCGCGTCGCAAGAGGATCATATGCGGCCCAGTACATCATGCCGTGGATCATCGAGAGCGTGGCATGCGCCAGAGCGAAATCCGAATCGAGCGCCAGCGCACGTTCGTAGAGCCGCTGCGCGATCTCCTGGTTCTCCCGCAGGAACCCGGGCCGGCGGCGATAGTCCTCGCCCTGCAGGTAGAGCCGGTAGGCTTCAGGGTTCGGGGTGGGGACTGCAGTGATCCCCTGCTTCTCATCGGAGCCGAGGGTCGCGCCGACTGCCGCCACGATCCGCTGCGCCACGTCGCTCTGAATGGCGAACGCGTCGTCCAGCGTGCGGTCGTAACGTTCGGCCCACAGGTGCTCGTCCGTGGCCGCGTCAATGAGCTGCACATTCACACGCAGCCGGTTCCCTGCTACCTGTACGCTACCCTCGACGACGCTCCCGACGCCCAACTCGGCGGCGATCTGCTTGAGGGGTTTGGTCGTGGCCGAGTAGCCCATGACTGAGGTCCGACTGATGACCTTGAGCGCCGCGACCTTCGCGAGCTGCGTGAGCAGTTCGTCGTGAAGCCCGCCGGCGAAGTACGCATGTGGTCCCCCTGCGCTCAGGTTCTGGAACGGGAGCACGGCGATGTCCGCGCGGTTCGGTGCGGACGCGGCCGCCGGAACCGGTGGGACCGCGCGTCGGCTGCGCGTGGCCCAAAGTGCCGCAACGACAGCCATGACGACCACCGCGCCAGCCGCCACAGCCGCCAACGCCAGCCGCGAGCGTGGGCGCGAAGGCGCGGCGCGACCCGCCTCCGGCGGGTGCCCGGCCGGCGCGCCCGCCCGCGAGCCGCTCTCCGCGATCCACTTGAGCTCGTGCGCCACGTCACGCGCGCTCTGCCAGCGATCGGCCGCGTCCTTCGCCAGACAGCGCCGCGCGACGTGGTCGAGTCCCGGCGGCGAGAGCGGCTGCAGCTCCGTGATCGGGGGCGGCTCGTCCTTCATAATCGCCGAGATCAGCGACGCCTGGCTCTTGCCTTCGAACGCGCGCTTGCCCGTCGCCATCTCGTACAGCACGCAGCCCAGCGCCCAGAGGTCGCTCCGCACGTCCGCTTCCTTGCCCTCCATCTGCTCCGGCGCCATGTACTGGAACGTCCCGAGGATCGTGCCTTCCCTGGTCAACGGCCGGCTCACCGTGGGGGATTCGGTCAGCACGCCCGGTGCCGCGGCGACGCTGGCAGCGCGCGCGAGGCCGAAGTCCATCAGCTTGGCCCCGGCCTTGGTCAGCATCACGTTCCCCGGCTTGAGGTCGCGGTGCACGACCCCGGCCCGGTGTGCCCGGTCCAGCGCGTCCGCGATCTGCGCGCCGACGCTCAGCACGTCGGCCACCGGCAGCGGGCCCTTCTCCAGCCGGTGGGCCAGCGTCTCGCCCTCGAGCAACTCCATCACCAGGTAGTCGGTCTCGCCCTCGCGGCCGATATCGTGGAGCGTGCAGATGTGGGGATGGTTGAGCTGCGAGATGGTGCGCGCCTCGCGCTCGAAGCGGGCGCGCACTTCGGGCGTGGCAGCCAGGTGCGACGCCAGCACCTTGATGGCCACGTCGCGGCCGAGGCGCGTGTCGTGGGCGCGGTAGACCTCGCCCATCCCGCCCGCGCCGAGGGGGGCGAGGACTTCGTAGGGGCCGACACGTGTGCCGGGCGCGAGGGTCATCGCGCACCGTCCACGACGAAGAGAGTCGACAGCATGTGGTAGGGGGAGTAGGCGTAGACGTGCGGG
>Ga0315275_10006400_pt1 | contig 11257 bp, 11 predicted proteins | sample YL17G03_0_MG_FD_205557 | JGI IMG/M metagenome (GOLD analysis project Ga0315275, IMG submission 205557) | Sediment microbial communities from Yellowstone Lake, YNP, Wyoming, USA - YL17G03_0 | ecosystem: Environmental > Aquatic > Freshwater > Lake > Sediment | place: USA: Wyoming | collected...
GAGGGTTAAGGCTGTGATGGCAAGAGCAAAGTATTCGGGTTGAGAGAAGGTGAGGGCGACTTTGGCTAACTGAGGGGCAACGAGATTAAGCACGAGCACGCTAAAGAGGCCTCCCAGACAGGAGCACATAACGGCGTAGCCAAGGGCCTCTGCGGCTTTTCCTTTCTTCGCCATTTGATAGCCGTCGAAGACAGTTGCAGAGGCTTCAGGTGCACCAGGGACATTAAAAAGAATAGCAGAGATAGACCCTCCATAGGTCCCTCCACAGTAGACAGCAGCGAGCAAAACCAGGCCATTGGCTGGGTTCATTGCAAACGTAAAGGGAATGAGCAAGGCTGTTCCCATGGTGGCATTGAGGCCTGGAATGGCACCCAACACCACTCCCAAAAGGACCCCTCCCCAGATGATCAGAAGTGTTGACACATTGAAAATGGCCTGAAAGGCACCCATCCAGATGTCCCACATGTTGGCCTCCAAATACCTTATTATTACCCCTTCCCCCTTGACGGGGGAAGGGCAGGCGGCCCTTTGTGGCCGCCTAATTTGTGGGAGCCCTCAGAGGGGCTCCCCTACGTGTCTAATTCCACCGGTCTTGTCATTCCCGTGAAAACGGGAATCCAGGAAAAAATTAATACATAGATTCCTGCTTTCGCAGGAATGACTTGAAAGGATAATGCCATTAATAAAACAGCACACTGAACTTATGGAAAATTCCAATGCCCCGCGGCAGAGGAACATACATGGCCTGGGTGAAGGCCAATAGGATGATAACCGTCATTCCAATGGAGATTCCAATTATCCACGGCCAGCTTTTCTCGCCTAAAAGGACCATGAAAGCGATAAGGAAGAAGGGTGTCAGTGCCACAAACCCGACGATATTCAGAAGAAAGAAATAGGCAATAATCAGAATTAACGCAGAGAAGAAACGGATTCGGCTCCCCGCACTCTGGGTCACTTCAGAAGGTTTCTCTCCGACTGACTTTCTCCGGGCAAGAAACGCATCGATCGCAATCAGAACGCTCAGAACCATTAGACAGATCAGGATAAACTTGGGCCAGAATCCTGGCCCAAGTTTTCCATAAATTTCATGCCCCTTGTACCGGGCAGCAATCGTATAAAGGTAGAGGGAAAAAAAGAAGACAACTCCGCAAATCGTTATCTCGCCCTTAAACATAGTAACCTCACAAGAATTGATAAAAACACGTCAATTGGATTGTCATTGCGAGCCCTGGATCTACTTCAGGGCGAAGCAATCTGCTGTGAAAGATTCAAAATAGAGATTGCAACCTCACGGAAAACAAGATTGCCACGGGCTATGCCCTCGCAATGACTATGAAAGAGTTATTTCTTGACCTTTTCAAGGTATCCCAATTCCTTGAAGATCTCGTAATATCTGGCGTACTCCTCTTCCCAGAATTTTCCATATTCCTCTGGTCCCTTCCAGCCTGGTCGAAGATCGAGGAGGTTTGCCTTTTCAATTGCCTTGTAGGAAGGATCTGTAGAACATTTTTTGAAGACATCAGCGAGGTAATTAATGATTTCTTGAGGTGTCCCTTTCTTTACGCAGAGGCCTCTCCATCTACCCATGGTGATATCATAACCCAATTCCCTACCGGTGGGGACATCTGGAAATTTTTCTAATCTCTTTTCGGTGAATACAATCAACGGTCGAAATTTCTTAGCTTCGATGAGAGAAATAATCACACCTGGTTCTTCATGAAGGACCTCGATGTGGCCTCCAAGTGCGGCGGCATGTGATTCTGGAGCAGCATCGAAGGGGATGTACTTCACCTTGATCCCTGCCTTCTTGGCAAAGAGCATGATGATCACCTCATCCGGACTCGCCGCTGTCGTTCCCGTGAACTGGAGCTTTCCCGGATTTTCTTTGGCATACTTGATCACATCCTGAATCGTTTTGAAGGGGCTTTCTGCCCTGACATAAAACATGCTCTCATCCTGCTGAACCATGCAGAGGGGCGCAAACTCCTTATAATTCTCACGGTCAAAGATGGTGTTAATGAGCTGCTCGGGGCTGAAATTGTAAATGGTATACCCATCTGCCGGTTGTGAAAGCACATAGGTGGATGCCTTGACGCCGGCCCCACCTGTCAAGTTCGTGACATTAATGGGAACCTTTAATTGTGCTCGGGCAGGCATCATCAGACTTCTCGCGAAGATGTCACTTCCACCACCTGCTCCATATTGAACGACCACTTCAATGGCCCGGGTCGGGTAGTCCTTTGGTTTCGCCTGGCTCCAGGCGAGCCCGGTAAGCGATAGAGTAAGAATCGTGATCAATAAAACCGTGTAAACTGTTTTCCTTTTCATGGTATTCCTCCTTTCTTTTTATAAGATGGTCGGCTGGAGAGATAATCGAGTGCCTCGGATACACCTCCTTTCGAAAAAGGTATATTGGCCAATGCAAAGCCCATTTCAATTCCGCTCAGGGTTCCTGCAAGCATTAGATCATTAAAGTCGCCGAGATGTCCAATACGAAACAGCTTACCCTTCAACTTCCCCAGGCCCGTACCAAGCGACATGTTGAACTCTCTCAGGATAAGCTCACGGAGCTCATCGGCATTATATCCGTCCGGCATCAGCACAGCAGTAAGAGAATCACTATACTCCTCAGGATTCAGGCAGAGGATTTCAAGACCCCATGCTCTCACAGCGCGGCGTGTCGCTTCTGCCAAACGATGATGTCTGGCAAAGACATTCTCCAGCTTTTCCTCAAGGAGCATTTGAAGGGATTCCCGGAGACCATAGAGGAGATTCGTGGCCGGGGTATAAGGGAAGAAACCTTTTTGATTATCACTGACCATCGCCTCCCAATCCCAGTATGACTTCGGAATCTTCGCGGATTTTGATGCCTTTAAGGCTTTTTCACTGATGGCATTAAGTCCGATGCCTGGTGGCAACATCAAGCCCTTCTGAGAACAACCAACGGTCACATCCACACCCCACTCATCGTGTCGGTAATCGATGGAAGCAAGGGAGGAGATGGTGTCGACCATGAACAATGCTGGATGTCCTGCGCGATCAATGGCCTTACGCACTTCAGCGACTCGGCTGGTCACACCTGTGGAGGTCTCGTTGTGCACGACCATAACAGCCTTTATAGTTTGTCGATGGTCTTCGGAAAGTTTTGCCTCGACGAGAGCAGGGTCGACTCCATGGCGCCAATCCCCTGGGACAAAATCGACTTCAAGGCCCAGCTTCACGGCCATATTTCGCCAGAGGGTTGCAAAATATCCCGTTTCGAACATCAAAGCCTTATCTCCTGGTGAGAAGGTATTCACCAGCGCTGCTTCCCAGGCTCCGGTTCCCGAGGAAGGGTAGATGACCACGGTGCCCGAGGTTTTGAAAATTTTCCTCAGCCCTTCGAGGATCTCATGGGTGAGGTGGCTGAATTCTGGTCCCCGATGGTCTATCGTTGGCCTGGCCATGGCCCGAAGGACACGGTCAGGCACATTCGTTGGTCCGGGAATCTGAAGAAAATGCCTTCCGCTTAGGTAGGACATGTCTTTAATCTTAACCCCTTAACTCTGAACCAAACGGGCTTCTTAACCTTATCCTCAATCTTAAGCTTGTTATTCTTATTTCCATGGCTGACCGGCGAGTCGAGGGGGTGCCTCTCCTTTCAGGTCTTTCATAATCAAAGATGCTTTAGCCGTGGCCTCAAGCTTCTTTTCCGTAATGACATGGAACGTTGAGCCAAATTTTTCCTGACAGAACTGAGATAGGGCGGTCATTGTTTTTGGACTTCCCGTGATGGGCAGACAGGGCCAGAAGTAGGTCGAAACTCCCATGGCTACCATCCACATGGCTTCGACCACCTCAGAGCTGCGGTTGGCTTCCGGAAAACAGGCGACGATCGGGTAATCCTTGAGACTCTTTTTGCCGGTCCCGGCCATACTCAACAGGAAATCGGTGATGCCACTATCCTCCGCTCCACCCAAATCGAGGATCGATGGGATCTCTCTTCCGAGGGAGAGAAGTAGTTCTGATAGACCTTTGCCGCAGTTGATCTTTGCTGAATCAGAATTGAGAAAACCATATTTTGCCAGGGTGACACTCGCCTCGCCCCCGGAGATGCAGAGGATATCGTTCTTCAAAAACTCCTGAGCCAGGGTGACCATCTCTTTGTCCTGCGTATATTTGACATTGTTGCTTCCTGAGAGAATTGCTATTCCCTTAATCTTGCCCTTCTGAAGGGCGTCCAGGATTTTTTTCATATCCAAATTCTTCGGAGAGAAGCCCATCAGGGCAGACTCTCTGTTTTCCGGAATATCCCTGGGGATATTTCTCCGAAAAGCAAAGGATTTTTCAGCCTGTTCGACCATCTGCCTGGCAAGACGGTCCGGGTCTTTCTCCCTTCTCAGACCATCCGTTGGAACAATGGGAACTTCCCAATGTTTTGCCACCTCCGCCAAAGAGGGGTTGACGAAGTGATCTCCTGCCACAATCAAGTCAACTGCTCCGGTCATTATAGGGATTTCTTGAGAGCCATAGTTGGTCGCTGGAGGGAAAGAGAAGGGGGGGACTAATGGATCCGTACACACGCCCATCACATGAACACCTTTTTTCTTTGCTGCCTCTCCGATCTTTCGTTTAAGAATAGGAGAGAGAGGGCCGTAGAGAAGGAGATTAGGGACCTCTTTTCGGAGGAGGCCCAGGTTGACTCCTACCTTTGTTGGAGTTGGATCCCCGAAGACCGACTTTTTCAAACTTCCCTGAAGCCAGTGGGCCATACATCCGAGGAGAGAGGATTTGAAAGCCCAGAGGAGGGTCTCTTCCACCTCAGCAATCCCACCCTCCAATTTCTGCGAGGCTTTGAATAAGTCCCTCGCTACCCCTTCCGGAGAGATTCCTATCTCTTCCCAACGATGGGTGAGTTCTTTTGGAAATTCTTTCTTAATTTCCTTGCCTCCATCTCTTAAAAGACTTTGGACCTCTTTTAAAGTTTGCTCTGTTTTCGTCTTATTTCTGGGCTTCACCTTTCCAGACTCAACCCCTTTCGCAAAATCACTTAGCCGATCCAAATACGTCATCGTTCCCTTAATCACCAATCTCAATAAAGATTGTATGGCCAGGGTATCTTTATCTTTTCCACAAACGCCTAACTTATTCGAATCGCGGAAGGGATGGCTGATGCAGGGACCCTGGAGGCAATCCCGGCAGCTCAAGCCGGTTTCGCAGAAGCCGCATTCTGGAAGTTGTCCCTCATAACGATCCCATACGAGAGAGATCTCCTTCTCTGCTGCTTTCGATAAGAAAGATTCCAATGCGCTATCGGCGGTCTTTTTCTGGATGAACTCCATCTTCTACTCCTTTCTGGCCCCTCACCCTCCCCCTCTCCCCAGCGGGGAGAGGGATGGGGTGAGGGGGATAAATCTTTAGAATGCCTTCTTATGATAATCTTTTCGCTCCTCCAATCTCAGAGCCTGTGTCGGACAAGCCTCTGCACAGATGGGGTAACCCATATTTCGGCAGCGATCGCACTTGATCGCCACTTTCGTCGAGGAGGAGGGATTAATGATTCCAAATGGACAGGCCATCACACACATCCAGCAGGCAATACACGTGGGTTCGTTGACATAGACTAATCCTGTCTCGGGGTCTCTGCGCATGGTTCCATTGGGACAGGCTTCCATACAGGGGGCATTCTCACAATGTCGGCATTGGAGGGCGAAGTGCTTCCCTTCGACATAGACCCTGGGAACCGGATGGGGTTCCTCATGGATGGCATGGTAAAGTTCTTTTGACACAGAGGCGATTTCCGTTCCGCACCAAAGCTCACATTGATGGCATCCTGTACATTTTTTGTGATCGACAATCAATACTTTCACCTTTTCCTCCGCATGTACTGATTGTTAGAGGTTTGAGGATCGTCCTGCTTCGCAGGACTTGAGGTTAGAGGTAAAACCTCAATCTCATGCCACTGATCCTTTGCTGAATTTCTCTTTCACCTCTAACCTTTAACCTCAGACCTCCAACCTATTTTTTTAGAGTCCTGTGTCCATGAGCTCTTTATATTCGGGTTCTGTAAATTGATCGGCATTTCGCCTGATCAATGGTAACAGGTCTATGAAATTCAGGGTCCCATTCATTAAAACAGGAATGGTGTCGGACACATTGATCTTTCTCTTCAATAAAATGCTGAAAATTCCAGCCTTCAGCGTCTGACCAACCAGAATCGCTCCAACCAGGCGCCCATTCTTTAATATGAGTTTTCGATAGGACTCCTTCGTCCTCCTCTTCATCTCCTGGAATTGATCTCCCACCGCACATTCCGTACAGGCATCCGCATGCGTGATACCCATCGAGATGGCAGGAACACCGATAAAATTTCCGATGGAGTTTCTTCTGAAAGAACCTTCATACAGGGTCTTCTGGCCAGCCATGTTCAAACCGGCAATACGGCCCTGTTCAACGGCACAAGGCCAGATGGCATTGATCCAGTAGGTATCTCGGGAGATATCATAGGTTTCTACCACATCTCCGGCCGCATAGATGTCCGGCACATTGGTCATCATCTGGCTATCGACCTTCATCCCTCCCAGGGAGCCTATTTCTATTCCTGCCTTTTGGGCAAGCTCGGTGGCAGGCTTGATGCCAACAGCCAATACGACGATGTCACATTCAATTTCCCTCGCATCCGTCACCACACTCTTTACATGGCCATTTCCAGTAAATTGAACCGCCTTTTCCCCAGTGAAGGTTCTGATCCCCAGAGCTTCAATTCTCTTGGTGACGATGGATGCCGCCTCTTCATCAAAGACCGTGGGCAAGATATGGCCCAATTGTTCGATCAGAGCTACCTCCATACCTCTTCTCCTGAGGCTGATACAGGTTTCAACGCCGACGCTTCCTGCTCCGATAACCACTGCCTTTTTGCCCTTGAGGCGATAAATCCTTTCTGCATCGGCCATCGTTTTCAGAGGGGATACGCCCTCTTTATCGATACCTGGGATGGGGGGGATGATCGGCTTTCCTCCAATGGCTAAAAGGAGTTTGTCAAAAGGAAACTGCTCCCCTTCTTCTGTCCGGATGGTTTTTGAGACAACGGAAACCCCCTGAATTCTCACTCCGATATGGGGAGTGACCTTGTTCTGTTCGAAGAAATCGGCTGATCTAAAATTGAGAAGCGGTTTTGAAAGCTCCTCAGCGATATAATATGGGAGAAGAACCCTTGAGAAGAGGGGAGTTGCCTCATCGCTAAACAAGTCGATCGACGATGTGGAATCTATAGAACGGATCGCTTCGACTGCACTGATTGCCGCAGCACTTCCCCCTATGACTACGTATCGCATCTTTCGCTCCTTCCTAATCGCAAAGCGCTAAACGCTTGGCATTCACCCCCTCCCACCCCTCCCCCCTCGAGGGGGAGAGATAGCGTGGGGGGCGCTTTGCCTTTTTAAAAGTTAATAGAGACTATGAACCATATATAATGGGAGCAGTTCTTTGAATAATTTGATCCCCCGGGTCAGATTATAATTGCCACAGGTACAGCATTTAGCCAGTTCGAGACAGGCATCCTCAACCGTCCGGCGACCACGCTTGACATCTCTGACCATTTTACGCAATAGATCTGAACTGATCATAGCATGGCCGCACATGGTCACAGTTTCAAGTATCTGAAAATCGGGTAGTCTCTCGGTTTTTCCCCATGTACCCAAGGAATATTCAAGTGAGTGAATCCGGCCCAACCCAGCCTCGTCCATGCACTGCTGCACAATATCACTAACCCCAGAGATAATAATTGAAATCCCAGGTCTATTCTCCTTCAGATCCTTTAATAGAGAGACAACCTTTTCCCGATTATCAAAGGTACACTGGACGATCGTCCCATCCGTAACCCGGCTTAAGATATCATCCATCGTGGTGTTGTAAATGTTGCCTGTTTTCATATCACCCAAATTGATCGGGCCATGCTTGTAACAGATGCTCAAAAACTTCCGGGTATTGGGTGCGGACCCTTTTTTATTGACACCCGTGGCCGGGCAACCCAGTACCACAAAATCATCTTTCAAACTCTGGAAGTCGCCTCGTCGGTGTAAACTATGTGTCATGGTTTTCCTCCTTTACCCTGTTAGAGAAGAATCATCCCTGGGATGAAAAAATGGAATGAATAATTTCACCTAAAAGAACGGGATATAAAAATCCATCCTTTCTAACGGGGCTATTTTCCATCGTCATAGAACTTGAATGCCGGCAAACCCAAACCCATATTGTTTTTACTGTTAATGGAATACCAGACACCTTGTCTTTTGAGGTAGGGAACGATGGGGATCTCACCCTCCGGCGGAACCTTTGTGATCACTTCCACCGAAAAGACCGTATCAACCTTTTTGGCAGCTTCTTTAAGGATCTCCAGAGCTTCAGGAAGCTTTTCCAGTTTACACTTTCCCTCAATAATGGCAGAAGTTGCCTTTTCATTGAGAACATCGTCCCGGAGCTTTCCCGTGGTCTTGTCCGACATAAAATGGGTGACCGGATTTTCCATGGCTAACTGATAGCCAATATTTGCTCCCATTAAAGCCATCGCAACAATCTCAACATCCCTGAAGTAGGCTCCAACTCCGGGTCTGCCCAATTCGACCCCAATGCCAACCTCCCCGGGCAGAAAGGTGCCCTTTACGTCATTCGTCTTCATTTCTTCGGTTCCACGACCCGGCACTTGAGACCCTGCAAATTCGATAAAGGGGTTGCTCAGAATCCTTCGAACTTCACGGGGCCAGGGGTCCTCTGGCTGGTAGAGGGCACTCACTGGACAGATATTGGCCCGCAGGCACATTCCGCAATCCGTGCAGGCGTCCTGGTCAATTTCAATAAAGACCCTCCCGGGGATCATCTCATGGTGTTTAAGTGTTTGAATCCTCCCCATCGGGCAGTAAGGAAAACATCTCTTGCAGGCAATACATTTATCTTGATCCGCCTTCATAAGACCTCCTCACTCTCTGCTGCTCATTACCATTAATTGTATACAAACTTTAAATCGTTATAGAGGAATGAGAAATTTCTATAATATCTTTTGGGGAGTGTCAAGTAAATCTTTTCTAAAAAATAAGCTTTAGATTACGAAATGTTATGATTCAATATCGATTTAAATGTAAAGAAATTTGAGAATGGAACCGATATTTTTTTCTAGAACAATTTGAAATTTTGGATACAATTTATAAAAATACCTGTTGAATACCGCCCAGCTCTGCTGGGCTGATGAAAACAGGTTCGCCGAAGGCGAAATGTTTTAGAGTTTTAAATTGATAATTCCATGTAGCTTTCTACAGGAGGTTTACCTCATCTGTCATTCCCACGAAAGTGGGAATCCAGAATTGTCTCTGCGAAAACAGGGAACTACAGAAAGTAACTGGATTCCCGCCTTCGCGGGAAACCCTGGATTCCTGCTTTCGCAGGAATGACAACATGGAAATAGGTTTTGAATTTTAATGCCCCGCAGCTCTGCTGCGGGGCAGTTTACTATTATCCTTTAAATGATTCCATTAGGACTTGACTCGCTTTATCCAATGGATATACTGATTTTGTCGAGATGAAACGCTATGATTAATTTTTTTTGAGAAGGGGGGCCATATCAGAATGGCTTTTCAGGTTGCAGTTGATCATGAGAAGTGCAAAGGCTGTGAGGAATGTGTAGAAATCTGTACGGTAAGGGTGTTCGAAATGCAGGAAAGAAAGGCCGTCCCTGTAAATGTAAAGGATTGCTTTGGATGTCAAGCCTGCGTTGAAGTTTGCAAAGAAAAGGCGATTTCGGTGAAGGAATTAGAAGGCGAAATGTCTGAAATCGCACGGATGCTCTTAAAAGATATTCTTTAAGTCCAATCTTCCCTTTATTCTCCTACAATTTGCACAATCAGATTGCGTTCTCTTTTTCGGTTGTCAAAATCGATAAAGACGATCTGCTGCCATGTTCCCAGGGTCAATCTTCCTTTGATGAGAGGAATAGAAAGGGAGGGTTTCATCAGGGCTGCCCTCACATGAGAGAAGCCGTTCCCATCACCCCAGCGTTTGTCATGCTCATAGGGGACATTGGAAGGAACTATCTTTTCTATCGCTTTCTGCAAGTCCTTAAGCACACCCGATTCATATTCAATGGTAGTGATCCCACCAGTTGAGCCAGGACAGAAGACAGTGACCAGTCCATTTTCTATTTTGGAGCGTTTCAGAACTGCCATCACATGGTCTGTTAGATCGATGATATCGCTAAAGCCCTTCGTACTTAATGAGATTGTCTCTGAATGAACCATGATCCCCCCTATTTATGTTTTAATGTCATTCCCTTGGAAAAGGGAATCAAGATATAAATATTTCCGAAAAACTGGATTCCTGCCTTCGCAGGAATGACAAAATGGGAGAAATCAAAGAAAAATATGAATTCCAGCAATTTTCATAGCAAAAGCTTACAAATACCTGTCGAAAGGAAAATTATTCTCCAAGTAGGATTTGGAATTTGATTACTATCATTTCAATAATTTTCTATTCCTGCGCGCATTCCGAAGGATCGCCCTTCAATTTGGATAATGCATGGGGGAGGGCTGGCAGGATCACGCTTAGATTTTCTTTTACACTTTTAGGGCTTCCCGGGAGATTCACAATCAAACTCGAACCTCGGATTCCCGATACTGCCCTGGAGATCATGGCATGGGGTGTTTTTTTGAGGCTTTCTGCTCTCATCGCCTCGGAGAAACCAGGGACCTCCTTTTCGATGACCCTCCTTGTTGCATCTGGAGTCACATCACGAGGGCTCAGCCCAGTTCCACCTGTGGTGAGGATGAGGTCTGCCTTGAGTTCATCGGAGCTTCTTTTCAGAGCCTCAATGATCATCTCCTTCTCATCTGGGATGATCTCGTAATGAATAACTTCAGCAGGCAGGCCTTTTACCATTTCGCGGATGAGAGGGCCGCTTAAGTCCTCTCGCTCGCCCTTCGAACCGCGGTCGCTTATCGTAATAATGGCTACTTTGAACATCATCATGTGCCTCTCAGGGTTTGTTGGGTTCATTGAGTTCTTTGGGTTTATTGAGTTAATAACTCTAGAAAAATCATTTTTGAAACACAAGAAACTCAAGAAACACAAGAAACCCAATTAACCAATAATTATTTCATCTCCTACCTTTACTTCTCCTTCATTCAATACCTCTGCAAAAATCCCTTCTTTGGGCATTACACAATCCCCTGCCTGGTAGTAGATGGCACAGCGTTCATGGCACTCCTTTCCAATTTGCGTGACACGAAGGAGT
>Ga0315275_10006406_pt1 | contig 11252 bp, 8 predicted proteins | sample YL17G03_0_MG_FD_205557 | JGI IMG/M metagenome (GOLD analysis project Ga0315275, IMG submission 205557) | Sediment microbial communities from Yellowstone Lake, YNP, Wyoming, USA - YL17G03_0 | ecosystem: Environmental > Aquatic > Freshwater > Lake > Sediment | place: USA: Wyoming | collected...
CGCGGCCGCAAGTTGCTCGCCGCCGACGCGTCCACCGAGGACGGATGGATCCGTGACGATGAGATGGTGCGGCGTGAACTCGAAGTGGATGAACTCGCGGCGCCGCTCGCAGAGCAGGTCAACCAGAGGGCGGGACTGCTCGGCGACGCGATCCCACTCGAGCTGCGGTAAGGGCTTGTCCGCAAGCTCGCCGAGCCGGGTGACCGCGATGTGCAGTGCGTTGAGATAGTAGTCCGGACCGAGAACGTCCTTCTCAACCTTCTGTACCTCTGCCGTCAGCTCGCGCAGGTGGGCGTGCGCGGTGCTGTGCAGCGCCACGAGAGCGCTCACCGCCGATCGCAGCCATTGGACCTTGGCGGCCGGCTCCGATGCTTCCAGCCGCTCCGCCAGCGTCTCATCGCCAAGATCCTGAAGCAGCAGGAGTCCGCGATCAGCCCACAGCTCGCCTGCGTAGACGCGGGGCACGGCAACGCCGTACTGCTGAAGAAGTCGAAGTACTCCCTCCTCACGGCGATAGCAGGCCGCGAATAGGCTGATCCGGTCGCTCGCGTAGAGCTTGGCGATCATGCTCGAGGGCCCGCTGCCCCTCCAATGGAGGCTGAGACGGTAGACCGTGTTCCTCGATGCCTTGGGGTGAACGGCCACCTGGATGATCTCGGGCTCGCCCTCCCCCGCCCGGGCGAGCACCCCGAGGAGGTCAGCTTTGGCGAGGCCCAACTCCGCCGCGGCTCGCTGGGCAGCATCGGCGGCCGGGGGCTCTGCCTCCTCCGCGGAAGGTGGACCCGTCCGGGCGAGTTCCGCCAGCGCCTCGTCCATCTGCCTGATGCGGTCGAGGACTGCATCGCGGCTCTGCCGCAGCATCTCCCTCCTTGCGCGGGCCGCCTGGGGATCGGCGGCACGGCCGCGCAGCTTGCCGCCTTCGTAGAGCAGGAGCGAGAGCAGGTCCTGGTTCAGCCGGCGCGCCGCACCCAGATGAGCCTCCAGACGGGCCGCGTCTGGCGATGGCTGCGAGGCTTCGGCGCCGGCGTGCGGCGGCCAGCCAGCCTGGGCGACCATCCGCATCGCCTGCCGGTGTGACTTGCTTGCTAGCTCGGCAAGCCTAAGCTTGGCGCTTCGGACAACCTCGCGGACGTTCGGCATCTCCGCCAGACGGGAACCAGGGAGCTGCTCCCACAGCTTGATCGCCTCGAGCAGGCGGTCTCGCCCGTAGTATATCCGTGCCATCCGCAACATCACGCTTGGGCGCAGCAGCAAGTTCCGCATGGGCACCTGCTCCCACTCGCTCAGCGCCTCGTCGAAGAGCCGTTGATCCGCGTATATCTTGCCAAGAATGATGCGGGCCTCGATCTCGGAGATCGGCCGCCACAAGATGCTCTCGGCAGCCGCGCCCACCAGCATGCTCTCGCTGATGGTGGTCTCGGACACCGGCTGATAGAGTCTCCACCCTAGCACGTCTACCGGCAGCCCTCGGTAGAGCGCGACAACCTCCGGCTGGTCCGGCCGCTCGAAGAGAGCGATGAAGTAGCTGCCGCGCAGCAGCTTCTGCATCGCCGCCGCCAGCAGAAAAGCCGGGATTGACGCCACCCCGACAAGCCAGAGAGGTCCGGAGTTCAGCGATATCAGCGCCCAGGCGGCCGTCGCCGCGCCGAAGCCCCAGTAGAGGCCAAGAGTCCGCATGTCCGGCCAGGCAAGCCACTGGAAGTGGTGATGGAGCGGAGTGCACAGAAAGGGCCTGGCTGTCTCGGTCCGGTTGTGGCGCAAGGGCCGGACGACCCGCCAGAGCCCTCGGACCGTCCCCATCTGCACGATCACGGAGGCCGCGTTCACGACAAAGGGGGCGGCGAGAAGAAAGAGCGCGAACTCGGCCTGGGCGAAGAGCGCGGCTGCGCCCAGCGCCGCGCCCAGGCCCAGCGCCCCGGTATCGCCCATGAGCAGCTTGGCCGGAGGGAAGTTGAACACCAGGAACCCGAGCGCCGCGCCGCAGAAAGGCCAGGCGACCGACCCGATCGCACGCGTCGGTTCGAGGTAGCCAATTGCCGCGAGCCCGGCAAACGCAATGACCAGGCATCCCCCGGCGAGTCCATCCATGCCATCCGACAGGTTCGCCGCGTTGGCGGTGGAGAGCACCACCAAGGCCGCGACGAGGGCGTAGAGCGGGCCGATCGCAATGGGGTCAGCGCCGAACGGCAGGCGCAGTTCATCGTGGTGGCCGACACCCCAGAGCAGCAGGCCGAAGGCGAGAGCGACCGCCAGTTGGAGCAGGAACTTCGGGCTTTCTCTGAACCCCCTCCCCCGCGTCTTCCGCAGGTCGTCGGCGAGGCCGACGCCGGCGTACGCCCAGGCCAGCGGCAGCACCCACAACGTCTCAGCTTCCGGCGAGCGCCCCCACACCAGTGGCACTGCAACCAGTGCCACGGTGGCGGCAATCATCATCGCCAGCCCCCCGCCGAGCGGACGGCGCGGCTTCGGGAAGAGACGGTGGATCTTCTCCTTGCCCGGCTTTCGCTCCCGGGAGCGAAGCCAGAACAGGCTCCGGCGGAATGCCCGGGAAAGGGCAGCGCCGAGCGCAAGCGAGACCACGAACTCGGTCAGCGACTGAACCATTGGTTGGTCCGAGCAACAGGGATCAGGAGTACCTGAAGATCAGGCGGTAGATCCCGACCCCGATCTCGTCGCGGTCGTGCAGCGACTCCTCGCCAATGACAGGCTCCCTGTTCAGCAGCGTTCCGTTCGTGCTGCTTAGGTCCTGGAGGAAGAAATGGCTCCCTTCGCGCCGGATCTGGGCGTGGCGGCGCGAGACCGTACTGCTGGGCAGGGCGATCTCACAGTCGGGGTTGCGGCCGATGGTGGATAGGTCCTCACGGAGCTCCGTCGCCTTGGCGATGTGGTCGCCGGAGGGGTCAAGCAACCAGAGGCTGGCGCGCCGGGAGACCGCCTCCTCTGGGCGCTCATCCAGCAGCCGGATGATCAGGGTGTCGTCATCCGCGGGCCCGGCCTCGGGAGCCCCTATGGGGCACCCGCAGTGCTTACAGAAGCTACTCTCGTCGTCGTTCACACGGTCACAGCGAGGGCAACGTGGCATGGCCTATCCGCGGGGTGCTAGCCTCGGGGCGGGAGGCAAACTCCTGCCCCCAGGGGCCATTCTACGGAGGGGTACGCGCCTTGTCAACCGAAGCCGCGCGAGCCGGGGATGTGATCACACCTTTGCTATCGAGCAACTCCGCGCCGAGTCTAGCAGACAACGCGCGCAGCCGGCCGAGACAGTCGCCCGCCTCCTTTGCGTCGGCGAGGCGAGGCTGAAACCCCTCGATGACGGCGGGGATCACCTCCAGCCGGGCGCTGCCATCCCTCTCAGGGGTGTAGCGCAGGATCATGGTCATCCTGCTTTCGCCTCGGCTCGGGAAGAGGAAGTTCCCGATGCTATAGGCGATCAGCGCGTCTCCGCGTCGCTCGAATCCCTGAAGCACGTGCGGATGATGGCCAACCACCAAGTCGGCGCCAGCATCAACCGCGATCCGGGCCAGCTCGCGCTGGCGGGCCGATGGCAGCGTGCTTCGTTCGTCCCCCCAGTGGAACATCGCGATCACGCTGTCGGCCTGGCCCCGCGCGGCGGCTACCGACTGCCGTATCGCGTCGGGGTGGGCCGGATTGGTCCCAGGCCGGTGAGCGCCAGCGTAGAAGATGGTGGGCTGCATATTCGAGAACGCGAGCAGTGCGATCGTGATGGGCGGTTCGCCTGCCCGAATGAGCGCGGGCTGCCGCGCGCCCTCGGCATCGCCCCCTGCCCCGACGGCGCCGACGCCAGCTGCGCTGAGCGCCGATAGGGTATCGCGCAGACCTTCCTGACCATAGTCAACGGAGTGGTTGTTCGCCAGATCCACGATGTCGAAGCCGGTCTCGGACAACGCCCGTGCGGCATTCGGGTCGGCTCGGAAGGTGTAGCTCTTGTCCGCTGGTTTGCCTCGGGTCGAGATCGCACACTCCAGGTTCCCGATAGCCAGATCAGCTTCCCGGACCACCTCGCTCACACCCGCGAACGGCGCGCCAGTTCCCTTCTCTTCGATCAGCCGCTCGGCGCGGCCCGCCAGAAGGATGTCGCCGGTGAAGACGATGGTGGGCGCACGCTCAGCTCGGCGGGTGGGCAATGGGACGGGCCGTGCGCATCCGGTGAGCGGAGAGAGGATGATGGTACAGCCAAGGCAGAGGGAAAGGCGGCGCAGGCGCGGCATCAGCGCGCCAGTGAACGGGCACCGGCGATGACGAACTCCTCGATCGCGCGGGCTATGCCGAGTGCGTCCAGCCCGATCTCCGCCAGCAGTTGCTCCCGATGGCCGTGCTCGATAAAGCGGTCTGGCACCCCGAGCGCGAGCAGCGGCACGCCGATGCCGCGCCGCTGGAGTAGCTCGCCCACCGCGCTCCCGAATCCGCCGGCGACAGCGTTCTCCTCAATCGTGACAAGGCGGCCGCAGCGCGCGGCCAGCTCGCATATCAGCTCTTCGTCGAGCGGCTTGGCGAAGCGCGCGTTGACAACGCTGACTGCCAGCTCGCGCTCGGACAGCATCTCCGCTGCCGCAAGCGCCGGCTCCACCATTGCCCCGATGGCAATGACGCCAGCGGCATCGCCGGGCCTCACCAGCTCGGCCTTGCCAACGGGCAGCGCCTCCACCTCGCCCTCCGGGGGGTTGCTCCCCTCGCCCCTGGGATAGCGGATGGCGGCCGGCCCGCCCAGCTCCAGCGCCGTCCGCAGCATCGCCACCATCTCGGTTAGGTCCTTCGGGGCCATAACGACCAGGCCGGGGACGTGGCGCAGATAGCTGAGGTCGAAGGTTCCGTGATGGGTCGGGCCGTCCTCACCTACCAGCCCAGCGCGATCAATTGCCAGGATCACGGGCAGGCGAGGAAGCGCGACATCGTGCACTATCTGGTCATAGGCGCGCTGGAGGAAGGTCGAGTAGATCGCTACCACCGGCCGCAGCCCCTGGGCCGCAAGCCCGGCGGCAAACGTCACCGCGCTCTGCTCGGCCATGCCGACATCGAAGAACCGGCTTGGGAACCGCTGGGCAAACTCGGTCAGCCCGGTGCCCTCCTTCATCGCGGCGGTGATGGCAACCACTCGCGGGTCACGCTCGGCCGCTGCCGTCAGCGCCTTGCCGAAGGTCCGGGTGAAGGCGAGGCCGCTCGACGAACTTACCGGCTCGCCCGTCTCGATATCGAAGGCGCCGGTCCGATGCCACTTCGCGGCATCGTTCTCCGCGGGAACGTAGCCGCGGCCTTTCTGGGTGATGCAGTGGATGAGCGTAGGCCGGCCCAGTCCTCGCGCCTGTTCGAGCGTGGCGATCACCGTGGGCAGATCGTGGCCATCTATGGGTCCGAGGTAGGTGAAGCCAAGCTCCTCAAAGAGCATCCCGGGAAGGAGCAACTGCTTGATCCCGTCCTTGAACCGGTCCACCGCGTGGATCAGGCTCTCTCCAAGTGGCACCCTCGAGACGATTGACTCAAAATCCGATCTGGCGCGTACGTAATGGGGATCGAGCCGCAACTTGCTGAGGTAGCCGGAGAGCGCTCCAACGTTCTTGGAGATTGACATCTGGTTGTCGTTGAGGATAACGATGAGCGGAGTCCGCAGGTGGCCTGCGAGGTTCAGCGCCTCGAAGGCCATGCCGCCGGTCATGGCCCCGTCGCCCACGATAGCGATCACCGAGTAGTGCTCTTCGCTCAGGTCGCGCGCTTTCGCCATGCCAAGCGCGGCGGCGATGGCGGTGCTGCCGTGACCGGTATCGAAGGCGTCGTACTCGCTCTCGCTGCGGCGAGGGAAACCGGAGATGCCGCCGGCCTGCCGCAGCGTGTCGAACCTGTCTCGCCTACCCGTCAGCAGCTTGTGCGCGTAGGCCTGGTGCCCGACATCCCAGATGACCTTGTCCCTGGGGGTGTCGAAGACGTAGTGGGTGGCGATGGCAATCTCGACCGCGCCGAGGCTGGCGGCCAGGTGTCCACCCGTCTGGGAGACAGTGCTGATGAGGCGCCCCCGGATCTCCTCCGCGAGCGTGCCTAACTGCTCCCGCGGGATGGTACGCAGCTCGGCGGGCGAATCGATGCCATCGAGCAGGCTGCTCACCGCGGTCCTACTCCTCCTCGTCTTCCGCGCCGGCCGCGGCAAGCGGCTCGACGCCGACTGCCCCCATCCGCTCGACTAGCTGCTCGATCTTCCCTTCCGCCTCGGCAAGTTGCTTCTCGCAGTACTGGGAGAGCTTCAGCCCCTCCTCGGCGAGTGCAATCGCCTCCTCCAGCGCCAGCTCGCCCGACTCCAGTCGCTCGGCTATCTCCTCCAGCCGCGCGAGGGCGCGCTCGAAGGTCTCCTCCGCTGCATCACGGGTCTTCTGTTGTCGCTTCGGCCTCTCAGCCAACCAGCTGTCTCCTCCCGGCCCACGGCGACGCGGGCGCCATGGCTGCTCCCCTATTTCGTCTCAGCAGATCCCGGCGATGCCTTCGGCCCCTGTGGCGGAGGCGCCGGGCTCTCCGCCCCTGCGCCTTCCGGTATGTGCGGCGCCTTGTAGGTGGGTGACAGCCCGACACCAAGCATTGGGCGGGCAACACTCTCGGCCTCCAGGGCGAGATCCGCCTCGATGGAGGCAGGCGGACCCTCGTCGAGCCGCTTCATATAGGACTGCAGCTTGGCGAACAGCTCTTCTCGGGCGATGGAGATGACGCCGGCCTCGCCTTTCCAGGCCTCAACCTCGCGGCTCTTCTTCGCATCGGCGACGCGGGCCAGGTTCGTGTAGGCGTCCTCCATTAGATTGAGGGATACGCTGACCGTGATGAACAGATTGGGCTGCGCGTTGCCCACCTGGCGCCCGAGCGCGAGGGCCTGCTTGTAGGCTGCCTCCGCCCCGGCCAGGTCACCCGCGTCCTCCTTCCCTTTGCCGTGCTTCAGCGTCATCCGCGCCGCATTCTGGCACCGCGCCACCATCTCCCCCCACTGCGACATCTGCGTATACTGCCACATCTTGATTGACTCGGCCTGACACATCTTCTGACACTTGTCCTGACACTCAGGCTTCAACCTCTCCCACCAGAGGCCGGGCAGCAGTCCCTCTGTGATCTTCGCCCTGCTCGCCGCGTACTCCAGCGGGCTCGGGCCAAGATCCCCGGGGATTGGCAGCCGGTACAGGGTCATCGCCGGCCGCGCCAGGCCCGCCTCGAGCTTCGCAAGCGCGACCTCCTGCTTCCCCACTTCGAAGGCGACGCTGGCCGCCTGAATGAGGGCGAGGGAGTTGGCGGGGTCAAGGTGGGCGGCATCGTCGAAGGAACGGAGGGCGGTGTCTATCTCCTTTGCCTTCGTCTGCGGATTCATGTAGGCAAGCGCTGCCTCGGCCTGCGCCCGCAGCAGATAGAGCAGCGGGTCCTTGCGGTCCCGCCCAACCGCCTGGTCAATTGTCTCCTTCGCCTGCTGGTACCTGCCCGCCGCCAGGTAAGTGTAGCCGAGGCCGACGCGGTAGTAGGTGTTCCCCGGATCGGCTGCGGCCGCTGCTTCGAAGAGGGGAATGGCAGCGAGAAGCGCCTCCTGGCGTGCCGTGAGCGCTCCCTTTCCCTCGGTCTTCTGCACCGGGCCAGCGGCCTGTCGCCATCCCTCGCGGAACTCGCCTAGCCCGGCCGCCTGCGGCGCCGGGTTCTCCCCCGCGCAAGCGGCGGCCGTGCACGCCAACAGCACGATGAGTATCGGGAACCTACGCACTCTCGTCCCTCCGGGGCGGCGCGACGTCGTGGACCATTATTGCTGCCGAGCCGTCGGCAAAGACCACTTCCGCCATTGTACCCACGCTGACCTGCCGCACCGATCTTACGATTGTGCCGTCCGGCAGGCGGGTGAGCGAGTAGCCGCGCCCGAGCACTGCCTCCGGGCGAAGCGCGTCTAGCTTGTCGCGCGCCCGGAGGAATCGCTCTGACAGCGATCGGCTGAGATCCCGAAGCGCGCGCCCGACGGTCTCGACCGCGCCGTCGAGACGCTGGCGGTGGTCGGAGAACACCAGCCTCGGCCGGCAGAGCACGGGGCGGGCCCGCAGTAACGCCAGCTCGCGGCGATAGCGCAGCACCAGCCTGCGCAAGCGATCGGCCAGACCGCGACGGACGGCACGGACGCGGATCAAGAGTGCGTGCCGGTCCGGAGTGGCGGCGACGGCCGCGGCCGTCGGCGTCGCTGCCCGCCGATCGGCGACCAGGTCAGCAATGGTGACATCGGTCTCGTGCCCGATGCCGGTGATGATGGGCACGGGTGCTCCCGCAATCGCCCGCGCCACCGCCTCGTCGTTGAAGCCCGCCAGTTCCTCGAACGACCCGCCGCCGCGCACGAGCAGGGCCACCTCGATGCCTTCGAGCTGTGACAGCCGCCGGAGCGCCTGCACGATGCCGGCGGCGGATCCCGGTCCGCTCACTGGAGTCGGTATCAGGATCACATCCGCTGCAGGCCATCGAGTGCGGAGCGTCGTCAATACATCGTGCACGGCCGCGCCGGCGGAGGAGGTGATAGCGGCGATCCGCCTGGGGAAGGGCGGCAATGGCCGTTTCCTCGCTTCGTCGAAGAGGCCCTCCTCCGCCAGCCTGCGGCGGAGCCGCTCGAACGCCAGGTAGAGGTCGCCCACACCCGCGCTCGCTAGCTCCCGCACGACAAGCTGGTATTGGCCCCGCGCCTCGTAGATCGTGATCGTGCCGCGAGCGACAACATCGGCCCCGCTCTCGGGCCCGAACGTGAGGGTGCCGGCCTCTTCCCGGAACATGACACAACGGAGCTGCGAGAACTCATCCTTGAGGGTGAAGTAGAGGTGGCCCGAGCTGTGGCGCACGAAGTCAGCGATCTCCCCCCGAACTGCGACGCTCTGCAAGGTCGCCTCCTGCGCCAGGAGCGCCTTCAGGTACCTCGTGATCTGGCGGATCGTGAAGATGTAGTCCTGGCTCACACCTCGCCTCGCTCCTGGTCGAGGTTCCTGACGACGTTTCCCAATACCCCGTTGACGAACCGACCCGACTCCGCCGTGCTGTACTTCTTCGCCAGCTCGACCGCCTCGTCCACCGCCACGCTGGGAGGTATGTCGGGCCGGTAGAGAAGCTCGTAGAGGGCCAGCCGAAGGATGTTCCGGTCTACGTTCGCCATCCGGTCGAGAGACCAGCCCCGGGCATGCCTTCCGATCACGCCGTTGATGTGGTCGGCGTGGCTGCCGACGCCGGAGAAGAGATCGCGGGCGAACTCGGCCGTCTCCTCGGCATAGCGCTCCGCATCGCACACCGCGCCGAACGCATCCTCCGGTAACGCGCCACCGACATCAACCTGGAAGAGCGCGCGAAGGGCGAGTTCGCGGCCGGCGTGGCGGCCGCTGATGAGGCGCGTCATCTACGTCAGCCCCATCCGCCGCAGCAGGAAGTTCGTGGCGATCTCGCCCCGCCGGAAGTAGGCGTTCGCCATGACGTCCAGATGGAAGGGGATGGTCGTCTTCACACCCTCGATCTCGAACTCCTGGAGCGCGCGCCGGGCCCGCGCGATCGCCTCCGGCCTGGTCGGAGCCCATACAACGAGCTTCGCCAGCAGCGAGTCGTAGAAGGGCGGGATCGTATAGCCCGAATAGAGATGGGTGTCTACTCTCACGCCGGGACCGCCGGGAAGGTGCAGCGACTTGACGGTTCCCCCCGAGGCCAGGAAGCGGTTGGTGTGGTCTTCCGCGGTAATGCGGCACTCGATGGCATGGCCGTTGGGCTGGATGTCGCGCTGGCTTAGCCCGAGCTTGTGGCCGCGGGCGATGCGAATCTGCTCCCGCACCAGGTCCCGGCCGGTCACCATCTCGGTGACTGGGTGCTCGACCTGGATGCGCGAGTTCATTTCGAGGAAGTAGAACCGGCCCGCCTTGTCAACCATGAACTCGACCGTGCCCGCGTTGGTGTACCCCACCGTTTTCGCCGCCCGGATTGCGGCCTCGCCCATGTGATTGCGGAGCCGCCGTCCAAGCCCCGAGCAGGGCGATTCCTCCAGCAGCTTCTGGTGCCGGCCTGTCTGGATCGAGCATTCGCGCTCGCCCAGGTGGATGATGTTGCCGTGCTCGTCGGCCAGAATCTGCAACTCGACGTGCCGCGGCTCCTCCAGGTACTTCTCGAGGTAGACGTCGCCGCGCCCGAAGGCCGCCTGGGCCTCCGACTGAGCGACACGCAGGTTGCGCGTTAGATCGTCCTCGTTCTGGCAGATGCGGATGCCCCTGCCCCCGCCGCCCATCGCCGCCTTGATCATCACCGGATAGCCGAGCTGCGAGGCCACCCGCTGCGCCTCCTGCTCGCTCTCCACGGGAGCATCGCTGCCGGGGATCACCTGGACGCCGGCGCCCCGCATCACCGCCCGCGCCGCGGCCTTGTCCTGCATGGAGCGGATGGTGTTGGCGGGAGGACCGATGAACTTGATCCCGCAGGCGTCGCAGTTCTCCGCGAACGCCGCCACCTCGGAGAGGTTGCCGTAGCCGGGGTGAATGGCGTCGGCGCCGGTGTTGATCGCCGCCTGCATGATGTTGGGGATGTTGAGGTAGCTGTCCCTGTTGGGCGGCGGGCCGATGCACACCGCCTCGTCGGCGAGCGCCACGTGCAGGCAGTCCTTGTCCGCCAGGGAGTAGACTGCCACCGTCGCGATGCCAAGCTCGCGGCAGCTCCGGATGACGCGGACCGCGATCTCTCCGCGGTTCGCGATCAGAACTTTATTGAACACAGATGGCCCTCTTTCGGCAACTTCAGCCGTCCGGCCAGCATCGCAGAGCGACAGACGCGAGGCGGGGGCGCTGGTCGCGGCACTCCGGGCTCAGCCGAGCCACTGTCAGTACTGCCCATGTCCCGGGTGGGCGCAGTGAACCTGGCCGGCTGTTGGGTCGTACTCGTAAGCCTCCCCCCCCACAGGGCAGGAGAGCGCCACGCCCGCGTTCAGGCTCTCCAGCGATGGCGGGTAGGCCTGGTTGCTCCCCTGGTAGATGGCGATGGCGGCCCGCAACTGCTGAAGGTTGTTCTGGCAGAGCACGCCCTGGGCCCGCTGCTTCGCCCCGCCGGCAATGGTCGCCGGGGAGCTGGAAGATGAAGAGCCGGTCCCTCCTCCCGGCATCCCGTACATAGCCATCAGAATGGCGATGATGGCAATGACCACGATCAGCCCGATGAGGGTGAAGAACCCGCCTTCGCGCGAGCTCCGCTCGCGGCTATGGCGGGCAATCCCTCGCTCCCCGCTACGCCAGGCCGAT
>Ga0315275_10006409_pt1 | contig 11249 bp, 10 predicted proteins | sample YL17G03_0_MG_FD_205557 | JGI IMG/M metagenome (GOLD analysis project Ga0315275, IMG submission 205557) | Sediment microbial communities from Yellowstone Lake, YNP, Wyoming, USA - YL17G03_0 | ecosystem: Environmental > Aquatic > Freshwater > Lake > Sediment | place: USA: Wyoming | collected...
CAAGGGCGAGGGGAGCTGAACGTCGAACATCAACTACAACACGCTGAAGGCCACGGCGGCGCTGAAGAAGCTCCACGAGCTCGAGAGCCTGGCCCCGCCGAGCCACTAGCGACCTGGAGAAAGGTCATGCACAACAACCGGGGATTCCGTCGGTAGCGACGCGGCTGGAAGAAGACCGTCGCCTCCGACCCATAGAAGCTAGAATCCGCGGATCGCCACCGTCCCCACAGAGAAAGGCGCCGTCCCGTCCCCCGAGCGGAAGCCCTCCGGCTTCTCCCACCTCGTCCTGCACATTCATCCAAGGGTCGTGCCGGCCGCGGCGCTGCCGCTCCAGCGGACCTTCGGCCTCGGCGGAGCGGCTGCGGTCCTCTTCCTCGTGCTGGCCGTGACCGGAGCGCTGCTGCTGGTGACCTACGAGCCTTCGCCGGAGCGGGCCTTCGTCCGCAACGCACATCACTGGGCGGCGAACGGGCTCGTGCTCGTCACCATCCTGCATCTCCTGCGGGTCTTCTACCGGGGCGGGCACCTGCCGCCCCGGAAGGGCAACTGGTTCGTGGGCGTGGCGCTCCTGCTCCTCGTCGTCGCCTGCGCCTTCACCGGGTACCTGCTCCCCTGGGATCAGCTCGCCTACTGGGCGGTCACCATCTCCACCGGGATGCTCGAGTACGTGCCGGTCGTGGGCGCGACGATGCTGCGCGCAGTGCGGGGAGGCCCCGACATCGGCCCGGCCACGCTGGCCCGCTTCTTCGTCCTCCACGTCGCCATCCTGCCCATCGCGCTGTTGCTCCTGCTGGCCTTCCACTTCTGGCTGGTGCGCAAGGTGGGCGGGGTGATCCTTCCGGCGGACGTCGGCGACCCGGCCGCGCCGCGCGGGCCGTTGGTCCTCACCTCGCCAGACCTCACGCAACGTGAAGGGGCGGCCGCGATGGTGGTGTTCGCGGCCGTGATGCTGCTGGCCGCGGTCTGGAACGCGCCCTTGCTCGCCCAGGCCAACCCGGGCATGAGCCCGAACCCGGCCAAGGCCCCCTGGTACTTCATGGGCGTCCAGGAGTTGCTCGTGCACCTCCACCCGGCCTTCGGGGCGGTGGCCGTGCCGCTGCTCGCGCTCGGACTGCTCGTCGCGCTGCCGGCGATCGGGGGAGGGGAGCGCCCCAGCGGCCGCTGGTTCGGCTCACCTCGGGGGGCGCGGTTGGCTCTGGCCGCGGCCGCGCTTGCGGCGGTCGTCACCGTCGCTGCGGTGGTGGCGAACGAGCCCCTGCGCCGGGCCCGCCCGTGGTTCCCCGGCCTTACCCCGGCGGTTCGAGAAGGCATCATCCCGCTCGCGGTCGCCGTGATCCTCGTTGCCGTCGTGGCGTGGGCGTCGCGCCGCCGAGGCGGCACCCGGATCGAGGTGGTTCAGGCCGCCTTCACCTTCGTGGCCGCGTCCTTCGTCGTCCTCACGGTCGTCGGGGTCTTCTTCCGCGGGCAGGGCATGGCGCTGGTGATGCCGTGAGCACGGTCCCCTCCATCGAGCCCAGAGCGCCGGCGCGCCGCGACTTCCTCGGCCGGCTCGGCAAGGGGCTGGGGATCCTGGCCGCGGTGGAGGTCCTCGCGGTCGTGGTCGCCTACCTGGCGCCCTCGAAGGGTGGAGCAGGGCGTGGCGCGGGGCTCGTCGTGGCCGGACCGGTCGGCGAGTTCACGCCGGCGTCCGTTCGCCCCTTCCCGGCCGGAAAGTTCTACCTGGTGCGACTCGCCGACGGCGGCTTTCTCGCGCTCTCGTCGAAGTGCACGCACCTGGGCTGCACGGTCCCCTGGAACCAGAAGGAGCAGGTCTTTCCCTGTCCGTGCCACGCCTCCACGTTCGACCAGCGGGGCGACGTGCTGGCGCCGCCGGCCACGCGCGCCCTCGACCTCTTCCCGGTGGTCATCCAGGGGGGCATCGTCAAGGTGGACACCAGCCGCCGCATCGAGCGGGCCCGCTTCGAGCCCGCCCAGGTGACCTACCTCTAGATGGACGCCTCGCTCCGCCGCTACCGGATCGCGGGCGTGGCCGCCACGGCGGCCATGGTCCTCTCGGTTCCGCTGTACCTGGCCGTGCGCTCGCTGCGCCCTCCCCGGACCGCGCCGCTCGCCGAGGCGCAGCACGTGGGGAGCGAGAAGTGCAAGGCCTGCCACGAGAAGGCGTACGCGGGGTGGAAGGGGTCGAACCACGCTCGCGCGATGCAGGCGGCCAAGGACGGCCTCGTGCAGGGCGACTTCGGCGGCGCCACCCTCGAGCACCGGGGCAAGACCTGGCGCTTCTTCCGCCACGGCGAGAAGTTCATGGCCCACGCCGAGGGGCCCGACGGCCAGATGCGCGACTACGAGGTGGCCTACACGTTCGGCGTGGAGCCGCTCCAGCAGTACCTGGTGGCCTTTCCCGGCGGCCGCCTGCAGACGCTCTCCGCCGCCTGGGACACGAAGGCGAAGCGCTGGTTTCACGTCGACCCCCGGGGCGCTGCTCCGCCAGGCGACTGGCTCCACTGGACGCGCCCGGGCCAGAACTGGAACGCCATGTGCTCCGACTGCCACTCCACGGCGGTGCGCAAGCGCTACGACCCGGAGTCCGACTCCTACCAGACCACCTGGTCGGAGATCATGGTCGGGTGCGAGTCCTGCCACGGCCCGGGCTCGCGCCACGTGGTTTGGGCCGACCAGCCGGCCATGGGGCGGACGCCCCTGGAGAACGCCGGCCTGGTCGCGAAGACCACCAAGCTCACGCAGCCGGAGCTCGTGAACCTGTGCGCCCCATGCCACTCCCGGCGCGCCCAGTTCGCCGACCCGGCCGCGCCCGGCGGTGAGTTCCTCGACAGCTACCTCCCCACCTTGCTCGGGCAGGGGACCTTCCACGCCGACGGCCAGATCCAGGACGAGGACTTCGAGTGGCACGCCTTCACGCAGAGCAAGATGCACGCGAACGGGGTGCGTTGCAGCGACTGCCACGACGTCCACTCCGGGAAGCGGCACAAGGAGGGGAACGAGCTCTGCACCCGCTGCCACCGGGCCGACACCTACGACGCGGCCACCCACACCTTCCACAAGAAGGAGTGGCAGGGAAAGCCCAGCGCCGGCGTGCTCTGCGTCTCCTGCCACATGCCAGGGCAGAACTTCATGGGGGTCCACTTCCGCCGCGACCACTCCATGCGCGTGCCGCGCCCCGACCTGACCGCGTCCATCGGCGTGCCAAACGCCTGCAGCGCGTCGGGATGTCACGCAGACAAGCCGCTCTCCTGGGTGCAGGCGAAGTACGACGGCTGGTACGGCAAGAAGCGCAAGCCCCACTACGGAACCGTCATCGCGGCCGGGCGCACGCGCGCGCCGGAAGCCGAGGCCGAGCTCGTGCAGCTCTCGCAGGACCAGCTCCGGCCGGTGGTGGTGCGGGCCACGGCGGTCGAGCTGCTGGCGAGCTACCCGGGGCCGTTGGCGCGCGCAGCGGTGGAGAAGGCGCTGGCCGACCCCGAGCCTCTCCTCCGGGCCACGGCAGTGCAGCGGACCGAGTCCGCCGATCCGGGCGTGCTGGCGCGGCTGCTCGGTCCGCTCCTCCAGGATCCGGTTCGCTGGGTGCGCGCCGAGGCCGCGGCGCGGCTGGCTGGCCCCCCGTCGCAGCGGCTCACCGAGGCGCAGCGCAAGGCCTGGACGGCGGCGCTGAAGGAGTACGAGGAAGGGCAGCGCTACATGTCCGACCTGCCCTCGGGCCCGTACAACCTGGGCAACCTCTACGCGGCGCAGGGCCGGACGGCCGACGCCGAGAAGCAGTACCGGCGCGCGCTCGCCATCGACGATCAGCTCTTCCTGGCCCGGGCGAACCTGGCCATGTTGCTCGCGGTGAATGGCCGCGGGGAGGAGGCGGAGAAGCTCTTGCGCGAGGCCCACGCGCAGCAGCCGGGCCACGCCGGCATCGCCTTCAACCTGGGGCTCTTGCTGGCGGAGCGCGGCGACCGCGCCGGGGCCGAGAAGATGCTTCGCGCGGCGCTCGCGGCCGATCCGCGCATGGCGCCCGCCGCCTTCAACCTGGCGGTGATCGTCGGGGAGCGAAAGCCGGCCGAGGCGGTGCCCCTTGCGCGGAAGGCGGCGGCGCTGCGCCCGGGGGATCCGCGTTACGCCTGGACGCTGGGCTTCTACCAGGCGCGGGCGGGCGATCTGCGGGGCGCGACGGCCACGCTCGAGGCGCTCCTGCGCGCCGAGCCGGCATACGGCGAGACGTACGGGCTGCTCGCCGACGTCTACGCCCGGCAGGGGCGAACCGCGGAGGCGGCGGCGCTCCGCCAGCGCAGGCCTGCCCCGGCCCGGTGATCGCCGGCCCGGGCTGGCTCATGCGCCCGTCGAGCGGGCGGCGTCGCGCTTGTTGCGAAGCGCCGAGGCAACGATGCCGATGGCCAGGATGGAGAGCACCACCGCCAGCGAGACCGCGGCGTGGATCTTCACCACGTCGATGAGCGCCATCTTGCCGCCCACGAACATGAGGACGAAGGCCAGCGACGGCTTCAGGTACGTGAACTTCTCCACGTAGCTCGCCAGCAGGAAGTAGAGGGAGCGCAGGCCCAGGATGGCGAAGACGTTGGAGGTGAAGACGATGTAAGGGTCGCTGGTCACCGCGAAGATGGCGGGGATGGAGTCGACCGCGAAGATCACGTCGGTGACCTCGATGAGGGCCAGCGCGAAGAAGAGCGGAGTGGCGAGCCACTTGCCATTCTCCTTCGTGAAGAAGTGGTTGCCGTCGAGCCGCGGGCTGGCCGGGACGACGCGGCGCAGGAGGCGGAACACCGCGCTCTTCTCCGGGTGGTCGGCGGCGCCGCCGGCGAACAGGAGCTTCACGCCGGTGAGGATCAGGAAGGCGCCGAAGACGTAGATGATCCAGTGGAAGCGGGAGAGCAGCGCCGCCCCGGCGGCGATCATGGCGCCGCGCATCACCAGCGCCGAGAGGATGCCCCAGAAGAGGACCCGGTGCTGGTAGATGGGCGGGATGCCCAGAGCGCCGAAGATGACGACGAAGACGAAGATGTTGTCGACCGAGAGCGACTTCTCGATGACGTAGCCGGTCAGGTACTGCATCCCGGTCTCGCTGCCGAAGCGGAGCCAGATGTAGCCGCCGAAGCAGAGCGCCAGCGATACCCACAGCGTCGACCAGCCCAGCGCCTCGCGGGGGCCGACGACGTGGTCCTTGCGGTGGAAGACGCCCAGGTCGAGCGCCAGCATCGCCAGCACGAAGGCCAGGAAGCCCGCCCATTCGAGAATGCCGTTCTCCATCGTCTCTCCGCCCTCCAGGTGCGGCCCGGATCGTCGGGCGAGGATGATCTAGCCGAATCCGGGCTCGGTGAACAATACGAAGTTTCGTGTGATGACTGAGGTATGGTGAATGTATGGAATGGCTCAACTACCACCACCTCCACTACTTCTGGGTCGTGGCCCGCGCCGGCAGCATCGCCAGGGCCAGCCAGGAGCTGCGCCTCTCCCAGCCCACCATCTCCAGCCAGCTGAAGACGCTCGAGGGCTCCCTCGGTCACCCGCTCCTCGAGCGCCGCGGCCGCGGGCTGGTGCTCACCGACGTGGGGCGCACCGTCCTGCGCTACGCCGACGACATCTTCCACACCGGCCGCGAGATGCAGCGGGCGCTGAAGGGCATCCCCACCCGCGACCGCATCCCGTTCGCGGTCGGCATCGCCGACGTCATCCCCAAGCTCCTGGCCGAGCAGTTGCTCCAGTCGGCCGTTCACGCCGTGAAGGACATGCGGCTGGTCTGCCGGGAGGGGGCGCTGGCGGCGCTGCTGGGAGCGCTGGCCATCCACGAGCTCGACGTGGTGCTCTCCGACAGCCCGCCGCCCGAGGACGTCAAGGTGAAGGCCTTCAGCCACCTGGTCGCCGAATGCGGCGTCACCTTCCTGGCAGGGCCGGCCCTGGCGGGGCTGAAGAAGGGGTTTCCGGGTTCACTCGCCGGCGCGCCGGTGCTGTTGCCGTCCCCGGGCACGGCGCTCCGGCACTCGCTGGAGGGCTGGTTCGAGGCGCGCGGCGTCGAGCCGGTCGTCGCCGGCGAGTTCGACGACAGCGCGCTGCTCAAGGCCTTCGGCGCTCGCGGCATGGGGTTCTTCGCGGCCCCCACCACGATCGAGAAGGAGGTCTGCGCCCAGTTCGACGTCGGCGTGATCGGGCGGACCGAGGAGATCCGGGAGCGCTTCTACGCGATCTCGGTGGAGCGGCGGCTGCGCCACCCGGCCGTGGTGGCCATGGCCGAGGCGGCGCGCGAGGGGAAGGGGCGTCGCAGCCATACTTAGGTTCAAGCTAAGTATATGTTGCATATTTCGTGATGGTCCGGCGGCGGCCCGAGCTTAGGTTCCTGGCATCGGAGGCCGCACATGAACCAGCTGAAGACCATCGTTCTCCTCGGCGTCCTGTCGGCGCTCGTCGTCGCCGCCGGCGGCGCGCTGGGCCCGCAGTGGCTCTGGGGCTCCGTCGCCCTGGCGCTCGGCATGAACCTCTTCGCCTGGTTCTTCTCGGACCGGCTGGTGCTCCGCATGTCCGGGGCGCGGGAGGTGTCGCGCGAGGAGGCGGTCGAGCTCCACCGGATGGTGGAGGAGCTGTCCTCGAAGGCGGGCCTTCCCAAGCCGCGCGTCTTTCTCATCGACGCGCCCCATGCCAACGCCTTCGCCACCGGGCGCAGCCCGGAGAGGGCCGCCGTGGCCGTCACCCGTGGGCTGCTCGAGATCCTCTCCCCGCGCGAGCTCCGCGGCGTGCTGGCCCACGAGATCGCCCACGTGATGAACCGCGACGTGCTGGTGGCCACCGTGGCGGCGGGGCTGGCCACGGCGGTCACCCACCTGGCCCACGTCCTGGCCCTCTCCGGCCTGTTCGGGAGCCGGGACGGCGAGGAGCAGGGCTCCACCGCGGGAGGCCTGCTCTTCATGCTGATGGCCCCCATCGGAGCGACCCTCGTGCAGCTCGGCATCTCCCGCTCGCGCGAGTACCTGGCCGACGAGAGCGGCTCGCGCCTCTCCGGCGACCCGCTCGCGCTCGCCACCGCGCTCGAGAAGCTGCACGCGGATGCCGAGGCGGCGCCCGCCCAGGTCGAGCCGGCCACGGCGAGCCTCCACATCGTGAACCCCTTCGGCGCGACGGGCGGGATCACCCGGCTCTTCTCGACCCACCCGCCGGCCGAGGAGCGAATCCGGCGGCTCCGCGCGATGGCGCTCGACACCTTCACGACGAACCTGACCCGCGGCTCCATGCCCCGCCGCCCCCAGCTGTACTGACCCCGAGAGGAGAGGACGACATGGCCGAGACGAGAGTCCAGAAGCCGTCGAGCGCGGAGGACGAGTTCTTCGTACGGGAGGATGCCGAGAAGAAGCGCCGGCTTGCGCTGGCGGTGAAGCGGCAGACCGGCGAAGCCGAGCGGGAGCGGCTTCGGGCCCTCCACCACATGCGCTGCCCGAAGTGTGGCATGGAGCTTGAGACCGTCGCCCTCCGGGGCGTGGATGCCGACCTCTGCTTCGCCTGCGGCGGCCTGTTCCTCGATCGGGGAGAGATCGACCTCATCGCCCGTCCGGAGCAGAAGGGGATCATGGCCGGCATCCTGGGCCTGCTCCGCTAGGACAGGGCCCGCCCACGGGCTCACGCGGCACGAGGACGCCACGCTTCCCGGCCGGGGTGGGTCACGGCGGCTGCGCCACCCGGCCGTGGTGGCCATGGCCGAGGCGGCGCGCCCTCAGCCCACGCCGAGCTGGACAACGGCCAGCCAGAAGACCACGTCGACCCCCGGGTCGGACGAGTCGCGAGGGCTCCGCGGGAAGCGGGACCGCAAGCCACAGACCACGCACTCGTGGTAAGGGGTCTTCGTCCAGGCGCGCACGGCCGCCTCGAGCGGGCCGCGCGGTGGCGATGGGCGAAGTCGGTCGGAACCGCACTCCCGGCAGAGCATGGAAGAGGACTCTACACGTCCCGGCCGGATCGGGTCACGGCGGCGCGTGGCAGGTGCCGCAGGTGCCCCCGGCGAAGTTGCGGTGGGTCGCGGGAGGCCCCCGCCCGGGTGGGGCCGGGCTCCTGACCGCCAACGCGAAGACCAGGCCGCTCGCCGCGAAGAGCACGAGCACGAGCCGGACGATGGTGGCGACGATGCGGTGGCTCAAGGGCTCCCCTACACCATGTCGAACCGCTCGGCGTGGATCCGCTCGGCGGGAATGTCGAGGGACGGCAGGGTGCGCTCCATCGCGTTCATGAGGGGCGCCGGGCCGCAGACGAAGTACTGGAAGCGGCGGGGGTCGTGCGGGAGGTGGCGCCGCAGCACGGCCTCGTCGATGTAGCCGGACTCCCCGTTCCACCCCGGCGGCGGGTGCTCGAGCACGTAGGCGATTCGAAGGTCGAGTCGAGAACGCAGCGCCTCGATCCGCTCCCGGAGGGTGAGGTCCTCCTCGCGGTGCGCGCCGTAGAGGAGGATCACCGGTCGCCGGTCCTCGCGGGCGGCCAGCGTCTCGATCATCGAGACCAGCGGCGCGACGCCGATGCCGCCGCCCAGGAGCACGTACCCCGGCCCCTCCTCGCGGTCGGGGGAGAAGACGCCGTAGGGCCCGTCCACCCAGACCCGGTGCCCGGGGCGCAGCGCCGGCACGACCCTGCCCGACCAGTCGCCCAGGTCGCGGATGGTGAACGACACCTCTCCGCCGGGCGGCACGTCGCCGCCCGAGGACATGGAGATGGGGTGCTGCTCCAGGTGGAACGGGGTGCGCCCCATGTTGAGCCAGGCGAACTGGCCCGGCTGGAAGGAGAAGCCAGCGTGCCCCACCGGGCGGAGCACGAGCGTCCGCGACGCGCCCAGCTCGGCCAGGTTGGCCACCACCTCCCAGGGCTTGCGGAGCAGCGCCAGCGGCCGGAGCACCCGGTAGCGGAGGAGGATCCCGAGGAAGAGCCCCAGGTAGAGGGTGCCCAGGACGCGCATGGGGGTGGAGGCCGCGAAGCGCCCCACCGTGGCCACGTGGGCCGCGGCCAGCCCCACGAGGGTCACCGCCAGCAGCCCGTGGACGAGCTGCCAGGCCTCGTACCGCGCGTGCAAGCGGCGCCGCGTCACCGCGAGGAGGACGAGCAGCGCGGTGGCTGCCGCCGCCAGGGTCCCCAGGCGCACCGGCAGCGGCACCGACGCGGAGAGCCCCAGGATGGCGAGCGGATAGCCGCCGCTCGAGAGGAGCAGCACCGCGTGGGCCACCACGAGCAGCAGTGCGCCGATGCCCGCCTCGCGGTGGAACTGGAGCAGCGCGTCGAGGCCGAAGGCGCCGGCGGCCTCGTCCACCCGGGAGACGAGCGCCATCTCCAGCGCCATCATGGCCAGCGCCACGTAGCCGAGCCCGTCGGCCAGGTCGACGAGCAGCGACGGCGACCCGCTCCGCGGCACCGACAGCGCCGCCACGACGAGCGGGAAGGTGACGAGGAAGACGTAGAGTCCGAACCAGAAAATTCCGCGCAGGATGAGCTTCATGGCTCGATCCGGAAGATACCCCGCTGGCGGGCAGGCTGCTACGCTCGCGCCGGGAGGAGCACCCCGTGCAGTCACCCAAGGTCGCGAAACTGGCCGCCGTCCTGCTCGCCTGTGCCGCCGCCGCTCCGGCCGCCGCACAGTCGTACACGTACCACGAGCCATCGCCGCGCAACCTCGAGATCACCCCGTTCGTGGGGCTCTTCTGGAGCACGCAGGTGAACACCTCGAACGGTTCGGTGGTCTTCGACGCCGCACCGGACTTCGGCGCGACCCTCGGCATCCAGGTGGACTTCAAGTCGCAGATCGAGATCCTCTACGCCTTCGCCCGGCCCCAGGCCCGCTTCCTGTCGACGAGCCCGTTCTACGCATCGACGCCGTCCTTCGGCGTGACCACCCAGTATCTGCAGCTCGGCGGACTCACCACCTTCGAGCAGGGGAAGGTGGAGCCCTTCCTGGCCGGCGGACTGGGGTTGGCCTGGTTCCACCCCTCCGACGTCCAGGTGCCGGGGGCCGCGTCGATCCAGCCGGCCGACACCTGGCTCTTCGCCTTCAACCTGGGACTGGGCGTGAAGTGGTTCTTCTCCGACGCCATCGGGCTGCGCCTCGAGGCCCGGGCCTTCATGCCGATCTACTTCAACTCGGGCACGTTCCTCTCGGGGCCGAACGGCGCCGAGCTCCGGGTGAACGCCGGCGTCCCGCTGGTGCAGGGCGATCTCAGCCTGGGGCTGGTGTTCGCGCCGTAGAAGCTACCGGAGGCCGGAATCGGGGCCGTTCGCCCCGTTCGGGGTGTGGACTGCGGATCAGGGCCCCCTTCCTGCCGCCCGGGTCCGCCTGTGCACCGGCGGTGTGTCAGAGAAAAGCGTGCGCCCCCAGACGCCAAATGGACGTAGGATGCCGTCACCACTTTCGGCTTTCGAGGGAACCATGAGATCCAGCCTCGCACTTCTGGTGATTGCCGCGCTGCTCCCCTCCCGAATCGCCTTCGCGGCGGAGCCCGCCGTCCAGGCACCGGACGTGACCGGAGCGACCACGACTGTGGTCTTGGTTGCCTCGACCCCCAAGCCCGCCCCGCCGGAGAAGATGGGGCGGGAGATGAACGGGCACTTCTTCCTGCCGTCCCACATCATCGAGGACCCGTTCTCCTACACGGCCTTTGCGATGTTCTTCGGCGCTGGTTCGGGCACCGCGCTCGCTGATACGATCACCCTGCAACCACCAGCAAACGGACCCATCTTCGGCCCCCCCCAGCGCGAGTACGGCTACACCAACCTTGGGATCGGCGTCCTCATGAACGTCCGAATCCTCGAGTACCTCGCGCTCCGCGCCGGCGTGCAGGGAAACGCCTACTTCGGCGGCGGGGACCAGGCGGTGCTCGTCATCGGCTCCGGCGCTCGGGGCACCGGCCTCGTGGGGGTGAAGGGCAGCCTCCCGGTGGGAGAGAAGTTCCGGTTCGCCGCCACCCTCGACATCACGTACGGCCCGGTCCTCGGCATCCTCGTCGCCGATGGGCTCCGGGATGTCGTCAACAGCTGCCGCGATCCGGCGACGGGCTGCACGATCAACGTGGGTGAGTTCCTCCAGAAATCCAACACCGTGACCTGGGTCGGCGGTCTCTCCGGCGCCTGGGCACCGCTGCCCTACCTGGGACTCATGGCGAACATGCAGTTCATCTGGCCCACTAGAACCTCCTCGGGCGCGGCCTCGGTCTCCCAGAACGGCTTCACGCTGGCGGCCATGGCCGACTTCGACGCCAAGCCGCTCCTCGCCTGGCTGC
>Ga0315275_10006411_pt1 | contig 11248 bp, 11 predicted proteins | sample YL17G03_0_MG_FD_205557 | JGI IMG/M metagenome (GOLD analysis project Ga0315275, IMG submission 205557) | Sediment microbial communities from Yellowstone Lake, YNP, Wyoming, USA - YL17G03_0 | ecosystem: Environmental > Aquatic > Freshwater > Lake > Sediment | place: USA: Wyoming | collected...
CTGTTCGATGACCTGGGGCCCCGCTTCGCCGACCGCGCCGGCGGCTACACGCGCCTCGTCAGGCTGGGGCCGCGTCGGGGCGATGCCGCCCGCATGGCCCAACTCGAGCTGGTGGGTGGGGAAGAGGAGTAGGGCGCCGTTCGTCCGTGGCCGCTGAGGAGAGGGACGAGGGGGCGCCTCAGCGCCGAATCGCCCTAGTGATAGAGTACGAAGGGACGGCTTACGCCGGCTCGCAATACCAGAAGAACGCTCGCACAGTGCAAGGAGAACTGGAGAAGGCATTGAGGAGGCTGACGCGCAAGGCCATTCGGGTGGCCCTGGCGGGGCGCACCGACGCCGGTGTGCACGCTAAGGGTCAGGTGGCCGCTTTCCTGACCACCGTTCCCTACGAGCTGGCGGTGTTCCGGCGGGCGCTTAACAGCTACCTGCCGCAGGATGTCGCCGTGCGCGCGGTGCAGGAGGTGGCGCTGGGCTTCGACGTGCGTCGCCACGCCCGTCGGCGCTGGTATCGCTATCGGATCTACAACGGCAACGCGCGACGGCCTCTGTTCCGGAGCCAGAGCTGGCACGTGCCGGAGCCCCTTGACGTGGAGGCGATGCGAGAGGCCGCCCAGGAGCTGGTGGGACGGCGAGACTTCGCTCCCCTGGCCGCGCCCGTAAGTGGCCGAAGCACCGTGCGGACGGTGCACGCGGTCGAACTGCGGCGCCAGCGCTGCTGGGTGGTGTTCGATATCGAAGGCGACGCCTTCCTGCCGCAGCAGGTGCGACGGACGGTGGGCGCGCTGGTGCGCGTGGGTCAGGGCAAGGAGACCGTCGAGGGCTTCCGCCGCTTGCTGGCCTCGGGACGGCCGGGCGCGGCGTCCTTCGCTGCCCCGGCGGCCGGTCTCTGCCTGATGGCGGTCAGATACGAGGATGTAGACTTTGGCAACACTGAAGAGAACTCCAACATATAGCCTCAAGGGCGGCGACATCACTCGCCAGTGGCTGGTGCTGGACGCCGCCGACCAGACGCTGGGGCGGCTGGCGACGCGCGTCGCACGGCTGCTGCGGGGCAAGCACAAGCCCACGTTCACCCCTCACCTGGAGATGGGCGACTACGTCATCGTGGTGAACGCGGCCCGCGTGCGGGTCACCGGCAGGAAGCTGCGGGACAAGATCTACTATCGCCATTCGGGCTACCACGGTGGGCTGAAGAGCGTGACCCTGGGCGAGCTGATGGCCAAGCGGCCGGCGCGGGTGGTGGAGATGGCGGTGCGGGGTATGCTGCCCCACAACCGGCTGGGACGGAAGCTCTTTAAGAACCTGAAGGTCTACGCCGGCCCGGATCACCCCCACGAGGCCCAGGTCCGGGGCTCGCAGAAGGAAGCGGAGGCGCAGAAAGGCCCGCCTCAGGGGCCGCCCGCCGCATAGGAGGACGTGAGAAAGTGGTCGACGAACGGGGACTGGAGCAACACTACTTCTACGGCACGGGCCGGCGCAAGACAGCGGTGGCGCGTGTGCGCCTCTACCCCGGCACGGGGACCATCGACGTCAATGGGCGGCCCTTCCAGGACGTGTTCACTCGACCCGTGCATCAGGCGGCGGTGCGGCAGCCGCTGCTCCTGACGGAGACGCTGGACAAGTTCAACATCCAGGTGAAGGTGGCCGGCGGCGGCGTCAGCGGCTGGGCCGACGCCATCGGCCACGGCATCGCGCGGGCGCTGGTGAAGGCCGGCGAGACCGTGGCCACTAACGGCGATAACCCCTACAAGCCCATCCTCCGCAAGTCGGGCTTTCTGACCCGCGACGCCCGCATCAAGGAGCGCAAGAAGTACGGCCTCAAGCGAGCCCGCAAGGCACCGCAGTACACCAAGCGCTAGAGCGATCAGGACCGAGTGCCGTAGAGGCGCACGGCCGTGTGCCTACGAGGGTGCCACCAGGCCTCACCCTATAGCTCCTGGGCCACCAATCACTAGGTATGTAGAGGGGGCCTCTTGGACTCCGAGATTACCTCTATCTACAAACTGCACGAGTCCTCTGCACGACCACTCGCCTTGTTCGTGGGGAGTGGTTTGTCTGTTCCGGAACCAACATCTCTCCCGCTCAACACCGAGGTCATAGCCTCCCTCCTAAATCTGGACTGGGTCGACGGACCTGAAAAGTTCCCTATCCCCGAATCGCAAGCGGCGCGAAGCAACCTCTATATGATTAGATTCGAGCACGCATTGAGCATCTTCAGGGAGTGGGGCAAGCATGATTTGGGGGAGCTTCTTCAGCAATTTGCCCAGGCGCCATCGAATTGGTATCACCAACGGATCGCTGAACTCTGTGATATGCACATCGTACGGAGCATCGTCACCACAAACTTCGATCTGTGTCTGGAAAAAGCACTGGCTGATAAGCGTGTACGTCACAACGTGGTAGTAACTGAGGACGACCAATTGTCCTGCGAGAACGACGTTGTGAACGTCTTTAAGGTTCATGGCACGGTTGAAGTCAGAGATGGCAGATACTGCACTCGTGGTCTCATCGCCACGTTGGAATCCATGTACCGCGGGCTAGAGACTTGGAAGCAGGCGGTCCTGCAGAGATTGCTTGATCAGTACGCCCTCGTGTTTCTCGGTTATGGAGGGTTCGATTCCTACGACATAAACCCATTTCTTTACGGACAACAAAATAGCCATTTGTTCTGGGTGGTACATCGCACAGGTGAGACACAGAACGTCACACCGCCGGAGGTTTCCAAGATCCTCGATGGGTCCCCCTATCCAGTGCCGCTGCAGATTGATACGGCCATCTTTCTAGGAGGCGATCCGCTACCGGCGCGAACAGGAGCATTCCGATTCACGCCATCATATGAGCTTGATAAGCATTGGCATCCATCTGGTTTCGTCGGCCGTGTGCTCGAGGCATCAGGAGACTGGGAAGGCGCCGAGGACTATTACCGCGCAGTTCTTGACGGCTCTACGGGCGAGCGGTACTGGATGGTGGAAATACTGAATCTCATGCGGGCCCTTGCTGCCGCTCAGTACGAGCTAGAAAAGTACGAAGAAGCGAACGGCCAGCTGTTGATGTCCATGGCCTTGTTGCTGGGGTACAAGGCGAGAATGGATTCAGCCCCGGCTATGTCGGAGGATCTTAAGCGATACATTTGGCTCGATCAAAGCCTGCTGCTATATGAGGAACGAGCATTAGTTGGTTCTCGCCTCGGGCGGTGGGCGGAAGCGGATGAACAGATGAAGCAGGCGTTCGAATGCCTAAGCGCTTTGGACTTCAGAGATGAGTACACGCGTTTGTGCACTGAGTCGCGTTTACTGCTGAATCGCGGCAGCATGGGACGGCAGCACTCGCTGAGCCAGGAACATGGAGATCCTGCCGAATCGCTTCTTGCTATCGAAGACTTGGAGAAGGCGTGTTCCATCAAGCGTCGGGTTGGCGACGTTATCGGGTTGATTAAAGGACTTGCCAATCTATCGCTGCTCTACATGCTTCTTGGTGATGCGCGTAGTGAGTCTTTCCTCTTGGAGATGTTCTCCGAAGCTCAGAGGCTCAGGACACCGCTCGAGGAAAAACTCATCGAGCCCGCACTGACCATGCTAGGCGTGTTCACTTGCTCGCGACTCGATGAGCATCCAGATGAGAAGTTGGTTGCCTTTGCCCTTCACCAGAAAGGCGGCATTGCCCTACAGATTAGGCGCCGAATTCATGAAATTCTCACAACTCAAGTCTTCAGAGATGCTTGGGAAGCAGTATCAGCCCTATCGAGAGATGAAAAGATACGACTATCATGGAATGAGCTTCGGGAGGAGTTTCATCATGGGACTGAGAGAAGAACTTGAGGAGGTCGCGAGAGAATACGGTGCTAGGATAGTTACCCCGCAAGACAAGATCGACAGCTATATGGCCGGGCTGAGGCTCATCCGCGGGAAACCGGGTTGCGAGTTGGGGGAGGCTGCACAATGGCAAGCCATAGGCTACCAATACATGAAAATGGGCGAATTCAGACTTGCCGCCGCAGCTTATCAAAGCGCCTTGAGTGCCCTTAAGAAAGCGCCCGCAGCACCGGATTTCAAAGAAGAGGACAGGCGCAGGTGGGAGAAAGAATTGCGTGCAAGCCTCGCCAGCGCCGAGAGAGGGTAGCCTCGCATGTCCCCGGTTTTGACGCCTCAAAGCGACGACGGCACACGCATGGCATCAGCACGGCAGTCGGGGGAGTGGCGTTACGCCTACGCCTGCTCGGCCATGCGCTGCTTGAGCCGGTCGATCGCGTCGGTGGAGACCGGCGCTACCTCGTTCAGGATGGCCAGGTAGAGCCCGACGTGGTCGCCGAAGAAGAGGGTGCTGAGGATGTGGGCCAGGGGGCTGTGGCCCGTCGCCTCCACCGTCTCGCTCTCCACGCTCGCCTCGGCCAGGGCGCGGCGCGTGTAGTCGTAGCGGAGCAGCACGCGCTGGTGGAGCGAGGGCGCCCGTAAGAACACCACGAAGGCCGCCCGGGCGATGGCCTCGGGGAAGGCAAAAGCGACGATGGCGTTGTGGTTGGCCTCGGGGAGCTCTTCGTAGAAGGCCCACATCTCGCTGGTCTCGTTGAAGCCCGTTTTCCAGCGGCGGGCCACGCCGGTCAGGAGGCCGGCGCCGTAGACCACCGGCAGGCGACCGTGCAGACGCGTCGCCAGCTGCTTGGCGGGGTTCTCCGCCAGCGGCACGTCCTCGCCGATGCAGCGCAGCAGGTCCTCCATTACGGCGACGGCCTCGGCCACGTCGGCGGCCTTGTCCGCAGCGATCCCCAGCTTGCCGGCGATGACCAGCAGGGGCATGAGGCTGTAGCCCAGGGAGGCCCGCGGCGTCGACTCGTAGTGGAAGACGAAGGCGGGGACGCCGTTGGCGCGGGCGTCGGCCAGGAGCTGGCCGCCGGTGGTGATCACCAGCTTCTTGGCGTTGGTACACAGCCCGGCTTCGAAGGCCGAGAGCGTCTCTTCGGTGTTGCCGCTGTAGCTGGAGGCGATGAGGAGGGTGCGGCCGTCGACCAGGCGGGGCAGGTCGTAGGCGCGATGGCCGATGATGGGGACGGGGCTTTCCAGGGCGGCCAGCGCGCGCAGGAGGTCGCCGGCGATGGCGGAGCCGCCCATGCCGAGGATGACGATCTTGTCGATGCCGCGATAGTCTGCGGGCAGCTCGAATGTCTGGGCCTCTTCCCAGGCGGCCCGACACTGGCGGGGCAGGTCGCGGATGGTGGCCCGCATGTCCTGCGGGTCGAGGCGCTGGTAGACGGCGGGGTCGTCCAGGGCGCTCACGACTAGGCTCCCCGTACGGGCAGGCCGGCCAGCTCTCGGCCAGCGTCCAGCACCTTGGCCACAAGGGCCTCGTCCTGAACCTCGGTGTAGATGCGCAGGAGGGGCTCGGTGCCTGAAAAGCGGAGGAGGAGCCAGCTTCCACCCTTCAGGTGGAAGCGGAAGCCGTCGGTGGTGTCGGCAGACGTTACGGGCAGGCCGGCGATGCGCTCGGGCCGCGCCTTCACCAGGCGTTCGCGCATGGCCGGCACCTGCTCCGGCGCCAGGTGGATATCGATGCGGTCGTAGAAGTGGGGGCCCACCTTGTCGTACAGCTCGGCCAGCAGCTCCGAGGGGCGGCGCCCGCGGCGGGCCATCAGGTCCAGGAAGAAGAGGCCGGAGACGACGCCGTCGCGCTCCGGAAGGTGGCCGCGGAAGGCGTAGCCGCCGCTCTCCTCGCCGGCAACGATGGCGTCCTCGGCGATCATCTTCGGGCCCAAGAACTTGAAGCCCACCGCCGTCTCGAAGACGGGCACGTTGTAGAGCTCGCCGAGGACCTGGATCATGCGGCTGGTGGTGAGGGACTTCACCAGCGGCCCTCGCTGTCCGCGCACCTCCAGCAGGTAGTAGGTCAGCAGCGCGAACACCTGGTGCTGGTTGAGGAACCGGCCCTGCTCGTCGACGACGCCGAGGCGGTCGCCGTCGCCGTCGGTGGCCAGGCCCACGTCGGCCTTGTGACGCCGGACGGCCTGGGTCAGCGGCGCCAGGTTCCGCGCGATGGGCTCCGGGTTGTGCATCCCCGGGAAGGCGGGATTGCGCACGGCGCGGATCTCCGACACCTGCGTCTTCCCGCCCGACAGCTGCTCCCGGATGTAGCCGGCGGCGGCTCCGTGCATGGAATCGACGACTGCCCGCAGGCCGGCGGCGCGTAGGAAATCGAGGTCTACGAGCTTGGCGACCTGCTTCCGGTAGGGCGGCCGCGGGTCGAAGGTCTCCACCAGCCCCCGCGCTTTCGCTTCCGGCAGGGGCAACGCCTCCACGCCTCCTGAGGCGGCGACTTGTGGGATGTGGGCCTCGATCTGGGCCAGCACCTCCGGCGGGGCGCTGCCGCCGTACTCCGGCCGGACCTTAAACCCCGACCACTGGGCTGGGTTGTGGCTGGAGGTGATGACGGCCGAGCCGCCGGCCTTGCGATTGAGGATGGCGAATCCGATCACCGGCGTCGGCGCCGGCCGGTCGCACAGGAACACGTGGATGCCGTTGGCGGCGATGACCTCGGCGACGGCGGCGGCGAAGTCTTCGGAGGCGAAGCGGGTGTCGTATCCCACCACGAGGCCTCGTTCGGCCAGGCCGGCCTCCTTCAGATAGAGGGCGAAGCTCTGGGCGACGACGCGCACGTTGGCGAAGGTGAAGTCCTCGGCGATGATGGCCCGCCAGCCGTCGGTGCCGAACTTGATGGGGATGGTCATCGCCGGGCGCCTCCCAGGGCCAGAGACGGCAGCTCCTTGGTGACCTCCGTCAGGTCCTTCACCGTGTCGATGGCGCGCCAGTAGGCGCGGCTGCGATAGGCCCGAAGCTGGCCGCGCTCCGCCAGCAGGGGGAAGGCGGTGTCCTCGTGGTCGCCCACGTCGGGCAGGAGGTCGAAGAAGGGGCGGGAGAGGACGTAGAGGCCGGCGTTCACCCAGTACGGCAGGCGCGGCTTCTCATCGAAGTGACGGATGCGACCGTCGCGGGCCACCTGAGCGATGCCGAAGGGGCTGACCAACGGGGCCAGCATGACGGTGGCCACCGCCCTCGAAGAGCGATGGGCCCGGAAGACGAGGGCCAGCGGCTGGTTGCTGATGACATCGCCGTTGGTGCCGATCACCAGCTCCTCGCGCTTGGGGACGCGGCCGAAGGCGAGCTTGAGGGCGCCGCCGCGACCCAGGGGCTCGTCCTCCACCGAGTATTCAATGTTCAGGCCCCAACGGCTGCCGTCTTCGAAGTAGTCCTGGATCACGTCCGCCCGGTAGCCGCAGAGCAGGACGGCGTGAGTGACGCCGTTCTGCCGGAGCCAGGTGAGGTGGTACTCCAGGATAGGCTTGCCCGCCAGAAGGATCATGGGCTTGGGGCGATCGGCGGTGAGGGGACGCAGCCGCTCGCCTTTGCCGCCAGCCAGCACCAGAGCGTACATGGCTAGCGAAGGGCCCCCTCGGTCTCTGCCAGGCCGGCCTCGCGCCGCAGCGTCTCCGCCTTGTCCGTGCGCTCCCAGGGGGCATCGATGTCGTCGCGGCCGAAGTGGCCGTAGGCGGCGGTGGCGAGGTAGATGGGCCGTCGCAGGTCCATGTCGCGGATGATGGCGCCCGGTCGCAGGTCGAAATGCTTCCTGACCAGCCGGTCGATGAGCTCGTGTTCGACCTTCTGGGTGCCGAAGGTCTCGATGGAGATGCCCAGAGGGTGGGCATGGCCGATGGCGTAAGAGAGCTCGATCTCCACCCGGTCGGCGAGGCCGGCGGCCACCACGTTCTTGGCCACGTAGCGGGCGGCGTAGGTGGCGGAGCGGTCGACCTTGCTGGGGTCCTTGCCGGAGAAGGAGCCGCCGCCGTGGCGGGCGGCGCTACCGTAGGCATCGACGATGTTCTTGCGACCGGAGAGGCCGGAGTCGCCGGCCGGCCCGCCCAGCACGAAGCTACCGCTGGTGTTGACGTGGATGGTCTCGCTGGTGAGCCCTTCCATCCAGGGGCCGAGGACAGGACGGACGACGTGGAGCTCCACGTCGTCCCAGAGCGTCTTCCCGTTTATGCCTTCGTCATGCTGAGCGGCGATGACTACGGTGTTGACCCGCTTGGGCAGGCCGAAGGAGTACTCCACTGTCACCTGGGACTTGCCGTCGGGCCGCAGGTAGGGGATGATGCCCTCCTTGCGCACCTGGGCCAGGCGCCGGCAGAGCTTATGCGCGAGCACGATGGGTAGGGGCATGAGCTCCGGCGTCTCCTTGCAGGCGAAGCCGAACATGATCCCCTGGTCGCCCGCCCCCTGGTCCTCGCCGACAGCGTTGGCGATCTCGCGCGATTGCGCCTTGATGGAGGTGACGATGCCGCAGCTATCGGCGTCGAAGCCGTACTCCGGGCTGGTATAGCCGACCCGGCGGATGGTCTCGCGGGCGATGCCGGTGTAGTCCACGTGGTGCACGGTGGTTATCTCGCCGATGATGACCACCAGGCCGGTGGTGGCCGTCACCTCGCAGGCGACGTGGGCCATGGGGTCGCAGGCCAGGATCTCGTCCAGGATAGCGTCGGCGATCTGGTCGCACAGCTTGTCGGGGTGGCCCTCGGTCACCGACTCCGAGGTCACGAGCATGGACGGCGCGCTCATGAGGGTCATTTTCATGGTGCTCTCCTTTCCCGTCAGCAGGCAAGTCCGGCAGCCTGACCTCAACTGGTGGGCTCACGCCTCCCAATGGACGCACGACCCCAGCCTAAAGGCTGGGGCATCGATTAATGCCCACCTTATGATCATGAACAAAATAGTTCGACACGAATGGCACATGGGATGTAGGGGCGACCTTTAGGTCGCCCGCGGGAGGCCTAAAGGCCTCCCCTACATGCCTCGCCCCATGGTCGTTGACTAATTGGCTTGGCAGTGCTGGTTGCTCCGTGCATAGCAGGCCTGAAGGCCTGCAGCTACGAGGCGAGCAGCACATAGGGGCGTAGCTGCAGGGCTTTAGCCCTGCATTGTGTCGGATCATTTCTTGTCCATGACCTTCACGGGTGGATAACTAACTAAGTTCCCTCTTCCCAGCTCTCCAGGTACTTGTGCTGTTCTTCCGTTAGCTCGTCGATGGCGATGCTCATGGAGCTAAGCTTCAGGCGCGCCACATCCTGGTCGATTTCGGTGGGGACGGAGTGGACGGCCACCGGCAGGCGCTGCGGGCTGCGGGCGATGTACTCGGCGCAGAGGGCCTGGTTGGCGAAGCTCATGTCCATGACGCTCGCGGGGTGGCCCTCCGCGGCGGCCAGGTTGATCAGCCGGCCCTCGCCCAGGAGGAAGAGGCGGCGGCCGTCCGGGAAACGGTACTCCTCTACCGAGGGCCGGATCCGGCGCTTGCCTTCGGCCAGGTTCTCCAGCGCGGCGGTGTTCAGCTCTACGTTGAAGTGGCCGGAGTTGGCCAGGATTGCGCCGTCCTTCATGACCTGGAAGTGGGGCACATCGATGACGTTGACGTCGCCGGTGACGGTGATGAAGATGTCACCCAGGCGGGCGGCCTCGGCCATGGGCAGGACGCGGAAGCCGTCCATGACCGCCTCCAGGGCCCGCACCGGAATCACTTCGGTCACCACCACCTGCGCGCCCAGGCCGTGAGCCCGCATGGCCACGCCGCGGCCGCACCAACCGTAGCCGGCCACCACCACCGTCTTGCCCGCCCAGAGGACGTTGGTGGCGCGGGTGATGCCGTCGATGGTGCTCTGGCCGGTGCCGTAGCGGTTATCGAACATGTGCTTGGTGTCCGCCTCATTGACGGCGATGATGGGATACGTCAGGGCGCCGGCGCGGGCCATGCTCCGCAGGCGGATGACGCCGGTGGTGGTCTCTTCAGTGCCGGCGAGGACGTCCGGCAGGAGATGGCGTAGTTCCTTGTGCAGAGTGCTCACCAGGTCGGCGCCGTCGTCCAGGGTGACCTGCGGCTTGTGGGCCAGGGCGGCGTGGATGTGGCGGTAGTAGGTCTCCTTGTCCTCGCCGCGGACGGCGAAGACGGGGATGCCGTACTCGCCCACCAGAGCCGCCGCCGCCTCGTCCTGGGTGGAGAGGGGGTTGCTGGCGCAGAGCGCAACCTGGGCGCCGCCGTCGGCCAGGGCCAGGGCCAGGTTGGCCGTCTCGGTGGTGATGTGCAGGCAGCCCGATACGCGCACGCCGGCCAGCGGCTTCTCCCGCCGAAAGCGCTCGCGGATGAGGCCGATGACCGGCATCTCGCGGGCGGCCCACTCGATGCGGAGAACACCATCGGGGGCGAGGCTCAGGTCCTTCACGTCGTAGTCGATGGCAGGCTTGACCATTAGGCCTCCTTCACTTCTCTCTCACTTCGGTGGCTCGGGCGGGCCGCCTATCATCCAGGAAGGGAGCCCCCGCCAACGCCAGGGGCGCCAGTCCCGCTGAGGCTTTAGGCCCTCCTTCTTCAGGAAGTGCTTCAACTCATCGGCATCGACGTGGACGCCGGCCTCGCGGAGGGCTTCGGCCAATCCGCGATGGCCCAGCTTCGGGTAGAGCTCATGCAAACGCCTGATCTCCTTGGCCACCTGTTCATCGATGGTTCGAAAGGGGGGCTTCCCGGTCATCACGATACCACCACTTCCCGCCCAGAGCCGCGCCTTCGCGCCAGCCATCGCCGCAGGAGCGACGCCAGGCCAAACGCGTCCTTGCGCCGCGCCCCGGACTCGATGAGGCGGCACTCCTCCCGGTAGCCCAGGCGTTGGTAGACGCGTAGGGCTGGTTCGTTCTTTTCTTCGACCGTGAGCAGAACAAAGGGGCACGTCTCCAGCAGGGCGGCGGTCACGGCGCCGGTGGCGGCAGCGCCGAAGCCGCGGCGGCGATAGCGGGGGTGGGTGACCACGTTGCCGACGATGGCGACTCCCACCTCCGGCGCGACCACGTGGGTGCCGGCCATGGCCACCAGCCGGCCGGCATGATAGACGCCGTAGTACACGCCGTCGTCCAGAGCGGCGGCGAAGTGGAAGCCGAAGCCCTCGCTGCGCTGGAGGTCGTCCACGTCGGCCAGGTCGTGACTGCGCAGGCGGCGCGTGGAGCCGTCCGCGGGCCGGAAGGTCTCGCGGGAAACGGACATCCGCAGAGAGGCCCCGCGGCGCGAAAGGCTGAAGTGGCGTCGCGCGACGGCCGCGTGCTCCACCTGGAAAGTTGCGAAGGTGTAGAAGGGCCCCGGGTGCAGGCGGAGGATGGCCTCCAGGGCCGGGGGCGCGCCCAGGGCCACCAGCGACGGGCCCAGGCCGGTGCGGGCGTGCATCACCAGC
>Ga0315275_10006413_pt1 | contig 11246 bp, 10 predicted proteins | sample YL17G03_0_MG_FD_205557 | JGI IMG/M metagenome (GOLD analysis project Ga0315275, IMG submission 205557) | Sediment microbial communities from Yellowstone Lake, YNP, Wyoming, USA - YL17G03_0 | ecosystem: Environmental > Aquatic > Freshwater > Lake > Sediment | place: USA: Wyoming | collected...
AGCTTCTGTAGAGCTTTCTGCTCATCGGTCAGGCTGAAGTCAAGCATCGTCAGTTATTCACCTTTCTCCCTCTGTATTTGCGTAGAAAATCGCATAGGGCACAGCGTAAGAGATGCGTACGCCAACACAAAAATAGTTTCCATGACAAATCCATTGAGCTCTCTGAAGAGCCGCACACACAAGGCCCTGAAAGCTAACTGCAAGGCTAAAGCCTTGCCCTACTGAATGTAAGGCATTCTAGGCACTTGGTAATAATTCACTGGTTTTGTTGCGCCTCCAATGCCATCAGAATTTTGTCAGGGGTCAACGGTAATTCGTTCACTCTTATTCCCACCGCGTTGTAGACGGCATTCGCAATGGCGGGAGCAATGGCCACCGAAGCAGACTCGCCAACTCCCTTGTTTCCAAAGGGCCCGACGGGATCTGGCTCTTCCACCGCTACGATATCAATCGGTGGGATGTCAAGAGTGGAAGGAATCTTATAACTCTCGAAACTGTCTGTGAGAAGGTTTCCGGTCTCTTGATCCAAAACAGGATGTTCATACAGACAGTAGCCGATGCCAAAGGCTGCCCCGCCCTCAATCTGTCCTTCCACGGTCATGGGGTTGATCATGATGCCGCTGTCATTCCCGATGACCAGTCTTAACAGGTCTATCTTTCCGGTCTCGATATCCACTTCCACCTCGGCGAAAACGGCCTGACCCGGTATGGAAGCAGCCGTTGCCTGATACGAACCCTTCCCGGCTATATCCACGCCTTCCATTTTTAGATTGTAAATCGAATCATGCGCCACCTTGGCAACCGCGATTCCCCTCTCCGGATCTGTCTTGACATAGATCCGCCGATCCTCAATGTCCAGATCGCCTGGCGATGTTTCCAGCATCTTAGCCGCCTGTTCAAGGAGCTGTTCTTTTACGTCTCGCGCTGCTTGTTTCACTGCATTCCCGAAGATGTACGGTTTTCCACTGGCCACTGACCCAATGTCGAACAACGTGGTATCCGTATCCCCGTAGACGACATGAACATCTTCAATACGGATGCCCAGTTCTTCAGCCGCAATTTGGGCGACGGCTCCCCACATTCCTGTTCCGGCTTCCTCCGGATGGGCGATCAGATTGACCGAGCCATCCTCGTTGAGTTTGATATAGGCACCACTGTGGGCGACCAGGATGGGATGGGCGCCACAGTTATGCGTCATAATGGCGACCCCTAGACCCCGCCTCTTTCTTCCCTCGCCTCTCTTGCCTCTCTTCTCCGACCACCCTACTTTTTTAGCGCCCAGTTTGATACATTCTTCCAAGGCAGTACTTTCGATGGGAAGACCGACGTAGCTCGGCTCGCCCGCGTGCTTCAGATTCTTCAGCCTGATCTCTAATGGATCCATTCCCAGTTTCTCGGCAGCCATATCCACCAGTTGCTCGATACCCCACATGGCTTCCGGGTTTCCCATGCCCCGGCATGAACCCGAAGGTGTTAGATTGGTGTAGACCAAATCTGCTTCGCCAATCTTATTCCGACACCTGTAAGGGCCTTCCAGACAGTTGCCCATGAAGACGCTGGTTGCTGTCGTCGTTCGGCATAGATAGGCTCCTGCATTCACCCATGCTTTCACTTTAATGGCACCGAGTGTCCCATCCTTCTTGAACCCTAATTTTGCAGTATAGGCAAAGGACGACCGATTGTTCACTGCGTGGAAATCCTCATCTTTGGTGTGTTCGAGTTTGACCGGCCGGCGAGCCTTTCTCGCCAGCGCCGCCGCAATGAACTCGGGGTTCATGCCGTTTCGGCCTCCATAACTACCCCCGACGAAAGGGGTGATCACCTTGACGTTGCCTACCGGCATATCGAACAAATAGGCGAGTTGTCTCCTGGCGGGATGGGGCTGCTGAGTTTGCGACCACACCGTCAATCTCCCCGTAATATCAAATTGGGCGATGGCAGTTGACGGTTCGATATGACCGTGCATCTGCTTTGTCGTACAGAACGTCCCCTCTACGATGCAATCAGCCTCCCTGAACCCCTTTTCCACATCTCCCTTCGAGAGAGGGCTAATCCAGTGAACAGCGACGTTCCCTTCCGCACCCTCATGTATCTTTGGTGCCCCCTCCTTGGTTGCCTCAACGGCGTCGAAGACGGCCGGCAGCCTCTCATATTCCACGTCAATGAACTTCAACGCTTCCAGAGCTATGTTTTCACTCGTGGCAGCTACCGCGGCAACTGGGTCACCCACAAAGCGAGCTTTGTCTGTCAAAACATACTGGTCTGCCAAATTCGGTTGAGCTCCGTAGGAGATCATGGGCAACTCTCCGTAGGAGCCGATAAATGCCCTCTTTGGAACGATGTCCTGCAGGGTGATCACAGTGACTACTCCCGGGAGGCTCTCTGCTTTAGACGTATCTATTTTTTTGATTTTGGCGTGCGCATACGGGCTCCTGAGAACCTTTCCCACCAGCATCCCTGGTAGTTTCAAGTCGCCCGCAAACTTTGCTGTCCCCGTCACTTTCTCCAGCGCGTCGACACGGGGTAGTCTTTTTCCAACCACCGAGAATTCCCGGCCCATTCTATTCTTCTCCCTTTCCCATGGCCTCGGCGGCATCTAAAACAGCATCGACGATCTTCACATAACCCGTGCACCGGCATAAATTGCCGGCCAGGGCTATACGAACGGCTTCTCTCGTGGGCACAGGGTTCTTATCCAGCAGGGCCTTGGCTGACATAATCATCCCCGGTGTGCAAAAACCGCATTGGATGGCTCCATGGTCAACGAAGGCTTTTTGAATGGGATGCAAGACGTTGCCTTCAGACAACCCTTCAATGGTAACGATGCTCTTATCCTTGACAGCCATCGCCAGGGTCAGACAGGACAGGACAGGTTGGCCGTCCACCAATACCGTGCAAGCCCCGCAGACACCCATCCCGCAACCATGCTTTGTCCCCGTGAGTTCCAGTGGGTCTCTTAAAACTTCCAGCAGGGTGGCATGGGGCTCTATCATCGCCTCGTATAATTTGCCGTTCACCCTAAACCCCGCGATTTGTTTTCCCACGTTGTTTCCCTATCTGCCGAATCTATATCGCACTTTCTCGTGACTTCTTCATGTAGTCCAATATGACTCTCCTAGTCTCCATCATATGGGCCAGCACGGCCTCATCCACCTGGTTCATCGGCGGTTCAATCAGCTTTTCTTTCAGGTCTTTCGCAATCTCATCTGTCAAACTGCCAGGACGACCGGGGTGTTTCTCCTCTTCTACACCCTTTATCCCTTTCTCGTTTACGCGCTTTCCGAGATCATAAATGCCCTGGCGAGACATCCTGCGCCGGCGACTCAACTGGTCAATCGGTGCACTGTCCATGACCCCTTGCAAAATAGCTATCCTCAGGCCCATGCGAACGGGACCTCGGCCAGATACATACTCGCCCAATGTTTCATCCGTAACTTCAGGATGCGTAACCATAAGTTTCGTTTTTCTCATATCTGCCCCTCCTTCCCATTTTGGGTTGGGACAGGATAACTTAAAATTGCTTTAATGTCGAGTTATTTATTGGATTGCATATACTGCCTTCCCTACAGAAAACGCCTCTAACCAAATGATACCGATATGGAGGATCCGAGCACAGGTTAGGGACTTCTGAAAATCTTTCTATCAAACATGTAGCGAAGCTTAATACCCAAAGTGGAGTCTTTCGCTCGTGTTGCTTTGACTCATCCATCAACCTTGGGCAACCTTTTCCCAAAAACCAAATTCATTAATCCTCACCCATAAAATTTCTCCCCGCTGTCCATAACCGGTTGAACAAAACTTGGTAAAAGTCTGACTCGGTCATTGTGTAGATGGAGGAAAAGATGCTTCTGAACTTTGCCTTCTTTTCAATTATATTATCGTTCCTCACGGGAAACAGCTAGGATGGCATCAACGATCTTCACATAGCCCGTGCACCGACAAAGATTCCCAGCAATGGCCTTCCTCACATCAATTTCTGTTGGATGGGGATTCTCATCCACAAGGGCTTTGGCTGAAAGAATCATACCCGGAGTGCACATTCCACACTGAATCGCCCCCTTCTGAATAAACGCCTCCTGAAGAGGATGAAGCACCTCCCCCTGCCTTAGATGGCCCAGTTCATGAAAACCAAAGGGGTGACCCGAATTGAGGATTTCATCGGGCTGACTTTGAAACACCTTCCCAAAAAACCCTTCTCTGTCTGGTACCAGACGCCCCGGTAAGGGGAGCAAAGAGGAAATCTTTTTTTCAGAAGAGAATGCCCTTTCGTTCGTCAAACAGGACAGAGTGGAGTGAAGCCACTGACAGGATTCATCTTGGATTTTTTTTCCAAAGAAATTTATATTCCCTTTGATAAATCTTCATTCACAATAATAAAAATCCTCTTGACAAATTCTTCGGCAGATATACAATCGTTTCACTTTTTTGGGCCTCTTCGGCTTAACGTGGATCGAGACAAACCTTGATCCAATCAAGAAAGGAGGTTGGTTATGATGTCGAAAGCATCTCTTAGAATGGTATGGATAGGCGTGCTGGTCGTGGTCCTTCTGATTGCACCGGGGCTGGAACGGGTGGGAAAAGCCGAGGTGATCCATCTCAAAACCGTTTGTTTCTTACCCAGCAGTCACCCGCTTGCCGCGGTGATTCCGATGTATGTTGACAAAGTCAAGGACAAGACGAAAGGGGAAATCGTCATCGATTTCCTGGGGGGGCCCGAGATCATTGCGGGACCGGAACAGGTGAAGGCCCTTGAAAGAGGAAAGAGCCTGGGGATGTGCTTTACCGTTGTGTCACAATACGAAGCCCTGGTCCCGGAGGCTGCCACGACGAATTTGTCTAAACTTCTCCCCTGGGAAGAACGGCAAAGAGGCTACTACGAGCTCTTGGTCGAGAGCCACAAGAAGTCCAATCTCATGTACCTTGGCAGGTGGATCCACGGGCCCTTCTACCTTTGGACGAAGAAGCCGGTGAGCAAACTGGAGGACCTGAAGGGACTTAGAATGCGAACGGGTGCACTCTATGATCGGTTCATGAAGCAACTGGGCATAGTCCCGGTCTCTATCGCCCCCGGGGATGTCTATGTGGCCCTGGAGAGAGGGATGGCGGACGGCTTCGGCTGGCCGATCCTCGGGGCCCGGAAGGATGGTTGGACGACCAAGGTAAAGTACCTGATCGGTCACCCGTTCTACAACCAGAACGGGACCATCCTGATGAATCGGGAGAACTGGGATAAATTACAACCAGCTCAGCAGCAAGCTCTTCAGGAAGCCACAGCGGCCTTTGAGCGCGTCATGGTGGAGTATTCTCAGAAGGAAATCGAAAAGGAGATGAAGATTTTAAAGGAGCAGGAGGGTATCAAGGTCATCGAATTTGCTCCGGCAGAAGCCGAGAAATATGTGAGTACAGCCTATTCGGCTTTGACCGAAGCGCTGGCACCCAAGATCCCCCCTGACATGATGAAGAAATTGCGGGAGGCGTCAGACAAGAAATGAGGCGATTATGAGAGTATTTGATAAGATTCTCAATGCCATGTGCTTTGTATCGAAACTCATTATTGCAGGATTGATGTTTAGCGTCTCTCTGGATGTGATCTGTCGATACCTCTTCAATGCGCCCATGGTTTGGGTCATCCCGATATCGGAGTATGCTTTGGTGTACATCACCTTCCTCGGGGCAGCGTGGCTTCTCCGGGAGGAGGGACATGTCACCATGGATACCGTCACCGAGAAGCTCAGCCCAGCCGGCCGGGCCCTCTTTGGGCTCGGCGGTTGTGTTTTGGGCCTCGTCGTCAGTTTCATTTTCGTTTGGTACGGGACGATTACAACCTACGACCACTTTAGGCGGGGAATTTATGAATCTGCGGTGATGGAGATGCCCATTGCCCCTATTCTGGCCATCATCCCTGTGGGGAGTTTTTTTCTCCTAATTCAGTTCGTTCGGCGCAGCTTCAAGTACATAGGGATGTGGAAGGCCGCACGGCGCGGCGAAGCCACGGCGGTCCCTGAGCCGAGCGAACCTCCGCCAGCCTTATAGACGAATATGAGGTGAATCAGCATGGATTGGGTGTTGCCTTTTTGTGCTTTATGCGGGGGAGTTCTGTTCTTGCTCTTCGCCGGGGTCCCGGTGGCCTTCTCATTCATGTTCGTCACGGCGGCAGGTGCTTGGGTCTTATGGAACGGCGATTTTGTCGCGCTCGTTTTAAGTGCGTTTAAATCGGTGGGAAATTTTTCCTGGGTTCCGATCCCATTTTTCATTTTGATGGGAGAAGCCATGTTTCACTCCGGGGTTGCGGTGAAGATGATGGACGTCCTGAGTTCGTGGATGGGGCGCATTCCGGGCAGGTTAAGCCTTTTAGCCGTGGCTGGGGGAACTGTGTTTGCCACGATGACGGGCTCCGGAGCAGCCGGAACAGCCATGCTGGGCTCCATGCTTGCTCCGGAAATGGAGAAGCGTGGCTACAAAAAGACAATGATCCTCGGGCCTATTATGGCCAGCGGCGGCCTGGCAGTGTTGATCCCGCCGACCGTCCTGGGTGTGGTCCAGGCATCTCTGGCAGGAATTCCGGTCGGGAAATTCCTCATAGGTCTGGTCCTTCCAGGCCTCCTAACCGCGGCAGTCTACGCGGCCTACATCATAGTCCGGTGTTGGCTTCAGCCGGAGCTGACCCCTGGGTATGAAATCCAGAAAATGCCCTTCTTGCCCAAGATCGCTCAGACCGCACGATATGTCCTGCCGATGTTGATCATTATCTTCGTTATCATTGGCCTGATGTTTCTTGGCCTGGCGACCCCCACCGAGGCTGCGGCACTGGGTGCGCTGACGTGCTTCATTATAGGTTTTATCTACGGTGGAAAGAAAAAGGAAACGATCTCAAAGTCTTTCAACGGCGCCGCGAGGATCTCATTCATGATGTTGATGCTCATCGTCTCGGCAAGTGCTTTCTCGGAGCTGCTTGCTTATACAGGTGCTATCGGGGGTCTTGCATCCCTCGTGACCCGGTGGGAAATGAGTCCCATCATGGTTGTCATCCTGATGCAAGCGGTCATGTTTGTCATGGGAACCGCGTTAGAATCGATCGGCATCATGCTGGTTTGCACCCCCATCTTTTTTCCGATCATTCAAAAATTGGGTCTCGATCCTTTGTGGTTTGGGATTATTATGCTGATCAATATGGAGACAGCCTCCATCTCCCCACCTTATGGACTGCAGATCTTTGTGATGAAAGGGGTCTCATCTGCGGACACGACTTTGGGTGACGTCCTGAATGCATCCTGGCCATTCTGCGGCTTGAACTGCTTGGTCATGGGACTTATAATAGCTTTTCCGGGGATTTGTACCTGGCTTCCCAACCTAATGATAAGTTGAGGTGCGGGGTCGCATTCAAAAAGCAGGGTTATTATCAAACTCGAGTCAGGCCAAACAGTTATATCGAAAAAATAGTCGAGGCGAAAAACTTTAAGGATATTGTAAACTTCTACAAACGCGTCCAGAGATAGTCTCCAAACGGCCTCCAGGATAATTTGACGGTAAAGGATATGGTGCAAAAAAAAGCTAAAATCATATCAAATGTGAAATTGAACTCTGATTGCTGGAAATTAACTGTTGATAATGCTTTAGAAATAGCTGAAAAAATTAAACCAGGCCAATTCGTCAATTTGAGGATTGTGGAAACGATGGATCCACTTTTTCGCCGTCCCTTTGCCGTTTTCAAAACAATTCAAACAGATAAAGACCAAAAGGGATTTGAAATTGTTTATAAAGTGGTTGGTAAAGGTACAAAAATAATGACAACTCTCCTTCCCGGTGATGAAGTGGATATTATTGGTCCCTGCGGCACTGGGTTTATGTTCGAAAACAATAAGAACGCGCAAGTCCTTTTGGGCGGAGGGATTGGAGCGACTTCCCTTTACATGATGGGGGAGCAAATTATAAAAAACCAAGAGCACAATTTGGATTTGCATATATTTTTGGGTGCAGAAACCAAAAAATCTTTGATCTTGGTGAATGAATTTAAAAATTTGAAAAGCGATATAAAAATATCAACGGATGATGGGACGGCTGGCTACCATGGAATGGTTACCGAACTCTTTAGAAAGTCAATAGAGGAAGGTGAAATTCCCCCAGAAAGTACGGTCTATGCTTGTGGCCCAGAACCTATGTATCGAGCACTGCGTTCCATTTGTAAGAAGTATAATCTTTCTGCTCAAATTTCTATCGAACGTCGTATGGCTTGTGGCATGGGCCTTTGTCTCTCCTGTATCTGTAAAGTAAAAAAAGAAGAGGTAAAAAAATATAGAAGCCTTTCAAATTCATATGTCCAGTTCAGCGATAATGATGATTTTGGATTTGCCTTAACTTGTATGGATGGTCCTGTTTTCCATTTAGAAGAGGTGATTTCAAATGAATCATGATTCGGTTGATATGACAGTCAAAGTAGGAAAGTTAGTGCTTCGAAATCCAGTTATACCAGCAGCTGGGACTTTCGGATATGGACAGGAGATGGCAGATTTTGTCGACTTTGAAAAATTAGGGGCGCTTACCACAAAGGCTATCAGTCTGGAACCCAGGCTTGGGAATCCCCCTCCCCGTTTCGCTGAAACAATTGCCGGAGCTCTATTTTCTGGTGGCTCTCAGAATGTAGGACTCGATAAATTCATCTCTGACAAATTACCTTTTTATAAACAATTTTCAACACCACTAATAGTTAATATACGGGGTGATAGCGTATCGGAATTCGTCCAATTAGCGGAAAGATTGAGCCAAGAGGAGGGGGTATCAGGATTTGAATTAGTTATTTCCTGTCCTAATCTTGAAAAAGGTGTACTTTTTAGCACAGATCCGAACTTAACTTACGAGGTCGTAAAGGCCGTGCGTGAAGTAACAGATCTAACGATAATACCCAAATTATCTCCGGACATTACGGACATAACATTAATTGCCAAGGCTTGTGTCGAAGCTGGAGCTGATGCTATTACACTTATTAATTCTCCCAGAGCGATGGGGATCGACATTTATACAAAGAAATCAAAAATACATCCTAATATCATTGTGAGTCTCACCGGCCCCTGCATCAAACCAATAGCACTTCGACTTGTATACCAAGTTGTTCAAGCGGTAGACGTACCCGTTATTGGTGTCGGTGGAATAACCGGTCCAGAAGATGCTTTAGAATTCTTGATAGCAGGAGCCGCGGCAGTTGAGATCGGCATGTTTAAATTTATAGACCCTTGCGTTATGGATAAGACCATCGATGGAATTAAGAATTATTTAATTGAAACAGGAATGCACCGAATAACTGATATTATTGGTAGTTTCTCAACTGTGTGATTTCTGATTCTTCCCAATCACTTTCCTAGTAAACGAAGTCCTTTGAAGACGAGAGATGCGTTTCCGCTTCTACTGGTAGGTGTAAGAGATTTTGGATGAGTTTACAAAAAATTTTGTCTATTTCCTTGCTGCTCGAAAGAGTGGTTTTCCCGCTGAATTGCTCGATCGCACAAAAGCCCTGCTTCTTGACTATCTCGGAGCCCTCTGCGCTGGGTGGGGGACAAGGCCCTTTCAAGTCCTTTTGAAGGGGCGTAATCAAGGGATGGGTAGAAATTTATCAAAAGTGCCCTATTTAGCGCTCCAATACGGAGTGGCAGCTCATGCTCTGGAGTTAGACGACGCCCATCGCTACGCCTGCGTCCACCCGGGTTCTGTCATCTTCTCCACGGCCCTTCCGATGGGTGAGTATCTGGGCTCTTCGGGAAAGGATTTTATTTCAGCGGTGGTGACCGGATATGAGGCCATGTGTAGGATTGCTTATGGCCTCGATCTTAAGGAGCAATACAAAAAAGGATTTCATCCCACAGGCACATGTGGGCCTTTTGGCGCAGCAGCCACGGCAGCGAAGCTTCTCAAGCTAAATGTGAAACAGTGGGAAAGTGGACTTGGAATAGCCGGAAGTATGGCTTCAGGCTCTATGCAATTCCTTATGGACGGTACATGGACCAAGCCATTTCACTCCGGATGGGCCGCTCACAATGGCATCCATGCCGCTTTGCTTGCAAAAAATGGTTTTAAGGGGCCTTCTCACATCCTGGAGGGCACCTATGGTTTCTGGAAGGCTTATGGGGAGGCGAAGGATAAAAGCCAAGTCCTTGAAGATTTGGGCCAGCGGTATGAAATCCTGAAAACCACAGTGAAACGTTACCCCTGTTGTGGTCACACCCAGTCCTCCATCTCCGCTCTCGCCGAACTCATCCAGGAACAGGGGCTAAAGCCAGAAACCGTAAAGGAGGTGGAGATTCGTCTCTCCAAGTTCGCCATGCCCAGCGTGGCAGAGCCGGAGAGTCTGAAGAGGAATCCGAAAACGGGCGCCGATGCAATGTGGTCCATCTATTATGGAGCAGCTTTCACCATTCTGAAAGGAACCCTGTCGATCGAGGCCTACAAATCTAAGTTCCTAAGCTCCACCAAACTCCGACAAATCATCGACAAAATACGGGTGGTCGCCGATCCTACATTGGAACTCCTCTTTCCCGAGAAGTGGCCTTCTATTGTCACGGTCACAACCATGACCGGGGAGAAATTGAAAAAGAGGATAGATTATCCCAAGGGCGATCCAGAAAACTTTCTTTCTTGGGAAGAACTCTCTGAAAAGTTTTCTCAATTGACTCACTCTCTTCTTTCGAAAAAAAGGAAGAGCTCTATCATACAACAAATAAAAAACGTCGAAAGAATTAAAGACATTGGAGCAATGACGAAGCTCCTCAGATCCTCTCATCGGTGAAGAAAAAATGGAAAAATTAGCCCAATTCTGCGCTTCTCTCCATTACCGCGATCTATCCGAGGGATGTAGAGAGAGGGCCAAAATGCTCATCGCTGACTCAGTGACAAACATTGTTAGCGGTATGGCACTTCCCATTGCACCCCTTCTTCGTTCGTATATCTTCGAGCTGGGAGGAAACGCTGAGTCCACTTTCGTTGGTGGCAAGAAAACCTCTTCTACCTTAGCCGTCTTCGCCCACTCGGCGATCGCTTCCGCCACTCAATGGGATGACACCCATAATCGTTCTTCCACTCACATCGGTTCTGCAGTCGTCCCGGCTGCGCTCGCCCTTTGCGAACGTGAAGGTCTCGGGGGGAAGACGGTGATCGAGTCCGTGGTCGTGGGTTCAGAGGTGATGGCCCGCGTGGGAATGACCCTGGATCCGAGGGGGCTTTATAGAAAAGGGGTCCATCCCAGCTCCCTCTGTGGACCT